>Ga0180221_1000517_pt1 | contig 33132 bp, 35 predicted proteins | sample eDN5th37CKraftMG_FD_151339 | JGI IMG/M metagenome (GOLD analysis project Ga0180221, IMG submission 151339) | Enriched Miracle-Growth compost microbial communities from Emeryville, California, USA - eDNA 5th pass 37_C Kraft MG (version 2) (version 2) ...
ATCATCGCGATGACGCCCGCCGCTTCGATCCAGCCTGCCGTGCGCCCCATGACCAGCACCGCCGCGGCGAGGCTGCCCGGTCCCGCGATCAGCGGAAAGGCCAGCGGAAATACCGCTATATCCCCCGGCCGCTCGGCATCCTGCTTCTCTCCTTCGTTGAGCGACGAAAGACCCGGGCTGGAGAAGGTAAGCGTCAGCGCCTGGAGGAACAGCAGCAGACCTCCAGCTACCCGAAACGCCGGCAGCGAAATGTGCAGCAATGAGAGCACGAACGCCCCGCCGATCGCGAACAGGAGCAGGACGAGTCCGGCGATCGTCACCGAACGCAGCGCGAGGCTGCGGCGATCGCCGCGATGGACGCCCGCGGTGAGGCTGGCGAAGACCACCGCCGTCTCGACCGGACCGATCGTGACGAAGAGGGTCACGAAGCTCGAAAGGATCGATGGGGCAGTGTGCATGACATCAAGCGGGATCGCAGGTGGTCGGCGCGCGCCAGTCGCCAATCAAATCCATGAAAAAGCGAAAGGGAGAGCGGCACCGAGGGCCGCTCTCCGGGTTCAAATGGTAGAGGGCGCAGCCGGGGTCGGTGTCACGACGGCATGGTTGACCATCGTCGTCCTGGCCGACCCGCTGCCGCCCGCCACAGGCGTCGGCATCTTCCCGTCGGCAGCGCAATCGCCCGAACTGGCCGAGATCAGCTTCGGCTGCTGGTCGGGGCCCTGCGATGTCAGCCGCCAGCTACGAGAGCAGAAGCGGCTGCCGTCACCGATCGAGACGAAGCGATAACTGACTGTTCCGGCGGGCAGGTTGCCGAATTTCGCGAAGTCAAGCTGCCCACCGTGGTCGCGCAGTCCCGCCTGAAGCGCCTGGACCTGGCGCAACATCGCGGCAGACTGCCGGTCCATATCGGCGGCGATCCGGTCGAACAGGGCGAAGGGGGCGATCATCGACGGATCGGCGAATGCCACCGGCATGAACCGCGTCCCGGGCTCTACGACAACCCTTGGCGCGACATCGCCCTTATATTCGATCCGGGCCAGCGAGCCGTCTGGCAGGTCGACGGTCATGACCCGACTGTCATTCCCGGCCGCCAGAGCCGTTCCCGCAACGGCGAGCGCCGCTACGCCGGCAAGGGCGGCTGTCCGAAGTAACTTTCGCATCAATCGTCCTTTCATTGCTGGTTGATAAGAAGGTGCAATCTATCCCGTCATGCTGAACCCTGGATGACAATCCTGCTCTGCTGCGCCAGCCTGGCAGGCCGCGCGGCGGCGCGCTTGCGGTGCTGGCGGCCACCAGTGCCGGGCCGGGGATTGCTCCCCCGGCGCGCGGACGGCCAGTGATCGTTGATCGGATGGCTGTCCACGGACCGAGAACCGCAACCCCTCGCGCCGGCAATAAGCCACCGCCGCGTCGCGATCGGGAAAACGCAACTCGATCGTCTCGAGCGGATCGCCGCCGCCGGTCCAGCCTGTCAGGGGATCGGCCATCGGGCGCCAGCGCGGCGCGAAACGCACCCGCCATTGCCCGCGCCGGGCTCGACCGGCCTGATGGACGGCGAGCGGCAATGGCTCGATCACGGCATGGGCGTCGGATGGAAGCGCATTTCCGGCGCGGGGGCGAGCCTGATTGTCGTTGGCGATCGGCCCGGAACCGAAGTTCCGGGCCACGTCGTCACGCCGCCTTGCCATTGATCGGGATACGGCGAACATCCTCGTTCGCCGCCTCCGTCTTCGGCAGGGTAACGGTGAGCACTCCGTTCCTGAAGCTCGCGCTCGCCTGGTCGCGATCGATGCCCTTGGGCAAGCCGATGCGCCGCTCGAAACGGCCATAGCTGCGTTCGGAATAGCCGCGATCCTTGTCCTCGACCTCTGAGCGCTTCTCGCCGCGCAGCGTGAGCGCGCCTTCCTCGACGCTGATCTCGACATCGTTCTCGTCGAGACCGGGCAGCTCGGCTGTGACGCGCAGTTCCTTATCGGTTTCGCCAAGCTCGACATGCGGCCAACCGGCTGCGCGATCGAAGCCCGCGAGCGCGGGCACGCCGAAGCCACGAAAGGCATCGTCGAACAGGCGATTCACCTCGCGATGGAGCGAGAGCAACGGATGGGAATCAGTGTCGCGGTCACGCGCCGCGCTGACCGGAACGGGAAGCCGGTTTTCCTGCCGGCTCCAGGGAATGAGATCACGAAAAGCCATGATGGTCATCTCCTTTTCTGGCTGGAAGGGACATGGCCTGCCGGCCCGTCAAGGGAGCGGCGCCGGCAGACCGGGTCGGATCAGGCCGCGTCGCGAGCCTTGTCCTTGGGCGCCTCGATCCGATCATTGGCAGCCGCGCTGCCGCTGATCTCGATCCGGCGCGGCTTCATCGCCTCGGGCACCACCCGCTTGAGCGCGATGCTGAGCAGGCCGTTCTCGAAGCTGGCATTGCCTGCTTCGACGAAGTCGGCGAGCTGGAAGCGCCGCTCGAACGGGCGCGCGGCGATGCCCCGGTGCAGATATTCGCCCTTGCCATCGTCCTCGGCACGCTTGCCGGTGACGGTGAGCAGGTTCTGCTGGGCGACCACCTCGATGTCCTCGGGACGGAAGCCGGCGACCGCCAGCGTGATGCGATAGCTGTCCTCGCCATCCTTCACGATGTCGAAGGGCGGATAGCCGTCATCTTCACGCGCGCCTGCCTCGAGCAGGTTGAACAGCCGGTCGAAACCGACCGTCGAGCGCCTGTACGGCCCAAAATCAAAATTGGTTCTCATCTCCAAATCCTCCAACTGAAGCAATTTGGGCATGAGAAGCGCCGGGAAGGGAGAGCCGGCGCCCTCTATGTCCAGCCGGACCCGGAATTGGCGCCCGGCGGAACAGAATTAGGAAATACCGTGATGGGTTCAAGAGATTATTTTCAAATTTAAGAGGCGGCACGAAGCCATCGCCGTCGCGCCAGAAAGAGAGTTTCCACAGGGACAGGGACGCGGTTGCCCCGCTCATAATCGGCAATGCAGCCTCAGGCGGGTTCCGGTCGATCGATGAGTCCGCTGTCGAGCAAGGGCGCGGCATCGATATGTTGCGCGTTCATGAGCATCGCCAAACGTTCGACGGCGGCCAGGATCATCGCCTGTTCCCATTGCGGTAAATCCGCGAAACGATCCGTGAAGGTCGTCTGCAACAGGTCCGGAGCATCGGCGAGAGCGGTTTTGCCCGCGGGCTGAGCGGAGAGAATGAACTGGCGCTTGTCCCTTTCGCTGCGCTGGCGTTGCACGAAGCCGAGTTCCTGCAATCGGTCGACGATCGCGGTGATCGTCGCCTGGCTGAACTGGAGGGCGTTGGCGATCGTTCCGGGGGTTGCCGAATCGCGGGAGTCGATTTCGCGCAGGACGAGCCATTGCGACGGGGTGAGGCCGGTCGTGCTGGCCAGGCGGCGGCTGCCGATTTCGGTGGCGCGCAGCACGCGGCGCAGGGCGCGGAGCGTCAGGGAGGCGATCTCTGAATCCATGAATGAAGTATAGAAGGTTCGGGGTTTTTTCGCCATGGAAAATCCTTTGGGGATCGAAGGAGTTTTGCGCTTCATTCATTCAGTGAAAGACTCTTTGAAAGCCGTGAAGGTTGAAAATCGAGTCTAAACCGTTATATACGGCGCCGCAGACATGACGGGGTCGGGCAGGCTCCATAGAATATACTTCGGGAGATGAATAATCGTCCATTCTAAGTCCGACGCGGCGCTGGCGCCGCCACGGAAGTCCGCGTGCCCGTCGCGGCGCGCGCGGCCAGAAGAGTTTCAGTTGCGCCCGCCCGTGGCGACCGACGGGCCTTCGATCACCAGGCTGATCGCGCATTGCCCGCCGCTGGATGCCAATTCGGCCTATTGCAACCTGCTGCAATGCACGCATTTCGCGCAGAGCTGCATCGTTGCCGAGCATGGCGGCGAGGGCGGGATCGCCGGATGGGTTTCGGGCTATCGCCCGCCGTCCGACCCGGAGAGCTTCTTCGTCTGGCAGGTCGCCGTTTCACCGGCCGCGCGGGGACACGGGCTGGCCGGACGCATGATCGAGGCGCTGCTGGATCGTCCGGCGGCGGCGGGCGTCACCCACCTCATCACCACGGTGACGGAAGACAACCGCGCGTCCTGGGCCCTGTTCGAGGGGCTGGCGCGGCGGTGGAACGCCCCGCTGGCCAAAAGCGCGCTGTTCGAGCGCGAAACCCATTTTGCCGGCGCCCATGCCACCGAATGGCAAGCGCGCATCGGTCCGCTGCCACGCTGACCGCACCCCATCCTCAAGGAGAATTGGCGACATGATCACCACCCTTCCGCAACCCACGAAACGCAAACCGGACACCGCCATCTATGAGCGCCTGGAATCCGCCGTGCGCAGCTATGCCCGATCGATGCCACGGCAGTTCACCAGGGCGGAAGGCGTCTGGATGCACGACAATCAGGGCGGCCGTTATCTGGATTTCCTGTCGGGCTGCTCCACGCTGAACTACGGTCATAACCATCCGGTCCTGAAAAGCGCGCTGATGGACTATATCGCCGGGAACGGCATCACCCATGGCCTCGACCTGCACACGGACGCCAAGGCCGATTTCCTGACGGCGCTGGAACAGGTGATCCTCAAACCCCGGGGCCTGGACTATCGCGCGATGTTCACCGGACCCACCGGAACCAATGCGGTGGAAGCGGCGATCAAGCTGGCCCGCAAGGTGACGGGCCGGGAACTTGTGATCGCCTTCACCAACGGCTTTCATGGCATGACGCTGGGAGCGCTCGCCTGCACGGGCAATGCCGCCAAGCGCAGCGGCGCGGGCATTCCGCTCTCGCACGTCGCGCATGAACCCTTCGAGGGTTATCACGGGCCGCAGATCGATACGGCCGAATTACTCGAGCGCCGCCTTGCCGATCCGTCGAGCGGCCTGGATGCGCCGGCCGCCATCCTGGTGGAGACGGTGCAGGGCGAAGGCGGACTCAACGCCGCATCGCCGGAATGGCTGCGCGAGATCGCGGCCATCGCCAAACGCCACGGCGCGCTGATGATCGTCGATGACATCCAGGCGGGCTGCGGCCGCGCGGGCAGCTTCTTCAGCTTCGAAGGCATGGGCTTTACCCCCGACATCGTCACCATGGCGAAGTCGCTATCCGGCATGGGCCTGCCCTTCGCGCTGGCGCTGTTCCGGCCCGAACTGGATCAGTGGTCGCCCGGCGAGCATAACGGCACCTTCCGGGGCAACAACCACGCCTTTGTCACGGCAGCCGCGGCGCTGCGCCATTTCTGGAGCGACGGACAATTCCAGCAGGACATCGCCCGCAGGAGCCGGATGCTGGAGCGGCGGCTGGATGCCATGGCGTCCGAGCATGGCCTGTCGACACGCGGCCGGGGCATGATACGCGGCATCGACATAGGTTCGGGCAAGATCGCCCAAGCCGTCACCGCCGCCTGTTTCGCGCAGGGACTGATCATCGAAACCAGCGGCGCCCATGACGAGATCGTCAAGGTGCTCGCGCCCCTCGTGATCGACGACGCCGTGCTGTCGGCGGGACTCGACATCCTTGAGGAGAGCATCCGCGCCGCGCTGCCGCTCGCCTATGGCGTGGCCGCGGAATAAGGAAAGGGGTTATCGGCCAGTTGCAGACTTTCCCCCTCGTCCGTTCCGAAGGAGGAAAAGCGGGCCGCCCGCAAACCACCCAAACCCGCCATTCCACGCGAGGGTTTGTAAACGCCATAATCGCTTAAGGAAAAGGAGACACCATCAATGATCGTTCGCAAACTCCAGGCAATCCGCAAATCGGACCGCAATGTCCAGTCGAAGCAATGGGACAGCGCCCGCCTGCTGCTGAAGGACGACAATATGGGGTTTTCCTTCCACGTCACGACCATGTACGCGGGCGAGGAACTGCACATGCACTACCAGAACCATCTGGAAGCGGTGCTGGTGCTGAAGGGCACCGGCACGATCGAGGATCTGGGCGCGGGCGTCACCCACCAACTGGCGCCCGGCGTCATGTATGCGCTCAACGCCCATGACAAGCATGTCGTGCGGCCCGTCACCGACATATTGTGCGCATGCGTGTTCAATCCGCCGGTCACGGGCCGGGAAGTGCATGACGAAAGCGGCGCATATCCCGCCGCGGCGGACATGGTTCGCGAGGGCGAACTCACCAGTTAAGATGCAGGAGGGGGAAGTCCCATGAAAGACATCTACCCGTCCCGCCGCGCACTGGCGGCGGAGTTCCTGCCGCGCCTCGACCCGGTCGTCCACGGCAACTGGAGCGAAGATGCGCCGCTGAGCGCCGGACAGGCGGCGCAGTTCGATCGCGACGGCTATCTGGTGCTCGAAGACATGTTCTCGGACGAGGAGGTCGCCTTCCTGCAAGGCGAGGCGCGCAAGCTGTTGGCCGATCCCGACGCTCTGGAGGCAGAAACCGTCATCACCGAGCCGGGCGGCCGGGAGGTGCGATCCATCTTCGCGATCCACGCGCAAAGCCGCGTGCTGGCGCGGCTGGCCGCCGACGAGCGCCTCGCCGGAGCGGCCCGCTTCCTGCTGGGGGATGAGGTGTACATCCACCAGTCGCGGCTCAACTACAAACCCGGTTTTCAGGGCAAGGAGTTCTATTGGCACAGCGATTTCGAGACATGGCATGTCGAGGACGGGATGCCGCGGATGCGGGCATTGTCCATGTCGGTCCTGCTGGCCGAAAATACGCCGCATAACGGACCGCTGATGCTGATCCCCGGATCGCATCGCGCCTTCCTGACCTGCGTGGGCGAAACGCCCGAGGATCATTATCGCATCTCCCTCAAGAAGCAGGAATATGGCGTGCCGGACGAGGACAGCCTGGCCGAGCTGGCGCACAGGCACGGGATCGTCGCGCCGACCGGCAAGCCGGGATCGGTCGTGATCTTCGACTGCAACGTCATGCATGGATCGAACGGCAACATCACGCCCTTCCCCCGCGCCAACGCCTTCCTGGTCTATAATGCCGTCAGCAACCGGCTGGCCGCGCCCTTCGGCGTGGAAAAGCCGCGCCCCGAGTTCATCGCCGCGCGCGGCGAGCCAAAGGCGATCCGGCCGATATCCGGCCCGCTGATGGAAGCGGCGGCGGCATGAAGGGCGCCCATAGCGCCAGGTCGCGCAAATGACGACGTGACCCAGGGACAGACGAGATGAATGCGATTGCACCCGCTGCCGCCGCGCCGGCCCATGCCCCCCCGGCACAGGATGCCGCCTTGCGCCGCGCCATCGCCGCATCGGCCATGGGCAATGCGACCGAATGGTTCGATTATGGCATCTATGCCTATGGCGTGACCTATATTTCCGCTGCCCTGTTTCCCGGCGACACGGACGAAGCGGTGCTGTTCGCGCTGGCGACCTTTGCCATATCCTTTCTGGTGCGGCCGTTGGGCGGTCTGTTCTGGGGGCCGCTGGGCGACCGGCTGGGGCGCAAGTCGGTGCTGGCGCTCACCATATTGCTGATGTCGGCCGCGACGCTGTGCGTCGGCCTGATCCCCGACCATGCCGCCATCGGATTCTGGGCGCCGACGCTGCTGATCCTGCTGCGCATGGTGCAGGGCTTTTCCACCGGCGGCGAATATGGCGGAGCGGCGACCTTCATGGCCGAATATGCGCCCGATGCGCGGCGCGGCTTCCATGGCAGCTTCCTGGAATTCGGGACGCTGGCGGGCTTTTCGCTGGGCGCGTCGCTGATGCTGGGATTTTCGTTGCTGCTGGGAGAGGAGGCGATGCACGCATGGGGCTGGCGTATCCCGTTCCTGATCGCCGCGCCCATGGGGCTGATCGGCATGTATCTGCGTTCGAAGATGGAAGACACACCGGTCTTCCGCGCGGCGGCCAGCCTGCATGACAACGGGCAAGCCTCGCCCGGCCTGGCCCTGCTGACGCGGCGGCACTGGCGGCCGATGCTGGTGGTCGGCGGGCTGGTCGTCGCGCTCAACGTCGTCAACTATACGTTGCTGAGCTACATGCCGACCTATCTGCAACGGCGTATCGGCCTGTCGCCCGACGAGGCGCTGATCGTCCCGATTATCGGCATGCTGCTGATGATGGTCTTCCTGCCCTTCGCCGGCGGGTTGTCCGACAGGGTCGGGCGGCGGCCGATGTGGCGCGTGTCGCTGATCGGGCTGCTCGTCGGGGCGGCGCCGCTCTATATGCTGATGGCGACCGGACTGGCGGGCGCCATCGCCGGCTTCGTCCTGCTGGGCCTGCTCTATGTGCCGCAGCTTGCGACCATATCGGCGACCTTTCCCGCGCTGTTCCCGACGCAGGTGCGCTTCGCGGGCTTTGCCGTCGCCTATAATGTGTCCACGTCGATCTTCGGCGGGACGGCGCCCGCGATCGGCAGCGGCCTGATCGGCCTGACGGGCAATGACCTGATGCCGGCATTCTACATGATGCTGGCGTGCGCCGTGGGTCTTTTCGCGCTGCGCTTCATGCCGGAGACGGCGGGGCGGTCCCTGTATGACGATCCCTTCGCAGCGGAGGGGCATATCGGTGGCAAGGAAGCTCCGCGCGGGAAAATCGATCCGTCCTAATCGCGCCCGTACACGTCGGGCCGAAACGCCACCCCATCCTTGCCCGACGCCGCGGTCAGATAGGTGAGATAGACCGGCACCGGCTGCGGCAGCGGCCTGTGTTGTTCCGGCGTGTCGGAATCGGTCGTCAGCGTCTTGCCGAAGAACCATTTGCCCAATCGCGGCGCGTCCTCCAGCCGCACGCAGCCGTTGCTGAACTGCCGCGCGGGTTTGCCGAACAGATCGCGCGAGGGCGTGTCGTGCAGATAGATGCCAAGGTCGTTGGGGAACATGAACTTCATCCGCCCCATGGAATTGCTCCGCCCCGGCAGCTCCCGCACGCGCAGCTCCTGCCGGCCCGACGCCACCGCCTGCCAGTCGATGCTGCTCTGATTGAGCTTTTGCGGATTGGCGCTCCAGTCCGAAAGCGCCTCATAATTCATCTTCTGGAGCGAAGCGCCGTCCAGGATTTTCGGCGCGATCTTGTGCTCGACCAGATCGGGCGGCACGTTCCAATAAGGGTTGAGCGTCGCATAGCGGATCATGCCCGCCATCATCGGCGTCTGGCTTTCCTTCGCGCCGACCACCACCTTCATCGTGCCGTCGAGCTTGCCCTCGCTATAATACCAGAGCCGCGCCGAAGCCGCGTCCACCACCACATGCCGCACCCACGGCCCCGGCAGCAGCCGCGTCCGCTCCATGTTGAGCGCGAGCGCGCGCGCATAATATTTCGGCCCGCGATTGAGCGCCGTCACCGTCTGCGGCCCCGCGATGCCGTCGGGCGTCAGGCCGTGATCGCCCTGGAACGCCTTGACCTTCGCGGCCAGCGCCTTGTCATATCCGCCGCCCGGCGACAGCCCCAGCCGCTCGCGCAGCGCGCCGACGCCCGGTCCCTTCGCGCCCGGCTTCAGTTTCAGCCCCGTGGGCACCGCCACATCGGGCAAATCCGCCCATGTCTTGCCATAGTCCGCGCGCGCCTTGCGCAATTGCATGTAGAAGGGGCTCATCCAGCCAGCCTTCTCCACATAGTCCTCGAACGAAGATGTCACCGCCGCGGCGCGCAATATGTCCGCCGGGCCGGGATCGCGCGGTTCCACTTCGGGGTCCAGATAGCGCATCTTCACCGCCCGCGAAGGCGCCCGCATGTCCGCGACCAGCTTCGCGAAACTCTTCGACAGCGCCAGTTCCGCACGGGCCAGCGCCTTGGGATCGCCGCTGCCGTTCGCATCCTCGATGGCGCGGCGCAGCCCCTTGGGATCGTAATTGCCGGGTTTCAGCCCATCGGCCTCCGCGCTGTCGATCAGCTTCAGCAGCGCATCCGCCTGCGGCCCCACGGCGTCCTTTTCCACCCAGACCGGCCAGAAGCCGCGCGGACCGTAGAAGTCGCGCAGCTTGCCGCCGACCTGCGCGCGGATTTCCGCCGCGACGCTCGACCGCGCGGGGGCTTCCTTCACGGCGGCGTCCTGGGCGCGCGCCATCGGCGCGGCGCCGGCGCTCGCGATCAGGCCAAGGACGAGGATTTGAGGACAGAAAAGGGCGCGGCGGATGCGCCGCGCCCGGAAAGGTCGGGTGATCAGCCGCGTTCTCCCCGGCGGGACGGCATGGGCGGCGGAGGCGGCGGGCAAGGCGGCCCCTGGATCGCGTTATAGATACCGTCGGCGGTGTAATAACCGTCGATGATACCGTCTCCATCGCGGTCTGCCGCGACCGTACCGGCTATCGCACCCGGCCCGAGCGGCGGCGCGGGCGCAACGGGTTCGTCCTTGGTGGAGGCGCAAGCGCTCAGAACGAGCACCCCCGCGGCGGCCAGAGCCATTTGCCGTATATTCATAGCATCTCCCTGTGGCGTCCGCGCGAACGGCGGATGCCCTGCATTACTCGATGCTGCAGGACGCAGCCGACTTTCAACGACCGAAAGCCGGAAAGGATTCCATTACCCAACCGCAATGACGGCGAACCGACCCTTAACCAGGATCAAGCGTTGAAATCCGCCCAGTCGGCCGAAGCGATACCCTGCGCGTAGAGCAGCACCGACAGGTCGCCATGCACGATCTCCGCATCGGCGGCCGCGCGGGTCCTGGGCTTGGCGTGATAGGCAACGCCCAGCCCCGCCCCCTCGATCATCGGGATGTCGTTCGCGCCGTCGCCCACCGCCAGAGTCAGCGCCCGGTCGATCCCGCCAGCGACCGCCGCTTCCAGTTCCGCCCGCTTGCGCGCCGCGTCCACGATCGGCACCGTCACCGTCCCCAGCAAAGCGCCGTCCGCGATCTCCAGCACATTGGCGACCGCGCCGTCGAAGCCGATCTCTTCGGCCACCGGCCCGGTGAAGCGCGTGAACCCGCCGGACACCAGCAGCGTCCGCGCGCCCCGCGCCTTCATCGTGCGGACGAGCGCCTTCGCGCCGGCCATGATGACGACCCGCTCCGCGCGGCAGCGGTCGATGGCCGCATCCTCCAGTCCTTTCAGCAGCGCCACCCGTTCATGCAGCGCGCCCGCAAAGTCCAGCTCGCCGCGCATCGCCCGCTCGGTGATTTCGGCAATCTGCGCCTTGATCCCGGCATAATCGGCCAGTTCGTCGATGCACTCGACGGTGATCATGGTGGAATCCATGTCCGCGATCAGCAGCTTCTTTTCCCGCGTGGCGGCGGGCTGGACGATCACGTCCACCGCGCCCAGATCGGCGAGAACAGACCGCGCCGCCACCGGGTCCGCGCCGAAGAAGATATCCGCCGCCTTGCCCTCGTCCAGCCATGCGCTATCGACCGGCGCGCAACCGGCGACGGAGAGCCGCCCGACCGCTTCCGCAATATCCCCCTGACTCAAGGACGCACTTGCCACTAAGGTCGCGACGAACATGAACACTCCCGATCCCAAGACGGGCGAATCCCGCCCACGCGTCGCGCTTATTGCCGGGCCTACCGCCAGCGGCAAGAGCGCGCTTGCCATCGCCCTGGCGGAGGCGGCGAACGGCACGGTCATCAATGCGGACGCAAGCCAGGTCTATGCCGACCTGCAAATCCTCTCCGCCCGTCCCGGCGCGGAGGATATGGCGCAGGCTCCGCACCGCCTTTTCGGCCATATCGACGGGGCGGAAGCCTGCACCGCCGCCCGCTGGGCGGCCGAGGCGCGCGCGGAAATAGACCGCGCCCATGGCGAAGGCCGCCTCCCCGTCCTGGTCGGGGGAACGGGCATGTATATTCGCACGCTGCTGGACGGCATCGCCCCGGTGCCGGACATAGACCCCGCCATCCGCGAAGCCGTCCGCGCGCTGCCCGTGGCGCAGGCCCATGCCGCCCTCGCGCAGGAAGACCCTGACGCCGCCGCCCGCCTCGCGCCCGCCGACGCCAGCCGCGTCGCCCGTGCGTTGGAAGTGGTGCGCTCCACCGGCAAGCCCCTGTCGCAATGGCAGAGGCATAAAAGCGGCGGCATCGCCCATCGCATCCGCCTCTCGCCCCTCATCCTCCTGCCGCCGCGCGAATGGCTGATCGCCCGCTGCGACCTGCGTTTCGGGCAGATGGCGGAAAAGGGCGCCGTCGAGGAAGTGCAGGCCCTGCTCGCCCGCAATCTCTCCCCCGACCTCCCCGTCATGCGGGCCATAGGAGTGCCCGAAATCGCCGCATGGCTCGCCGGAGCGATCGACCGCGACACGATGCTGGAGCGCGGCCGCATCGCCACCCGTCAATATGCCAAACGCCAATATACCTGGTTCTCGCGCCAGCCCCCGGATGGCTGGCCCCGCGAAATGAGACAGATTGATACGAAATTAATTACAGAACTAGCAATTAAATTACAACAATGACTGTTGACTTGCCATTTTATATCCAATAGAGGCACCCACCTTGCCTTTCCGCTCATCCGGGCGCAAAGGGCTGCCTCGCACGCAAGGGAAGGATTTCATCGTGGCCGAAAAGAGCGGCGCGGACATTTTGGTTGAATGCCTGATCGATCTGGGCGTCGAAGTCGTGTTCGGTTATCCGGGCGGCGCGGTGCTGCCCATTTATGACGCGCTTTTCAACCATCCGAAGATCCGCCACGTCCTCGTCCGTCACGAACAGGGCGCGACCCATATGGCGGAAGGCTATGCGCGCTCGACCGGCAAGCCCGGCGTGGTGCTCGTCACCTCCGGCCCCGGCGCGACCAACGCCGTCACCGGCATCACCGACGCGCTGATGGATTCGATCCCGATGGTCGTCCTCACGGGTCAGGTCGCGACGCAACTGATCGGCACGGACGCCTTTCAGGAAGCCGACACCATCGGCATCACACGCCACTGCACCAAGCATAATTATCTGGTGAAGGACCCCGGCAAGCTGGCGGGCGTCATTCATGAGGCGTTCCATATCGCCACCACCGGCCGCCCCGGCCCGGTCGTCATCGACATTCCGAAGAACGTGCAGGTCGCCACCGCACCCTATCAAAAGCCGGAAGCCTTCGAACATGCCAGCTACCGTCCCCAGATCAAGGCGGACGCGAAGGCCATCGACACGGCTGTCGAAATGCTGGCGGCAGCGGAGCGCCCGATCCTCTATACCGGCGGCGGCGTCATCAACTCGGGGCTGGAAGCCGCCCGTCTGCTGCGCGAACTGGCCGACATGACCGGCGCGCCCGTCACCTCGACGCTGATGGGTCTGGGCGCCTTCCCCGCTTCCTCGCCGCAATGGCTGGGGATGCTGGGGATGCACGGCACTTATGAATCCAACTGGGCGATGAATCAGGCGGACCTGATCGTCTGCATCGGCGCGCGCTTTGATGATCGCGTGACCGGCCGTCTGGACGCCTTCGCGCCGAACAGCCGCAAGGTCCATATCGATATCGACCGCAGCTCGATCAACAAGACGGTGGAGGTCGACCTGCCGATCGTCGCGGATGTCGGCAGCGCCATGGCCGACATGATCGCGCTCTGGAAATCGCGGAACCACCACAAGGCCGACCTGTCCGCATGGTGGAAGCAGATCGACGGCTGGCGCGAGCAGAAAAGCCTCGCCTATCCCGAAAGCCGCGAGGAAATCATGCCGCAGCACGCCATCGCGCAGCTCTACAAGGCGACGCGCTCGGCCAAGGACGTCATCATTACCACCGAAGTGGGCCAGCATCAGATGTGGGCGGCCCAGCATTTCGGCTTCGACGCGCCGAACAAATGGCTGACCTCTGGCGGCCTGGGCACCATGGGCTATGGCTTCCCCGCCGCCATCGGCGCGCAGGTCGGCAATCCCGACAGCCTCGTCATCTGCGTGGCGGGTGACGCTTCGGTCCAGATGAACATTCAGGAAATGGGTACCGCCAGCCAGTATCGCACGCCGGTCAAGCTCTTCATCCTCAACAATGAATATATGGGCATGGTCCGCCAGTGGCAGGAACTGACCTATGAAAGCCGTTATTCCAACAGCTATTCCGACAGCCTTCCCGACTTCGTGAAGCTGGCGGAGGCCTATGGCTGGACGGGCATCCGCATCGAAGGGCCGCAGGAGCTGGAAAGCGGCATCCGCCAGATGATCGACACGCCCGGCCCGGTGATCGTGGATTGCCGCGTGGCGAAGCTTTCCAACTGCTTCCCGATGATCCCGTCGGGCGCGGCCCATACCGATATGCTCCTCGATCCCAGCCAGGTGTCGGGCAGCCTGTCGGACGAGGCGAAGGCGCTGGTGTGACGGGACATCTCAAGCTTCGCATCCATGTGAGCGAACCGTGGGATTTCGAGCGGATCGCGGGCACGGCCGAATTGACCGGCTGGACCGTCGATCATGCGGACCCGGACAATGAGGAATGGGAAGTGCATCTGGACGAGGGGTTCGATTTCCACGAACGCCGCATCGGCCGACTGCTGGCCGGGCCGCGCTATGTGGGCGAGCATCTGACGCGAATGTTCGACGCGGTGGCGGGCTTTCCCGTCCGCCTCGCCTATCGCGGCGACGGGTCATGGCACTATGCCTTCACGGGCATGATCTCGCAGCGCCATGAGCGCAAGGACGAAGAACCGGACAACGGGGCAGGCATTTGATGCATATCCAGGAAGAACTGAACGAGCGGCACGTCCTGTCGCTGACGGTCGCGAACGAGGCGGGCATATTGGCGCGGATCGCGGGCCTTTTCACCGCGCGCGGCTATAATATCGACAGCCTGACCGTGGCGGATATCACGACCGACCACGCGATCAGCCGCATCACCATCGTCACCGGCGGCCCGCCCAAGGTGATCGACCAGATCATCGCCCAGCTTGAGCGGCTGGTGCCGGTGCACAAGGTGACGGACCTCACCGAAGCCGGCCCCTTCGTGGAGCGCGAGCTGGCGCTGGTGAAGGTGTCCGGCACCGGGGAGGACCGGATCGAGGCGCTGCGCCTCGCCGATGTGTTCCGCGCCAAGGTGGTCGACACGACCATCGAGAGCTTCATCTTCGAAATCACCGGCACGACGGACAAGATCGACAATTTCGTCGCCCTGATGCGCCAGATCGGCCTGGTCGAAGTCGGCCGCACCGGTGTCGTCGGCCTCACGCGCGGCAAGGAAGCGGCATAACGAATCATCCCTCTCCCGCCTGCGGGAGAGGGAGGGGCCATCGCACCGCGATGGGAGGGTGAGGGCCGCCCCGCTCACCACCAGCAATCACGGCTCCCTAAAAGGAGCAAAAAGGACAGAAAGAAGGAACGGCACATGAAGGTTTATTACGATCGCGACGCGGACATCGGCCTGATCAAGGGCAAGAAGGTCGCCATCCTCGGTTACGGCAGCCAGGGCCACGCCCATGCCCAGAACCTGCGCGACAGCGGCGTCGCGGACGTCGCCATCGCGCTGCGCCCCGGTTCCGCCAGCGCCAAGAAGGCCGAAGGCGCGGGCTTCAAGGTCCTGCCCAACGCCGAAGCGGCCGCATGGGCCGACGTCCTCATGATCCTGGCCCCCGACGAGTTCCAGGCGGAGATCTATGCCGCCGACATTCACGCGAACATGAAGCCCGGTGCGGCGCTCGCTTTCGCCCACGGCCTCAACGTCCATTTCGGCCTGATCGAGCCGCGCGCCGACGTCGACGTCATCATGATCGCGCCCAAGGGTCCCGGCCACACCGTCCGCAGCGAATATCAGCGCGGCGGCGGCGTGCCCTGCCTGATCGCCATCCATCAGGACGCGACCGGCAACGCTCATGACATTGCCCTGTCCTACGCCAGCGGCGTCGGCGGCGGCCGGTCGGGCATCATCCAGACCGACTTCAAGGAAGAGTGCGAAACCGACCTGTTCGGCGAGCAGGCCGTGCTGTGCGGCGGCCTCACCCACCTCATCATGGCGGGTTTCGAAACGCTGGTGGAAGCCGGCTATGCGCCTGAAATGGCCTATTTCGAATGCCTCCACGAAGTGAAGCTGATCGTCGACCTGATGTATGAAGGCGGCATCGCCAACATGCGCTATTCGATCAGCAACACCGCCGAATATGGCGATTATCACACCGGCCCGCGCGTCATCACCGACGAGACGAAGGCCGAAATGAAGCGCGTCCTCAACGACATCCAGCAGGGCAAGTTCGTCCAGCGTTTCATGACCGACATCAAGACCGGCTATCCGGAAATGAAGGCGAAGCGGAAGCTCCAGGCCCAGCACCCGATCGAAAAGACCGGCGAGCAGCTGCGCGCCATGATGCCCTGGATCGGCGCCAACAAGCTGGTGGACAAGGACAAGAACTAGGTCCGTTCGCGGGAACGATCCGTTTCCGCTTTCCGCACTGGAACAATCGAGGGGCGTGGCCTATTCTGGCCGCGCCCCTTGAACGTTTTTGGAGAGTTGCGAAATGCGAAAATATCTGATCCCCGCCGCCGCACTGGTCGCGCTGGCCGGAGGCACCGTCGTCGTCGCGCAGCAGATGCCCGCCGCTCCCGGCACCAAGGATGTGTCGAAAGTTACAGGCGGCACTTACAAGATCGACCCCGGCCACACGCAGATCGTCTTCGCATACGACCATATGGGCTTCAGCAACAATATCGGCATCATCGCCCAGCCCACCGGCACGCTGACCCTCGATCCCAGGAACCCGGCGGCCGCGAAAGTTTCGGTCGATGTGCCCATCGCGAACCTCAAGACCGGCGTTCCCGATCTCGACGCGCATCTCATGAAAGCGGATTTCTTCGACGCGGCAAAATTCCCCAAGGCGACCTTCGTGTCGACCGGCGTGAAGGTCGACGGCGACGATGCCGACATCACCGGCAACCTCACCATCAAGGGCATCACCAAGCCCGTGACGCTGGACGCCGACTTCTACGGCGTCGGCACGCATCCGATGAACAAGAAGGAAAATATCGGCTTCACCGCCACGACCACGATCAAGCGCAGCGATTTCGGCATGAGCTATGGCGTGCCGATGGTCGGCGACGCGATCGAATTGAAGATCGTCGCTGCCTTCGAAAAACAGTAAGCGATGGACCGGAACGGCGGCGCTTCCCTGAACCCGCCGTTCCTCGCTCCAGCGCATCCGGGCTGGTTTCGGCCATTTTCCCCCATTCAGCGCGCGCGCGTGAAAATTTCGTCATTCCGGGCCGGCAAGAACTTGGACGACTCCCTTCATTCCTGCCCGCCACGCGCAAGAAACGACTGGACGCGGTTGGCCGAATGAGGTTATGGCGCTTCCCATGACGCAGCATATGCTCCTATCCCTGCTACGACTTACACGCCCTTAGGCGTGATATTTGTGCTGCGCGCCATTTTCATGCGCCGGCAAGACGCCTAAGGGCACTTTCAAGCAAACAGTCGTTCCACCGGGCACCTTCGCGCGCCCGTATGCAGAGAAGTAGCTTTTCCGATGATGCTGACCGATCCTTCCGTCAAATACCGCCCTTTCCCGCAGGTGGACCTGCCCGACCGCCAGTGGCCCTCGCGCGTCATTACCGCGCCGCCGCGCTGGCTCTCGACCGATCTGCGCGACGGCAACCAGTCGCTGATCGACCCGATGAACGCGGAAAAGAAGACGCGCTTCTTCGACCTGCTGGTGAAGATCGGCGTCAGGGAAATCGAAATCGGCTTCCCCGCGGCGGGCGCGACCGAGTTCGACTTCATCCAGGATCTGGTCCGCACCGGCCGCATCCCGGCCGACGTGACGCCGCAGGTGCTGACGCAGGCGCGCGACGACCTGATCGCCACCACATTCGAATCCCTGCGCGGGGCGGACAAGGCCATCGTCCATGTCTACAATGCGATCTCGCCCGCATGGCGGCGCATCGTTTTCGGCATGGAACGGCCGGAGATCAAGGCCATCGCCGTCCACGCCGCCAAGCTGCTGCGCGACAATGCGGCGAAGCAGCCCGATACCGACTGGCATTTCGAATACAGCCCCGAAACCTTCTCCACCGCCGAACTGGATTTTAGCCTGGAATGCTGCGAGGCGGTGATCGACATTCTCCAGCCGACGCCGGAAAAGCCGCTGATTCTGAACCTGCCTGCCACGGTCGAAGCGGCAACGCCCAATATCTATGCCGACCAGATCGAATGGTTCTGCCGCCATATTTCCCGGCGCGACAGCGTGGTCATCTCACTGCACACGCATAACGACCGGGGCACCGGCGTCGCGGCGGCGGAACTGGGCATCATGGCGGGCGCGGACCGTGTCGAAGGCTGCATGTTCGGCAATGGCGAGCGCACCGGCAATTGCGATCTGGTGACGGTCGCGCTCAACATGTATTCGCAGGGGATCAATCCCGGCCTGGACTTCTCCGACATCGACGAGGTCATCCAGACGGTCGAATATTGCAACCAGCTTCCCGTCCATCCGCGCCATCCCTATGGCGGCGAACTGGTCTTCACGGCCTTTTCCGGCAGCCATCAGGACGCGATCAAGAAGGGTTTCGCCGCGCAGGAAATGCGCAACGACGAGATGTGGGACGTGCCCTATCTGCCCATCGACCCCGCCGATCTGGGCCGCAATTACGAAGCGGTCATCCGCGTCAATTCGCAGTCCGGCAAGGGCGGCGTCGCCTGGGTCTTGCAGCAGGACAAGGGCCTGAAACTGCCCAAGCGGATGCAGGCGGATTTTTCGCGGGTCGTGCAGGCGCTGGCCGACGAAAGCAGCCGCGAACTCAACGCCGCCGATATCTGGACCGCGTTCGAGGATCATTACCGCCTGTCGGGCGATCAGGCCTATCGCCTGATCGACTATCATGAAAGCGGCGCGGCGGGCGACCGGGTCTTCACCGGCAAGATCGCCTATCAGGGCGGAGAACGCTCCATTTCCGGGCGCGGCAACGGCCTGCTCTCCTCGGTGCTGGCCGCGTTGCGCGATGAGCTGAGCGTCGATCTGGACATCGCCGATTATAACGAGCACGCCATCGGTGCGGGGACGGACGTGGCGGCCGCCGCCTATGTCGAATGCCGCACCCCGGACGGCCGCACGGTCTTCGGCATCGGCACCGACACGGACGTCGCCACCGCATCGGTCCAGGCTGTCCTTTCCGCCGCGAACGGCGTGGCGGCGCGGGGCTGACGCGGCGCGAATATGACCGGTCATCAGGTCCATATCATCGGCGGCGGCCTTGCCGGGTCCGAAGCGGCATGGCAACTGGCGCAGGCGGGCGTGAAGGTCCGCCTGTCCGAAATGCGCGGTTCGGGCGACATGACCCCGGCGCACCAGACCGACGGGCTGGCCGAACTGGTCTGCTCCAACAGCTTCCGTTCCGATGATGCGGACCGGAATGCGGTGGGCCTGCTGCATCAGGAAATGCGCCGCCTGAACTCGCTCATCATGGCGCAGGCGGACGCGGCGAAGGTGCCCGCCGGATCGGCGCTGGCGGTAGATCGCGACATCTTCTCCCAGGGCGTCACCCGCGCCCTTCGCGATCATCCCCATGTGGAGGTCGTGCGCGAGCGGATCGACGCCCTGCCCGGCGAAGGCCTGTCCATCGTGGCCACCGGCCCGCTGACGGCTCCGGCGCTGACGGCGAGCATCGGCGCGGCGGCGGGCATGGACCATCTCGCCTTCTTCGACGCCATCGCGCCGGTCGTCCATTTCGACAGCATCGACATGGACCAATGCTGGATGGCGAACCGCTGGGACAAGATCGGCCCCGGCGGCGGCGAGGGCAAGGATTACATCAACTGCCCCATGAACCGGGAGCAATATCAGGCTTTCGTCCAGGGCTTGCTGGACGGCGAGAAGACGCAGTTCAAGGAGTGGGAGAAGGATACCCCCTATTTCGAGGGCTGCATGCCGATCGAGGTGATGGCGTCGCGCGGTCCCGAAACGCTGAGGCACGGGCCGATGAAGCCCATGGGCCTGGACGACCCGCGCACGGGCCGCTGGCCCTATGCCGTGGTGCAGCTTCGGCAGGACAATGCGTCGGGCACGCTCTGGAACATGGTCGGCTTTCAGACCAAGCTCAAGCATGGGGCGCAGGTGGAATTGTTCCGCACCATTCCCGGCCTTGAGAAAGCGGAGTTCGCGCGGCTGGGCGGCCTTCACCGCAACACCTTCATCCAGTCGCCCAAGCTGCTGGACGCCACGCTGCGCCTGCGGAGCGCCCCCCATATCCGTTTCGCCGGGCAGATGACCGGCTGCGAAGGCTATGTCGAAAGCAGCGCCGTCGGCCTGCTCGCCGGACGGTTCGCGGCGGCGGAGCTGCTGGGCCGGCCGTTCGCCCCGCCCCCCGCCGACACGGCGCTCGGCGCGCTGCTGGGCCATGTGACGGGCAATGTCGAAACGGCGGATTATCAGCCGATGAACGTCAATTTCGGCCTGTTCCCGCCGCTCGACGATGTGAAGAAGAAGCAACGCAAGGAAGCCATGACCGCCCGCGCCCGCGCGTCGCTCGGCCGGTGGCTGGGCGAAGCATTGCAACCTGTCTGATGTCCGCAAACCACTCGAAATCGGCCATCACGTCGAAGCGTTTCAAAATGATATCATCGCCGACGAATTAACTCAGCATTTGCATCGGGGCTTGGGCGACCGTTTTGGCGCCGTGGCGGCGAACTCGGCCGGGGTCAGCTTGCCGTTTCCGTCGGCGTCCGCCTTGGCGAAGCGGTCCGCCGTCGCCGCCGCCCATTCCTCGAAGGACAGGAGATTGTCATTGTCCTTGTCCAGCGCCTTGAACGCCTTCACCCGGCTGCCCATCATCTCCACGCGGGTGATGACGCCGTCGCGGTTGCGATCATAACGGGCGAAGCGCTTTGCCTCCCGGCTTTGCGGGCTGGCTTCGGCGGGCATGGGCGGCGCTTTGCCCACGGCATCGGGATCGCCTTCGGGCAGGTCCTCGACCGCCGGCGGCGGCGGAGGCCCGACCAGCGCCTGCGGCAAAGGCCCGCTCCGCGCCCGCCCCTGCCACCAGAACAGCCCGCCCGCCACCAGCAACAGCGCGGCCATCGCTCCGGCCAATATCCGTGTCATCGTCGATCCCCCTCCCCTTCTTTCAACGTCCGCGCAAGGCAAGCGCGATCAGGCGCAGATACAGCCCCGGCGTCAATGCGGGCGGAGCGCGCCGCCCCTTCGCCACATCCGCGCGCGCAAGCCCGAAGGCGATCCGCAACGGTTTCCAGGCCGCGGGCCATGGCAGCGCTTCGCCGGGCAGATGCCGCCGGGCCAGATCGACCGCTTCGCGCGCCAGATCCCCGTCGCCGCCCTGCCCCGACAGATCCCACAGCGCCCAGACCGCCCCGGCCCGCGTCAGCCAGTCCGGCACATCCTCCCGCCCCGCCAGCGCGCGGAACAAACCGCCGCCCCGCCCCGCCGCGAAGGCGGCAAGGTCGGCATCCCCCAGCAGGGCCTCCCATCCGTTCAGCCATGGGACAAGCCCCGGCGGCGGCGCGATGCCCGCCGCGCGCATCGCATCGATCAGCGGCTCCCCCCGCCCTTCGACGCCGGATTCATCTTCCAGCGCCTGCCCCCACCAGGCCAGGCGAATCTGCCCGATCATCGGCTCGCTGGTGGTCGCGACCAGCGCCGCCATCCGCCGATCAAGCGCCCACAGCAGCCGATGCCGCCGCGCGTCGCGCCCGGCATAGGCGCTCAGCAGGCGGGCGAGGGAAGCTATTTCGAAATCGGCTGGCGGCATGACGAAGCGGCTTCAACTGAATGGAATGCCTGAAAGACGGCACAGCCCAGCTTTGAAGATGGCCCGCGTCCAGGACAAGCGCTTTGTTATCAAATAGTAACCGCCCGATACAGGCGCTTTCCATATTGTCAGGGAAAAGGCGCTCCATGTCTTCGGGCAGGACAGGCATGGCGTTCGATCCAGCCTTATCCGTTCCTTAACCACCGATGCGCTATTTGCGCATTTTCCGTCATCGTCTTTGGGGGCGATGAGCATGATCCGATGTGTTCGGACCAGCAGGTGATGAACGGCGATGAGCGAGAAAGCAGTCAAGACCACGGGTTTTCTGGGGCGGTTACGGCGCGATGCGTCGGGCAATACATTGGCGATCGTCGCCGCGGCCATATTCCCCCTTGCTGCGATGATCGGCGGAGGCATCGACATCAGCCGCCTCTATCTGACCAAGACGCGCCTGCAACAGGCTTGCGACGCGGGCGCACTGGCCGGGCGGAAGGCGATGTCCGGCATCACCTGGACCGATGCGAACAACACCGTCGCCGAACAATTCTTCCACATGAACTTCCCCGATGGGCGATACGGGACGGGCACCACCGCCGTCGATTATAGCGCGTCCAATACGGGCGCGGTGACGGGCACAGCCAGCGTCGTGGTGCCGATGACCTTGATGTCGCTGTTCAACATGCCCGACAAGACGATCCACGCGGAATGCACGGCGGACCTGCAATTGCCCAATACGGACGTCATGTTCGTGCTGGACACGACCTTGTCGATGAACGACATCAATCCGGGCGACAGCCAAAGCCGCATCGCCGTGCTGCGCGAAGCCGTCAGCAATTTCTACACCGAATTGCAGAGGGTGAAGCCCGCGGGCAGCCATATCCGCTATGGATTCGTTCCCTATTCGGGAACGGTCAATGTCGGAACGCTGTTGAAGCCAGGCTGGCTTCAGGACAATCCTATCTATGACTCGCGCGAGGCGGATGGCACTGCCGACCTGACCACAACCTCAACATCGGGCGGCGGCGTGCAGCCCGATACGATCACGACTTACTCATCATGGGAAACCTTCAGCGGTTCATCCGGTCAAGGCACGCCATATAATGGGCCAGCGGAAAACTGTGTCGCCCCGGCCAATACCCAGACAGACAAAACAGTCAATGGGAGCTGGACTCCGAGTTCAAGCGCCGTGCCGCGTTCTCGTGTCAACACACGCACACGAAACGGCACAACCTATACCGCCAAGCTTTCAAATGGCGTGTGCACGATCACGCCAACCGTTTACAACAATCTGGTCGAAAAGCGGACGGAAACGGTCGACAAAAACCCTAATGCCGGCGAACCCATTCCCGTAAAGGAAACCACCACCACCACCACATATTACCAATGGATATACAAACCGATTGCCTATGACATTTCCGCCCTGAAAGCGACGGACAGCAACGGAAACGTCAAGGGCAACAGCTTCAAGGCGCCAGTTGAGAACGGGAACGCAACCGGCCATCCCAGGGACCGCACCATCACCTGGAACGCGTCCAACGGCTGCATCGAGGAACGCGGCAACCCGTATGACATGAACGTCGATCTGGTGCCCAACCCCGGGCAACCTGAAACGCAATGGAAGCCCTATCTGCCGCGTCTTGTCTATGGCCGTAATCAGACGACAACAGGATATCAGCAGCCCGCATCCACGGGGGTCAGATACCCTGCTGCCTGGCTCAATAGATGGGCATTTAGCGGATCGCCGCAAACCAAGACGCGCGATGTCAGCATCACCGCTACAAATTATTACACGCCGTCAGTCGACCTGACGCAATCGGGGGCCTGCCCCACTGTCGCCCGCAAGCTGTCGGAAATCGACGCCAATACGCTTAGCACCTATCTTAGCAGCCTCACCCCGGCGGGCTTCACATATCACGACATCGGCATGTTATGGGGCCTGCGCCTGATGTCGCCCAACGGTCTGTTCGCATCGGAACATGCGGCCGCCGCCGCCTCAGGCAAGATCGCCCGCCACCTGATCTTCATGACGGACGGCCAAACCGACACGCGTATCGGCGCCTATGACGCCTGGGGCGTATCGGCCATGGCGCGGCGACGCACGCCCACCGACCGCGTCCCGACCGATGACGAACAGAACGCCATCACCGAAACACGGCTGACCGAGCTTTGCACGCTGGCGAAAAACGACAAGAACATCACCGTCTGGGTGATCGCGTTCGGCACCGATCTCACCAGCCTGCTCACCAATTGCGCGTCGTCCGGGCGGGCCTATCAGGCGAACAATGCGGCGGAACTGACGGCGACCTTCTCCCAGATCGCCTCGCAGATCGCGCAGTTGCGGATCACGAAATAATGGCAGGCCGCAGGGTTCATTTTCCTCGTCTGGCGAGGGACGAGCGCGGCGTGACGGCGATCGAGTTCGCCATCGTCGCGCCCGTGCTGCTGGCGATGCTGATGTTCCTGTTCGACACGGGCTATTATCTCTATGCGAACGCCGTGCTTGCCGGGGAGATGAACGCGGCGGGGCGCGCTTCCACGCTGGAAACCGCGACGGACGAACAGCGCGACACGCTGGACCAGCATGTCAGCGATGCGGTGAAAAAGCTCGTGCCCAATGGCGAACTGCATTTTCAGCGCACCGCCTATATCGACTATGGGCGCGCGCAGGCCAAGGCGGAAGCTTTCAAGGACGAGAACGGCAACGGCGTTTGCGACGCCGGCGAAAGCTTCGATGACGCCAACCGCAACCATGTGCGGGATCTGGACTCGGGCATCAGCGGCGGCGGCGGCGCGAAGGACGTGACGGTCTACACGGCCACGCTGCGCTATGACCGCATCTTCCCCATCGCGAGCTTCATGGGATGGGGCAAGGACGTCACCATGTCCTCCACCACCTTGTTGCGCAACCAGCCCTTCGACAAGCAGATCGAACCGTTGATCGGCACATGTTTGTGAGGACCGCCCCGATGTCCGTTTCCGCCCGCACCGCCGGAAAGCCCGAACGCCCGGAGGGATATTGCCGCCGGGCGCTCCATCGTTTCCGGCGCGACCAGAGCGGCCTTGCGCTGGTGGAGTTCGCCCTTTCGCTGCCGATCCTCCTCATCCTCGTCACATCGGGCCTGGAGCTGGCGAATTATGTCATCACGACCAAGCGGATCGGCGAAATCGCCGTGCTGGTCGCCGACAACGCTTCCCGCATGGGGTCGCAGAGCGCGCTCAACGACAAGCAGATCAGCGAAGCCGAAATCAACGATGTGTTCATCGGGGCGGATATGCAGGGCGGCGGGCTGGACTTCGCCACGCGAGGCCGGATCATCCTGTCCAGCCTTCAGCAGAACGAAGAAGGCGGCCAGTGGATCAAATGGCAGCGCTGCTTCGGCGCCCTGCCGCATCCTTCATCCTTTGGCGATGAGGGGGACGGCGAAACGGGCACCAGCTTTCCCGGCATGGGTCCCGCAAATAACCGCGTGACGGCGGCGAAAGGCACGGCGGTGATGGTCGTGGAAATCAGCTACCGCTACCGCCGCATCATACCGCTGATAGACTTGCCGCTGCACGACATTTCCGAAACGGCGGCCTTCAACGTGCGTGACAGTCGTGACCTGACGGGGGTCCAACCCAGTGAAGATGTGACGCCGTCCACCTGCACATGATGGATCGAGGAGGAAGGAGACGGCGATGAGCCGCCGTCCCCATCCTTGCCGATCAGCTTTTGTAGCACACTTTCCTGACCGCCTGAACCACGCGCCCGGCGTCGATCAGCGCGGCCTTTTCGAGGTTTGCGGCATAGGGCAGCGGCACATCCTCATTGGTGACGCGCAGCACAGGGGCATCGAGGTCGTCGAAGCCCTGCTCCATCACCACAGCGGCGATCTCCGAAGCGATCGAGCAGGTCGGCCAGCCCTCCTCGACCACCACCAGCCGGTTGGTCTTCTTCAGGCTTTCCAGCACCGTCGCGGTATCGAGCGGGCGCAGCGTGCGCAGGTCGACGACCTCCGCCTCGATCCCCTCGCCCGCCAGCGCCTCGGCCGCTTCCAGCGCCACGCCCACGCCGATCGAGTAGCTGACCAGCGTCACATCCTTGCCTTCACGCACGATCCGCGCCTTGCCGATGGGCAGGACATAGTCGTCCACCTTCGGCACGTCGAAGCTGCGGCCGTAGACCAGTTCGTTTTCCAGGAACACGACCGGATCGTCCGACCGGATCGCCGCCTTGAGCAGGCCCTTGGCGTCGGCCGCGTCATAGGGCGCGATCACGATCAGGCCCGGCACGGACGCATACCATGGTCCGTAATTCTGGCTGTGCTGCGCGCCCACGCGGCTCGCCGCGCCGTTGGGGCCGCGGAACACGATGGGACAGCGCATCTGGCCGCCGGACATGTAATTGGTCTTGGCCGCCGAATTGATGATGTGGTCGATCGCCTGCATCGCGAAGTTGAACGTCATGAACTCGACAATGGGCTTGAGCCCGCCCATCGCCGCGCCCGCGCCGATCCCGGCAAAGCCATATTCGGTGATCGGCGTATCGATGACGCGCTTGGCGCCGAACTCTTCGAGCAGGCCCTGCGTCACCTTATAGGCGCCCTGATATTCGGCGACTTCCTCGCCCATCACGAAGACGCGCTCGTCCGCGCGCATTTCCTCCGCCATCGCGTCGCGCAGCGCTTCGCGAACGGTGGTTTTAAGATATTCGGTGCCTTGGGGCAGGTCCGGATCTGCGATGGTGGCCTTGGCTTGGGTGGCGAGCTTGGCCGTGCCGCTTTCGGCCTTCTTCGGCGCGTCGGGCGCGGCTTCGGGCCTGGCGGGCGGCGCGCTTTCCTCGGCCTTGGGCGCGGTCTCCGCGCTCTCACCGTCCTCGCCCGCCATTTCGGCGATGACGGTCCCGACCTTCACGCCTTCACTCCCTTCGGGCACGACGATTCTGCCGATGGTGCCTTCATCGACCGCTTCAAATTCCATCGTCGCCTTGTCGGTCTCGATCTCGGCCAATATGTCGCCGGACCGCACTTCATCACCTTCCTTCACCAGCCATTTGGCCAGCGTGCCTTCCTCCATGGTCGGCGAGAGCGCCGGCATCTTGATTTCGATACCCATCAATATTGCTCCACCAGCACGTCGGTATACAGTTCGTCGAGGTCAGGTTCGGGCGAGCTTTCCGCGAAATCCGCCGCGTCGCTCACGATCTTGCGGATGTCCTGATCGATCTTCTTAAGCTCCTCCTCGCTGATGCCGGCGGCTTCCAGATGCTTCTTCGCGCCTTCGATGGGATCGGATTTCTCCCGCACCTCCTGCACTTCCTCGCGCGAGCGGTATTTGGCCGGGTCGGACATGGAATGGCCGCGATAGCGATAAGTCTTCATCTCCAGCAGGATCGGGCCATTGCCGTCCTTCACCCATTTGAGCGCCTCTTCGGTCGCCCCGCGCACGGCGAGCACGTCCATGCCGTTCACCTGCAAGCCCGGAATGCGGAAGCTTTCGCCCCGGCGGTACAGCTGGTCCTCGGCCGAAGAGCGGTTGACGCTGGTGCCCATGGCATATTGATTGTTCTCGATCACGAAGATGATCGGCAGCTTCCATAGCTCGGCCATGTTGAAGCTTTCGTAGACCTGCCCCTGATTGGCCGCGCCGTCGCCGAAATAAGCGACGCACACGCCGCCGTCGCCCCTATATTTATGCGCAAAGCCCAGTCCCGCGCCCAGCGACACCTGCGCGCCCACGATGCCGTGGCCGCCGTAGAATTTGTGATCGACGCTGAACATGTGCATCGACCCGCCCTTGCCCTTGGAAATGCCTGCCTCGCGGCCCGTCAGTTCGGCCATGATAAGCTTGGGATCGATGCCATAGGCCAGCATGTGCCCATGGTCGCGATAGCCGGTGATGACGCTGTCCTTGCCCGGCTCCAGCGCCGACTGGATGCCCACGGCAACCGCTTCCTGCCCGATATAGAGGTGGCAGAAACCGCCGATGAAGCCCAGGCCGTAAAGCTGCCCCGCCTTTTCCTCGAACCGGCGGATCAGGACCATCTGGCGATAAAATTCCAGCAGTTCCTCCTTGCTCGCCTTGTAGTCGACGGGCGCGTCCGGGCGAGGCCGGTTATGGTCGGCTCCGGCTGGACTGGCCGGCTTGGGCTTGGCGCGGGAAGGACGCGGCGTGGTTGGTTTCGCCAAGACTATATCCTCTTTGCGTGGATGGTATGACAGAAAGGCCAGATATAGCGGCACGAAGCGCAGCAATGCAACGCCGCAAGCCGCATTAGGCATGGAACGTCAGTTCAGCGGAACGATGACTTCGTCATGATGAACGACGCCGAGCTGGCGGCGGATCAGTTCATCGCTGAGGTCCGGGTCGACGCGGCGCGGATCGAGCAGGTCGACCCGGTTGCGAAGCTCCTGCCGGTGCGCCTCCACCTGTTTCAACTGGACGCGCGCGTCGCGCAGTTGGCGGGTATAATCCCCCCATGCCAGCACCCCGTTGGAGCCAAGCACGACATAGCCCGCGAACAGGGTGAGGAGCAGCACCGCGATCGCCGGACCAAAGGCCGAAAAGAGCAGGAGACGAAGCTTCGCGATGTGGGCCATACAGCCGATGAATCACAGGAAAAGGCGGGCCGCAAGCGAAAAATCATTTATCTTGCGGCCAACCGTTGAAAAGGGCCTTAACGGAAGATCGAACGCCCCGCATAGACCGCCACGTCGCCCAGTTCCTCCTCGATGCGGATCAACTGGTTATATTTGGCGAGCCGGTCCGAACGGGCCAGCGATCCGGTCTTGATCTGCCCGCAATTGGTGGCGACGGCGAGGTCGGCGATGGTCGCGTCCTCCGTCTCGCCCGAACGGTGCGACATGACGGCGGTGTAGCGCGCGCGGTGGGCCATATCGACGGCGGCGAGCGTCTCCGTGAGCGTGCCGATCTGGTTGACCTTCACCAGCAGCGAGTTGGCCAGCCCCTTGCCGATGCCCATGGACAGGCGCGCGGGATTGGTCACGAACAGGTCGTCGCCGACCAACTGGACCTTGCCGCCGATCTTGTCGGTCAGCGCCTTCCAGCCTTCGAAATCATCCTCGCTCATGCCGTCCTCGATCGACTTGATCGGATAGTCGGCGCACAGCGCGGCCAGATAGTCGGCCATTTCCGTGGGGCTGAGCGACAGGCCCTCGCCCGAAATCTCATACCGGCCGTTCTTGAAGAACTCGGTCGCCGCGCAATCGAGCGCCAGCACCACATCGTCGCCCGGCGTGTAGCCCGCCTTCTCCACGCTCGCCATGATGAAGTCGAGCGCGTCGCGGGTCGAGGCGAGGTTGGGCGCGAAGCCGCCTTCATCGCCCACCGCCGTCGCCAGCCCCTTGTCATGCAGGCCCTTCTTGAGCGTGTGGAAGATTTCCGAACCGATCCGCACCGCGTCGGCGATGCTTTCCGCGCCGACCGGCATCACCATGAACTCCTGAAAGTCGATGGGATTGTCGGCATGTTCGCCGCCATTGATGATGTTCATCATCGGCACCGGCAGCACATGGGCATTGACGCCGCCGACATAGCGGTAGAGCGGCAGGCCGCGCGCGTCGGCGGCCGCCTTCGCGGTGGCAAGGCTGACGCCCAGGATCGCGTTCGCGCCGAGGCGGCTCTTGTTCTCCGTGCCGTCGAGCGCGATCATCGCCGCGTCGACTTCGGCCTGATCCTCCGCGTCGAGGCCGATGATCTGCTCGGCAATCTCGTCATTCACGGCGGCGACGGCGGCCAGGACGCCCTTGCCCATATATTTCGACGCATCGCCATCGCGCTTTTCAACGGCTTCATAAGCGCCGGTCGAAGCGCCCGAAGGCACGGCGGCGCGGCCGAAGCTGCCATCCTCCAGCATCACGTCGACTTCGACGGTGGGGTTGCCCCGGCTGTCCAGAATCTGACGGGCATGGATGTCGAGAATGGCGGTCATGATCGCTCCTGAAAATGCTGTGCGGCGGCTTTTCGCGCTCCGCTTAGCCAGCACCTGCCCTCTTTGCAATGCGGGGGCTTGCAACCGGGGCAAAAATGCCGATGCTCTAAATGGTAACGGCAACGGAACTACAGGCAGCCGCCGTGCATTAGCATGGAAACGGCGTTTCCGCCCGGCGATCCGCCGCTGCCCAACAGCCTGATGTGAAGGGAGACAATCGACCATGGCCGACACCAGCGACACGCCCGCCAAGAAGGGCAGGAAAGCCGCCGCAACCAAGACGCCCAATGCAAAAGCGGCCACGGATTCCGCGCCGGTCAAGCCGGCCGCCACCCGCGAGGCGCCCGCCGTGAAGGCGGAGAAGGCCGAAGGCGCCGGCTGGAGCGCGCAGATCGCCCCCATCAAGGCGCAGGCGGAAAAGGCGGCAAGAAGCGCGAAGGACAAGCTGAACGCCGTCGACTGGAAATCCCATATCGATCCATTGAAGGAACAGGCAGGGAAGACCGCGCGCTCCGCCGCGACCGCCGCGAAGGGACAGACCGGATCGGCCATGCAGAGCCTTGCGAAGCTGATCTCCGAAACGGCGGGCACGGTGGATGCGAAACTGGGGCCGCAATATGGCGACTATGCCCGCCAGGCCGCCGAATCGGTCGCCGGGGCTGCCGATGCGCTCGACAGCAAGGATGTCGACCAGCTCATGGGCGAGGCGCGCGACTTCGTGCGGAAAAGCCCGGCGGTCGCCATCGGGGCGGCGGCAGTGGTCGGCTTCGTGCTGATGCGCCTCGCCAGAGGATCTTCGGACGAAGGCTGAACCTTCCGGAACCGGCCAAATGCCCTGGCCAGAGCGGGCGGAGGAAACATTGACGCAAGAACCGGCGGATATGGTGGAAGCGCCGCAGCCCGATGGGCACGACGAATCCGTCCGCGACAGCATTGCCCGCCTCTATGCCGACGGCCGCGCCTATGCCGAGGCGGAGGTCGAGCGGCAGAAGCGACGCGCGGGCATCGCAGCGGCGGGCGTGCGCGATGCCGCCCTATTGGGAGCGGCCGCCCTGATGCTGTCGTTCGGCGTTGTCGTTGCCGTGCTGGTGGGCCTTATCCTCAGCCTGGCCCCCGCGCTTGGGCCGCTTGGCGCGACGGGCGCGGTGCTGGGCGGAACGCTGCTGGCGGTTCTCATCCTGCTGCTGCTGGCGAAGGCGCGGATCGGCCGCATGAAAAGGGCGATGAAGCCATGAACCGCGAAGCCGCCTATCGCCAGGCCGTCGCGCAAGCCGAAGAGAAGAAGGCGCAATTTCTGCTGTCCGCCCAGGCCGCGAAGGCCCGCGTCGCCCCTGCCCGGCTGAAACAGGACGCAAAGGACAAGGTGATTTCGCTCGCGACGGACGGGGCCGCCCATGCCGCCGCCAAGGTGCAGGAAAATCCGGTCGCCGCAGGCGCGGGGCTGACCGCCTTCCTTCTCTATCTTGCCCGGCGTCCCTTGGCGGCACTTTTCCACCGCCTGCACGTTCGTTGGAAAAATCCCAATCCGGAGAATGAAGATGGCTGACATCCAAACTCAATTGACCCGCGCTCGCGATGCGGCGAACGATATCGCCGCAGGCGCGACGGACCGGCTGCGCGACACGCGTGACAGCGCCGGGGAGGCGCTGGCCAATTCGCGCGAACGAGCCAGCGCCGCCTATGCCGACGCCCGCGACCGCACGCAAAAGGTCGCGGCGCGCGCCAATGAGATCGTGCAGCAGCATCCCGTCACCGCCGTGGCGGGCGCGGTCGCCGCTGGCGCCCTCATCGCCTGGATGTTCCCGAAAAGCCGCAGGATGATGAAAGCCCTCCCCGCCCTGGCCGTCACCGCCGGGGGCCGTGTATTGGAGGCCGCAGCTGCCGCCCGCGCCACAGCGACGGAAAATGCGAGCGCCGCGAAAAGCAGCGCCGCCGACGCTTTCCACGCCGCGAGGGACAGCGCGGGCGAAACCCTCCACACCGCGCGCGAAACCGCCGGCGACGCGCTTCAAGCCGCAAAGGAGAATGCGGCCGAATTCGCTGCCCATGCCCGCGAAAGCGCGATGGCGGCCGATCTGCCAGGCAAGGCGTCCCGCCTCGCGGACGACGTGATCGCCCTGGTCGCCGCGAAAGCCGATGCCGTCAGCGACGCCCTCAAGGCGCGATTGCCGAAACGGTAATCGCTCCTGCCGGGGCTTTCCCTTGGACGCTCCGGCAAGCGCTGCTAATAGCCCGCCCTGATCCATGAGGAGAAAGTCATGAGCAAGCTGCATCTTGTGATGGGCGGGCGTGTCAAAAATCCCCAGACCCTCGAATTCGAGGACCTTAACGCAATCGATATCATCGGCGTGTTTCCCGACTATGCCAGCGCCGAAAAGGCGTGGCGCGGCGCGGCGCAGCGCACGGTGGACGATGCCGAGATGCGCTATGTGATCGTGCACCTGCACCGCCTGCTGGAGCCGGAACTGCCGACGACGGGATAAAGGTTTGGGGGAATGCGGTGGCGGGGTGGCAGGCAGTCGTTGAAGAAGGCAGGCCTGCGAGCTTTCAATTCACAGGCTGGGGACGCTTTCGGAACCGCCATCGCAACAAAGGCCGCGTCAGCGCCAGGCCAACCAGAAAGCCGCCGATATGCGCGGCAATGGCGATCTGTCCCAGACCGCCCATGCCGCCCGCTGTCGCAATGCCGATCATCAACTGAATCGCGATCCAGCCCGCCGCCAGCCACAATATCCGCACCAGATTGGCGGACAGCGGCCCGATCCGCCGCACATTCTGCTGGCTATAGAGCAGCGAATAGGTCGCGATGACAGCGGAAATCGCCCCGCTCGCGCCCACCATCGGTGCGGTGGAGCCGGGATCGACCGCCCACTGCACCAATGTCGCGCCATAACCGCCCGCGACATAGAGGATCAGCGTCCCCCAGCGATCCAGCACATGCTCCACCTGCCGCCCGCAAAAGACCAGCATCAGCAGGTTGAATCCGATATGCAGCCAGCCCGCATGGATCAACGTGCAGCTGAGCGGCGTCAGCCATGCCGGCACCGCCCACATGCCTTCGAGAAGATGGGGATCGCCGATCCGGGCGGGGATGAACCCGCCCATGATCGCGGCATTGTCCACCTGCCCGGTCAGATACAAGAGCAGGAACGCGGCGAAGGTGATCGCCGCGATTCCATTGGTCATGCGGCCGATCGGCAGTCTCACGGGATTAGAGGAACGCGATCTTGTCGACCAGGTAGAATTTGTCGCCCGACGGGACGGACACTTCCACCTCGTCGCCGACTTCGCGGCCGATCAGCGCCCGGCCCAGCGGGCTGTTATAGCTTATCATGCCCACCTTGGCGTCCGCCTCGGCCTGGCCCACGATCTGATACTGGACCGGCTTGTCGTCCTCGTCCCGCAGAGTCACCGTCGCGCCGAAGATCACCTTGTCGCCCGACAGCGTCCTGGGATCGATGACCTGCGCGCGGGACAGCTTGTCCTCCAGATCGGCGATGGTGGCTTCGACCTGGCCCTGCCGCTCCTTCGCCGCGTGATATTCGGCATTTTCCGACAGGTCGCCATGCGCGCGCGCTTCTTCGATCGCATCCACGATCAGAGGCCGCTCAGCCTTCAACTCGCGAAGCTGCGCCGTGAGCTTGTCATAGCCCATCTGAAGCATCGGCATCTTCTCGACGGT
>Ga0180221_1000519_pt1 | contig 33004 bp, 26 predicted proteins | sample eDN5th37CKraftMG_FD_151339 | JGI IMG/M metagenome (GOLD analysis project Ga0180221, IMG submission 151339) | Enriched Miracle-Growth compost microbial communities from Emeryville, California, USA - eDNA 5th pass 37_C Kraft MG (version 2) (version 2) ...
GCAGGCGCTGCCGGCGCGGCCCCTGTGGCCCCGGCCGGGCCGCCCGGACGAGTCAGGTTCGTGGCAGGTCGCACGTGCGAGCGTGCGTCCGTGACGTCCCCGCGCCCCACCGGACCCCGCGCCGGATCCCGCCCCGTCCCCCTCTCCATCCCCCGAGAGGCCGCCGTCACAGCAGGGGCGGGATCCGGTGGCGGACACCCGGCGTCCGCGCCGGGCCGTCCGGCCGTCGCCGCCGCGCTCGTCCGGGTCCCGCAGGTCACGGCCGTCTTCTGGGTCCTCAAGGCGCTCTCGACGGCGCTCGGCGAGTCGACGTCCGACTGGTCCGTGCAGACCTTCGGCCCCGTGCCGGCCGTCCTCGCGGGCATGGTCCTGTTCGTCGTGGCGCTGACCGTGCAGCTGCGTGCCGGCCGCTACGTCCCGAGCCGCTACTGGTTCGCGGTCGTCGCGGTCGGCGTGTTCGGGACCATGTGCGCGGACGTCGTCCACGTCGGGCTCGGCGTGCCGTACCCGGTGTCGTCCGTCGCGTACCTGGCGCTGCTCGCGGTCGTGCTCGTCGTCTGGAAGCGCGTCGAGGGCACGCTCGACGTCCACGAGATCACGACGACCCGCCGCGAGCTGTTCTACTGGGCGACCGTCGTGGCGACGTTCGCGGCGGGCACGGCGGTCGGCGACCTCGTCGCCACGACGACCGCCCTGGGGTACGCCGGGGCGGTCCTGCTGTTCGCGGTGCTCCTCACGGTCCCGGCGTTCGGCTACCGGGTCTGGGGCTGGAACGCGGTCGGCGCCTTCTGGACCGCCTACGTGCTGACCCGCCCGCTCGGGGCGTCCGTCGCCGACCTGCTCGGCAAGCCGACCGCCGACGGCGGGCTCGGCGTCGGGCAGGGCGTGGTCACGGCCGTGCTCGCGGTCGCGATCGTCGTCGGGGTGGCGCTGCACGCGCGCTCGCTGTCCCAGGCGCCGTCGGCCGCGGAAACCACGGCGTAACGCCGCCGAGACACGCGCTGCCTAGCCTTCCCACGACCGGCGCGCCCTCCCCGGGACCTCCTCCGGGCGGGCCGTGCGCGCCGGCGGTGAGGAGGAACGAATGCGTCTCCACAGCAGGCACGCCGCCTGGGCGGCACCGACGGTCGTGCTCGGCCTGGCCGGCGCGGCGCTCGCCGCGGGACCGGCGTCCGCGGCCCCCGAGGGCCGGCCGGGCACGGCGAGCGCGGGGGCCTACCTCGCGCCGTACTACACCGAGGCCGACCTCACGGGCGACGACCGGGTCACCGACGCCGACGTGTCGGTGCTCGAGAAGGCGCTCGGCACCCGGAAGGGCGCGGCGGGCTGGTCGGCGGTCGCCGCCGCGGACCTGGACGGTGACGGCGTCATCACCGTGGCGGACGTCGCCGCCCTCGCGCAGCGCGAGCTCTACGACGACGGCACCTTCGACCTCGTCGAGGCGAGCGCGGTCGACATCCAGGCGGCCCTGAACGCGGGCGTCGTGACGTCCGTCCAGATCACGAAGGACTACCTCGACCGGATCGCCGCCTACGACCACACGGCCGCGGGCGGCACCGACCACGGCCTCAACTCGATCCTCACGACGGCGCCGGACGCCCTCGCGCAGGCCGCCGCGAGCGACGCGCGCCGCGCCGCCGGGACGTCGCGCGGCATGCTCGACGGCATCCCCGTCGTCCTCAAGGACAACTACGACACCGCCGACATGCCGACCACCGCCGGCTGCGAGTGCCTCCGGGCGAACCAGACGTCCGACGACGCGTTCATGGTGACGGGCCTGCGCGACGCGGGCGCCGTCGTCCTCGGGAAGGCGAGCCTCGACGAGTTCGCGACGGGCTTCAGCTCCGAGTACTCGCTCGGCACGCGCAAGGCGGACGGCACGATGGGCGCCGCGATCAAGGTCTACAGCCCGTACAACCTGACGAAGACCGCGGGCGGGTCGAGCGGCGGCACGGGTGCGTCGATCGCCGCGAACCTGGCCGCGATCGGCTTCGGCACCGACACCGGCGGCTCGATCCGGGACCCCTCCAGCTACAACCAGCTCGTCGGCGTCCGCCCGACCGTCGGCCTCACGAGCCGCGACGGCATCGTCCCGCTCGCGCTCACGCAGGACACCGGCGGCCCGCTCGCCCGCTCCGTCTCGGACGCCGCGGTCGCGCTCGACGCGGTCGTGGGGGCCGACGCGAACGACGCCGTCACCGCGGCGCAGGCCGGCAAGGTGCCCGCCTCGTACACGTCGTACCTCGACCCGGACGCCCTCGAGGGCGCACGGTTCGGCTACCTGCCGTCGACCGTCGGGACCAACGCGACCGTGAAGCGCCTGTTCGACCAGGCCGTCGTGGACCTCGAGGCGCAGGGCGCGACGGTCGTCGACCTGTCGAAGGACCCGGCGACGCCCACGGCGGCCGCCGACGTCGCGACCATCGGCGGCATCTCGAGCGGCAGCACCAACGAGTTCAAGGCGAACCTCAACGTCTACCTCACGCAGCACGCCGGCAGCGGGGTGCCTTACAAGACGCTCACGGACCTCGTCGCCGACAACCTCGTCGACCCGTCGTACTCGGCGCAGTACAAGACCCGCAACGCGGTCACCGACGCCCAGTACCAGGCGTGGATGACGCAGCACACCGCGGACATCACGAAGAGCCACGCGACCCTCACCGCGGACCTCGACGCGGCCGACGTCGACGCCCTGATCTACCCGACGACCGGCCAGTACACGACGCAGGGCACGAACCTGCGGCTCAGCCCCAACACGGGGATGCCGGCCGTCACGCTGCCGATGGGGCAGTCCGACGCGTCGCTCGACGGGACGGCCGCGGTCGCGGGCGCCGGGGTCAACCTCGAGCTCCTCGGCCGGAAGTTCGACGAGGGTCCGCTCCTCGGGCTCGCGTACGCGTACGAGCAGGCGACCCACCACCGCACGACGCCCGCGTCGTACGGGGCGCTCGCGGGCGACGTCGTGGCGGGTCCCGGCACGGACGACGACGCGGCCGGCGACGGGAGCGTCGCGCTCACCACGAGCGCGTCGTCGAAGGTCCGGACGGGGGAGACGTTCACGGTCACCGTCGCGCAGGACGCCGCGGACCTCTACGCCTACCGGGCGTCGGTCGACTACGACGACAAGGACCTGCGCCTCGTCAAGGTCGAGTCGGGCACGACAGGCACCGACGACGTCGCGCAGGCGGCCGGGTCGGTCACGCTCACGCACACCAAGCGCGGCTCGTCGCCGTCGGCGGAGGGCGCCACGGACCTCGTGACGCTGACGTTCCAGGCGGTCCACGCGGGCCGGGCGTCGATCGCGCTCACCGGTCTGACGACGGTCACGAGCAAGGCCGTCGCGACGCCCGTCCGGGTCGCCGGCCAGGAGCTGTCCCTGTCGACCGCGGGCTCGCCCGTCCGCGGCTGACGGCCACCGAGCGACAGCGGCGACCCGCCCGGGCTCCCCGGGCGGGTCGCCGCCGTCGGAGGGGTCCCGTAGCGTCCCGGAGATGAGCGACGACGCCTGGACGATCGACGACCACCTGCGCGGCAAGCCCGCCGCGTCCCTCGCCCTCTACGACGCGTTCGTGGCGCTCGTCGCGGCCTGCGGGCCGTCCACGGTCTCGGTCAGCAAGAGCTCGATCACGTTCAAGGGCGTCCGCCGGGGCTTCGCGGGGGCGAAGCCCGACGCTCGCGGGCTCACGGGCTACCTCGACCTCCAGCGCCCGGTCGAGGACCCCCGCCTCGGCTCCGCGGCGCCGTACGAGTCGCGGCTCTTCGTCCACCGCTTCCGCGTCACGCAGGCGTCGGAGCTCGACGAGACGTTCGCCGGCTGGGTGGGCGAGGCGTACGCCGTCGGGCGGGGGGATCACCTCCTCGGCCCCCGGTAGACTCGGGGCTGCGCCGTCGCGCACCCCACCACTCCACCTGAGGGACCCGATGACCGCCGCCCCCGTTACCCCTTCCTCCGACGCGCCCGCCCGCCCGCCCGTGACGGACACGGTCGAGCGCGCCGCGGCGACGCCCGACGAGGTGCAGCCGTACGCCGAGCTCGGCCTCAAGCCCGACGAGTACCAGCGCATCCGCGACATCCTGGGCCGCCGCCCCACGGCCGCCGAGCTCGCGATGTACTCGGTCATGTGGTCGGAGCACTGCTCGTACAAGTCGTCGAAGGTGCACCTGCGCAAGTTCGGCGACGCGACGACCGACGAGATGAAGGAGCACCTCCTCGTCGGGATCGGCGAGAACGCGGGCGTCGTCGACATCGGCGACGGCTGGGCCGTGACCTTCAAGGTGGAGTCGCACAACCACCCGAGCTTCGTGGAGCCCTACCAGGGCGCCGCGACCGGCGTCGGCGGCATCGTCCGCGACATCATCTCGATGGGCGCGCGCCCCGTGGCGGTCATGGACCAGCTCCGGTTCGGCGACGTCTCGCACCCGGACACGGCGCGCGTGGTGCACGGCGTCGTCTCGGGCGTCGGCGGCTACGGCAACTCGCTCGGCCTGCCGAACATCGGCGGCGAGCTCGTCTTCGACGCGTCCTACCAGGGCAACCCGCTCGTCAACGCCCTCTGCGTGGGCGTGCTCCGCCACGAGGACATCCACCTCGCCAACGCGACCGGCGTCGGCAACAAGGTCGTGCTCTTCGGGGCGCGCACCGGCGGCGACGGCATCGGCGGCGCGTCGATCCTCGCGTCCGAGACCTTCGAGGACGGCGTCCCCGCCAAGCGCCCGAGCGTCCAGGTCGGCGACCCGTTCATGGAGAAGGTCCTCATCGAGTGCTGCCTGGAGCTGTTCCAGGCGGGCGTCGTCGAGGGCATCCAGGACCTGGGCGCCGCGGGCATCTCGTGCGCCACGTCCGAGCTCGCGTCCAACGGCGACGGCGGCATGCACGTCTGGCTCGACGACGTCCTCCTGCGCGACCCCACGCTGACCGCGGGCGAGATCCTCATGTCGGAGTCGCAGGAGCGCATGATGGCGGTCGTCACGCCGGACAAGCTCGACGCGTTCCTCGCGATCACCGGCAAGTGGGACGTCGAGTCCTCGGTCGTCGGCGAGGTCAACGACTCCGGCCGCCTCACCATCGACCACCACGGCGAGCGCATCGTCGACGTCGACCCGCGCACGGTCGCGCACGAGGGCCCCGTCTACGAGCGCCCCTACGCGCGCCCGGCCTGGCAGGACGGGCTCGCGGCGGACGGCCTCGGCTCGGCGTCCGCGCAGCAGCACTACCCGCGCCCCGCGTCCGGCGACGAGCTGCGCCGCGCCGCGCTCAAGCTCCTCGCGAGCCCCAACCTCGCGTCCAAGGCGTGGGTGACCAACCAGTACGACCGGTTCGTCCAGGGCAACACGGCGCTCGCCCAGCCCGACGACGCGGGCGTGGTCCGCGTCGACGAGGAGACCGGGCTCGGGGTCGCGATCGCGACCGACGCGAACGGTCGCTACGCCAAGCTCGACCCCCGCGCGGGCGCGAAGCTGGCGCTCGCCGAGGCCTACCGGAACGTCGCGGCGTCGGGCGCGCGCCCGCTCGCGGTGACCGACTGCCTCAACTTCGGCTCGCCCGAGGACCCGGACTCGATGTGGCAGCTCGTCGAGGCCATCGAGGGTCTCGCGGACGCGTGCCGCGAGCTCGGCGTCCCCGTCACGGGCGGCAACGTCTCCCTCTACAACGGGACGGGCGAGCCCGGCCAGATCGACTCCTCCATCCACCCGACCCCCGTGGTCGGCGTGCTCGGCGTGCTCGACGACGTCGCCCGCGTGACGCCGTCCGGCTGGCGCACGCCCGGCGAGACGATCTACCTGCTCGGGACGACGCGCGCCGAGCTCGACGGGTCCGCGTGGGCCGACGTCGCGTACGCGCACCTCGGCGGCGTGCCGCCGCAGGTCGACCTGGCGGCCGAGAAGGCGCTCGCCGGCGTCCTCGTCCAGGGCGCGCGCGACGAGTTCGTCGAGGCCGCGCACGACCTGTCCGAGGGCGGGCTCGTGCAGGGGCTGCTCGAGGCGAGCCTGCGGTTCGGCGTGGGCGCGCGCGTGTCGGTCGACGCGCTGTGCGAGCGCGACGGCGTGACGCCGTTCGAGGCGCTGTTCTCCGAGTCCACCGCCCGGGCGCTCGTCGCGGTGCCGCGGGGCGAGGAGCAGCGGCTCGTCGACGCGTGCACGGCGCGCGGCGTGGCCCTCCTCAAGCTGGGCGTCGTGGGCTCCGCCGAGCCCGAGTCGGGCGCGGGGGACGCGGAGGAGTCGCTCGTCGTCGACGGGCTCTTCACGGTGCCGCTGAGCGAGGCCCGCGAGGCGTTCGAGGGCACGCTCCCGGCGATCTTCGGCTGAGAGGCCGCACGGCGAGGAGGCCGGCATGGGGTTGTTCGGGAAGCGGCGTGCAGCCGACCCGTCGTCGTGGGACGAGCTCTGGGAGGCGCTCGCGCCCCTCGGCGGCCGGCTGACCCCGGACGCCCTCGCGCGGTGGGAGGACGCCGTCGTGACGTCCCCGCCGGCGTTCCTCGAGGCGGCGTCCGAGCAGCTCGGGCACGCGTACCGCCTGCTCGGGACCGAGGCGCACGCGCGCGAGGTCGCGCCGGGGGCCTTCGCGGGCCCCGACCGCCCGTTCGCGCGGCTGCGCTTCGGCCGGGTCGTCGACGCGGTCGTCGCGAGCGGCCCGGATGCCGTGGCACGGGTGGCCGCCGACCCGGCGGCGATCCGCTCGTACGCCACGGCCGTCCCCCTCGCCGACCCCGCGCTCGCGTTCACGACGGACACCGCCCCGCTCGGGGTCCAGCTCCTGCGCGTGCGCGACCGTGCCCGCTTCGAGCGGGGCGCCGAGCTCCGCGCGCCGCGTGCGCCCCGGCGCGCCGAGCTGTCGCCCACGGACCTCGACAAGGCCGCGCTCAAGGCGTGGCCGAGCCTCGCGGGTCGCAGTCCCGAGCGGGCCTGGGCCGGGATCGCCGACCCGGAGGAGCCCTGGCTCGACGTCGACGCCTCGAACCTCGACGCGACCCCCGACGAGCGGACCGACCCGGAGACCGTCGCGGAGGTCCGCGACCTCCTCGCCTCGCCGTCGAGCTGGTTCACCGCGGGCGACGCCGCGGCGCAGCGGATCTTCGTCGCGCTCGGGCCGGACGTCCTCGGCCCCGAGGCCCGTGCGGCCTCGGTCGGGCTGGTGACCCTCGAGCTGCAGCGCCCCGGGTCCGCCGACGACCAGCCGGAGGAGCCGGAGCAGTGGGCGGAGGTGCTCACGGTGCCGGTCACGCTCGACGCCGTGGAGGCCGGCGCGACCGGCGCCCAGGAGCGCGCCGACGTGCTCGTCCGCGCGTGCGCGCGCCGCCTGCTCGACGTGCCGCTCGTCGCGACGCCGCAGCACCGCCCGGTCCTGGCGGAGCTCGCCGGGCTCTGACCCCGGCGCGTCAGCGGCGCGCCGCCGCCCTGTCCGGCAGCGTGAGCGCCGGGACGAGCGCGGCCAGCGTCAGGGCGATCGCCCACCAGAACGCGCCGTGGAACGCGTGGGCGGCACCGCCGTCGAGCAGGGCCTGGAGCGCGACGGCGACGATCGCGGTGCCGAACGACGCGCCGACCTGCTGGGCGATGCGCGTGTTCATCGTGGCGTGAGGGACGTCCTGGCGGGGCACGTCCTGGTACGCGACGGACATCGGCGGGATGAGCACCGCCCCGATCCCGAGCCCGCGCACGAGCAGCACGGCCCCGAGCCACCACAGGCTCGCGCCGGGCCCGGCGACGGCGAACGGCACGGTCGCGGCCGCTGCCAGCAGGAAGCTGCCGACGGTCACGGCGCGCGCCCCGAACCGCTCGACGAGCCCGCCCACGAGGAAGCGGGCGAGCAGAGCCCCGACCCCCTGGGGGATCAGGAGGAGCCCGGCGGCCAGCACGCTCTCGCCCCGGAGCTCCTGGTAGTACAGCGGCAGCAGGAACATCGCCGCGTACGTCGCGGCCCCCGCGGCGAAGAGGACGGCCGAGGCGCCCCCGAGGGAGCGGAGCCGGAGCAGGCGGACGTCGACGACGGGCGGCGTCGTTCCCGGGCGCAGCGCCCGCGCCACGAACGCGCCGAGCAGGGCGACGCCCGCCAGGAGCGGCACGAGGACGCCCGCGTGGCCGAGCCCGCCGTCCTCGGCGAGCTGCGAGAGGCCGAGGAGGACCCCGGTGAGCCCGGGCGCGAGCAGCGCCAGCCCGACGGCGTCGAGCCGCGCGCGGGGAGCGTCGGCCGCGGGGCGGTCGGCGGGGAGGTAGCGCCGTGCGAGCACGAGCCCCACGGCCACGAGCGGGACGTTGACGAGGAACAGCCAGCGCCAGCTCAGCGAGCCGAGGATGAGGCCGCCGATGACGGGCCCGAGGATCGGGCCGAGGGCCATCGGGAGGCTCACGGCCGCCATGAGCCGGCTGCTGACGCGCCCGCCCGCGGCCCGGACCGCGAGGGTCTGCATGAGCGGGAAGATCAGGCCGCCGCCGAACCCCTGCACGACGCGGAACGCGACGAGGCTCGGCGCGTCCCAGGTGACGCCGCACAGGACGGAGCCGACGACGAAGACGAGCAGGGCCGCCATCCAGACCCGCTTGCCGCCCCAGCGTGCCTCGGCCCAGCCGGTCACCGGGATCGCGACCGCCATGGCGAGCAGGTAGGCGGTGGTGACCCACTGGATCGTCGCGGTCGTCGAGCCGAGGTCGACGGTGAGCGTGCGGATCGCGAGCGTGACCATCGTCGAGTCGAGGATGGCCGCGATGCCGCCGACGACGAGCGCCAGCAGGGCGTGGCGCACGGCCGGGGGGAGCGGGGTGCTCGGGGGGTCGGCGGGCGTGGTGGGTGCCGTGGTGCCGGGTGCGGTCATCGCCGCGCCTCCTCGTTAAGAGTGGAATCCTTCTCTTAGGAGGCTAGGTGCGGTTGATAAGAAATGCAAGCCTCTCTAATCTGGGACGGTGCCGACCTCACCCGATCCCGTCCGTCGCCGCCGCCGCGGCCCCGAGCTCGAGGCCGCCCTGCTCGATGCCGCCTGGCGCGAGCTGCTCGACGTGGGCTACGCGCGGCTCACCATGGAGTCGGTCGCGGCCCGGGCGGAGACCGGCGTGGCCGTGCTCTACCGTCGCTGGGCCAACAAGGAGGAGCTCACGCTCGCGGCGCTCGAGCACCACCGGGCGGCGACGCGCGCCGAGATCCCTCAGCCCGGCACCCTGCGGGACGACCTGCTCGCCGCGCTCCAGAGCATGAGCGAGCGCAACTCCGGGTTCTGGGTGGTCGTGACCGGGGCGGCGTTCTCCGGCCTGCTCGCCGAGAGCGGGCTCACCCCGGCGCAGGTGCGCGAGCGGATCCTCGGCGACGGGGCGCGCGCACGGGTCGACGCGCTCTACCGGCGCGCGCACGACCGCGGCGAGCTCGACCTCGCCCGCGTGCCGCCCGCGGTGCTCGCCCTGCCCTTCGACCTCGTGCGCCACGACCTGCTCATGGACCTGGAGCCGCTCGAGCCCGCCCGCATCCGGTCGATCGTCGACGAGATCTTCCTGCCGCTCGTGCGGCAGTACGGAGGTTCGGCGGAGGTGGTGGGCGGGACCTGAGGCGGAGGTCGCGGCCGGTCCGCGGCGGTCCTCGCCGCCCCTACGCTCCCTCCATGGATCCCGACCCGGCGGCGCCCGGCGGACGCCCCGCCGCGTGGCTCGCCGTCGTGCTCGCGCTGCTGCTCGCCCCGGCCGCCGCCGTGACGCTCGCGCGCGCCGCGGGCGACGACCACCGGACGCCGTTCGCCCAGCTCGTGAGCGTCACGCCGTGGTGCGGGGCGTGGGCGCTGCTCGTGGGGCTGGCCGGGCTGACGGTCGCGCTGCTGGTGGGGCGCGGCGCCCGCGCGGCCCGCCGGACGCTCGTCGTCGTGTCTGCCGTGGCGGGCGTCGTCGTCGTGGTGCAGGCGGCGTGGTGGGCACCGCTGACCACCGGCAGCCCCGCCGCCGGGAGCGCGGCCCCGAGCCTGCGGGTCATGACGGTCAACGCGTTCGTCGGGCGGGCCGACGCGGACGCGCTGGTCCGGACGGTCCGTGACGAGAACGTTCAGGTGCTGGCCGTCGAGGAGCTGAGCGACGGGCTGCTCGCCCGGCTGCAGGCCGCGGGGCTCGACGACGCCCTGCCCTACCGCGTGACCGGGTCGGTGGGGCCGGGGAACCGGGGGACGGGCCTGTGGTCGGCGCTGCCGCTGACGGACGCCGACCCGGGGGAGTCCACCTGGTTCGCGATGCCGTCGGCCACGGTCACGGTGGGGGAGGGGCCCGGGGCCGCGCAGGTCCGCGTGACCGCCGTCCACACGGTCCCGCCCTCGGTCGGGTCGACGTCGATCTGGGGCGCGGGCCTGCGGACCGTGCGTGTCCGGCTGGCCGCCGGGACCACCGCCCAGCTCGCGCTCGGCGACTTCAACGCGACGCGCGACCACTCCGGGTTCCGGGACGTCCTGGGGGACCGGTTCGCGGACGCCGCCGACCGGGGCGGCCACGCCACGCTGACGTGGCCGACCGACCGTGCTCTCCCGCCGCTCGTCGGCATCGACCACGTGGTCGTGGACCGGCGGGACACGGTCACCGGTGTCCGGACGGTCCGTGTGCCGGGCTCGGACCACGCGGCCCTCCTCGCGACCGTCGGACTCGTGACCGCCACCGGGTGACGCACGTCACAACCGGCTCCTAGACTCGGAGGAGGGCCAGACCGAAGGCGGTCGCGATGAGCACCATGCACGACCTCTGGCGGCGCGTGACGGGTCGCCGCCGTCACGACGACGCGCGCGACCACGAGTCCGAGGCCGAGCGGGTCGAGGTCGTCGCGGTCGAGGTCGACCCGCTCGTCACGCTCGACGTCCAGCTCCGCCTCGCGCTCGCCGCCGCCGAGGTCCGCCGGATCGAGGGCGACCCGGCCCTGTACGCGCGGGCGCACCACTGGCGGGCCGCCGTCCTCGCGTACGACTCGCTGCTGCGCGAGGCCTGCCGGCTCGCGGGGGTCGACGACGAGGACATGGTCGAGCCGCCCGCCCCGCTCGACGCCGCGGCGCCCCGGGCGCAGGAGGCCCGCCTCCACGAGGAGCTCGAGCTCGCCGCGCGCGGCTGGAGCTGGTGAGCGTCTCGTACCGCGAGACGCGGTGACGGTCCGTCACCGACCGTGACCCGCGGTTCGGACCCAGACGTCCACCTGGCGGACGGGTCGGGCCACCTTCTTGACCAGATCGGTCAAGAAACCTACGGTCGCACCAGGTCAAGAGCTCCAGCCATCGGCCCCGGCCGGCTGGACGGCAACCCCGCGCGCCGCGGGGTGCCCCGGGTGATGACCTGGTCCCCGCGAACGCCGGGGGCAACCTGCGCAGGCCCCGACGGGCCAGGAGGAGACACGACCATGATGCCGCGCCGTCTCGCCGTCCCGACCTCTCCCCGCGCCGCTCGCGGCGCGACGTGTTGTCACGCGCCGCACCGCCGCGCGCGCGTCTGAGCACCGCGCTCCGCACCACCCGTCCCGGACCTGTGGGTCCGGCCCCTTCCCCACCCGCCGCCCGGCTGCCGCGCGCCCGCGTGCACCCCCGGGCTCCTCCCTGCCCCAGGAGATCCCATGCCCAGCTCACCCACCCGTCCGATCCACCTGGGCGTCGACCTCACCGACGGCGGCGCCCACGCCGGCGGCTGGCGCGCCTCCGGCTCGGTCGCGCCGCGCCCGTTCGACGCGGCCCGCCTCGCCGGGCTCGTCGCCACCGCCCAGCACGGGCTGCTGGACTTCGTCGTCTTCGACGACGCCTTCACGCTCCGGCCGCAGCGCGGGGCCGCCCTCCAGGGGCGTCTCGACGCCGCGCTCGTGAGCGCCCGCCTCGCGCCGCGCTCCGCGGGGATCGGGCTCGTCGCGACCGTCGACACGACCCACACCGAGCCGTTCCACGTCTCCAAGGCCATCGCGACCGTCGACCACGTGTCCACGGGCCGGGCCGCGTGGCAGGTGTCCTGGTCGACCGACGCCGCGTCGGCGGCCGCGTTCGGGCGCCGCCCCGCGCCGGACGAGGTCGACGCGCTCCGCGAGGCCGAGGAGGCCGTCGAGGTGGTCGAGCGGCTCTGGGACAGCTGGGAGGACGACGCGGAGATCCGCGACGAGGCCACGCACCGGTTCGTCGACCGCGACAAGCTCCACTACGTCGACTTCGAGGGCGTGCACTTCGCGGTCAAGGGGCCGTCGATCACGCCCCGGTCGCCGCAGGGCCGGCCGCCGATCGTCGTGCGGGCCGACTCGCCGCTGAGCCTCGACCTCGCGGGCCGCCGGGCGGACGTCGTCCGGATCCGGGCGACCCAGCGCGACGACGCCCGCGCCGCCCGGGACGAGGTCCGTGAGATCGCCCGCGACGCGGGCCGCGACCCCGACGCGCTGCGCGTGCTGGTCGACCTCGCCACGGTCGTCGGGCAGGACCGCCGCAGCGCGCAGGAGCGTCTCGACCTGCTCGAGGAGCTCGGTGGCGACCAGGGCGGTCTGCCCGAGGGCGCGCTCACGCACGTCGGCACCGCCGTCGACCTCGCCGACCTGCTCGAGGACTGGTTCGACGCCGGGGCCGCGGACGGCTTCGTCCTGCGGCCCGCGTCGCTCGACACCGACCTGCGGGCGATCGTCGGCGGCACCGTCCCCGTGCTCCAGGCCGACGGCGTCTTCCGCCAGGCCTACACGGGCACGACCCTGCGCGACACGCTCGGCCTGCCCCGGCCCGCGAGCCGCTACGCCGCCGCCCAGTGACCCGCTCGCGCAACGGAGACCCACGACGATGACCACGACGACGGCCGACGGCCGGCCCCGCAAGCAGATCCACCTGGGCGCCCACTTCCCGGGCGTCAACAACACGACCGTCTGGACCGACCCGCGCTCGGGCAGCCAGATCGACTTCTCCTCGTTCGAGCACCTGGCCCGCAAGGCCGAGGAGGCGAAGCTCGACTTCTTCTTCCTCGCCGAGGGCCTGCGGCTGCGCGAGCACAAGGGACGCATCCACGACCTCGACGTCGTCGGGCGGCCCGACACCCTCCCGGTCCTCGCCGCCCTCGCCGCGGTGACCGACCGCATCGGCCTCGCCGGGACCATCAACACGACCTTCAACGAGCCGTTCGAGCTCGCGCGGCAGTTCGCGACCCTCGACCTGCTCTCGGAGGGGCGCGCGGCCTGGAACCTCGTGACCAGCTCGGACGCGTTCACGGGCGCGAACTTCCGGCGCGGAGGCTATCTCGACCACGCCGACCGCTACCGCCGCGCGGCGGAGCTCGTCGAGGTCGCCCGGGAGCTGTGGGACTCGTGGGACGAGTGGGACCCCGAGGCGGGCGGGGCGGTCGCGCACCCGTTCGAGCACACCGGCCCCCAGTTCGACGTCCGGGGCACGTTCACGACGCCGCGCGGCCCGCAGGGCCACCCGGTCCTGTTCCAGGCGGGCGACTCGGGCGAGGGCCGCGACTTCGCGGCGGCGACGGCCGACGTGATCTTCTCGGCGCACTCGACCTTCGAGGACGGGCAGGCGTTCTACCAGGACGTCAAGGCGCGCCTGGCCGCGCACGGCCGGGACCGCGACGCCCTCAAGATCATCCCGGCGACGACCGTGACGATCGCCGACACCGCGGCGGAGGCCGAGGAGCTCGCCCGCGAGATCCGGCTGGCCCAGGTCCCCGGCCCCACCGCGATCGCGTTCCTCGAGCAGGTCTGGGGCCGCGACCTGACCGCGTACGACCCCGAGGGGCCGCTGCCCGACATCGAGCCCGACTTCGACAACCAGGCGATCACGCGCGGCCGCGTGCGGCACGCCGACCCCCGGGAGGTCGCCCGGCAGTGGCGCGAGCTCGCCGACACGAACGCGTGGTCGATCCGCGAGCTCGTCCTGCAGCTCACCTCGCGCGGCGGGTTCGTGGGCACGCCGACGCACGTCGCCGACGAGATCGACCGCTTCGTCCAGGAGGACGCGAGCGACGGCTTCATCCTCGTCCCGCACCTCACGCCGCACGGCCTCGACGACGTGCTCGACCGGGTCGTCCCGCTGCTCCAGGAGCGGGGCTCGTTCCGGTCCGAGTACACGGGGCCCACGCTGCGCGACCACCTCGGGCTCGTCCGGCCCGGCGTCCCGGCCCGCGCGGCCGTCTGACCCACCACCGCGAACGGAGACCACGATGAGCACGCAGACCCTCAGCACCGCCGGCCCCGCCGGCCCCGCCGGCGCCGTCAGCCCCGCGGCCCAGGAGTGGCGCGCCTGGCGCGCGGCGCGCGCGGCCGGCCTCGCCGAGCCCCGCGGCGTCCTGTCCCTCACCTCCCACCACTGGCTCGGCGCCGAGCCCGCGCCGCTCGACGGCGTCCCGGGCCTCTGGTGGGCCGACGACGACGGCGCGCACGTCCGCGTCGAGGGCGACGGCGGCCCTGCCGTCGGTGACGCCGCGGTCCTGCTCGACGCGGAGACGCTGCTCCCCGTGACGGGGACGCGGACCGTCGTCGTCGACGAGGCCGGCTCGGCCGTGCCGTACCTGGTCGGGGGCCCGGGCACCGCGACGCCCGACGCGGCGGGCGCGAGCCTCGTGGGCGTCGAGCTCGCGCTGCGGACCGGCCGCTACCTCCTGCGCACGCGCGACCCGCAGGCGCCCGCGCGCGCGGCGTTCGTCGCGGCGGGCGAGGACGCCGCCGTCCCCGCGTTCGCGTTCGACGCCGCGCAGGTGCGCGACCTCCCGGTCCGCTGGTACGCGGAGCACCGGCCGGACGTCGTCGACGGCGCGAAGCCGGGTCTCGTGCACCACGTGACCGTGGTCGGGGAGGCCGAGCTCGACGGCACCACGCTCGGGCTCGTCGCGGGCCACCGCGGCGGCGCGACGCTCGCGTTCACCGACCGCGCCGACGGCACGCCGGAGTGGCGGGCCGTGCACGTGCCGGAGGCCGACGTCGCCGCGTCGCGCGCGGCCGCCGTCCCGGGCGCGGACGGTGCGCTCGAGGGCACGCTCCGCGTCGACCTCAACCGGGCGACCGCCTACCCGTCGCACTTCAACGACCACGGCACGTGCCCGCGGCCCCTCGCGGGCAACGACCTGCCGTTCGCCGTCGAGGCCGGGGAGAAGGACCCCCGCGGCGCGAAGGACACGCTGTGACCGCCGTCGCCTCCGGGCTCGAGGTCCGCAGCGTGCGCCTCGACGACCCGCTCGCGAGCGTCCTGCTCGACGAGCTGTTCGTCGAGTACCGCGACCGGTACGCCGACCTGCTCGGCGTGGAGGACCTCGACGCCGCGTCGCTGGCCCGGTACGTGGCGGAGTTCCGCGCCGAGGGCCTCGAGGAGTTCCTCCCGCCGGACGGCGACCTCGTCCTCCTGCTCGCGGGCGGGACGCCGGTCGCCGGGGGAGCGTTCCGCCGGCGGACCGAGCCCGAGCTCGGGGAGCCCGCGCGGCGGGCCCCCCGTCCGGGCGCCCGGTCCGGCGAGGGAGAGGCCACGCACGACGACGACGGCACGCCGCTCGTCCCGACGGCCGAGCTCAAGCGGATCTGGACGCACTCGGCCCACCGGCGCCGGGGCCTGGCCCGCCAGGTCCTGGCCGAGCTCGAACGACGCGCCGCGGAGCGCGGCTACGAGCGCGTCTACCTCACGACCGGCCCGCGGCAGCCCGAGGCCGTCGGCCTCTACGTCGCCGCCGGCTACACGCCGCTCTACGACCCCGTCGCCGTCGTCGCCGCGCCGCCCGACGCCCTGTCCCCCCGTCCGTTCGACAAGTGGCTCTGAGCGCACACCGCTGAGCCACCTCGCACCCCACCTCACCACACCACCCTCAGGAGCACCGATGTCCACCACGTCCGCGAGATCGCACGGCCACCTCGGCCGTCGTCCGGCCGCCCTCGCCGCGACCGCCCTGTCCGTCTCCGCCGCGCTGGTGCTCGCCGCCTGCTCCGGCGGCGCCGACGCCGCGAAGCCGTCCGGCTCGTCCACGCCGCAGGCGGGAGGCACCCTGACCTGGGGTGTCGAGACCGAGCCGACCACCCTGAACCCGCAGCTCAACGGCCAGGACAAGACCAAGCTGCTGCTGCGCAACTCCTACGAGCAGCTCCTCGCGCGCCAGGACGACGGCACCTACGTGCCGTGGCTCGCGACCGCCTACAAGGTCTCGGACGACGAGCTGACGTACACCTTCACGCTCCGCGACGACGTGACGTTCTGGGACGGCGAGAAACTCGACGCCGCGGCGGTCGTCACGAACCTCGAGCAGGTGCTCAACCCGAAGTACAACCCGTACGGCGCGGCCGGCCCGCTCTCGCACCTGAAGTCCGCGAAGGCGACGGACGCGCGCACGGTCACCCTCGTGCTGAAGGAGAAGTACGCCCCGTTCCTCGACTACGTCGGCAGCCTCGCGCTCATCTCGCCGAAGTCGTACGCGAAGGCCGACGTCCAGGCGGGCGGCCCCGACGTCGCCGGCACCGGGCCCTTCGTCCTCACGAAGTACGTCAAGGGCCAGGAGCTCGACTTCACGAAGAACAAGGACTACGACTGGGCGCCCGCGACCGCCAAGCACCAGGGCGCCGCGTACCTGGACGCCCTCACGTACCGGTTCCTGCCGGAGTCGTCCGTCCGGCTCGGCGCCCTCCAGTCGGGCCAGGTCGACGTCGTCGAGGGCGTCCCGGGCACGCAGGCGGCGCAGTTCCAGAAGGACGACCGGTTCACCTACCAGACGGCCCTCAACACCGGCACGCCGTACTCGCTGTACTTCAACACCCTGCAGAGCCCCACGTCGGACGCGAAGGTCCGGGAGGCGTTCCGCGACGCCGTCGACCTCGACGCCGTCCTGAAGTCCGTGTACGCGGGCCAGCGGACGCGCGCCTGGTCCGCGGTCTCGCCGGCCGACCCGAGCTTCTACGACAAGAGCCTCGAGGGGACCTACGGCAACGACAAGGACGCCGCGAACAAGCTCCTCGACGAGGCGGGCTGGACCGGCCGTGACTCCGAGGGCTACCGCACCAAGGACGGCAAGCGCCTCACCATCACCGACTACCAGTCGCAGCCGTACGTGCGCGACCAGCGCGACACGCTCCTGCAGGCCATCCAGGCCCAGGTCAAGCAGAACGCGGGCATCGACTTCGACGTGCAGGTCGTCGACTCGGGCGTCTCGGACGAGCACCGTGCCAAGAACGACTACGGCACGTACGACAACTCGAACACCAACCCCGACGGCGTCGACATCGAGTACCACTGGCTGCCGGCCGACAAGGGCGGGTTCATCAACCTCTCCAACGTCACCGACCCGCAGCTCACGACCTGGCTGACCGCCGCCCAGCAGACGACCGACACCGCGAAGCGCGCCGAGCAGTACGACGCCCTCCAGCAGTACGTCATCAGCGAGAAGGCCTACAGCTTCCCGCTGTACGAGCCGGAGGACGAGATCGCGGCGTCGTCGACGGTGCACGGCGTCGGCTTCCGGACGTACTACAAGCTCCCCGAGAGCGCCTACGACGTCTGGCTGAGCAAGTGACCAGCGCGACGCTCCTGCCGTCCGCGGGCGACGCCGCGGCCGCCGCGCGGGAGGCCGCCCCCGCGGTCCCCGGCGCGCGCGGCCGGGCGTGGGCCCCGACGGCGGCCGCGGTGGGCCGCCGGCTCGTCGGCGCGGTCGTGGTGCTGTGGGCGAGCGTGACCGTCGCGTTCGTCGCGCTCCAGCTCGCGCCGGGCTCGGCGATCGACGCGCTCGTCCCGCCCACGCAGCGCACGCCCGAGGCCGTCGCCGCGGTGACGGCCGAGTGGGGCCTCGACCGGCCCGTCGTCCAGCAGTACGTGGACTACCTGGGCCGGCTGCTCCACGGCGACCTCGGGACCTCCTACCAGCTCCACCGGCCGGTCACGGACGTCATCGTCTCGGAGCTCGGCCCCACGCTCCAGCTCGCCGCGGCCGGCCTGGCTGTCGCGCTCGTCCTCGCCGTCGTGCTCGCGGTCTCGACCGCGGGCCGGCCCTGGGCGAGCCGCATCGCGAACGGCGTCGAGCTGACCATCGTGTCGGTGCCCGAGTTCTGGCTCGGCATCGTCCTGCTGTTCGTCTTCAGCTTCTCGCTCGGCTGGTTCCCCGTGGCGGGCGCGAACGGCCTCGCGTCGCTCGTCCTGCCGGCCGTGGCGCTCGGGCTCGGGCTCGTCGGGCTCGTGTCCCAGGTGCTGCGCGAGGGCGTCGAGCGCTCGCTCGAGCAGCCGTACACGCTCAGCGTCCGGGCGCGCGGCGTCTCGGAGACGGCCCTGCGCGTGCGGCACAGCCTGCGCCACGCGTCGCTGCCCGTCGTGACGCTCCTCGGCTGGCTCGTCGGCGGGCTGCTCGGCGGCGTGATCATCGTCGAGCAGGTGTTCGGGCGCCCCGGGATCGGGTCGGTCGCGCTCCAGGCGGCCCAGGGCCGCGACCTGCCCGTCGTGCTCGGCGTCGCGCTGCTCAGCGCGCTCGTCTACGTCGTCGTCAACACCGTCGTCGACCTCCTCGCGCTGGTCATCGACCCGCGCCTGCGGACGGGGGCACGCGCATGACCGCCACGATCGCCACCCCCGCCGCGCCGGCGTCGTCGAGCACGGACGGCCGGCGGGGCGCGGGCCGCCCGGCCGGGCTCGCCGCCCGGCTCCGGACCCTGCCGTGGGGCGTGCTCGTCGCGTCCGCCCTGCTCGTGCTGCTGCTCCTCGTCGTGGCGTTCCCCGGGCTCTTCGCCTCGCGCGGCCCCCTCGACGCCGACCCGCTGCGCGTGTTCCTGCCGCCCGGGCACGGCGGTCTCCTCGGCACGGACCAGCTCGGGCGCGACGTCTGGTCGCGCGTCGTCTACGGCGCGCGGTACTCGGTGCTCATCGCCGTCTCGGCGACCGCGCTCGGCGTGCTCGCCGGCGTCCTCCTCGGGCTCCTCGCCGGCCTCGGCGGCCGGGTCACCGACGAGGTCACCGCGCGCGGGCTCGACGTCGTCGCCGCGTTCCCCGCGATTCTCCTCGCGATCGTGCTCGTCACGATCGTCGGCCCCGGTATCCCGACGGTGATCGTCGCGCTCGCGATCGCGTCCGTGCCGCGGTACGCGCGCATCGTGCGCGCCGAGACGCACGTCGTCCGGCGCTCGGCGTACGTCGAGCAGTCGGTCACGTTCGGGCTGCGGCGCACCACGCTCGTCGCCCGGCACGTGCTGCCGCACGCGGTCGTGTCCGTGCCGATCCTCGCGACCATCGGGCTCGGCACGAGCATCCTCGCCGCGTCCTCGCTGAGCTTCATCGGGCTCGGCCCCAAGCCGCCGTCGCCCGAGTGGGGCGCGATGCTCGCCGACGGCCGCAACTACCTCCAGAACGCCTGGTGGATCTCGGTCTTCCCGGGCGTCGCGATCGTCCTCGTCGTCCTGTCGGTGTCCGTGGTCGGGCGCTGGCTGCAGCGGCGCTTCGAGCACCGGGAGCACGCATGAGCACCGCCACCCCGGCCGCCCTCACCGAGCCCCGCACCGAGCCGGGCGCGGACGCCGCGCCCGCGGTCGTCGCCTCGGTCCGGGGCCTGCGGATCGCGTTCCCCGGGCCGGACGGGCCCGTCACGGCCGTGCACGGGCTCGACCTCGACGTCGAGCGCGGCACCTGCGTGGCGATCGTCGGCGAGTCCGGCTCGGGCAAGACCGTCACCGCGCGGGCCCTCGCGGGCCTCCTGCCGCGCACCGCGACCTGGTCGGCGGACACGTTCGAGCTCGCGGGCCGGGACGTGCGCGGCGCGGACGAGCACGCGTGGCGTCGCCTGCGCGGCCGGACCGTCGGGTTCGTCCTGCAGGACGCGCTCGTGTCGCTCGACCCGCTGCGCACCCTCGGGGCCGAGGTCGGCGAGACGCTGCGGACGCACCGCCTGGTCAAGGGCCGCCGCGCGGTCGTGGAGCGCGTGCACACCCTCCTCGGCTCGGTCGGGATCCCCGAGCCCGAGCTCCGCGCCCGCCAGCACCCGCACCAGCTCTCGGGCGGCCTGCGCCAGCGCGGGCTCATCGCCGCGGGGCTCGCGGGCGACCCCGACCTGCTCGTCGCCGACGAGCCCACCACGGCGCTCGACGTGACCGTGCAGGCCCAGATCCTCGACCTGCTCGCGCTCGAGAAGCAGCGCGGCGCGACGATCCTCCTGATCAGCCACGACCTGGCCGTCGTGGCCCGGATCGCGGACCGCGTGCTCGTCATGCGTGGGGGCGAGGTCGTCGAGCAGAGCGCGACGGACGACGTGCTCCGCCGGCCCCAGCACCCCTACACGCGCGAGCTGCTGCGCGCGGTGCCGTCCGCGGCGTCCAAGGGCCTGCGGCTCGTCGACCGGGCGCCGCTCGTGCGCCCCGAGCCCGAGCGCACGTCCGTCGTGCTGGCCGCCGAGCACCTGCGCAAGGCCTACCGGGTCCACGGACGGGGCGGCGCGACGGAGCTCGTCGCGGCCGACGACGTGAGCCTGGAGATCGCGCGCGGCGAGACGCTCGGGATCGTCGGCGAGTCCGGCTCCGGGAAGACGACGGTCGCGCGGATCGTCCTGGGCCTGGTCGAGCCGGACTCCGGCACCGTGACGCTGGGCGGCGAGCCGTGGACGGGCGTGCCCGAGGCGCGGCGCCGGCACCTGCGCCGCGACGTCCAGCTCATCGCGCAGGACCCCCTGGGCTCGTTCGACCCGCGCTACACGGTCGGCCGGATCGTCGCCGAGAGCCTCGACGCCGTCGGGATCCGGGGCGAGGAGCGGCGCCGCCGCGTCGCCGAGGTGCTCGACCAGGTCCGCCTGGGCGCGTCGTTCGCGGACCGTCACCCGCGCACGCTGTCGGGCGGCCAGCGGCAGCGCGTCTCGATCGCCCGGGCGCTCGCCCCGCACCCGCGGCTCCTGGTCGCCGACGAGCCCGTCTCCGCGCTCGACGTCTCCGTGCAGGCGGGGATCCTCGACCTGCTCGGCGAGCTCCAGGCCGAGACGGGCACCTCGGTCCTGTTCATCTCGCACGACCTCGGCGTCGTCCACCACGTGGCCGACCGCGTGCTCGTCATGACCGGCGGACGCGTGGTCGAGCAGGGCGACGTCGACGACGTCTTCCACCGCCCGCAGCACGAGTACACGCGCACCCTGCTGGGCGCGCTGCCCGCCGTCTCCCCGCTCGGCTGAGCCGAGCCCCACCCCGCCAGGAAGGACACCCCATGGCCGCGATCCACGGTCTCGACCTCATCGACGCCCCCGCCGGCGCGACCCCCGAGCAGGTCACCGCGCGCCTGCAGGAGGTCGTGCGCAACGCCGTGCTCTTCGAGGAGCTCGGCTTCGACGGGTTCGCCGTCGGCGAGCGCCACCACACGCCGTTCGTGTCGAGCGCGCCGCCCGTCGTCCTCTCGCACATCGCGGCGCGAACGTCGCGGATCCGCCTGTTCACGGGCGTCACGCTGCTGTCGGTGCTCGACCCGGTGCGCGTCGCGGAGGACTACGCGACCCTCGACCACCTGTCGGGCGGCCGCCTCGAGATCATCGTCGGCAAGGGCAACGGGCCCGAGCAGGCCGAGCTGTTCGGCATCGGCCGCACCGAGGCGTGGGACACGCTCGAGGCGAACTACCGGCTGCTGCGGCAGCTCTGGTCGGGCGAGCCCGTCACGTGGGACCCGCCGGAGGGGCTGCCGACGATCCGCCGCACGCCGCTGCGCGAGGCGTCCGTCTTCCCGCCGCCGCTGCAGCGCCGCATCCGCGTCTGGCACGGCTCGGCGACCGCCGAGCGCAGCGTCGAGCTGGCCGCGGAGTTCGGCGACCCGATCTTCTCCGCGAACGGCTTCAACCCGCTCGAGTACTACGCGCGCCTCGTCCGCCACTACCGCGAGGCCTGGGCCGCGCGCGGGCGCGACCCGCAGGACGCGCTCGTCGGCGCCGGGCACGGCTACGTGTACGTCGCGGAGCGCTCGCAGGACGCCGTCGAGGCGTTCCGGCCGGTGTACGAGGCGCAGGCCGCGCGGCTGCGTGCCGCGAACACCAACCTCCCGGGCACGGTGACGTTCTGGGAGTCGTACGAGGACTTCCTCGAGCGCGGCTCCTGGCTCATCGGCAGCCCCCAGCAGGTGCTCGACAAGGTGGCCCGCTACCACGAGGCCTTCGGGCACCGGGTCATCAACGTCGCGGGCAACAAGGGCGGCCTGGGGCAGGAGGAGTGGGAGGACTCGCTCCGGCTCTTCGTGTCCGACGTGGTGCCCGAGCTGCGCCGCACCATCCCCGACCCGCCCTCGCCCGAGCAGAGCGCCGACGTCGCCGACCGCCCGGCCGTCGTCGCGGCCTGACCCCGACCACCGCAAGGAGACCCCTGTGTCCCAGCCGAAGAACGTCCCCCTGTCCGTCCTCGAGCTCGCGCCGGTGAGCGTCGGGCAGCCCGGCGGCGAGGCCGTCCGGGCCGCGCTCGACGTCGCCCGCGCCGCCGACGACGCCGGCTACCGCCGGATCTGGTTCGCCCAGCACCACCTGTCGCCGGGCGTCGCGTCCGCGCAGCCCGCGGTCCTCGCGGCCCTGGCCGCCGAGCGCACGACCCGCATCCGGGTCGGCTCGGGCGCGGTGCTGCTCGGCAGCACGACCCCGCTGGTCGGCGCCGAGCAGTTCGGCACCGTCGCCGCCGCGCACCCCGGCCGCGTCGACCTCGGCGTGGGCCGCGCGTTCACGCCCGGGCCCCCGGCCGACGGCGCGGCGAGCGCCGAGCGCGAGCCGGGCGGGTCGGCCTCCGACGCCGAGGACGCCGCGGGCGCCGGCGCCGGTGCGCCCGAGCGGACCGAGACGCGCGTCGTCGACGGCCTCGTCGTGCCGCGCCCGTCCCGGTTCGACCTGTCGAACCCGGCCCTCAAGCGCCGGCTCCTCGCCCAGCGCGAGGTCGTCGGCTTCCGCGAGGCGGGCGACTTCCGCGCCGAGCTCGAGCAGATCCTCGCCCTGCGCGAGGGGACGTTCGCGTTCGACGGCCTGCCCTTCACGAGCCCGCCCGTCGAGGGCGCGGCGTTCGACCTGTGGGTGCTCGCGTCGAGCGGGGGCGAGAGCGCCCGGGTCGCCGCCGAGCTCGGGCTGCCGCTCGCCGCGAACTATCACGTCGCCCCGGGGAACGTCCTCGACACGGTCGCGACCTACCGGGCGGCGTTCCGCCCGGGCGTGCTCGCCGAGCCGTACGTCGTCGTGTCGGCCGACGTGCTCGTCGCGGAGACGGGGGCGCGGGCCCGCGAGCTCGGCGCGCCGTTCGCCGACTGGGTCCGGTCCATCCGGACCGGCGTCGACGGCGCGATCGCCTTCCCCGCGCCGGGCAGCACGGTGCCGTTCGAGGAGTGGTCCGACGAGGACCGCACGCTGGTCGCGGACCGCGTCGAGTCGCGGTTCGTCGGCTCGCCCGACGAGGTGGTGGCCGGGCTCGAGGCGCTCGTGCGCGCCACGGGCGCCGACGAGCTGCTCGTGACCACCGAGGCGTTCGACCCGGCCGACCGCGTCCGGTCGTTCGAGCTGCTCGCGGCCGCGTGGGCCGAGCGGGCGCCCGTCCAGCCCGCGGCCGACGCGGGCGAGCGCGTGTCCGCGGGCGCCGTCCTGATCGACGTCCGCAGCGCCGGCGGCCGCGCCGCGACCGGGGAGATCCCGGGCGCACGCATCACGGACCGCAACCGCCTCGAGACCCTGTTCGACGACGCCGGCACGCCGCTCGTCGCGCTCGACACGCCGATCGTCGTGGTCTGCGGCTCGGTCAACGGGTCCGGCCCGGTCGCGCGCGAGCTGCGCCGCCGCGGGTTCACCGACGTCACGCACGTCGACGGCGGGTTCCCGGCGTGGAAGGCGGCCGGCCTTCCCGCCGTCGACGCCGAGCCGCCGGCTGATGCCGAGGCCCGGCCCGCGGACGCGCCGCGCGCCGCCGCGCCCGAGCCGGCGCGCGCATGAGCGCCGAGATCCTCGAGGCGACGCAGCCGAGGGCGGCGGGCCGGCCCGTGTCCTCGGGCGCCGTCGTCGTGCGGCTCGCCGAGCCGGCCGAGCACGAGGCCGTCGGCGACCTGCTCGAGCGTGCCTACACCGCGGACTACGCGATCAGCGACGAGTACCGCGCGTCGCTGCACGCCGTCGCCGAGCGTGCGGCCGAGCACCAGGTCTGGGTCGCGGCGCGCGGCGACGAGCTCCTCGGGAGCGTCGCCACGCCGCGCCCGGGCCGCACGATCTCGCCGCTCGCCCGGCCGGGCGAGCTCGACTTCCGGCTCCTCGGCGTCGACCCGTCCGCACGCGGCCAGGGGATCGGCCGCCTGCTCACCCGGCACGTGGTCGAGCTCGCGCGCGAGCGCGGCCTCGTCCGCGTCGTCATGAACTCCGGGCCGCGCATGCTGCCCGCCCACGCGCTCTACGCGTCGCTGGGGTTCCGGCGGCTGCACGAGCGCGAGACCCACGTCGTCGAGGGCGGGACCCTGCTCGCGTTCGGCCTCGACGTCGACCCCGGTCCGCAGGCGCCCACGCCCGCCTGACCCTCCTCCCGAAACGCCCCCCGAACGGAGATCACCATGCCCGTCGAGTTCCTCGGCATCGCGACCACGAGCGACGCCTCCGAGACCACCGCCCCCACCACCAAGCCCGTCGACCTGCGCTACCTCGAGCGCATCGTCCGCGCCCACGAGGACAACGGCTGGACGCGCGTCCTGTTCGCCTACGGGTCGGGCGGCCTCGAGCCGTCGGCGCTCGCGGGCTGGATCGCGGCCCGCACCGAGACGATCGAGCTGCTGCTCGCGCACCGCCCCAACGTCTCCTACCCGACGTTCGCCGCCAAGACGTTCGCGACGCTCGACCAGGTGTCGGAGGGTCGCCTGTCCGTCCACTTCATCACGGGCGGCAACGACCACGAGCAGGCGCGCGAGGGCGACCGGCTCACCAAGGACGAGCGCTACGCGCGGACCCACGAGTACATCCAGATCGTCAAGCAGGCCTGGACGAGCGCGGAGCCGTTCGACCACCACGGCGAGTTCTACGACTTCGACGACTTCGTGCTCGACGCCAAGCCCTACGAGGGCCGGGTGCCCACCATCTCGTTCGGCGGCTCGTCGGACGCGGCGTACAAGGTCGGCGCGGCCGAGGCCGACATCTACGCCGTCTGGGGCGAGCCCCTCGACCGCACGGCCGAGCAGATCGCCCGCATCCACGACGAGGCGCGCGCGGCGGGCCGCACCACGCTGCCGCGCATCCACGCGGCCTTCCGGCCGATCATCGCGCCGACCGAGGAGCTCGCCTGGGAGAAGGCGCACCGGATCCTCGGCCGGATCGAGGAGCGCAAGGCCGCGCTCGGCGGTGCCCTGAGCCGCCGTCACCCGATCGACAAGCCCGAGAACGCGGGCTCGCAGCGCCTCCTCGAGATCGCCGCCCAGGGGGACCGCTTCGACACGGCCCTGTGGACGGCGACCGCGAAGGCGACCGGCGGGGCCGGGAACTCCAACGCGCTCGTCGGCACGCCCGAGACCGTCGCACAGGCGCTGCTCGCGTACTACGACCTGGGCGTGAGCGTCATCTCGGCGCGCGGCTACGACCTGCTCGACGACGCGATCGACTTCGGCCGCTACGTCATCCCGATCGTGCGCGAGGAGGTCGCCAAGCGCGACGCCGAGCGCGCGTCGGCGGACGCGTCGGCGGAGACGGCCGCGTGAGCGCGCCCGCCGTGCCCGCGGCGCGGTCCGTCGCGGAGGCGCTCGTCGCCGACGTCCTGGCGGCCAGCCCGGTGATCGACGGCCACAACGACCTCGCGACCGCGCTGCGGGTCACGGCGGGCTACTCGGTCGACGGGCTCGACGGGTCCCGGCCCGAGCTCCAGACCGACATCCCCCGGCTGCGCGCCGGGGGCGTGGGCGGCCAGTTCTGGTCGGTGTACGTGCCGTCGACGCTCACCGAGCCGGAGGCGGTCGTGTCGACCCTCGAGCAGATCGACGCCGTGCACCGCCTCGTCGCGCGCTACCCCGAGACCTTCGCGCTCGCCTGGTCCGCCGACGACGTCGCCCGGGCGATCGGCCGGGGCCGGATCGCCTCGCTCCTGGGCGTCGAGGGCGGGCACAGCCTCGCGGGCTCGCTGGGCGTGCTGCGCTCGCTCGTCCGGCTGGGCGTGCGCTACGTGACCCTGACGCACAACCACAACACCGCCTGGGCCGACTCGGCGACCGACGCCGAGGGCGTCGGGGGCCTCACCGACGACGGCCGGGCGATCGTCGCGGAGCTCAACCGGCTGGGCGTGCTCGTCGACCTCTCGCACACGTCCGCCGGGACCCAGCGGGCCGCGCTCGCCGCGACCCGCGCCCCGGTGATCTTCAGCCACTCGTCGGCCCGCGCGCTGCAGGGCCACCCGCGCAACGTGGACGACGACGTGCTCGGCCTCGTCCGCGGCAACGGCGGCGTGGTGCAGGTGACGTTCGTCCCGGGCTTCGTCTCGCCCGAGCTGGGCACGTGGTTCGACGAGCTCGCGGCGGTCCGGCGCGACGCGGGCGTCGAGGAGCGTGCGTGGGACTGGCCCGCGAGCCCGCGCCCCTCCGAGCGGGCACCGCTGCGGGCGGTCCCGCCCAGCCGGCCGGAGGACCCGCCCGCGGTGCTCGCGTGGCTCGAGGCGCACCCGCGTCCTCGGGTCGGGGTCGCGACGGTGGCCGACCACGTGGAGCACGTCCGCGAGGTCGCGGGGGTCGAGCACGTCGGCCTCGGGGGCGACTACGACGGCGTCGACCGCCAGCCCGAAGGTCTCGAAGACGTCGGCGGCTACCCGCGCCTGCTCGTGGAGCTCGCCGAGCGCGGCTGGTCGCGCGCGGACCTCGAGGCGCTCACCGGGAGGAACGTCCTGCGCGTGCTGCGGGACGCCGAGGACGTGGCGGACGAGCGGCTGTTCACCGCACCTGGAGGAGGAGACGCATGACCAGCACCGGACGACCCCTCGTCGGCCTCGAGCTCGACGGCGCCGGCGCGCACCCCGCGGCCTCGGCGCTGTCGGCCGAGACACCGGCCCGCGCCCTCGCGCCGGACCGCCTGGCCGCCGCCGCCCGCGCGGCCGAGGACGCCGGGTTCGACCTCGTCTGGCTGGCGGCTGCGCGGCCGTGGGACGCGGCGGCGCTCGCGGGAGGGAGTGGGCACGGCAGGCTCGAGCCGGTCGAGGCCGCGGCGTTCCTGGCGGCCGTCACGACGCGCGTCGGCCTCGTCGCCGAGACGACGGTCGCGGGCGCCGAGCCGTTCCACCTGGCGAACCGGCTGGCGAGCCTCGACTGGGCCGCGCAGGGCCGGGCCGGGTGGGCGCCCGTCTGGTCGACCGAGCAGCACGCACCCGCCGGCGGCTCCGGGTCGAGCGAGCACACGGAGCACCAGGAGGTCGTCGACGCCGTCCGCGCGCTCTGGGACACCTGGGAGGACGGGGTCTTCTTGGCCGACGAGGCGACCGGTCGCTTCCTCGACCTGGACCGCTGGCACTACGCCGACGTGCGCGGCGAGCACGTGTCCGTGAAGGGCCCGTCGATCACGCCGCGCCCGCCGCAGGGTCACCTGCCGGTGCTGGGGTACGGGCCGGGCGCCGACCTGGTCCGCGTGGGCGGGGCGGACCCGGCCGACGCCGCGTCCCGCGCCGACGCCGCGCGCGCCGCGGGGGCCCGCGTGGTGCTCGACGTCGAGGTCCTGCTCGACGGCGACCACCCCGCGGCCGATCGGCTCGCCGCGCTCGACGCCCGCGCGACGTGGGCGCCCACCGGGCAGCTCCGCCTGGTCGGCTCGCCCGCGGCCGTCGCGGAGACGCTCGCCGGCCTCGCGCCGCACGTCGACGCGATCCGCCTCGACCCGGCCGTCCGCGCGGTCGACGCGCCGCTGCTGGCGACGCACGTGCTGCCCGCGCTCGCCTCGCCGGGGACGCGGGCGGCGTCGTCGGGCGGGGGAAGCAGGCTCCGTGACGCGCTCGGCCTGACGCCGGCGCAGAACCGTTTCACGCTCGCCCGCGAGGGCGGCGCGACCACCCCGACCGCAGGAGGCCGAGCCGCATGACCACCGATCCGCGCTCCGATCCGCGCCGCGACCACGACTACGCGCGTCCGGACGCCCGCATCCACCTCAACCTGTTCCAGCCGTTCGGGCCGGTCTACGAGTGGTCCCGGACGCCTCGCCCGCAGGACTACTACGAGTTCGAGCAGTACGCCCAGCTCGTGGCGACGGCCGAGCGCGGGCTCTTCAGCGCCGTCTTCCTGGGGGAGAGCCTGCGCCTGCGCGAGCACCTGGGCGCGCTCAACGACATCGCGATCACGGGCCGGCCCGACGCGCTGACCCTGTTCGCGTACCTCGCGGCGCGCACCACGTCGATCGGGTTCGTCGCGACCCTCAACACGACCTACTCGGAGCCCGCCGAGCTCGCCCGCCGGCTCGCGACCGTCGACCTGCTCACGGGCGGCCGGGCGGGGTGGAACGTCGTGACGACGCACAACGCGTGGACCGGGGAGAACTTCCGCCGGGGCGGCTACCTCGCCGCCGCGGACCGCTACCGCCGGGCCGAGGAGTACGTCGCGGCGGTCCAGGAGCTGTGGGACGCGTTCCCCGCCGACGGCGCCCCGCGCCCGGTCGCCCGCCACGGCGCGTTCGTGGACGTCGAGGTGCTGCCGTCGGTCCCGGCGAGCCCGCAGGGCCAGACCGTCTACTTCCAGGCCGGCGACTCGGACGAGGGCCGCGACTTCGCGGCCCGGCGCGCCGAGGGTGTCTTCACGCACCACATCGAGCACGACGAGGCGGTCGCCTTCACCGCGGACCTGCGCCGCCGGGCGCGGGCCTACGGGCGTCCGGGGGACGACCTCAAGGTCTTCCCGGGCGCGGCCGTCGTCGTGGCGGAGACCGACGCCGAGGCGCGCGACAAGGCGCGCCACTTCCGCGACGTCTTCCTCACCGAGCGGCGCATCCGCCAGGTCGTCGAGTCGGTGTGGGGCCGGGACCTGTCGGACGAGCTCGACGTCGACGGCGCGCTGCCGGCCGAGGGGCCGTCGGTCACGGAGCAGACGCTCACGCACGGCGTGGTCAACAGCGCCGACGACCCGCGCCGCAAGGCCGCCGAGTGGCGCGCCCTCGCCGCCGAGCGGGGGCTCACGGTCCGCGGGCTCGTGGAGCACCTGACGAGCACGCGCGAGTTCGTCGGCTCGCCCGGCACCGTCGCGGACGAGCTCGCGCACCTGGTGCGCTCGGACGCGTTCGACGGCCTCAACGTGACGCCCCAGGCGTTCCCGGACGGGCTCGACGACGTCGTGGACCTCCTCGTCCCCGCGCTCCAGGAGCGCGGCGTGTACCCCGAGGCGTACGCGGGCACGACGCTGCGGGAGAACCTGGGCCTGCCCGAGTCCGTGGGGCGCCGGGTGCCGGAGCTCGCGCTCCTCCCGGCGGGCGGCGCGGCCGTCGAGGGCGCGGCGTGAGCGCGCTCTTCGACCCGCTCACGCTGCGCGGGACGACGTTCGCGAACCGGCTCTGGGTCTCGCCCATGTGCCAGTACTCGGCGCAGGACGGCCTCCCGGGCTGCTGGCACACGGTCCACCTCGGCGGGCTGGCGCGCGGCGGCTTCGGGCTCGTGATCGCGGAGGCGACGGCCGTGTCGCCGCAGGGTCGCATCACGCGGGGCGACACCGGGCTGTGGAACGAGTGGCAGCGCGGGGCCTGGCGACGGATCGTCGAGACCGCGCACGGCCTCGGGGCGAAGGTCGGGATCCAGCTCTCGCACGCGGGGCGCAAGGCCTCGATCCCCGTGCCGTGGAGCGACGGTCCCGAGGCGCGTCCCTGGACGCCGCTCGCCGCGTCGGCGCTCGCGCACCCGGGGTTCCCCGCGCCACGCGCGGCGACGGCCGACGACCTCGCGGACGTGGTCGACGCGTTCGCGCGCAGCGCCAGGCTCGCGGTCGAGGCCGGCTTCGACGCGGTCGAGCTCCAGCTCGCGCACGGCTTCCTGCTGCACGGGTTCCTCTCGCCGCTCGCCAACGAGCGCACCGACGGCTACGGCGGCTCCGACGAGGCGCGCCTGCGCCTCGCGCTCGAGGTCGTCGCGGCCGTGCGCGCCGAGCTGGGCGACGTCCCGCTGCTCGCCCGGGTGTCGTCGTCGGACTGGCTCGACGGCGGCCTCGCCGTGCCCGACGTCGCGCGCGTCGCCAAGCGCCTCGTCGCGGCCGGGGTGGACCTCGTCGACGTGTCGACGGCGGGTCTGCTGCCCGCCGACGTGCCCGTGGGTCCCGGCTACCTCGTGGTGGACGCCGCCACGATCCGCGGCGAGGTCGGGGCGCCCGTGGGCGTGGTCGGGCTCGTCACCGAGGCGGCCCAGGCCGAGGCAGTGGTCGCGGACGACCGGGCCGACGTGGTGCTCGTCGGGCGGGCCGCGCTGCGCGACCCGCAGCTCGCGCGACGCTGGGCGCACGAGCTCGGCGACGAGCGCGTCGTCGCGTGGCCGCCGCAGATCTCGCGCGGGGCCTGGTGAGCGCTCGCCCGCGCGTGGCCGCCCGCGGCGGGTCCGACCGGAGCGCGCGGCTCGCGCTCCTGTGCTGCCTGGGTGCCGGCTTCGCGACGCTCCTCGACTCGTCGGTCGTCACGTTCGCCGTCCCCAGCCTCGCGTCGGACCTCGACGCCGACCCGGCGCAGCTCCAGTGGCTGCTGGCGTCCTACTCGCTCGCGTTCGGCCTCGGGCTCGTGCCCGGGGGCCGCCTGGGCGACGCGTACGGCCGCCGGGGGCTCCTGGTGCTCGGCCTCTCGCTGTTCCTCGCGGGCGCCGTGGGCGGCGCGTCGGCGAGCGGGGTCTGGTGGGTCGTGGCGGGGCGGGTCGCCCAGGGGCTCGGGGCCGGGCTCATCAGCGCCCAGGTGCTCGGGATCGTGCAGGACCGGTTCCACGGCCCTGCGCGCGTGCGCGCCCTCGCCGCGTACACGGTCGCGGGGGCGGCCGCGGCGCTCGTCGGGCCCGTCACCGCGGGGATCGTGGTGGCGACGCTGCCCGCCGGCGTGGCGTGGCGCGTCGTGCTGCTGCTGGGCGCGCCCTTCGTCGCGGCCACGCTCGTCCTCGCCTGGCGGTACGTGCCGCGCAGGCCCGGCCCAGGCGCCGTCGCCGGCCGGCGGGTGGACCTCGACGTCGCCGGGGTCGTGCTGCTGGGCGCGGTCGCGGTCCTCGTGACCCTTCCCGTCATCGACACGGGGGCGGGTGCGCGCGGCATGACGACGGTGCTCGCCGTCGTGGGCGTCCTCTTGCTCGCCCTCGCCGGCTGGGAGCGCCGCTACGCGCGTCGCGGGAAGGTGCCGCTGTTCGCGCCCGCGCTCGTCCGGCAGCCGGGCTTCGTCGCGGGCAACGTGGTCGCGCTCGCGTGGTTCGGGGCGAGCGTCGCCCACGGCACCGTCCTGACCCTCTTCCTCGTCCAGGGGTACGGGTTGCCCGCGCTCGCCGCGGCGGCGCTCGTCCTGCCCTCCGCCGTGGGGCGGATGGGCGCGTCGGCCCTCGCGTCGCGGGTCGTGGGTCGCCTCGGCAGCCGGACCGTCCCGCTCGGGCTGGGCGTCCAGGTGCTCGGCCTGGTCGCCGTCCTCGTCCTCGCGACGACCGCCCCCCAGGATGCCGGGTTCCTCGTCGGCGTCGCGCTGCTCGAGGCTCTGCTCGGGGTCGCGGGCGGGATCGTCGAGCCGCCGCTGCGGGCCGTCACGCTCGACTTCGCGCCGCCCGGGTTCCACGGGGTCGCGGCCTCGTTCCTGCAGCTCACGCAGCGGCTCTCGGCGACGTTCTGCGTGGCCCTCGCCACCGGGCTCCTCCTGCACGACGGCGTCCCGTCGCGCGGCTCGTTCGCGTCGGCGGTCCTGGCCTGCACCGCGCTGTCGGCCGCGGCCCTCGTCGTCGCGACGCTGCCCGCGCTGCACCGCGTCCCGGTCGTGGGGACGGCGGACCTGGCCGCCGAGGTCGCCGCGGAGCCCGTCCAGGCGCCGGAGGTGGCGGCGGCCCGCTGACGCGGGAGGCGTCGTCCGCCCGCACGGCGGTGCACCGGCGGCGGGCAGGCGCCCGTCGCTCGCGGACCTCTCAGGCTCCCGCGCCTCGCGCGCGGGCGTCGTCGTCGGCGTCGAGGACGCGGCCGAGCAGCCGCGTGAGCGTGGCGATCTCGGCGTCGCTCAGCACGTCGAGCTGCGCCCGCTCCACGGTGCGGGCGGTCTCGACGAGGCTCGCCGTGAGCCGTGCGCCGGCGGGAGTGAGGCGGACGAGCTGGCGTCGGCGGTCGTCGGCGTCCCGCTCGCGGACGACGTGCCCGGCGGCCTCGAGGTGGTCGAGGTACCCGACGAGGTGGCTGCGGTTGAACCCGAGCCGGGCGGCGAGCTCGTGCTGGGCGACGAGGCCCAGGTCCTGCACCCCCGCGAGGACGGCGAAGTGCGGCAGCCGCAGGTCGTGGCGCGCGAGCTCGTCGACGAGGGGGCGATTGGCGATCCGTGCGACCTGCGCCGCCAGGTACGACGGCAGGCCGTGGAGGGTGGGAGGGCGCGTGTTCTCGCTCACGGGGCGATCCTACGGTGCGTCACACGGCGACACGATCTTGTCTCGCAATGATGTCGTGATGTAACTATGTCTCTATGAACCACTCTCGCTCGACGGGCGGCGCGTTCGCCGCGCTCCTCCTCGCGGTGCTCTCCTTCTCCCTGCTGCAGACGTTCGTCGTCCCGGCACTTCCGGCGCTCCGGGAGGACCTCGGCACGTCCACGACGGCTGTGTCGTGGACGATCAGCGCCTTCCTCGTCAGCTCCTCGGTCGGCACCGTGGTCCTCGGACGGCTCGGCGACCTGTTCGGCCGCCGGCGCCTCATGCTGGTGAGCCTCGCGGTCCTCGGGCTCGGCTCGCTGCTCGCGGCGCTGTCGGGCTCGGTCGGCGTCCTCGTCGCAGCCCGCGCCGTCCAGGGGCTCGGGGCGGGCACGTTCCCGCTCGCGTTCGGCCTCGTCCGCGAGATCTTCCCCCGCGAACGGGTCCCCGTCGTGATCGGAACCATCAGCGCGGTCTTCGGGATCGGCTTCGGCCTCGGCCTGGTGCTGCCCGGGCCGCTCATCGACGCGTTCGGGTGGCCGTCCCTGTTCTGGGTCTCGCTCGGCCTGGTCGCGGTGGCCGCGGTGGCCGTCGTCGCGTTCGTCC
>Ga0180221_1000520_pt1 | contig 32972 bp, 20 predicted proteins | sample eDN5th37CKraftMG_FD_151339 | JGI IMG/M metagenome (GOLD analysis project Ga0180221, IMG submission 151339) | Enriched Miracle-Growth compost microbial communities from Emeryville, California, USA - eDNA 5th pass 37_C Kraft MG (version 2) (version 2) ...
ATCGCGGTGCTGTATCTCGCCATCATCGTTCGCGTGCTCCTGCGCCTGCTGGATGAGGAGGATAATTTCACGATCCTCGCCGCGGCGGGCCTTACCACCCAGTTCGGTTTGCAGGCGATCATCAACATGGGCGTCAACGCCCAGATTTTTCCGTCGAAGGGCATGACGCTGCCCTTTATCAGCTATGGCGGCTCCTCTATGCTGGCGCTTTGTATCGGGGTAGGCCTGTTGCTCGCATTCACGCGGCGCAACCCCTTCATGGGGCGGCATACCGTCGTCAAATGGAGTGGCCGATGAGCATTTCCCGTCACTTCGTCCTCGCCGCCGGCGGGACGGGCGGTCATATGATTCCTGCCCATGCCGTCGCTGAAGAGCTGATGGCGCGGGGCCATCATGTCGCGCTGGTGACGGATGAGCGTGGCGCGAAGATCCCCGGCATCTTCGACAAGGCACAGGTTCATGTGTTGCCCGCCGGCCGCATGACCAGCAATCCGAAAAGCTGGCCGGGCGCCTTGAAGGCGATCCTCGCCGGAAGGGCGATGGCGCGGCGCCTGAATGATACGTTCCGGCCGACCGCCGTGGTGGGCTTTGGCGGCTATCCAGCCATGCCTGCGCTGCTGGGGGCGCTGGCCGATGGCATCCCCACCGCGATCCATGAGCAGAACGCCGTGCTGGGTCGCGTCAACCGCCTGTTGGCGAGCCGGGTCGATGCGATCGCGACCGCTTATCCGGTGGTCGAACGGCTCAAGGACAAATATGCGGCCAAGGTGCACCTGATCGGCAATCCGGTGCGCGAGGAGGTCAAGGCGTTGCGGGGCGAGGAATTTCCCGCGCTGACCGACGAAAGCGTGTTCCGCGTGCTGGTGATCGGCGGCAGCCAGGGCGCGACCGTCCTGTCGAGTGTCGTGCCGGACGGCCTTGGCATGTTGCCCTTGAGCCTGCGCCGGCGTCTGCAAGTGACGCAGCAATGCCGCGCCGAGGATATAGAGCGCGTCCGCAAGCTCTATGCCGACCTTGAAATCCCCGCCGATCTGGCGACTTATTTCAACGATGTGCCGGAAAAGCTGGGCTGGTCGCATCTCGTCATCGCGCGGGCGGGCGCTTCGACGCTGGCGGAGCTGACCTGCGCGGGGCGTCCCGCCATCCTCGTTCCGCTGCCCAGCGCCATGGACGATCACCAGACCGCCAATGCCCGCGAAATGACCGAGGCGGGCGGCGCGCGCACCATAAGGCAGGCGCACTTCACGGCGGTCGAACTCGCCAAGCAGATGCAGAAGATGGCGATGGAGCCGGGCGCTCTCCAGAACGCGGCCAGACGCGCCCGCGCCTGCGGCCGTCCCGATGCCGCGCGCGACATGGCGGACCTGCTGGAAAGCATCGGGGCCGCGCCCATTCTCAACGATCCGGTTCGCGTCGGCCCGACGCCGACCAGCCTCAATTTGCAGGGGGTGCCTGCATGACGGCGGCCCTTTTTCGTCATGCCAGCGAATGCTGGCATCTTACTTCTTCTTTCCCGGTCGCTCTTCAAGAAAAGAGAGATCCCGGCTTCCGCCGGGATGGCGGTGATGTTTCGGAGATAAAGGCATGAAGGGTGTCGGCACCGACATCGGCACGATCCATTTCATCGGTATTGGCGGCATAGGCATGTCCGGCATCGCCGAGGTGATGCATAATCTGGGTTACAAGGTTCAGGGGAGCGATGTGGCCGAAGGCTATGTCGTGGAGGGCCTGCGCCAGAAGGGCATTGCCGTGATGATCGGCCATAGGGCGGAAAATCTGGGCGATGCCGCCGTGGTCGTGACCTCCACAGCTATCAAGCGGGGCAATCCCGAAGTCGAACTGGCGCTGGAGAGGCGCGTACCCGTCATCCGCCGCGCGGAGATGCTGGCGGAATTGATGCGCCTCAGGTCGACGGTCGCGGTCGCAGGGACTCACGGCAAGACCACCACGACCTCTATGATCGCGGCCCTGCTGGACGCTGGCGGGGTCGATCCGACGGTTATCAACGGCGGCATCATCAACAGCTACGGCTCTAACGCGCGTCTGGGCAACAGCGAGTGGATGGTGGTGGAGGCGGACGAAAGCGACGGCAGCTTCCTGCGGCTGGACGGCACCATTGCGGTCGTGACCAATATCGATCCCGAACATCTCGATCATTATGGCGATTTCGACGCGGTGAAGGACGCCTTCGTCGAGTTTGTCGAGAATGTGCCCTTCTACGGCGCGGCCCTGCTGTGCCTCGACCATCCCGAAGTGCAGGCGATCCTGCCGCGCGTGCAGGACCGGCGCATCGTGACCTACGGCTTTTCCGCGCAGGCCGACATTCGCGGTGAAAATGTGCAGCCGATCCCCGGCGGCAACCGTTTCGACGTGCAGATCCGCGAACGCGACGGTTCCATCCGCCGCATCGAGGGCATCGAAATGCCGATGCCGGGCCGCCATAATGTGCTCAATGCCATGGCCGCCATCGGCGTGGCGCTGCACATGGGCATTGAAGATGCGATCATCCGCACCGGCTTCGCCAAGTTCGGCGGGGTCAAGCGCCGCTTCACCAAGGTCGGGGAAATCCCGGCCGCCCAAGGCGTCGCGACCGTTATCGACGATTACGGCCACCATCCGGTCGAGATCAAGGCCGTGCTCGCCGCCGCCCGCGAAGGTGCGAAAGGCCGCGTCATCGCGGTGGTCCAGCCGCACCGCTTCACCCGCCTGCGCGACCTGATGGACGAGTTCCAGCAGGCGTTCAACGACGCGGACATCGTCTATGCCGCGCCGGTTTATCCGGCGGGCGAACAGCCGATCGAGGGCGTGGACAGCGCCGCACTGGTCGAGGGGTTGAAACGCCGGGGCCACCGCGCCGCCTTCACCGTGGAAGGCGCGGACGATCTCGCCCGCCTGATCGCTCCCGACGTGCGGGCCGATGACATAATAATCTGCCTTGGCGCAGGCGACATCACCAAATGGGCGGCGGGCCTTGCGCCGGCCATCGCGCGGAAGGAAGCGGCCTGACATGACGCGCACGCCTTCCCTTCATTCCTGCCGTCATGCTGAACGTGTTTCAGCATCCATTCCTCCCCACGCGATTCCGCTTGTGGCGGCGCGGAGAATCCCGAACCGGGTTCAGAGTGACGATGATAGCGAGAACGCGCCGTCATGACCGGCATTGCGCCTTCGCCGGACGAGGCCATGCCTGCCGTGCGCGGCACGCTCAAGGCGCAGGCTCCGCTGGCGCCGCTCGTCTGGTTCAAGACGGGCGGCGCGGCACAATGGCTGTTCGAGCCGAAGGACGCCGAAGACCTGGCCGATTTCCTGCGCTTGTCGGACTCGTCCATTCCCGTCATGGCGCTGGGCCTTGGTTCCAACCTGATCGTGCGGGACGGCGGCGTGCCCGGCGTGGTCGTGCGGCTGGGCAAGCCTTTCGCAAAGGTGGAGCAGATGGATGCCGTCACCCTGCGCTGCGGCGGCGGCGCATCGGGTATCCTGGTATCCTCGACCGCGCGCGATGCGGGCATCGGGGGCCTTGAGTTCCTGCGTTCCATCCCCGGCACGGTCGGCGGTTTCGTGCGGATGAACGGCGGGGCCTATGGCCGCGAAACCTGCGACATACTCGTGGAGTGCGAGGTGGTGCTGCGTTCGGGCGAGCGCGCCACGCTGCCGCTTGATGCGCTGGGCTACACCTATCGTCACAGCACGCTGCCCGAAGACGCCGTGGTGGTGAGCGCCCTGTTCCGGGGCGTGCCGGGAGAACCCGCCGCGATCCAGGCGGAGATGGACCGTATTGCCGCCGCGCGCGAGGAAAGCCAGCCGCTCCGCAGCAAGACGGGCGGATCGACTTTCAAGAACCCGGCAGGGCACAAGGCATGGGCGCTGGTCGATGAAGCCGGATGCCGGGGCCTCAAGCTGGGCGGCGCGCAGATTTCGGAAAAGCATACGAATTTCCTCCTCAATCTTGGCGATGCGACCAGCGCCGATATCGAGGCGTTGGGCGAAGAAGTCCGCCGCCGCGTTCGGGAAAAGAGCGGCATCGAATTGGAGTGGGAGATTCAACGCGTGGGTGAGAAGAAGTGAGCCGGGGTCCGTGGCATGTCGCCGTCCTGATGGGCGGCTGGTCGGCGGAGCGCCCCGTCTCGCTCTCGAGCGGGGAGGGCGTCGCCAAGGCACTGGAATCGCGCGGGCATAGGGTGACGCGGATCGACATGGACCGCGATGTCGCGCTGCGCCTTGCCGAAACCAGACCCGATGTCGTGTTCAACGCGCTCCATGGCGTTCCGGGCGAGGACGGCACAGTGCAGGGCATGATGGACCTGATGGGCCTGACCTACACGCATTCGGGCCTTGCCACTTCGGTCATCGCCATCGACAAGCAGCTCACCAAGCAGGCGCTGGTCCCCCACGGCATCCCCATGCCCGGCGGGCAGATGGTGAAGAGCGAAACCCTGTTCGAAGGCGACCCGCTGCCGCGCCCCTATGTGGTGAAGCCGGTCAATGAAGGCAGCTCCGTCGGCGTTGCCATCGTGACGGAGAGCGGCAATTACGGCTCGCCCATCGGCCGCGATGTGGAAGGGCCGTGGTTGCATTTCGACGAACTGCTGGCTGAACCCTATATCCGTGGGCGGGAACTGACGGCTGCCGTTCTGGGCGAGGAGGCGTTGCTGGTCACGGAATTGCGGCCCAAGAGCGGCTTCTACGATTTCGACGCCAAATATACCGACGGCATGACCGAGCATGTCTGCCCGGCCGACATTCCCGACGACATCGCGCAGGCATGCAAGGCGATCTCGCTACGCGCTCACAAACTGCTGGGCTGCAAGGGCGCGTCGCGTTCCGACTTCCGCTGGGACGACTCGCAGGGTATCGAGGGTCTGTTCCTGCTGGAGGTCAACACCCAGCCGGGTATGACGCCGCTCAGCCTCGTGCCCGAACAGGCGGCGAAGCTGGGCATAGACTATGCGGAACTGGTCGAGCGGATCGTGGAGGATGCGCTGAAAACGGGGCCGAAAATGGGGGCGTTGAATGAGTGAGGCACGGATTCGGCGCGGCGGCACGGCGCGGCTGACGCGGACGACCTCCGCGCGCGGCAGGGGGCGGGGCCGCATGGTCAAGCAGCGCTCCTGGATCGACCGCGCCATCGCGGCCCTCCCTATTAGCGAGGCGACGGTGCAGCGCTTGGCGAGTTGGACCATTGTCGGCATAGCGCTGGTGCTGGCGGGCGGCATCGCCATCATGTTCGGCCTGCCCGGCATGGCGCGTCAGGGCGCGGCGGACCTTGCGGCGCGCGCGGGCTTCGAAGTCGAAAAGGTCGAGGTGCGCGGCGTCGAGCGCATGGATGAAATGCCCGTCTATAATATCGCGCTGGGACAGGTGGATCGTTCCATGCTGTCGCTCGACCTGCCCAGGGTGCGCGAGGAGATGTTGAAGCTTGGCTGGGTGAAGGACGCGCGCATTTCCCGCCGCCTTCCCGATACGCTGGTGGTCGATATCGTCGAGCGGGAGCCGGTCGCCGTATGGCAGAATGCGGGCCGCCTGCAACTGATCGATGTGGCGGGCGTGGTGCTCCAGGGCGTGTCGCCCGGCGCGATGCCCGACCTGCCGCTGGTCGTGGGACCGAACGCCAATCTCCAGACGGCGGGCCTTAACCGGCTGATGGAGAATGCGCCTGCCTTGAAGCCCATGCTGGCGGGTGCGACATGGGTCGGCAACCGCCGCTGGGACTTGCGCTTTCAATCAGGCGAGACGCTTTCGCTGCCGGAAGGGGACAAGGATTCCGCCTCGGCGCTGGTGAACTTCGCGCGGATGGACGGCGTCAATCGCCTGCTGGGCCGGGGCATCGTCAAGTTCGACATGCGCGATCCCGACCGTTTCGTGCTCCGCCTGCCGCAGGGGCTGGCGCAGGACAAGCCGGAAGCGGCGGGGGACAAGCCTGCCTCGGACGGAGAGGGATAAGGCGCCATGGCCCAGCCCAAGGTCGAAAAACTTGTCACTGCGATCGATATCGGATCGTGGAAGGTGTCTGCGCTGATCGCGGGGCGTACCGAAACGGGCGAGTTGACGATCCTGGGCACCGGCCAGCGCGAAAGCCGGGGCGTGCGGCGCGGTTTCATCGCCGACATGGAGCGCACCGAACTTGCCGTCCGCGAAACGGTGGAACAGGCTGAGCGCGTCGCGGGCACCAATATCGAGGATGTGTGGGTCAGCTTCTCCGGCGGCAGCCTGGTCAGCGACGTGGTGACGGTCGAGCGCGACATGGGCGGCTATCGCGTGGAACAGACCGACATTGACGACCTGCTCGCCACCGGGCAGCAGGGGATCGACCCGGACGGGCGCGTGGTGCTCCATGCCCAGCCGACCTGCTTCACCATTAACGGCAAGGTGCCGGTCAAGAAGCCGCTGGGGATGCACGCGGACCTGCTGGGCGTCGATATCCATGTGGTGCTGGCGGACGGCGCGCCGCTTGCCAATCTCGACCTTTGCGTGCGTGGCGCTTATCTCAACGTCAATTCGATCGTCGCCTCGCCGATCGCGACGGGCTTTGCCTGTCTGTCGGAGGAGGAGCGCGATCTGGGCGTGGCGCTGGTGGAGCTGGGCGCAGGCGTGACCAACGTATCGCTTTATGCCGGCGGGATGCTGGTGGGATTGCATTCCATTCCTATAGGCGCTTCGGATATCACCGACGATATCGCGTCGGCCTTTGGCATACGCCGCAGCCAGGCGGAGCGGGTCAAATGCTTCTACGGCTCGGCGATGCAGAACCGCCGCGACTTCCGCGAGATGATCGAGATCGCGACGCCCCATGGCGATGTCGCGATTCCGGGGCAGAATGCGGGGCCGAACGCCGAAGGAGGAAAGATCACGCGCGCCGCTCTGGTCGGCGTGATTTGCGAACGCCTGAACCAGATCATGGTGGAGGTGAACGCCGCGCTGGCGGGCATGGGTTTCAATTCGCCGACAGGACGCCAGGTCGTGCTGACCGGCGGGGGCGCGGAGATGAAGGGCATTGCCGACTATGCGCAAGGCGCGCTGGGCCGCGCCGTCCGCATCGGCCGCCCGCGCGGGATCGCGGCGCTTCCGGAGGCGCATGGCGGCCCGGCCTTCGCCACGCTGGCGGGGCTGGCGCTCTACGGCGCTTCCAACCCGGTTGATCTAAGGACCATGGCACCCGCGCCGCAGACCGTGCATCGTCTGAGCGCTCCCCAATGGTGGCAGCGCATGATGCGGGCGATGCGGACCAACTATTGACGGAATTGATTTTAGGAAGAATTTAACTGGTGAAATACGCGCATTTCTGTTGCATTAACCTTTCAGGTCAGTTTCGCTTCACGTCGCCGAAGCTGGAGGGAGCTAGAATTTATGAGCATTGAGATCAGCCCGCCGCATGTGGACGAGTTGAAGCCACGCATCGCGGTGATCGGCGTGGGCGGCGCGGGCGGCAACGCCATCGCGAACATGATCGCCGCCAGTGTCGAGGGCGTGGATTTCATCGTCGCCAACACCGACGCGCAGGCGCTGAACGCCTCTCCGGCGGAACGGCGCATCCAGCTTGGCCCGCAGATCACCGAGGGCCTGGGCGCGGGATCGCGTCCCGAAATCGGCAAGGCGGCGGCGGAAGAAACCATCGCCTCGGTCGAACAGGCGCTGGACGGCGCGCATATGTGCTTCATCGCGGCCGGTATGGGCGGTGGCACCGGCACGGGCGCTGCCCCCGTCATCGCCAAGGCTGCGCGGGACCGCGGCATCCTGACCGTGGGCGTCGTGACCAAGCCCTTCACCTTCGAAGGCAGCCGTCGCATGAAATCGGCGGAATCGGGTATCGATGAACTGCAAAAGCATGTCGATACGCTGATCGTCATTCCGAACCAGAACCTGTTCCTGATCGCGAATCCCAACACCACCTTCAAGGAAGCCTTCCAGATGGCGGACGAGGTGTTGCAGCAGGGCGTGCGCGGCATCACCGACCTGATGGTCATGCCCGGCCTCATCAACCTCGACTTCGCGGACGTCCGCTCCGTGATGGGAGAGATGGGCAAGGCGATGATGGGCACCGGCGAAGCCGAAGGCGATGGCCGCGCGCTCCAGGCGGCGGAAAAGGCGATCGCCAACCCGCTGCTGGACGGGGTGTCGATGCGTGGGGCGAAGGGCGTCATCGTGTCCATCGTCGGCGGCGACGACATGCGCCTGATGGAAGTGGACGAGGCCGCCAACCATATCCGCGAACTGGTGGACCCGGACGCGAACATCATCTGGGGTTCGGCCTTCAACGACAATTTGAACGGCAAGATCCGAGTGTCGGTCGTCGCGACGGGCATCGACAGCGAAGCGAGTCAGGGCGCAGCGCCGCTGACCCAGCCGTTCAGCTTCGCCAACCGCCCATCGGTCGCTGTGCCGTCCGCCGCGCCCAAGCCTGCCGCTTCGCCGCAGGCCGCCGCGTCCAGGCCGGTGGTTGAGGAAGACCCGGAGATGCTGGAACTGGACGTGCCCGAAGCGCCCGCGCCTGCTCCGCTGGCTCCCCCGGTCGAGGAAAAGGCCGCTGCGCCAAAGCCGCTTTCGGCTCCGACCCCGGCTCCGGCGGCGGTCTTTTCCGATGAAGATGCGGAAGAGGACGAATTGCTGCTGGGCGCGGAGAACGCCGAAGCCGCGCCCGCTCAGCCTGCTCCCCCGCCGCAGCCCGCTTCGCGCGCAGCGACCGGCGGCACGCTGTTCGAACGAATGGCGGGCCTGACTCGCGGCGCGGACAAGGCCCCCGCCGCCGATGAGGGCAAGGGAACGGACATTCCCCGCTTCCTTAATCGGCAGAGCAATCAATAGTCGCTATCCGTCTCTCCATGGAGGTTGGCAAGGCTTCGCATCCTTCTCCCCCGGCGGAGAAGGAAAAGACGAACATCTGGCCGCAAAATCGCCGCAGGACGCAGGGTTTGCAAAGGATGCAATCCCTATCGATAAGCTCAGAGGCGCGGGCAATCCGCGCCTCTTTTGCGTGCCGTCGATTGTCTGGCGCGATCCGCCGCGCTTTTTCCCGTCGTCAATTTCCCATTCACGGCGCGATCCGCTAAGGGATATATGTGACACGATATCATCTATGGATTCTGGCGTCCCTCCTACTGGCGGGAACGGCCCATGCCCAGTCCGATCAGGCGCAACTAGTTCGCTCATCCGACGCCGCCGATCTCAATAGTCATTTGTCGCGCCTCGCCGCCAATCCGCGCGACGTGAGCGCCCTGATCGGCGCCGGGGAAGCGGCGCTAGCGCTGGACGATCCCCGCGCCGCCGCCGGTTTCTTTGCTCGCGCCGATGCCGTCCAACCCAGCAATGGCCGAATCAAGGCCGGGCTGGGCCGCGTGATGCTCAAGATGCAGAATCCGGCGGAGGCGCTGCGTCTGTTCGATCAGGCCGCACGAATGGGTTATCCGGACGCCGGCTTCCTTTCCGACCGTGCGCTGGCCCGCGATCTCACCGGGGATCAGGCGGGCGCACAGCGCGACTATCAAACCGCGCTGCATCGCACGCCCGACGATCCCGAACTGATCCGCCGCTATGCCGCGTCGCTTGGCATTTCGGGACAGATCGACGCGGCCGACAAGGTGCTCCAGCCGCTGCTCTACAAGAGCGACCGGGCGGCATGGCGCTATCGGGCCTTCATCCTGGCGATGAACAACAAGCAGGCGGATGCGAAGAAGATCGCGGACGAAACCATGCCCCGCCAACTTGCCAGCGCCATCCTGCCTTATATGCAGAAAATGCCCAATCTAACGGCGGCGCAGAAGGCGGCGGCGGTGCATTTCGGCCATTTCCCCACCAATGTCGGCACCCGGATCGCGACCGTTACGCCGACCCCGCCCGCCACTGGAGCGAGCCAGGCCGTGCCCGTGGCTGCCGCTCCCGCGCCGGCTCGGCCGGATAGCCGGGCACGCGGCGGAACGCAGCGTGGCGCAACAAGAATGGCGCAGGCGACCAATCCGCCCGTTGCGACTCCGTCCGCCGCAACGCCTGTTGTGCCGATGGTCGATCCCTATCGCACGGCGCAGCGCCAGGCCGTTCCGTCCCAACCCTCCGCCGCTGCCGTGACCCGGCCGGCTCCGCAACCTCAGCCCATGCGGCAGGCGGAAGCTCCATCGCCTGCGCCGGGCTTTGAGTCGGCGGCCGCCCCGCGCGCACCGGAGGCTTCGGCGCAGCAGGCCGTGCGTCAGGCCCAGGTCGCGCCTGCCACTCGATCGACCGGAACCGTGCAGGGGCCGCCTGCGCCGGGATTTGAGATCACCCGAATCGCACCCGCGCCGGCGGCTGCAACATCTCAGCCCAACCCGCTGAACACCGTGACGCTCGCCCGTGCCTCCGCTCCGGCCGCGCCTCAACCGGCGCAGGGTGCGACGCCGCCGACGGGGCCAGTTGCGCTGCCTGCGGCACAGCCCGCCTCCGCTCCGACGCCGCAGCCCAATCCGGAAGCCACGCGCTCGCTGGCGGACATCATCCGCGCCATCGACGTGCCGGATTCCGAACTGAAGCCCAGCGTCGCGCCAGTCGATCTGGCGGAGGTGGCTGCGTTGCAGGCCGCTCGCCGCGCCGAACGCGAAGCCGCCGCTGAAAAGGCGAAGGCGGCCGCCGACGCGAAGGCCAAGGCGCAAGCAGACGCCAAGGCGAAGAAGGAAGCCGAGGCGAAGAAGAAGGAAGCGGAGGAAAAGAAGCGCCTTGCCGCCAATCCCTCCCGCAACTGGGTGCAGGTCGGCACCGGATCGGACAGGAGCGCGCTGGCTTTCACCCTGCGCGGGCTTCGGAAGAAATATGACGATATTGCCCCGCAGGACGGCTGGATCGCCAGTTGGGGCCGCACCAATCGCCTGCTGATCGGCCCCTTCGCCAGCTTCACCCGCGCCAAGGCGGTGGAATCGAGCCTCAAGAAGGCGGGCGCCGACGTCTTCGCATGGCAAAGCGGTGCGGGAGAGGTGGTCGAACGGGTCGGAGGCAAGTAAAGGGGCGTCCATGACGACGCTCGCGCCCTATGCTTCCCGTCCCGATCACAGCCGGGGCCGTCTCCATAGCGAGCCGGGGGGCGAGGTGCGCGGGCCGCGCGACCTGTTCCAACGCGACCGCGACCGGATCATCCATTCCATCTCGTTCCGCCGCCTGCGTCACAAGACCCAGGTGTTCGTGTCCCCCGACGGCGATCATTTCCGCGTCCGCCTGACCCACAGCCTGGAAGTCGCGCAGATTGGCCGCACCACCGCGCGCACGCTGGGCCTCAATGAGGATCTGACTGAGGCGCTGTGCCTGGCCCATGATATCGGCCATCCGCCCTTTGGCCATGCGGGCGAGGATGCGCTGGAAGCGGCGCTGGAGGATCAGGGCGGGTTCGACCACAACGCCCATACGCTCCGCACGCTGATGCTGCTGGAATCGCCCTATCCCTTGTTCCGGGGCCTCAACCTGAGCTGGGAAATGCTGGAGGGCCTTGCTAAGCATAACGGTCCCGTCGACCGTCCCGGCTGGGCCATGCGCGAAGTCGATGCGCTCTTCCCGCTGGATCTTCCCAGTCATGCTTCGCTGGAGGCGCAACTGGCGGCAATTTCGGACGATATCGCCTATGACAATCACGATATCGACGATGGGCTGCGTGCCGGGCTGCTGACGCTGGAGCAGTTGCTGAGCGTGCCGCTGGTGAAGATGTCGTGGGACCGGGTGCGCGCCCGCTATCCCGATGTGCCGGAGGAAAGGCTGCTGCGCGAACTGGTGCGCGAGCAGATTGGCGTCATGGCGAACGACCTGATCGCCGCGACCCGCGCCAATATCGCGCAATCGGGTGTCGAAACGGTGGAGGATGTGCGGCAGGCGGGGCGTGCGCTGGTCGGCTTTTCGCCGGAGCTTGCCGCGCAGGAGCGCGAACTCAAGCGCTTCATGTATGCGACGCTCTATCACCATCCCGAACAGCTTGCCGCCGCTGAGCGTGCGCGCGTGATCGTCACCGGCCTGTTCCGCGCCTATCATGACCAGCCTGGCCTGATGCCGTCCGAATGGCGCGACGATTGCGTGCTGGAGGAACCGCGGCGCAGTCGTCACATCGCGGATTTCATCGCCGGCATGACCGACCGCTACGCCCAAAAGCGCCATGCGGAGATATTCGGCAAGATCGCCTCCGCCTGACGCGGTTGAAAGCGGGAGCGGCCATGCCCAACTCCCGTCCATGACCCTCCATCCGCAAATCGCCGCGCTTGCCGCGCAATTGGAGGAATTGTCTGCTCTGCTGCGCGGCCATGGCGACCGCTGGTGGTCGGCGAAGATCGACCTGTGCCGTGGCCTGATCACCGATTCCAACTTCACCGGGGTCGAGAAGTTCCTGGCGCTGCTCCATGGCGCGGGCGGTTTCGCGGATTTCAAACTGCGCGACGGGGAAGGGGCGTTGCTTCCCGATCATCTTCGCCTTGTCGAACTGCGGCAGGCGGCGCGCACGCTGGCGGAGCGGCTGGCGCGGGAAGAACGCTCCACCCCTGATCGCATGAGCGATTGACGCCGCCGGGTAATTTGCGCAATGCATGATGTGTCTCCAGCGCCGAAGACTCGGCGCAGGGCATGATGCGGGAGAGCATGGCGGGCCTTTCAGTCCAGACGCCGTCGCCGAAGGAGCAACCGCCCCGGAATCTCTCAGGCTGAAAGGACCGCATCATGGGCAGGCACTCTGGAAAGCGGATGGTTCGTTCCATCCCACCGAAGGGGTAAGCCATCGGGTCGAAAGACCAGTGGTCAAAGCTCTCAGGTTCCGTGACAGAGGGGGTGGCAAGCGCGCCGGGGCCATCGGGTCTCCCCGCGCCTGTCGCCACGCACTCATCACGGAAAGGCCGCCCCATGACCGGCAAGGAAGACGTCGCCACCATCGAAGAGGAACTTCCGCCCGGCACGCTGCCGCTTGATGCCTGGCATCGCGCCCGGGGCGCCCGCATGGTCGTCTTCGCGAACTATCACATGCCGATCCAGTATGAAGGCATCATGGCCGAACATAGCTGGACCCGCGAACATGCGGGCTTGTTCGACGTCAGCCATATGGGCCAGCTCAGCTTCTCCGGCGAGGGCGTGGACGAGGCGCTGGAACAGTTGCTGCCGAGCGATATCCAGGGATTGAAGCCGTGCCGCCAGCGTTATTCCATGCTGCTGGATGAGGAAGGCGGCATTCTCGACGACTTGATGGTGTCGCGCCTTGACGGCGGGGCGTTCGATGGCGCGGAGATCTATATGGTCGTCAACGGCGCGACCAAATATGACGATATGGGTTGGATGATCGAGCATCTGCCCGACGAAGTCACCATGAACCATATGGACGAACAGGCTTTGCTGGCGTTGCAAGGCCCCGAAGCCGGGGACGCCCTTGCGACGCTGATCCCCGAAACCGCTGATCTTTATTTCATGCAGTCCGGCCCTTTCACCTGGCGCGGCGTTCCGTTGTGGATCAGCCGGTCGGGCTATACCGGCGAAGACGGCTTTGAGATCAGCCTCCCCGCTGACAATGCGGAGCTGCTCGCCGATGCGCTGGTCGCCTTGCCGCAGGTGAAGCCCATTGGCCTTGGCGCGCGCGACTCGCTGCGGCTGGAGGCGGGACTGCCGCTCTATGGCCATGACCTGGACCCGCGGGTGAGCGCCATCGGCGCGGACCTTGGCTTTGCCATCCAGAAGCGACGGCGCGAGGAAGGCGGCTTTTTCGGCCATGCCCGCGTGATGAAGGAATTGGCGGATGGTCCCGGTTCCAGGCGCGTCGGCCTCAGGGTCGATAGCCGCCTGCCGGCGCGGGAAGGAGCGCCGATCTTTGCGGGCGATGTGATGGTGGGCGAAGTCACCTCCGGCGGCTTTGCGCCGACCTTGGGCGCGCCGATCGCCATGGGCTGGGTCAGTCTGCCGCACAGTGCGCTCGGCACGGCGCTGGAAGTCGAGGTGCGCGGCAAGCGTATCGTCGCGACCGTTGCGCCGATGCCCTTCGTGCCGCACCGTTACCGCCGTCAGAAATCTGCCTGAATTCCGAGGGGAGTTGAGATCATGAGCCGTTATTTCACCGATGAACATGAATGGATCGACGTCGAAGGCGAAATCGCCACTATCGGCATCACCGACTATGCGCAGGAGCAACTTGGCGACATCGTGTTCGTCGAATTGCCTGCCGAAGGCGCGACCTTCGACAAGGGCGACGATGCGGCCGTGGTGGAATCGGTGAAGGCCGCTTCCGACGTCTACGCGCCCATTTCGGGCGAAGTCGTGGAAACCAATGGCGCGCTGGAGGACGAACCCGCCCTCGTCAACAGCGATGCCGAGGAAGACGGCTGGTTTTTCAAGCTGCGCGTTACCGACGCCAGCGAACTGGAAGGGCTGATGAACGAAGCGGCCTACAAGAAGTTCGTGGCCTCGCTTTAAGTTTTACCGTCGTTCCTGCCTTTGGAAGGCAGACGCCGTAGGAAAAGATCATGCGCTACCTCCCCCTTACCGACGCCGACCGGCAGGAGATGCTTTCCGTCATCGGTGCGGCCAGCGTGGACGACCTGTTCGTGGACGTGCCCGCCGAAGTCCGGCTTCCCGGTCAGATCGCGGGCTTGCCCGATCACGCTGGCGAACTGGCCGTCGAACGCCATATGGACAGGCTGGCGCGGCAGAATCTATCGGCGGGGGAAGCGCCCTTCTTCCTGGGTGCGGGCGCATACCGCCATCATGTCCCCGCCAGTGTCGATCACCTGATCCAGCGCGGCGAGTTCCTGACCGCCTACACGCCTTATCAGCCGGAAATCGCGCAGGGCACGCTCCAGGTCCTGTTCGAATTCCAGACGCAGGTGGCGCGCCTGCTGGGCTGCGATGTGGCCAATGCGTCGATGTATGACGGCTCCACCGCCTGCTGGGAAGCGATCGGCATGGCCCGGCGCATCACCAGGCGGGGGAAGGCGCTGCTCTCGTCGGGCCTTCATCCCCATTATGTCTCGATCGCCAACACCATGGCGAAGTTCACAGGCGACGCGCTGGTGCACGAAGCGCCCAGGCTCGACGCCGCGACGGACATCGGCATGCTGATCGCTGCCATCGACAAGGAAACAAGCTGCGTCGTCGTCCAATATCCCGACATATTGGGCCGCATCGCCGACCTGACCCCGCTCGCCAAAGCCGCGCATGAAGCAGGCGCATTGCTGGTCGTCGTGGTGACTGAACCCGTCGCCCTGGGAGCCATCACCGCGCCGGGCCATATGGGCGCCGACATCGTGGTGGGAGAGGGCCAGTCGCTCGGCGTCGGCCTGCAATTTGGCGGACCCTATCTCGGCCTGTTCGCGGCCAAGCAGAAATATGTGCGCCAGATGCCGGGACGCCTGTGCGGCGAGACGGTGGATGCGGCGGGCCAGCGCGGTTATGTGCTGACGCTTTCGACCCGCGAGCAGCATATCCGCCGCGAAAAGGCGACATCCAACATCTGCACCAATTCCGGCCTCTGCGCGCTGGCGTTCAGCATCCACATGACCTTGCTGGGCGAAAAGGGGCTGCGGGAACTCGCGACGCTCAATCATGCGCTCGCCTGCCAGGCCGCCGACCGTCTCACGCAAGTGCCGGGTGTGAAGCTGCTCAACGACGCCTTCTTCAACGAATTCACGCTCATTCTATCCAAGGACGCGCGCGACGTTGTCCGCGACTTGGCCGGCAAGGGCGTGCTGGGCGGCGTGTCGCTGGGCCGCCTGTTCCCGGACGCGCCGGAGATTGGCAACGGCCTTGTGGTCGCGGTCACTGAAACAGTGACGGTGGAGGATATCGAAGCGCTCGCCAAGGCGCTTGAGGAGGAGCTGGCATGACCATGCTCAAGGAAGGCCGCCCCACCGCGCCGCAAGCCGTCCGGGAAGAGCATATGGCTCCCGCGACCGCCACTGGAAACCGCGCGCTGATGCTGGCGGAACCGCTGATCTTCGAGATCGGGTCGAACGACACCACCGGTGTCGATTTCGCCGCGGCCCCGCAAGCCGCAAGCCGTCTCGGCAACCTGGCGCGCAAGGACGCCATCGGCCTGCCGGGGCTGTCCGAACAGGAAACCGTGCGCCATTACACCCGCCTGTCGCGCCAGAACTACGCCATCGACCTGGGCCTGTTCCCGCTCGGCTCCTGCACGATGAAGCATAATCCGCGCCTCAATGAAAAGGTCGCGCGGATGCCGGGATTCGCCGATCTCCACCCCCTCCAGCCGCAATCGACGGTGCAGGGCGCGCTGGCGGTGATCCATGAACTCGCCCAGTGGCTCATCACCCTCACCGGGATGCACGGCGTCGCCATGAGTCCGAAGGCTGGCGCGCATGGCGAGCTGTGCGGCCTGCTTGCGATCCGGGCTGCGCTCGAAGCGCGCGGCGATGCCCGCTCCGTCGTGCTGGTGCCCGAAAGCGCCCACGGCACCAACCCCGCCACTGCTGCCTTCTGTGGCTACAAGGTGGAGGATATCCCGGCGACCCCGGACGGTCGCGTCGATCTGGCAGCGCTGAAAGCCCGACTCGGCCCGGACGTTGCGGCGGTGATGATAACCAACCCCAACACCTGCGGCCTGTTCGAGCGCGATCTCAAGACGATTTCGGAAGCCGTCCATGCTGCCGGGGCCTTCGTCTATTGCGACGGCGCGAATTTCAACGCCATCGTCGGCCGCGTCCGCCCCGGCGACCTGGGCGTCGATGCGATGCACATAAACCTGCACAAGACTTTCTCCACGCCCCATGGCGGAGGCGGTCCCGGCTCCGGTCCGGTGGTCCTTTCCGAAGCGCTTGCGCCCTTTGCACCGCTACCCTTCGTGGAGAAACAGGGCGACAAGTTCGTGCTGGTCGAAGAGGAAACGGTTGAGGATCATCATGGCCGCAGCTTCGGACGCATGGTCGCTTTCCACGGCCAGATGGGCATGTTCACCCGCGCGCTGGCCTATATCCTCAGCCATGGCGCGGACGGCCTGCGGCAGGTGTCGGGCGATGCGGTGCTTAACGCCAATTACATCCTGCGCAGCTTGGCTGATGTGCTGGACGCGCCCTTTGGCGGCAGCGGTCCTTGTATGCATGAGGCGTTGTTTAGCGACAAGGGGCTGGCTGAAGGCTTCACCACGCTCGACATTGCCAAGGGGCTGATCGACGAAGGCTTCCATCCGATGACGATGTATTTCCCGCTGGTCGTGCATGGCGCGATGCTGGTCGAGCCGACCGAGACGGAAAGCAAGGCGGCGCTGGATCAATTCATCATGGCGCTGCGCAGCCTCGCCGAACGCGCCAAGGCGGGGGATGAGGCGTTGAAGGGCGCGCCTTATCACGCTCCGCGCCGCCGCCTCGATGAAACGCTGGCCGCGCGCAAGCCGGTGCTGGTGTGGAGCGAATCGGAACTGGCCGACGGGGCTGCTGGATAAGGAAAGGCGGGAGCCGGTCGGAAACGGCTTCGGCGTTCCGCTAACCAATCGAGCCAGCGCATCCGCGCCGGTGAATGCGGGCTTGATTCGATCCATGAGAATCCGTCATCCGCGTGGCAGGCGATTCCATGGCTGCGATGGCGCATCGATCACGCGATAGCGCTCCCATATCCGCCTTCGCCAAGAGCAGAGATATATGGACGTCGGGACGGGAAATTGCCCTTTCACAGTCCTCGCTCCCTGGGTGGCACAAGCTGCTTTCCTGCGGAGACAGGAAGGTCGTGCCGTGGATGGACGGGCATAATCGGAAATTTATGGACGCGGCTTGAAAGCCGCGGCGCTGCCTGCCGTTCGCGCGAACTTCAAGTGTACCGGGCAGGGCGGGTTTTCAATTCCAAAAACCGCTGTCTCCTTCATATCTCAATCAAAATCCGACAATAAACGCGGACTTTATGTGCACTATATGCACTATTAACCGCTTCCTTTGGGCATGGTCGCGATTTACGAAATATCAGAAGCTCTTGTCAGCAATGCTGGAAGCAATTCCAGTACAGTCGAAAACGGCGGCGGGGGTGGGAATATGACTTCAGTACAGAGGAATCTATGACCAGACTTCCAACAACTCATGGTATGGCGAAGGCGCATGCGGGAGGAGCCTCGGCCAAGCCGGCCGTCAAGGTTGACGGTGCTCCATCAGTTTTGTCGCCGGAGGTTCCTGCTGCGAAGTTCGTTCCGGGTGGCAAGATCGCCACTACCGCCGAACTCATCAAGGCCGCCGCGAAAGGCGATGTCGGTCATTATGTCAAACATGCCGGTGATGAAGAGGGTGATAAATCCTCTGCGATGCAGCCTGAAGAGCATGCTGCTTATGCTCCGGCGCAGTCGGTGGCCATGGTCGATGCCGGCGCCGCGCAGGTCGCCGGCATGTATGCCGCTGCAGTGGCTCAGGCCGACGCGGGGCAGGGTGGCTCGAGTGACGATGACGGTGGTATTTCCGCTCCGTTGATCATCGGAGGCATATTGCTTGCAGGCGGCGGCATTGCTCTTGCGGCAGACGGCGGCGGCAATGGCGGCGGCAGTAAAGAAAATCATGCGCCGACTTTCACTTCAGGCACGACTGGCACTGTCGCTGAAAATGCGGCGGTTTCTACTGTCGTATACGATGCGAATGCCACCGATTCCGATAACGACACGTTGACCTATACTCTGGGCGGGGCCGATGCGGCTGCCTTCGAGATCAATTCTTCGTCGGGTGAGGTCAAGCTGAAGGCCTCTGCCGACTACGAAGCGAAGGCCAGCTATTCGATTACCGTTACCGCGACGGACAATGGCAATCCGGCGAAATCGGCGACGCAGAACGTGACCATTTCCGTCACGAACGTGAACGAAGCGCCGGCGATCACGTCGGGGGCGACGGCGACCGTGGCGGATAATGATCCTGCCGGAACGGTTGTCTACACCACTGTGGCGACGGACCCGGATGCTGGGGACACGCTGACCTATGCGCTGAGCGGCGATGACGCCAATCTCTTCGAGGTGAGCGCGACGGGTGTGGTGACCCTCAAGGCGGCGGCCAATTACGAGGCGAGCGCCGACCATAGCTACAACTTCACCGTAACCGTGACCGACGCAGGCGGCCTCACGCACAGCCAGGCCGTCGCGGTGACGGTGGAAAACGCGGTCGATACCTTCGCAGGCGGACTGGATCACGGGTCGTTTGGTAACACGTTCACCATTGACGCGGCGAATGGCAATGATCCGGCGAACGTGCTGGACGTCAATTTCCGGTTCGATGAAACGCCGGCGGAATCGGATGTCCGCATCATCCATTTCGGCGCCAACGATTATATAAATTTCGTGGGAACCGATCCGGACGACTATAATTTCCAGGCGGACGGGACCGATCTGGTCATCACTTACCTGCCGGCGGACGGTGATCTCAGCACGATCACGCTGGTCGACGTTCTCGAACCCGGCGCTGTGGTGAATGATGCCGCCAGCGCTGACGCGGCGTTGGATGCGGCTTTGGGCGCCGGCAATTACTTCGTCGGGACGAGCGAGGAAGTGACGGTCAATCTTGATACGATCACGGGTCCGCAGAACGCCGCTGGCAAGGCGGCGACGTTCACGGACGATGGCAATGTCGAAAGCCATGCCGTCATCCAGAATTTCCGCTCGGACGATGTGATCGCCTTCACCCATGCCGGTGACGGCCATGACGTCCTGTTCGCAAATGACTTCGATGATGCCAACGATCTTCGGATCGATTTCTTCGACGCCAATGGAAACCAGAGCGCGATCATTCTGGACAATGTCCTGAATGGCGACGTCGTTTACGATTTCGCGAGTGCATCGCTGGCTCTTGGCCGGTCGGATTTCATCACCTTCGCATAACGAAAGCGCGCCGATCTCCGGCGGATGACAAAAGCTTTATTGGGGAAATACTTACATGGCACGCATTCTTCTTGATCCGAACGATCAGCCGCTTATCGGCGGCACCAACGACCTGGTCTTCAATTCGGCTGGCGCTGAAAACGTTCGCATCGCGGCCGGTTCCACCACCACCGTCTACGGTTTCCAGCGCGGCGGCGAAACCATCCAGCTCAGCGGCCCCGCTGCCAGCTACACGATCACGGCGAGCGGCGCGAACGTGCTGATCACCGGTCAGGACGGTTCCGTCTTGAAGCTGACCGCCGGTTCGACGGCGGGCACCATCCTGTTCGGCGACGGCGCCGACAGCCGTTCGCTGTCCATCGTGGGTGGCCAGGTCCATCTTGGCGACCAGACGCTGGCGAACGGCGCGGCCACGCCGGTCACGCCCGGCGCGGGCACCTATGCCATCGCTCCGGCGGACGGCCAGGTGTTCCATGACGAAGGCACGACCGTGACCTTCACCATCACACGCACCACGGCCACGAACGCGGAAACGCTGGTCTACAGCGTGTCGGGCGATACCAATGGCGGCACCGTCAACCCCGCCATCGGCGGCGAGGACTTCCTGAACGGCGGCGGCACCGTCAGCTTCGCCGCTGGCGAAACCACCAAGACGATCACCGTCCAGTTGGTGGGCGACAATCTGGTCGAAGGCGCGGAAGGCTATAAGGTCACGATCTTCAAGGGCGCCAGCGTGGTCGCTGCGGTCGCCGGCCTCATCAACGACGCGGTCGATACCAACAGCTACACGCTGACCAACAATATCGACGTGAAGACGGCCAATGTCTTTAACTCGCAGCCGGTCTACACGCCCGGCGGCAACGATTTCATCAACAGCCTTCAGGATGAAGATGTCCTGACCGGCACGGGCGCCAATCCGACGCTGAACGTCACGCTGGGCAGCGTCAATGACGGCGCTGAATCGGTTGTCGCTCCGGTGCTTAACAATATCCAGACCGTGAATGTCGGCATCACCGGCAATGCGGGCGGCATCAACTTCCAGGATGCGACCGGCCTTCAGGAACTGAACCTGAACCGCCTGACCCAGACAAACGGCGCGGCGTGGTTCGAGGATCTGGACCGCACGACGAACAAGCTGTCGGTCAACAACGTCACGCGCGGCGGCGATGTTCATTTCCACTATCGCGAAGAAGTGCTGACCGGCACCGACGAGACGCTGGACCTGTCGGTCAACAATGCGCGCGTTGCCGACCTGCACCTGACCGCGGACGCCGATGGCGGTGCGGATGAGGGCTATTTCTTCGAAACGATCAACCTGACCACCACCGGCAACAATGACATTGATGAACTTCGCATCCAGTCGAACGGTCGCGAAGATGCGTTGAACGGCTTCGCGGACGGCACGACGCGTCAGGTGCTCAACATCGTGGCTCAGGGCACGCCGAACAGCGGCTCGCTGGAAATCAACCATCTGGGCGGTGATACCGGCATCGGCGACAGCGGCCTCGATGAAATCACGATCGAGGCGAACGCCCGCGTCGACATTGCCAAGGACAAGCTGGTTCCTCTCGACGACAGCAACGACGGCATCAGCACGCCGGACCTGGAGAAGGTGACCATCACCGGCGCGGCGAACGTCACGATCGACGGCCTCGACACCACCAAGCAGGCCAGCGGCGTGACGCTGACCGTCGACGCGAGCGCGATGACGGGCAATCTGCGCTTGGGCGTGCAGTCCGCTTCGGACGGCAACAGCTCCTCCACCTATGCCTATCGGACCGATAAGGACCTCAGCGTCATTTCCGGTTCGGGCAATGACGAGATCCGCACCTATGGCGTGCTGGCCGGCGACATCAGCACCGGCGAAGGTAACGACATCGTCGCCATTCGTAACAACACGAATAGTGATGTGGCGGATGTCGAAGGCGTGTCCACCATCGATGCGGGCAACGGCGACAACGTCGTGTCGGCTCGCGATCTGCTGGCGACGGCGGGCGACTTCAACCAGACCGCGAACACCGGCTATGACGATGTCACCGCCGCCCGCATCGTGACGGGTTCGGGCAACGATATCGTGACCGTCCGGGACCTCCAGTCGGGACAGGATTGGGACAATAAGAGCCTGACCGACGCCAATGCGGACGACCTTTATGTTCAGGTCGGTGCGCGGATCGAAACGGGCGCTGGCGATGATATTGTCTCGTTCCGCCGTGTTGCCGAAGGCGCATCGGTGGATACGGGTACAGATGACGATATTGTGAACGTCGACATCAATCGGATACCTCCCGGTGCCAGCCACACCGTGCTGGCGGGTGACACCAACCCGGATGTCGTCGCCATTGCTCCCGGCGCAGGCACCACCAAGGAAGTGACGGCGGGAGAAGTGGCGGATCGTCTGGGTGCAGTCGTCGACATGGGCGATGGCGAAGACGTCGCCAACTTTGTCGAGACGCTGTCGTTGAACGCCAACACGGTGACGATCGTCGGCCGCGACGCGGAACTGCGTAGTGCCGAAACGGTGAACGTCACCGCCCTGGATACGGTCATCGTGACCACCACCACGTCCAAAGCGGATCAGGACGGCGTGACCAGCGGCGTCCAGGACGATATCAACGCCAACGTCCTTGGGACGAAGACGCTGAACCTGACCATCGCCGATCAGATCAACGCGGCAACTGCGACTGCGACGGGTCTGACCCAGAATGACGGTTCGGAAGTGGGTGCGCTGATCCAGGCCGACGTGATGCGTTTCGACTCGGCGCTTGAGGCCATCAACCTCGTGTCGGAGGAGAAGGCTCTTCTGACCACTGCGGCGCTCGAAACCTACAGGGCGGGCACGACCACGGCCTTTACGCTGCAAAACCTGCGGGAAGAGATCGCGCTATCGCTCCGCGCCCATGAGGCGACCGGCGTGAATGCGGGAGCGCTCGTAGACGATAGCGTGCTGGCGATCGACACGACCACCGGCATTGCCACCGCCAACGCCTCGGCGGCGGACGTGATCCTGAACCTCGATTATGACGGGGCGCGCGCGCTGAACAACTTCGCCGAGCTGCTGGCCGAAGCGGCTGCACCCGGTCAGTCGTTCGATATCGACCTGCGCATCAATCAGACGACGACGGACACGGCCGCGACCAATGCTGCTGGCAACAACGGCAACGACGCCTCGACCACCGACGACGACGCGATGCAGATCGAGAATTTCGCGATCAAGTTCGCGGACGGCGAAAGCCACTCGATCGACGCCAACGGCTTTGGCGATGTGGCCTTCCGGGGCGCGGGGCTTCGCCCGGCGGCAGTGGCTGGCGACGTCAGCTCGACGGCTTCGACCTCCTTCATCGTCTGGTCGGCTGCGGCAGCGGGGAAGACCATCGCGATCGACGCGGTCAATGCCGACACCATCCGCGTGCTGAACGCCGACGGTTCGGCTGTCACCGCGGCCAATGTGGTTCTGCGCGTCGATGCGTCCAACAACTACACCATCCAGACCGGATCGGGCAGCGACACCATCGACATGCGGGCTGACGATGTCCGTTCGGACGATGTATCGACACCGCTCGACCGCGCAGACCGCATCGATGCGGGCGCTGGCCGCGACACGCTGATCGTCAACGGCACCGACAGCCTGGGCACCAACAATAATATCGAAGGCGGCGTGTCGAGCACCATCATCGACGATGACGTGTTCGCCGGTCTGCGCGGGATCGAGAAGATCCTGGTGGACGGCGACTATACCGGCGTTGGCGCCAAGTCGCTCGACATCACGCTGGACGAAGAAGCCAAGGCCACCGGCGTCGACACCATCGCGCTCGTGGGCACCTCTGAGCAGGAACTGAACCTGGAGATCGGCAACAACTTCGTTGTCGCCACCGGGGCCGACAATGCGAATGGCCAGCTCACTTCGGCTGACTCTGCCCTGGTGGTGGACGCTTCGCTGCACACTGGCTGGACCCGCCTGAATATCGAGAGCAAGGATGACGATACCGACGTCCAGCAGGTCAATCTCGATGTCCGGATCGACTCCGACGGCGGCGCTCAGGTCAACCTCGTCAATTCCGGCGATGAGGATGCCCAGGTCGAGTTCCGCGTCTATACGGCGGATGAGAATGACAGCCTGACCATCAGCAGCACCAATGCGGGCAATGCGGACGGTCTGGTCGACATCAACGTCACCACCGGATCGTTCGACAAGCTGATCGTGCTGGAAGGCGAAGGCTATGACAATGGTGTTGCGGAAGGTGCGATGGGTTCGGTCGTGATCGACACAGCCTGGACCGGCACGGCCTTCGAAGTCGATGCTTCGGCGCTGCTGGATACCGATCTCAACAGCGCGACCGGCGGCCTGAACATCACGGCCAGCGCGGGTGAAACCGCCAAGCTGACCCTGCGCGGCACGCAGAATGACGATATCGTCACTGGCGGGCAGGGCGCTGACCTGATCGAAGGCGGCGCGGGCGACGACGTCCTGACTGGCGACGAAGTCATCAACCAGAACGAACTGGAAGTGGTCACCTTCGCCGCGACCTATGATGCGGGCGATGTCATCACCGTCACGCATGACGGCGACACGATTACCGCTGTTATCGATGCGGACGGCGTGAGCGGCGCTGATGTCGCGGCGGCCTTCGCGAGCTTTGACTCCTTGGGTTTTGACATCCTCGGTGCCGACAATATCACGGTGTCAGGTCCCTTCTTCGGCTTCTTCAACGCATCTGCAACCGCCGATGCTGCCACCCGCCAGCTTCGTTTGACGGGTGTGAACGCAGGCACCGACTATGTGGTTTCGGCAACGGTCGATAACAGCAACGACAATGTTCAGCAGGGCCAGACTCTGTCGGGCGTTCTCGATACCGATGTCAATGTGAAGGTGGTGTTCAACGGAACTACCTACACCATCGCCAACCCGGATAATGCCGCCGACTATACAGCGCTTGCTAACGCGGTCACGGCGTTGGGTGGCACGTTCGCGCTCGATGCGGGGGTCGGCATCGCCGGCGATAACGGCTTCACCATCACGGGTCCGGCTTCGGGTGCTGCCTTCCCGCTTGTGACGGCGGTCGATGTGGGCACTCTGGCCTACGTGCCGGGCGATGCCGGGAACGATCAAGCTAACCCGCTCGTCGTCACCGAGACGCTAGCGCGGACCGTGCTGGGCGATGCGGACGTCATCCATGGTGGCGCGGGCGACGACATCATCGCCGGTCTGAAGGGCGGCGATACGCTGGACGGCGGCGATGGCGTGGATACGCTGGATTATACGCTCAGCCTGCAAGGCGTGAACGTCGATCTGGCGGCCAACACGGCCTCCGGCGGCGACGCTCAGGGCGATATCATCAGCAACTTCGAAGATGTCTGGGGTTCCGCCTATAACGACGTGCTGACCGGCAATGGTGACGCCAACTATCTGGACGGCGGCCGTGGCGACGATGTCCTCTCCGGCGGTGCTGGCGATGACACGCTGCTGGCGGGCGACGGCGCCGACACCGTCACGGGCGGCCTCGGCAGCGACTATATCGATCTGGGCAATGCCGATGGGGCACAGGATACGGTCGTGTTCGGCAGCGGCGACGGCTTCGACACCATCGTCAACTTCGAAGCGGGGATCGACAAGATCCAGCTCACCGGCTTCGCGGATCGCGACCTGATCCCGGGAAGCCTGCTGCATCAGGCGGGAACCAACACCAATGACGCCATCTCCGGCAACAACACCGAATTGTTGGTCGTCAGCGGCGCGGTGGTCGGCGCCGGCACGGAGCAGGCGGACATCGCCAACGCTCTGGGTGCGGCGTTCAATCTCTCGAGCCTCGCCGACGGCAAGGTGCTTTTCTCGGTGAGCAATGGCGCCGATAGCTGGGTCGGCATCTACACCGACAATGGTGCGGATGACGTGATCCAGGCGAGCGAGATCGAAGTGCTGGGGCACTTCAGCGGTTCGCTCGTCACGCAGGCGGATTTCTGGCTCCCCGCCGTCTGATGGAACGAAGCTATTCGGGTATAACAGCCTGAAGGCCGCGGACCCCGCTCTTTCCTTGGGAAGGGCGGGGTTTTCGTTTGGCGATTATGCACTTTACAAATCCGTGCCGCATGGCGGTGATGGGTGGATTTCGGCCATAAGTTTATCCCTCGCCCCTTGGGGGAGAGGGTTGCGAAGACTTGGCAGCTTGCTGCTTAGTCCTAGCTGGGTGAGGGGTATGCGATCCATAGGATCGCCGCTCTGTAACCTCTCCCCCTCATCCAACTGCGCCTAGCCTCTCTTCGTTCGGCAAGGCTGCGTATCCTTCTCCCCCAGGGGAGAAGGAAGAACGAGCGTCCGCTTCTTGGCCGAAAACGGTCATTGCATGACCGTGGGTTTGCAAACCGCATCATCCCTTTTCGTTTGCCGGCATGTTTCGCGGAGAAAATGATCCGAAAAGGATGTATTTTCGACTTATAAAATCCTGAAAAAACAATTGGTCAGCATGTTTATATGCACAAATGATATATAAAAACCGCATATTTTGCATTGAGTTTGGATGAAGTTTCCAGCAAGGATTTCGGAAGCACTTCGGTGAAGTGGGGGTTTTAGAAATGCTAATAGAAGGTGTGGGCAACGCGTCGTTGTCCAATGGTCTCGTTCGGGTTGAAGTATTGGCGCGTAATGCCAAGGGGCAGGATGTCAGCCATACTGATCTTCTTATTCCGCTGAACCGGGTCGATTCCGTCGCGGAAGGACTCAGGATGCTGGCCGACAAGCTCCGAGAAAAGATCAGCGAAGGGCAGGCGGACAGCAACTTGCATTCCGTCCAGTAATTTCCGGCTCTTCTTCCTTCCTGGGGAGAAGGAGTTTTCCAGAAGCCTGAGGGCGCTCATTCCATTTTATTGGTGATGCAGCATGGTAAGCCGCAAACAGTTGGCTGGCATGGTTGCGCTCGCCGGGGCGATATTCCCGACGAGCGCGCTGGCCGACGCAAATGGGGTATATGGTCCCGCCGATCCTGCCGCGCCCGCGGTGGAGATCGGCGATGCGCCACGCGCCATTCCGCGCAGCCTGGCGGAATCGGCGCGCATGGCGGTGGAAGGCTATCCGGCGATCCGTAGCGCGGAGGCGAATCTTCGTGCCGCGCGGTCCGACGTGCGGGGCGCCAAATGGCTGCGGTTCCCCAGCCTTTCGGTGGAGGGGCTGGCAGCGACCAAGGGGTCGGAAAACGCCTCCACCAACACGCTTTACGCCAATGTCACATTGGAACAGCCGATCTGGACCGGCGGCAAGATCGGCGGCACGGTCGAGCGCGCCGAGGCCGCCTGGCTCGTGCGGCGCGGCCTGCTTGAGGAAACGGCGCGCGAAGTGGCGCAGCGGGTGGTGGATTCCTATTACACCATTGCGCTCAATGCGCGGCGCAAGGATGTGCTGACGCGCAGTCTGGAGCAGCATCGCCTGCTCGTCCAGAGCATCGCCAACCGCGTCGCCCAGGAAGTGTCGCCGCGTGCCGATCTGGAGCTTGCGAATTCGCGTGCCGCGCAGATCGAGCAGGAACTGGCGAGTGCCGGGGCGCAGCTTCAATCCGCATATAGCCAGTTGGTCCAGCTCGTCGGCAAGCCGGTCGATCTTGGGAATGTGCCTGCTTACGATCCCGTCTTCCATCACCCATCCGAACAAGGCGCGATCGAGAAGGCCTTGCAATGCGAGCCGAAGATCCAGCGCCTGAAGGCGGAAGTGCTGGTTGCCGACGCGGATCGCCGGGTAGCCAAGGCCAGCCTGTTTCCGCAGGTGCTGGGGCAGCTTTCGCACAATGAGGTGACGGGCAGTCGCGCGGGGCTGGCGCTGCGTATGCAGACGGGCAATGGCCTGTCCCAGCTTTCGGCGCTCCAGAGTGCGTCCGCCCGCGTCGATTCCGCCGAATTTGAAATCCAGACGGCCGAGCGCGATCTGCGCGAAGCGCTGCGGCTCGATTTCGTGACCAACAGCGCGGCCGGGGATCGCATCCGGGCCAGCCTGCGCGCCGCCGAAGCGTCCACTGTCGTCACCGAATCCTACAAGCGCCAGTTCATCGCGGGACGCCGCACCTGGCTGGATGTGATGAACGCATTGCGAGAAACCATGACGTCGGAGCTGACGGTCGCGGATGCGGAGATCGCCGCTGAGGCTTCCTCCGCGCGCATCCTGCTGCGTACCTGCGCATGGCAACCCGAACTTCCCGGCACGTCAGATCAGGACAAGCGGAATGACCCATAACAGCCTCACTGATGCGGTGGAATATTATGCCCATCTTCGGGGCATTTCGCTGCCGCCGGGATGGAGCAAGGACGTTGAGGACGCCGATCTGCATATCGACGGGTCGGCCCCGGAAAAAATCGTGCGCCGTCTCTGCTCGCTGCTGGGCTGGGATGCGCCGGCCGTTCTGCATGATCGGCCGCGTCCCGACCAGTTCCCCCTGCTGGTGCTGGCCGGGGACGAATGGAAGGTGGTTGAGCAGTGGGAAAATGAGGAAGCCATGCGCGTGGCCGGGCTGGGCCAGCCCTTGCTTCCCTATGATCCGGCATTGATCTTTCATGCGCTGAGCTTTCCGGAAATCATGTCGGGCGCGAGCGCGCCGACCGCATTGTCCGTATTCTGGCGGGCCATCATGAAGCGCAAGCATGTGCTGATCATGGCGGCCCTGGCGACCGTCTTCGCCAACATCATCGCGCTGGCGACCTCTCTTTATTCGATGCAGCTCTATGATCGGGTTATTCCGCTGGGCAGCTTTTCGACCTTGTGGGTGTTGACCGCCGGCGTGGCCGTCGCGTTGGCGATCGATTTCGTGCTCCGCAGCCTGCGCTCGCTCATGATCGAGCGGGAAGCGGCCGACATAGACGCGGAGGTGGCCGAATTCTTCTTCGCCCATTCCCAATCGGTGCGTCTCGACGCGCGGCCGCCGGGCATCGGCACTATGGCGGCGCAGTTGCGCGGGATGGAACAGGTGCGAAACGTCATGTCGTCGGCATCGCTGTTCCTGATTGCGGACCTGCCATTCGCGCTCTTCTTCATCGTGGTGATCGCGCTGTTGGGCGGCGTCGTGGCGATCGTGCCGATCATCAGCCTGCCGATCGCCTTGCTGCTGGCGTTTATCCTGGGCCGGATGATCCAGCAGGGCACCAACCGGGCGCAGGTGAGCGGCAATCGCAAGAACGGGATGCTGGTCGAATCGCTGGACGCCGCGGAATCGATCAAGGCGAGCCGCGGAGGCTGGTTCATGCTGGCCCGCTGGAATCGGCTGGTCCGCGAAGTCCACCATTATGAAGATCCCGTCAAACGGGTCTCGGCCGTCGCGGGCACCATATTCGGCACGCTGCAACAGGTCGGTTATGTGGCGATGATGGCGGTGGGCGCGTTCGAGGTTGGCGAAGGCAAGATGACGTCCGGCGCATTGCTCGCCTGTTCCATCATCGGCGGCAGGATCAACGGCCCGTTGATCGCGATGCTGCCCAATCTCATGGTTCAATGGGGCTATGCCCGTTCGTCCCTTCGCGCGCTTGACGGCATCCTTCAACTGCCGTTGGAGCGAACGTCCGGGCAGGCATCGCTGCGGCCGGAAAATCTGGGCGGCGCGATGGAAGCCCGGAACATAGGCTTTGCCTATGCGGGCGCCCGTAGCGGCCTTGCGGTCGACCGGCTCATCATCGCGCCGGGGGAAAGGGTCGCGATCATCGGCGGCGTGGGTTCCGGCAAGACGACGCTGTTGCGGATTCTGGCGGGTCTGTTTCATCCGCAATCGGGCACCATCAGGCTGGGCGGGCTGGATATGACCCAGATCGCGGAGGACGTTCTGCGCCGTCATATTGGCTATCTGCCGCAGGATTTCCAACTGGTGCATGGGTCGCTGCGTGACAATATCGTCATGGGCCTTGGCAATGTGAGCGACGATGCCGTCATGGCGGCCGCCCAAAAGACGGGGTTGATCGGCCTCATTTCCGGGCATCCGTCGGGACTCGATCTTACCATTCAGGAAGGGGGCCGTGGCCTTTCCGGGGGCCAGCGGACGCTTGTCGGACTGACGCGCCTCCTTCTGGCTTCGCCTCGTTTGTGGTTGCTCGATGAACCCACGGCCAATCTCGATCAGAACGCTGAAAATGCGATTTTGCGCGCGCTGGATGAGGCATTGTCGCCCGAGGACACGCTGATCTTCGTCACGCACAAATTGCAGCTTCTGGGGCGGGTCAAGCGCGTCATCCTGCTCGGTGAAGGGCGGGTATTGCTCGACGGTCCCACCGCGGAGGTCATCGCCCGGTTGCAGGGACGTCCGGCTTCCTCGTCCCGGAACGCGCCGTCGCCAATCGCAGCGGTCAAACCCTGATCCCTCCTCTGAAAGTTTCAGAAAATGCAGAAAACCACGAGGTCATCCGGTTGGATTGTCATCACCATCGTGATCGCGATCATCGCCTTCCTCGCATGGTCGATGTGGGCGGAACTGGATCAAATCACTCGCGCGCCCGGCAAGGTCATTCCGATCGGTAAGGTGCAGATCATCCAGAGCGCGGACGGCGGCGTTATATCCCAGATCCGGGTGCGCGAAGGGGACGAGGTCAAGCGCGGCCAGCTGCTCGTTGTGCTGGACAAGGTGAAATTGCAGGCGGCCGTGGACGAAAGCAGGGCCAAGGTGGCGGCGCTCAAGAGCCAGAAGGCGCGTATCGATGCCGAACTGTTCGACAAGGCGCTGAGCTTTCCTCCCGATGTAAGGCCCTTCCCGGAATTTATGGCCAACCAGCAGCAGCTTTACCTCAAGCGCCGCGCCGCCTTGCAATCGGACCTGGCATCCTTGCGGGCCATGAAAGGTCTGCTGCAACAGGAACTGGGGATGAACCGGCCGCTGGTGGCGAGTGGCGACGTCGCCCGTTCTGAAATCATCCGCATGGAGCGCAGCATCGTGGATGTGGACGGGCAGATGGCCAGCCGCCAATCGAAATATATCCAGGATTTGCAAGCCGAGTTCGCGAAAACCGAAGAGGATCTGGTTACGGCCCAGCAGGTTCTGACGCAGCGCGAAGATGCTTTGGAGGCGACGGACCTCGTTGCGCCGACCGATGGAATTGTCAAAAATGTGCGGCTGACCACCGTGGGCGGCGTGTTGCGGCCCGGCGACGAAGTGCTGCAGATCGTGCCGACCGGAGAGAAGATGATTATCGAGGCGCAGGTGGCGCCGCGCGACATTGCCTTCGTTAAGACCGGCCAGACAGCCTCGATCAAGTTCGACACTTATGATTCGAGCATTTACGGCACGGCCGTCGGCAAGGTCACATATATCAGTCCTGATACGCTTTCCGAACAGCGTCAGGATGGCTCCCAGGCGGTTTATTATCGTGTCAACCTGGAAGCGGATATCCGCAACATGCGCCCTCGTCATGCGGGGGAAGTGATTGCGATACAGCCCGGCATGACAGCCACGGCTGAAATCAAGACCGGCAAGAACACGGTGTTCCGTTACCTTACCAAGCCGATCCTCAAGACCACCTCGGAAGCGCTGAGTGAGAAATAGGCCGCGCGGCCAATCGCGGCGCGTTTCCGCATCCGGTGAACCGCTTCGCCTTTGCAAACGATCGAACGGGGAATGGTGGCCAGTCCAAAGCCGTGCCGTGATAGTTGGAAAGTCCCTGGCTTGAGGCTTACTGGAGCAAGGCGATGATATCAGGATTATGGAATAGGCGGAACGCGGCCATTTTACACGGCAAGCGCTGAATTGGGCCTGTCTGACGCACGGATTGATGATGAGATAATGTTGGATAAATGAAAATATTAACTCAATAATATTTAATATATATATTGATGGTAAAATTTTTCATAAAAGCGTGATGTTATTTACATATAGTCTTTTGACTCTCTTATCATGCTCATCATCTTTTACGGATATATATCTTTTTTCTATCATCCTGTTGAGAAGAACGTAGAAGCCTCGATAAGACAAATCAAGAAAGCTCATCGCTTCTTTAATCGAAAGAGAGCCGTTGCGCCGAAGAAGGATTAGCAACTTCGCCTCAGAGCGTATCAAGCTCAATCCGGTCTTTTGACGGAATATCTTGTCAGCCGTCAAGATATTATCAAATATAGAATCGTCGATCAAATTAGTCATGTCCCCATAATGACTAATATACAATGTCATAAGCATGTGGATGATAAAGTAGGAAAACGCATTTAATGTGCATAAAATGCATATAATAGTTTCCTAAGCGGATGCGCCTATGTGCAATTCCGTTTAAGGGTAAGGAAATTGATTGATAGGATGAGTCTACGGAGATGATAGTGCGTCGCTTCTTAAGTTGAACGGCGCGTCGGCGTTCGTCCATCAAGCGCGGAGGGCAAGATCAGAGACTGGTCATCGTTCGGACGACATTCGCGAAATCGACGGACGAAAGATTTTCAATGTTGAAGGCTGTGGGGCGTTGCACTTGCGGGAGCTGACATGCTTCCGCCTGTTGTTCTTGTGGGGGCGGAAATGGAGAATGATAATCCGATATTGGATGTGGGGTGCGTTTCTGGGAAGCAGGAAATTTTCTCTAAGAGGTTGATTGGCAGAGGAAATGTCGCTGCGTGCGATGGATCGGCGAACAGCCGGTTCGTCTAGGAGGAAGCGATATGACCGACTTCTTCTTATTCATTGGAGGCGCATTGTTAGGCGCCATCCTTGTAATGACTATATTGGTTGGCTGGATTTTCTGGATTTGGTCCGAAGATCGTGAAGCATAGCTATTGAGCGATAATGCCATCGCGTCCTATCGATCTATTGCTGCCGTTGCTTGTCAGGCAGCGGTCACACGGCAATTTGGAAGCGTTTTCGTCGTGGGCGGAAACGCTTCTTTCTTTTTTTGAGGATTATGAGTTTAAGGACGTCGCCAGGGTGTTTGTGCCAAGCATTCCTCTTGCCGCCACGTCCGCTTGTCCTGAGCCTGTCGAAGGACGTTGGAGCCGTCGCCCGCGTTTGCAAGGGCATAAGGTCTTCCTTGATCGCGGCGCGATCCGCCAGCTTGGAAATATCCGTCAATATCTGTCCTTGCCGTTCGTCAGGCGTTAAGGAGGGCGACGATGCCCGACCGCCTGCGCTCCCTCGTCGCCCAAGAACTCGCCATGCCGGCCGATCCGCGCGCTGCCGCGATGGCGGTGGGGCTTGCCGCGCGCTACCCGCAAGCGGCGCGCGCGGTGCTCTTCTATGGCTCCTGCCTGCGGGAGGAGAATCTCGACGGGCGGATGCTCGATTTCTACCTGATCGTATCC
>Ga0180221_1000521_pt1 | contig 32966 bp, 30 predicted proteins | sample eDN5th37CKraftMG_FD_151339 | JGI IMG/M metagenome (GOLD analysis project Ga0180221, IMG submission 151339) | Enriched Miracle-Growth compost microbial communities from Emeryville, California, USA - eDNA 5th pass 37_C Kraft MG (version 2) (version 2) ...
CAAACCATGACGGACGATGACTCGGATCCGACAAAACGCTCTTCCCGCCATCCTCCGAGAGGACGCAGCAGCTCGGATCAGAAGGTCGGCTATGGCCAACCGCCGTTGGAATCACGCTTCAAGCCCGGACAGTCGGGAAATCCCAAGGGGCGTCCGAAACAGCCTGCCCATACAGTCAACGTCCGCGACGAACTCATAGAGGTTTTCTTCGACCAGTAAGTGTAAAGCAGGACGGAAAAATAAAAAGGGTACCCGCCCTTGTGGCGATGATGCAGCAGTTGTTGGCGAGCAGCTTTAAGGGAAATCTGCGAATGGCGATCGCGGTCTACAAGTTTGCTACCTCGCTTGGGGTTCTGGATGTCCGACCGCCGCGGCCGGACATCGACCTCACGCTATTCACAGCGGACGAGCGAAAAATCATGATCGAAGCCCATCGGATTTTGGCGAAGCTGCGTCTTCAACAGGAATAGCGCATACGGATATCATTTGAACGGCCCGGCCTTAATGCGACCGACCAGATATCTGATTACGGGGGCGAATAACCCTGTTCAGCCTTCTATGAAAGCAAGCTAATCTACGGTAGAGCGCGGCCTTCTACGCCTCGGCTTAAGGGTCCAGAAAATAAACCCTGCGACCATTAATTTTGCGAGCTTGGAACGGCAACTGCAGTCGCCTCCGAACGACCGAAGAAAAAAATGCGCGAATGCTATGCGCTTGCCAACCAGTCTCTTTGATAATGTCGGATATTGTTGTGCCGCTCTCTGAATAAAGCATTCGCAGAATTTTTTCCTGCTTCGTATTTGACTGTCGTGAGTCTCGGTTACAGGAGGTCTCGTGACCATTCTTTCGAGGGCTTTTGCCTTGGATTGCATTGGGCCGCATGATACTCGCGGCTTGGTGTTTGGTATCTTCCATTTGCGAGCCGGGAGAATGGCTGGCCGGCAGCAGTTCCCAGGCCTTATGCGGCTTGCGCCGAGAGTTTTTGCTCGATGAGACTTTATGCGTCATGTCGGCTGACTACTCAGAAGTTTCTTGAGCCGGCAGAACGCTTCCACACGCCTAGTCTTCTTTGTAGACCCGAGCGTCATACTCAATGCATTCAGAAAAATGCTCACCTCGTAGATCGGTTGTTCAATGCCAAGCGCGATCTCAACCGATTTCAAAGGATTGCCGGCATCCATGGAAGCTTCGACTGCCCTCCCGAGTCCTGCGACTTCGTCCACGCGACTGCAAATTTCACGCAAGAAAAATGTAAGTGTGCGCTGGCGCATCCATGATGCTCTCCGTTTGAGCATCAGGAACGCTCCAATTCGCTCAAGAGTCGAGAGATCTATGAGCAATCTTCTGGCGTTGTTGCGTGATTGTCGATTATCTTCGGATCAAGATGCCGTGTTCAATGTTCAGAAAGCTTAGAAATAAACCTTTGAGTTGCCTATCCGGTAAGTTCGCTATCATGTAAGCGGGTTATAATTGCTTGGTCTGTAGGGCGACGCCAATTTCATCCGCCTTGTTGATGAAGCGCAGGCCCTTTCTCTCCAGCGCCGCTTGAATGCGAACAATCGTCGCAACATGGGCTTGGGCGATTCCCTGTCCCTGCTCGATTCGGGCCAAAGTGGCCAAGCCGATTTTTGCGGCTTTGGCGAGATCTTGCTGGCGCCAACCCAGCAGGACGCGAGCCGCCCGAATTTGTGCTGCGTACAACATGCTGCTGAAAATCGCCGATTCGCGCCTCCTTGACAACTACTCGAAAACGAGCAAAAAAAACTCATTATCGAGTATTTGGAGTGATACAATGGATCGTATATCTTTCGCAGCTCATCAGTATCGGGCTCTTAAGGAGCGCATCACGATGCTGGATCCGGATATTGATGAAGCAACGTTGGCCGATACGTTAGAGGGGGTGACCGACATCCACGAAATACTGGCCGCCCTGGTTCGCTTCGCTCTTGATGACGAAGCCATGGCAGCCGGACTCAGAAATCGTGTTCTCGATTTAGAGGAGCGACTGCAACGTCTGGAGTCGCGTGCTGAAAAAAGACGTCATCTGGCGCGCGATACGATGATCGAACTCGATATCAAAAAAATCGTCAGTTCTGACATAACGATCAGCTTGCGTCCCGGGACCCCCAGCTTAGTAATTGTCGACGAGTTGCTGATTCCTCCTCGATTCTGGGAGCCGCAACAGCCAAAGCTCAATCGCAAAGGGCTTTGGAGTGAACTAAAGCGGGGCGATCAGATTCCTGGTGCATCGTTGTCCAATCCTCAGTCAATTTTGAGCGTGAGGACGAAATAATGGCAATTTTTTCCGAAAAACAAATCAACGCGCTTCGCCGGGATCTTGATTTACGGGTGATCCGAACGCGCGAACGGCATGGAAAAGAACTTCACTATATCGAAGGATGGTACGCAATCTCTGAGGCCAATCGGATTTTTGGTTTTGATCGATGGGCCCGCGAGACCGTGGAAACTCGCTGCGTGTTCTCTCGAGAGAACCGCGGTAATTTTCATGCAGTCTATATTGCGAAAGTTCGCATTACGGTCCGAGGACAAGATGCGGAAATAGCCCGTGAAGGCCACGGCACAGGAGAAGCGCATGGCGGTTCGCCTGGAGAGGTGCATGACGTTGCGTTGAAGGCTGCAGAAACTGACGCTACCAAACGCGCTCTGACGACATTTGGAAAGCGTTTTGGTTTAATGTTGTACGGTCGGAAGCTGAGAAACAATAAGATCTCACAAAACGTCTCTAGCGCAGAAGACGGCGCGGTAGAGAGATATCCGAATACTCCATTCAGAAATGACGATATGGATTGGGTTCCGTTACAACTTGATGAGATTAATAAAATTGACAAAAGTCTTCTGAGATTTGGAGCGCCGAGACGAATACGCAACCGCGCTCATCTAAAGTACATTGCCGCACAATCCTGTTTGATATGTGGTAGGGTTCCTTCGGACGCCCATCATCTCAAGTTCGCACAGCCGCGAGCATTAGGTCTCAAAGTTAGTGATGAATTTACGGTCCCCCTGTGTCGCGGCCATCACCGCGAATTGCATAATGCCGGAAACGAGCTGAAATGGTGGGAGGCACATAAAATTGATGCTTTAGCCGTAGCCGCGAGCATGTGGCAGCGTAGTCAGGCACCCCAGTCATCTGGAGAGAGCTTTGAAGATCGGGATAATTTGATACGAGATCAAATATACAAAAATGTTGGCAAAGACTCTTCGACGGGGGAAATTTGATCAATCTACTAATCGTCGAAAGAGTCAGAGTTTTTTATTTTGAGCAAGCATGGCAGTAAGTCCATCTGGGGTACTAATTTTGGGTCGCCAACCGGTAGTCATAAGCTTACGAGTATCCACCACGAGCGCGCCGAATGTTTTTTCGTAAAAGTCGTTCTGGCCGATGGCTCGGCTGGCACTTTTAACCGCGTTTAGTGGCGCTGGAAACAATCTGGCAGTGTGACCGAGCGTACTGCGCCATGTCGCTACGATGTCAAACAATGATGTTGTCTCGCGATCGGCGACAAGGAAAACCTCGCCGATCATCGTTGAGGTGGTAAAGCAGTGAACTATCGCGGAGATTAGATTATCTATTGCGAGCAGAGATCGTGGCTGCGTGGCATTGGCGAACGGCAACGGTAGTGGCGAGCGGGCAAGTTGCAAAAGGAGCCGGAGATTTCCTTTCGGCTGTGGCCCATACACCAGCACCGGCCGAAGAATAGTAAAGGGCAGGCTGGAGCGTTGCAGCGCCTCTTCGGCGGCAAGCTTCGAGCGGCCATAGGCGTCCGTCGGCTGCGGGGCGTCGCGCTCGGTCAGTCGGCGATCGGCGGACGGACCCGACTGGGCACGCACAGAGGATATGAAGATAAAGCGGGCGATGCCAGACGAGCGGGACGCACCGATCAATGTTTCAGTAAGTTGGCGGTTGATCCGGTCATAGTCTGCTTCGGATTTGCCGCTGGTGTGCGACAGTGCAGCAAGATGGATAACGATATCGATTCCGGTGAGCAGGGGCAGCCAACATGTCTCGTCCAGCAAATCTGGCATCACGACCATTTCCATACCCGCGATGTTGACGCCGCCACGCCGGACCACGGCGCGTACGTCATGTCCCTGCGCGGCTAGTGCGGCAGCAAGTGCCCGTCCCACAAAGCCGGTGGCGCCGGTAATCAGAATATTGCTCAAGCAATCTCTCTCACGGACGTAGCCCTCGTGTTGGCTTCCCCTCCGAGCGGCCGGATTCGTCTACCAAAGCAACGCTTTGAGAGACCACACTGCCATGTATATTTCTGAAAAACCATGATATTGCCCTGCTGTCTGCGGTCCCTCCGGCCGCAAGGGCTCGAACTAGGCGACCGACCTTTGCACCTAACCTTCCGGCAGTGGCTCATCGTCATCCATGACGTCTGCGCGACCGGCGCGGCGCTGCTGCTGACATTTGCCGTCCGTTTCGAGGATGCCGCCTTGACCGAGCGGCTGTCGGCGCTGGCCTGGCTGTTTCTGCCCTATCTCGTCTATGCCGCCGTCATCTATTATGTATTCGGACTCTTCAAGGCAAAGTGGCGCTTCATCTCGCTACCCGATCTCTTCAATATCACGCGTGCGGTGACCGTCCTGACGTTGTCGCTGCTCGCACTCGACTACGTTCTCGTCGCCCCGAACGTCCTCGGCTCGTTCTTCTTCGGTAAGATCACGATCGCGCTATACTGGTTCCTACAGATCGCGGTGCTGGTGGCATCCCGGATCGCATACCGTTATTTCCGGTATTCGCTGGTGCGTCAGAAGGCGCGTGAAGACGGCGCCAGCCGCACCTTCATCATCGGCAATACTGCGGATGCCGAAGTACTGCTGCGCGCCATCGAGTCCGGCGCGGTTAAGAAAATCTGGCCAGTGGGCATTCTGTCGCCGTCACCTGCGGATGACAGCCAGTCGCTGCGCGACGTCCCTGTTATCGGCTATCCGCACGAGGTCGAGCAGCTTGCGGCAAGCCATGCCGCACGCGGGCAGCCGGTGACGCGGCTCATCATGACGCCCTCCGCGCTGGTGCCGGAGGTTCGTCCCGAAGTCATTCTGGCACAAGCGCGCCGTCTCGGCATGACGGTGAGCCGGATGCCGTCGCTCGAAGGTGGTGGCGAGGTCGCTCAGCTTGCACCGGTTGCGGTGGAGGATTTGCTGCTGCGTCCCAGCGTTCAGATCGACTACGCACAGCTAGAGGATTTTGTTCGCGGCAAATCCGTCGTCGTCACCGGCGGCGGCGGATCGATCGGCTCTGAGATCTGCAGCCGTGTTGTCGCCTTCGGCGCGGCGCGGCTTCTGGTCATCGAGCATGCCGAGCCAGCCTTACATGCCGTCGTCGAGGCGCTTGCCACGAAATCCGCAAAGACCACAATCGACGGCCGCATCGGTGACATCCGCGACCGCGAGCGGATGATCGGGCTTCTGAAGGACTTCAAGCCCGACGTCGTTTTCCATGCCGCGGCGCTCAAGCATGTGCCGATCCTGGAGCGCGATTGGCAGGAGGGTATCAAGACCAACGTTTTCGGCTCAGTGAATGTAGCGGATGCGGCGATCGAGTCCAGCGCCAAGGCAATGGTGATGATCTCGACCGACAAGGCGATCGAGCCGGTGTCGGTGCTGGGCGCGACCAAGCGGATCGCGGAAATGTATTGTCAAGCGCTCGACGCGGCGCCTGCCGGTAGTGATCATGACAGACGGCAGGCGATGCGGTTTATCTCAGTGCGATTCGGTAACGTGCTTGCCTCGAACGGGTCGGTTGTTCCGAAATTTAAGGCACAGATTGAGGCCGGCGGACCGATCACTGTCACACATCCGGACATGGTGCGATACTTCATGACCATCCGCGAGGCCTGCGACCTCGTAGTGATGGCGGCCCGCCATGCCGTGGAAACCGGCCGGCGCGACGTCTCGGTCTATGTGCTCAACATGGGGCAGCCAGTACGGATCGTCGACCTCGCGCGCAACATGATCCGCCTGAGCGGGCTCGATCCCGATCGCGACATCGGCATCGTTTTCACCGGTATCCGTCCCGGCGAGCGGCTCAATGAAATCCTGCTAGCCAGCGCGGAATCCAGCACCGAGATTGACATCGCGGGCATCACTGCGGCGACGCCGGTTCAGCCGTCACTGAGGGATGTGCGGAACTGGCTGCAGAAGCTGGAGCGCGAGCTTGCCGCTAACGAGCGCGACAACGCCTACCGCGTATTGCGCGAGGCGGTGCCCGACTTTCAAAGCGACGGCTCCCAGTCGCGCTGACCGCGCCGCTTCGCAAAGATGTAGAGCTGGCCGCCGACAAGGAAGGCGCCAAGCGCCAGCAGCGCAAGGCTCATCGTCCCCGCCGTGGCGAGTGTTGCGAAAGCGAGCAGCGACAGGGTGACGTTCAGCGCAAACGTCCGGATCACGACCTGCATCACCGAGAAGCCGTTGGAACATGCACGCTGATAAAAGTGGCTGCGGTGCGCCTGCATGATGTGTTCGCCGGCGGCCAATCGCCTCAGCAGCGTTATCGTTGTGTCGGCGAGGTAATAAAGCGGAAGGATGAGTGCGGCGACGACGTTGCCGGTTCCCGCGAGTTGGACCAAGAGCCAGCCGAGGAGTAAGCCGAGCGGCAGGCTGCCGATATCGCCGAGGAACAGTTTTGCGACCGGGCGGTTGAAAGGGGCAAAACCCAGCATGCTGCCGACCAGTGCAAAGGCGAGCAGTGTCGCGTGAAGCGGCAGAAAGCCGAGCAGGCCAAAGACGGTCAGCGCGGCGACAACCGGAACGAACTCCGCGACCGTCATCCAGTCGATCCCGTCCATGAAGTTCACCAGATTGACGAACCAGATTCCGGCAAGGACAAGCAGCAGCCGCTCGGCCCATAGCGGCAGTTGCGGGAAGATGTGCAAATTCGCCGGCAGCAGCACGGTGACGATGGCCGCGGCCACCGCTTGCCAGAACAGTCGTGGCCACACCTGAATGACGAAGATGTCGTCGATGGCGCCGATGACGGTGAGCAGGAGGGTCGCCGCGAGTACCGGGACCAGCGCAAGAACGGCATCCGAACCCAGCAGGATCGCCACGGCGACAACCGTGAGCGCAAGGGTGACGGCGACGACGCCGAACCCGCCGCCCTGCGGCGTCGGCTTGCGATGCGATGACCGCGCATTGGGGCGCGCCATTGCGTAGCGCCGCATCAGCGGCCGCATTATGATGATCAGCAGAGCCGTCAACAGCCCGCAGGCCAGCGACAGTAGCAAACCGCTTCCGATCGGGAAAGCCAGCGACGAGGTCATGCTGCCTCGGGTGTTCGTTGGCGGGTGGAGGCGAGGCGATGAAGCGGCAAGATCGACATGAGGTTTGCTATGCCTTCCCGTCTTCGGACGACGGCCGCCGGACGATCGCAGGCCGGTTGCGCAGGTCGCTTGCGTCGGCAGATACCATGGCATTCTGACCGCGGAAAGGGAGCGGCCACCGCTGGAGGGGTCTGGCCGGCTGCGGTTTGCGCCTGTCGTCAAGTAGGGTAGTTTCCTGTTGCCGCACGGCGGCCTCCATTTCAGGTGATGTCGTGAACGACGCAGGATCAGACGACAGCTTTATCAGCGCCCATTTCCAGAAGTCGCGCCTGACGCTCGAAGCCGCCGCGAACGATACGGCGCTGCGCGCGACAGTGCACAAGACTGCTGCAGTCATTGTCGAGGCGCTTGGCCGGGGCGGCAAGCTCCTGATCGCCGGCAATGGCGGCAGCGCTGCGGATGCCCAGCATATCGCCGCTGAATTTCTGTCGCGGCTGAATTTCGACCGTCATCCGCTGCCAGCGATCGCGCTGACGACCGATACGTCCGTGCTCACGGCGGTCGGCAACGACTACGGTTTCGACCGGATTTTCGAGCGCCAGATCCAAGGGCTCGGCAAGACTGGGGATGTCTTCATCGGCATTTCGACCTCGGGCAAGTCGCCCAACGTCATCGCGGCGCTCAAGGCAGCCCGCGAGATCGGCGTCGTGACGGTCGGCTTCAGCGGCAATGCGGCCTCGCCCATGACGGCACTGTGCGACCACATGCTGGCGGCGCCCTCGCACGAGACGGCCTTGATCCAGCAGGTTCATATCGTCGCGGCGCATATTATCTGCGGGCTGGTCGAACGCAGGATGTTCGGCAAGGCAGGTGGGTGAGCAGAAACGGGCTAATCGGCTCGGCTGGTTCAATTCTGGTATTGAAATACCAGTTGAGGTTGGATGCCTCTACGCCCCAGCGCATCCATTGTAGTGGTCTTATAAAATTGAGTATTTTCAGAGCCTTATATTAAGGCGAGAGCATTACCCATACCCTGTGTTCACGGGTTGAACATTGGTGATGTTCAGTCTATGAACGTGCCGGCACGGGACCTGAGCATGCAACAGATGTTCGAGCGCAAGACGCCTGGAATTGCGGAAGAGGCCGATCCGGCCATCGTACTCGGCGTACTGAGTGCTGTCGAAGCGGATTTCAAGACCACCCAGCGCAAACTCTCCGTCGACCTTGGCATCGCACTCGGTCTCGCCAACGCCTATCTCAAGCGGTGCGTGCGCAAGGGCTGGGTCAAGGTGAGCCACGTCCCGATGCGCCGCTATGCTTATTACCTGACGCCACAGGGCTTCAGCGAGAAGGCACGGCTGACCGCCGAGTATCTGGCGTCGAGCCTGGAATTCTTCCGTCGGGCGCGCAATGAATGCGCCCAGCTTCTGTCCGACGCGCGGGCCCGCAACCTGCGCCGCTTCGTGCTGGTCGGCGCCGGCGATCTCGCCGAGGTCGTCATGCTGTCCGCCATCGAGGCCGACGTCGAAATCCTCGCCATTATCGATCTGACCGGAGAGAGCAAGCACTGCGCTGGCAAGCCGGTGTTTGCATCGATCCAGGATCTCACCGCTTACACCAAGGCGAATCGCGCCAAGGCTGACGCGGTGTTGGTTGCGTCGCTTGCGCCGTTTGAGCACGTCGTGGAGCTTGCGCGGGCCCTCGCTATTGAGCCGAGTGAGCAAAACATTCTGGTGCCGTCCATCCTCACACTGCCGATTCCCCGGGACGAAAAATAGCCATGGGTTGGTACGTCGTTCAAACGCATACGAATTCCGAAGCGAAGGCAGTCGAGAATCTGCGCCGCCAGGGCTATGAGGTTTACTTGCCGCAGATGCGCCGCTGGCGGACCCACGCTCGGCGCCGCGAGCTTGTGACGCGTCCGTTGTTTCCGCGCTATCTGTTCGTGTTTTTCGACGCTGAACGCGCGCGCTGGCGCCCGATTCTGTCTACCTTTGGCATTGCCAGCCTGATCTGTCATGGCGAGAAACCATCGGTGGTTCCGGACGGCGTTGTCGAGGATATCCGTCGGGCGGAGAAGGGCGGCTGGTTCGACGATTCGAATCGTGTCTCGCGGCTGAAAGCTGGTGAACCGGTCCGCATCGCATGTGGTCCCTTCGCCGATCTTGTCGGTCAACTACAGTCGCTGGTCTCCGACGACAGGGTGCGGGTTCTGCTCGACATCCTTGGTCGTCGGGTGATGACGGTTGTTAAGCTAACGGAAGTTGCTCCGGCCTGACCGCCGCCGTCGCGTCCGCCGATTTATACTCTGGGCATTTCACCCGGAGTGCGGTAGCCGTTGAGGAACCTGCTTCGCGTCTCGTCTTTCCGCATTTTCCGCTGTCTCCATGAACGATAATCCCAAAATCTATGTGGCCGGCCATCGGGGCATGGTCGGCTCGGCCATTCTGCGGACACTTCGTGATCGCGGCCAAACCAATATCCTGGCCCGCACCCACAACGAGCTAGACCTAGTCGATCAAGCAAAGGTGCGGGCGTTCTTCGCAGCCGAAAAGCCGGATCAGGTCTATCTCGCAGCGGCACGGGTTGGCGGCATTCATGCCAACGGAACCTATCCGGCGGAGTTTATCTACGAAAACCTGATGATCGAGGCTAACATCATCGATGCGGCGTTCCGCAGCGGCGTGAAGAAGCTGTTGTTTCTCGGTTCGAGCTGTATCTATCCGAAACTCGCGCAGCAGCCGATGCGCGAGGACGCGTTGCTGACCAGCGTGCTGGAATCCTCGAACGAGCCGTATTCCATCGCCAAGATCGCCGGCATCAAACTCTGCGAAAGCTACAATCGGCAATACGGCCTAAGCCACGGCATCGATTATCGCAGCGTGATGCCGACCAATCTTTACGGCCCCGGCGACAATTATCATCCCGAGAACTCTCACGTCATTCCCGGTCTCGTTCGCCGCTTCCACCAAGCCAAGGCTGAGGGTGCGGATAGCGTGGTGGTATGGGGCAGCGGCAGTCCGCGCCGCGAATTCCTCTATGTCGACGACATGGCGGCGGCGTCCGTGCACGTCATGAATCTCGACAAGAAGACCTATGATCAGAATACCCAGCCGATGTTGAGTCATATCAACGTTGGGTATGGCCAAGATCTCACCATTCGCGAACTGGCGACCATTATTGGCGACACCGTCGGCTATCGCGGTGAGATTCGCTTCGACCTCAGCAAGCCCGATGGCACCCCGCGGAAGTTGCTCGATGTTTCGCGCATCACCGCGCTTGGCTGGCAGCCTAAGGTCAATCTACAAGAGGGGCTGAGGCTGACCTATGACGATTTTCTCCGGCATCGCCGCGCTGAAGTCGTAGCCGACCAAAGAATTTAAGGAGAGCCTGACGGATGGCCGCGCAATCCAAAGTCGCACTGATCACCGGCGTGACCGGCCAGGACGGCGCCTATCTTGCCGAGTTTCTCCTGAACAAGGGCTATGAGGTGCACGGCATCAAGCGCCGCACCAGTCTGTTCAATACCGATCGCATCGATCATCTCTATCAGGATCCCCACGAGCAGGATCTACGCTTTATCCTCCATCACGGCGACCTCACGGATTCCTCCAGCCTGATCCGTATCATCCAGCAGGTGCAGCCCGACGAAATCTACAATCTGGCCGCGCAAAGCCATGTGGCGGTGAGTTTCGAGGAACCGGAATACACTGCGAATTCCGATGCGCTCGGCGCTTTGCGAATTCTCGAAGCCATTCGTATTCTCGGCCTTGAAAAGAAGACCCGATTCTATCAGGCTAGCACCAGCGAGCTTTACGGGCTCGTGCAGCAGATTCCGCAAAAGGAGACGACCCCGTTCTATCCGCGCAGTCCCTATGCGGTCGCGAAGCTTTATGCCTACTGGATCACCGTCAATTACCGTGAGGCTTACGGCCTTTATGCCTGCAACGGCATTCTGTTCAATCATGAGAGCCCGCTGCGCGGCGAAACCTTCGTGACGCGCAAGATCACGCGGGCGCTGGCGCGAATTAAACTCGGCCAGGAGGATTGCCTCTATCTCGGCAATCTCAACGCCAAGCGCGACTGGGGCCACGCCAAGGACTACGTTGAGATGCAATGGCTGATGCTTCAGCAGAAGGAACCCGAGGATTTCGTCATCGCGACCGGCCGCCAGTACAGCGTTCGCGATTTCGTTAATGCGGCTGCGGGCGAACTCGGCATCAAGCTTCGCTGGGAAGGCAAGGACGTTGACGAAAAAGCCTATGACGCCGCAGGCAAGTGCGTGGTTCAGGTTGACCCACGATACTTCCGCCCTACCGAAGTTGAGGCCCTGCTCGGCGATCCGTCTAAGGCGCAAGCGAAGCTCGGCTGGAAGCCGAAGATCGGCTTCGAGGAATTGGTCGTCGAAATGGTCCGCGAGGACCTCAAGGGCGCCGAGCGCGACGCGCTTTTGATGCAGCATGGCCACAAGCTGACGCGATAGTTGCCAGTCCGCCACGCGATGATCGATACCTTCGCTAAGCTTCGCAGCCTGCTCACGCCGGCCGAGCGTCGGGCGGCTGTCGTACTGTTCGGCTTGATGCTCATTGGCATGGTATTCGAGACGATAGGCGTCGGCCTGATCGTTCCGATGATGGCGCTAATCCTCCAGAATGATCTGTTGGCGTCACATCCCTCGATCGCGGCGCATCTGGCCTATCTGAGCGGCATGTCCCAGCGGGAGATGATCGCCTGGGCGATCCTAGGCTTGGTGGCCGCCTGTCTTCTCAAGAATGCTTTTCTTGCATTCCTGATCGGCAAGCAGACCTATTTTGCCTACAATGTGCAGGAACAGCTCTCGCAGCGGCTTTTCACGATCTATCTTCGCCAACCTTATACCTTCCACCTGCAGCGCAACTCGGCGGAACTTGTCCGCAACATCACCGGTGAAGTCGGCATTCTGACCGGCATGCTGACCAGCGGGCTGCTGATGTGTACGGAAATTCTTGTCAGCGCCGGCATCGCCACGCTACTGCTGGTGGTCGAGCCGGTCGGGGCGGTTCTCGCGGTGCTCGTGTTCGGCGGTGCGGCGTGGCTGTTCAACCGCGTCACGCGGGAAAAAATCTCGCAATGGGGTCTGGAGCGGCAGATCCATGACGGGCTGCGCCTGCAGCATCTCCAGCAGGGACTGGGCGGCGCCAAGGACGTCAAGCTGCTCGGGCGGGAAGGCGAGTTCCTGTCGCAGTTCCAGACGCATAATGTGAAAAGCGCGCGGGTCTGGCGTCTCCAGGCGACGCTGCAGAGCTACCCGCGCCTGATGTTCGAGATGCTTGCCGTCGCCGGGCTCGCGGTTCTCGTGTGGAGCATGCTGGCGCAACAGCGCGACCTCGCCAGCATCGTGCCGACACTCGGCCTGTTCGCCGCGGCGGCCTTCCGGCTGATGCCCTCGATCAACCGCATCCTCACCGCGGTGCAGAACCTGCGCTACACGGTTCCGGTCATCGGTTCGCTTTATCGCGAGACGCAACTGCCCGCGCCTGACGTGAAGGCCGCGACGTCCGCCGGTTCTGCGCCGTTCAGGACGGAGCTGACGATCACCGGGCTTGATTATCGTTATCCCGGCGCGGCGCAGCTTGCGCTCGACGGCGTCTCGCTCACCATCAGGCGCGGCGAAACGGTGGGTTTCATCGGTGCCAGCGGCTCCGGCAAGAGCACGCTGGTCGACGTCATTCTCGGCCTCTTGTCGCCGGCGCGTGGCAAGGTCGAGGCCGACGGCAAGGATATCCAGAAGGACCTACGGTCATGGCAGGACCAGATCGGCTATGTGCCGCAATCCATCTATCTGACCGACGACACGCTGCGCAGGAATGTCGCCTTCGGCGTTCGCGACGAAGATATCGACAATGCCGCGGTCGAGCGCGCCGTCAGGTCCGCGCAGCTCGATACATTTATCCATAGCCTGCCCGACGGATTGGATACGATGGTCGGCGAGCGCGGCATTCGCCTGTCGGGCGGTCAGAGACAGCGTATCGGCATCGCGCGCGCTCTTTATCACGATCCGTCGGTGCTCGTGCTCGACGAAGCCACCAGCGCGCTCGACACCGATACGGAAACCGGCGTGATGCAATCGGTTACCGCGCTGCATGGCAGCAAGACGATCGTGATCGTCGCTCATCGCCTCACCACCGTCGAAAAATGCGATCGCTTAATCCGCCTCGATGCGGGGCGGGTGCTTGAAGAAGGGGCTCCGTCGGTTCTCCTTCACGACAATACGTGACCGGCTCGTGACCGATCCGGTGAGTGGAGTGAAGGTTACCTTTGCAGTGTCGGCGATGACCGATATCTGGCCGACGGATACCAGGTCCGTGTTTGCGATCGACAAGTTCATTCCGCACGTTCTCGAGCGGGCCGGGGCAGGCGACGGCTATGATATGTCATCGCCGCCGCCGGCGCGCGCGACCCGCGAGCAGTTCGAGACCGACCACGACTATGTCGATCGGAAGTTCCGCGATCACACCCGCATTCTGACCGCCCGCCTTGAGGAATTGCACGGAAAGAACCTCGGGGATGAGTTCTGGCGCAAGGCGCTTGCGCTCAGCCTCATGCGCCACATCACCTTCTGCTACGACCTGTTCAGGCCGTGCGAGGACTATCTCGATCCGGAATTGCATCGCTGCCAGATACTGGATCCCGCATCGTTCCGCGTGCCGAAGGATTTCGATGAGCACCGTTTCATCTTCCAGCACACCGATCGCGGCCAGGAGCAATTGTTCAGCATTTATTGCTCGCTATTTCATCCCGGCGCGTTTGCGTTCTGGAAACCGCAAGACACGCCCCTCCCGGAAAAAACTGCACCGCCCGCAGCCGAACCGGATTCGCGGCTTGCGCGGTTCGTTCGTTTGCTACGTTCGCCCGTCGAGTCGTGGAAAAGAGGTCTTCGCTCCTTGTTGAGCAGGCGCCCTCCGTGCATGGTCATCATCGAATGCTCGTTCGCCGACGACCATGTCCATCATCTCGTCTCTCGCAGCCGCGGCCTGATCCAGCAGCGCGTGCTGCCGCCGCCGGTGCCGCAGCATGGGCCGCCGGACTGGGATCGCCGTGTATGGCTCAGCCGCGAGGAGGCGGGATTCGACAGGTTCGACCGGTTTGTCTTCGCCAGCCTGAAATATGCGTTTCCCCGCCAGCTCCTTGAGGAGTTTCCATCGGCCTATAAGACGCTCGTCGCCTATTTTTCGCGATGGCCGACATTGCGATGGATTGTGTGCGAGTGGTGGATCGGAAGCAGCTGGTCCGCGCTGGCGATGGCGGTCGCCAAAACGATGGGCATCAGGCACATCTGCAACGAGCATAACTATCTGGCGCGGCTCTTTGTCGGCAATAACCTGAAGTATCAGGCGCCGCTCGTCGACGAATTCCTGACGCTCGGCTGGTATGACGACACGCTTCCGAACATCACGCGCGGCGCGTCTCTCTACCGGTGGAGCGAGCCGGAGATCGGCGCGGAGAAGAAGCACGACATTCTTCTGGTTTGCGGGCTGCCGATTGCCAGGCCCCCCGAGGTGAGTTGCACCTACGGTCAATTTGGCGCCTATCGCGCCCTTTCGTACTTTTCCTTCAATAAACGGTTCATGGAATCTCTGGGGCACGATACGTTGAAGTCGGTTTATTTCCGATCGTATCCGAGGGATCAATCGAAAGACTGGCTATGCTGGGATCAGTCCTATGCATTTTCATCCGAAATCGGCCAGGCGAAATTTTACGACGATGGCGATACGAACATGCGCCGTCTGATGCGTGAGGCGCGCTTGATCGTCGTGAATTATCTGAGCACGTCCTATCTGGAAGCGATTATTGCCGATGTCCCGACGATCATACTGTGGAATCAAGAGGCAAATCTCTTCTCGCGTGCCAATGAGCACGTTTTTGATAGTTTGATTGATGTTGGCATCTGCCAGACGAATCCCGAAAGCGCGGCGCGGTTTGTCAATACGGTGAAGGACGATCCGGAGCGCTGGTGGCGGAGCGCCAAAGTGAGGCGCGCGCGCCAGGAATTCCTTGACGCGAACATCGGCGAACCCGAGGTGATGCTCGATTACCTTCTCAACAAGGTCCGGAATACCGGAGAGGCAAATGCCGTCAGCCGGCACTGAGCGGCAGGTCTGGAGCGACGACCGGGAATACGGCGATGTTTTCGGATTGCCAATGCGCAGCGTAGGTCAGCGATTACGCCCGGCCGCGACTGCGATCGTTCGTGATTGTCGAAATGCAGGGTGGTCGATTGACGACGATAGGCCGTATTGATGGTTGGTACTGATGGATAAGGTTCTCCTGACAGGGGCGGACGGCTTTATCGGCTCGCATCTGACCGAACTGCTCGTCCGCAGTGGCTATTCGGTCCGCGCCTTCACGCTCTATAATTCCTTCAACAGTTGGGGTTGGCTCGATCGCTGCGCGGATGACGTCAAAGGGAACTTTGAAGTGTTCTCGGGCGATATCCGCGATCCGCACGGCGTCAAGGAAGCCATGAAAGGCTGTCAGGCCGTGCTGCATCTCGCGGCGCTGATTGCCATCCCTTATTCATACCATTCACCCGACACCTATATCGACACCAATGTGAAGGGCACGCTCAACGTGCTGCAGGCCGCGCGGGAATTGAACGTCGCGCGCGTGCTGCACACCTCGACCAGCGAGGTTTATGGCTCGGCTCGCTACGTGCCGATTGACGAGCAGCATCCCCTGCAGGGCCAGTCGCCCTATTCGGCGACGAAGATCGCGGCTGATCAACTGGCCTATTCGTTTTACACCTCGTTCGAGTTGCCGGTCGTCATCGTCCGGCCGTTCAACACATTCGGCCCGCGGCAGTCCGCGCGGGCCGTCATTCCCTCGATCATCACGCAGATCGCTGCCGGCCGGCGCCGTATCAATCTCGGCGCGATGTCGCCGACGCGGGATTTCAGTTTCGTCGATGACACCGCCAACGGTTTCCTGTCTGCATTGCGTTCGCAGGCGGGTCTGGGAGAGGTGGTCAATTTCGGCAGCAATTTTGAAGTTTCCATCGGCGAAACGGCGCAGTTGATTGCCGAGACGATGGGAGCGACCGTCGAAATCGCAACCGACGAAGCCCGTATCCGCCCCGAGAAATCGGAGGTGCAGCGCCTCTGGTCCAACAACAACAAGGCGCGCAGCCTTTTTGGCTGGCAGCCCGCCTATGCCGGCAAGGACGGGTTTGTCCGCGGCCTGGCGAAGACCATCGAATGGTTCCGTAACCCCGAAAATCTCGGCGGCTACAAGACGAATTTGTACAATCTGTGAGCCTGGTGACCGACAGCGCGAGCCTGATCGACCGGACGGTCAGCGCCGTCCGCGAGGTCGTCGGCGCGCGTCCCGCTGCGCTTCACGAGCCGCTGTTCGCCGGCCGGGAGCGGGACTACCTCGCCGAGTGCATCGACTCGACCTTCGTGTCCTCGGTCGGCGCATTCGTCGATCACTTCGAGCGCGAACTGGCTGTCTCCACCGGCGCGAAGCACGCCGTCGCGGTCGTGAACGGCACGGCGGCCCTGCACGTCGCTCTGCTGCTGGCCGGCGTCGAGCCCGGCGACGAGGTGCTGGTCCCGGCGCTGACATTCGTGGCGACGGCCAATGCCGTGAGCTATTGCCATGCGGTGCCTCACTTCGTCGAAAGCGAGGAGGGCACGCTGGGCGTCGATCCGGATGCGCTGCGCGCCTATCTGCGGACGCAGACGGAGCAGCGCGGCGGCGTCTGTATCAACAAGGCGACCGGCCGTATCATCCGCGCCATCGTCCCCATGCACACATTCGGGCATCCGGCGCGGATCGATGAGCTTGTCGTCGTGGCGCGGGACTTCAACCTGGCCGTCGTCGAGGATGCGGCGGAGTCGCTGGGCAGTTATTATCGCGGCCGCCACACCGGCACCTTCGGGATGCTCGGCACGCTCAGCTTTAACGGCAACAAGATCATTACGACCGGCGGCGGCGGCGCGATCCTGACGAACGACAATGCGCTCGCTGCGCGCGCCAAGCATCTCACCACCACGGCAAAACTGCCGCATGCGTGGAATTACACGCATGATGTGGTCGGCTATAATTACCGGATGCCCAATCTCAACGCGGCGCTCGGTTACGCCCAGTTGGAGCAACTGCCGGAGTTGATCGAGGCCAAGCGCGCGCTGTACAAGTGTTACGAGGCGGCTTTCGCGGGTATCGATGGCATCGTCCTGAGGAAAGAGCCGGTCGATTGCACGAGCAATTACTGGCTGCAGACGCTGGAACTGACGCCAAACAATGCCGGCCTGTTCGAGCCGCTGCTGGAGGCGCTCAACCGGGCCGGCTTCATGAGTCGGCCGGTCTGGACGCTGATGCATCAACTTGCGCCCTATGCGGGCTGTCCGCGCATGAGCCTGCAGCGGACCGAAAGCCTCGCCGGGCGTCTCATCAATATCCCGAGCAGCTCGATCCTGGGGCGTCATGGCTAAGCCCGGCATCGTCCTGATCGGCGCTGGCGGGCATGCGACGTCATGCATCGACGTGATCGAATCCGAAGACCGCTTCAAGATCATCGGGCTTGTCGGGACAAAGTCCGAGCTTGGCCGGATGGTGGCCGGCTACGAGGTCATCGCGACGGACGGCGATCTCGCGGACCTCGCCGTGAAACATCACCACGCGCTGGTGACCGTCGGTCAGATCAGGAACGCTGCGCTGCGCACCCGTCTTTATGGTGAGGCGCGCAAGGTGGGCTTTGCGTTTCCGACCGTCGTGTCTGCCCATGCTCGCGTTTCTGCTCATGCGACGGTCGGCGAGGGCAGCATCGTGATGTTCGGCGCCCTGATCAATGCCGGCGCCACGGTCGGCGCCAACTGTATCATCAATAGCCGCGCATTGATCGAGCACGACGCCTGTGTCGGCGATAATTGTCACATCTCGACCGGCGCGATCGTCAATGGTCATGTGCGCGTCGGTGCCGGGAGTTTCGTGGGGAGCGGCGCACTGATCAGGCACACGGTGACAATCGGAGACCATTGCATTGTCTCCATGGGGTCCGTGGTGCATCGTGACTTGCCGGACAAGACGTTCTTCAAGAAGGTGGAAGAATGAGATGTCCCGAATCCTGATCATCGCTGAAGCCGGCGTGAACCATAATGGCGACATGGACATGGCGCGGCGTCTAATCGATGTCGCCGCGCAGGCCGGCGCCGACGTCGTCAAGTTCCAGACCTTTTCAAGCGACCGGCTGGCGACCCGAACCGCCGCCAAGGCGTCCTATCAACTCGAAACGACCGACGCCGGGGAGAGCCAGCACGATATGTTGCGCCGGCTTGAACTAAGCGAGGCGATGCATGACCTGTTGATCGCGCATGCCGCCAGCCGCAGCATCGAATTTCTGTCCACCGCTTTCGACGAGCGGAGCGTCGATCTTCTGGCTGGCAAAGGCCTGAAGCGGTTCAAGGTGCCGTCCGGCGAGATCACCAATCTTCCCTATCTGCGCCATGTCGCGGCGATGGCCGGCCAAGTGATCCTCTCGACCGGCATGGCGACGATGACGGAGATCGCCGCCGCGATCGATGCTTTCGAAGCCTCCGGTCTGCCGCGCGATCGGGTCGTCGTCCTGCACTGCACGACGGCCTATCCGGCGCCGATGGCGGAGGTCAATCTCAGTGCCATGCAGCGGATCGGCAGCGAGCTCGGCGTGCAGGTCGGTTACTCCGATCACACCCGTGGCATTGAAGTGTCGATCGCGGCGGCGGCCCTGGGCGCGACCGTGATCGAGAAGCATGTCACGCTCGACCGGACCTTGCCGGGCCCCGACCACGGGGCGAGCCTCGAGCCGCCGGAACTCAAGGCGATGGTCGATGCAATCAGGAACATCGAGCTGGCCATGGGAGACGGCGTGAAACGCCCCAGCCCGACGGAGGAAAAGAACGCGCTGGTGGCGAGGAAGTCTCTGGTGGCGACGCGGCTCATCAAGGCGGGAGAGGTTTTCAGTCCGTCCAATGTCGGCGCGAAGCGGCCAGGCACCGGCATTTCTCCGATGCGCATCGACGACGTTCTGGGCAAGGCGGCCCGCCGTGATTTTGCGACAGACGAGTTGATCGAGCTGTGATCAGAAAAATCGGCGTCATCACCGGAACGCGGGCGGAATACGGGCTTTTGCGCGGGCTGATCCGGCGCATTCAGGACGATCCGGCATGCGAGCTCCAGCTTTTCGTCACCGGCATGCACCTGTCGAATGAGTTCGGCGCGACGTATCGCGAGATCGTGGCGGACGGCTTCCCGATCACGCAAAAGGTGGAGATGCTGCTAGGTTCGGACACGCCGAGCGGAGTGACGAAGTCTATCGGCCTCGGCGCCATCGGATTCGCCGATGCCTTCGAGACGCATCGCCCCGATCTCGTTGTCGTGCTCGGCGATCGCTTCGAAATCCTCGCCGCGGTCTCGGCCGCGCTGATTGCGCGGATTCCGGTCGCACATATTCATGGTGGCGAAGCGACCGAGGGGCTCATCGACGAGGCGATCAGGCATGCCATCACCAAGATGTCGCATTTGCATTTTGTCGCCGCCGACGACTATCGGCGGCGAGTGATTCAGCTCGGCGAGCAGCCGGAGCGGGTTTTTCTGGTTGGCGGGCTGGGCGTCGACAGACTGAAGGATATCCAGTTGATGGAGCGGGCCGCGCTCGAGGAGGCGATCGGGCTCCGCTTCAAGCCAAGAAATTATCTCGTGACGTTCCATCCGGTGACGCTCGACCGCGCGACTGCACAGCTGCAGATGGGCGAACTTCTCGATGCGTTGTCCGAACTGCGGGACACCGGCACCGTCTTCACCTATCCGAATGCAGATACCGAGGGTCGGATTCTGATCGACATGATCGAGCGTTTCGTCGCAGACCGGCCGGATAGCGCGGTCGCGCATGTCTCGCTTGGTCAGGAGCGTTACCTGTCCTGTCTGGCGCAGGTCGACGCGGTGATCGGAAACTCGTCCAGCGGATTGACCGAAGCGCCGAGCTTCAAGGTGGCGACGATCAACATCGGCGACCGGCAGCGCGGCCGTCTGCAGGCGGCGAGCGTCGTCAACGCAGCGCCCACCAAGACCAGTATTCTGGCGGCGATCGTGGCGATCCAGGAGCCATCATTCGTTCGTGCGTTGAAGGACGTCAGCAACCCTTATGGCGAGGGGGGTGCGACCGAAAAAGTATTCCAGGCCGTCAAAAGCGTTCCGCTGACGGATTTGCTGAAGAAGCGGTTCTTCGATTTGTGACCATGCGTATTCTGTTCATCGGAACCGTTCAGTTCTCGCGGAGCGCGGTCGAGAGGCTGGTTTCGCTTGGCGCCGACATCGTCGGAGTTTGCACGCAGCCGGCGGCCGGCATCAATGCCGATTTCGCGGATTTGAGCGGGTTCTGCCGAGGGAAGGGCATTCCCTGCCACTTGACCGGCGATGTCAATGCGCCGGAGTCGGTTGAATGGATTGGCGCTCTGAAGCCCGACATCATCTTTTGCTTCGGCTGGTCGCGCCTCCTGAAGACGAGGCTGCTTGGTCTCGCACCGCGGGGCGTCGTTGGGTTCCACCCGTCGGCCTTGCCTGAGAACCGCGGCCGCCATCCATTGATATGGGCGCTGGCCCTTGGCCTCGAACGGACCGCATCGTCGTTCTTCTTCATGAACGAAGGCGCCGATACCGGTGACATCATTTCGCAAACAACAATCGATATCGATCCCGAGGACGATGCCGGAACGCTTTATCGGAAGATGACCGAAACCGCCCTTGATCAATTGGAAGCCCTGTTGCCGCAGCTTGAGAACGGCACGGCTGTGAGACAGCCACAGGATCTGTCTCGCGCGAATACGTGGCGCAAGCGCGCCGAGCCGGATGGCAAGATCGACTGGCGCATGTCGGCCAAAGCTATTCACAATCTCGTCCGCGCGCTCGCGAAGCCCTATGTCGGCGCGCATTTCACGCTGCGAGGGCAGCGGATCATTGCTTGGAAGAGCCGGATTCTGCCCGGCGGTCGGCAGAATATCGAGCCCGGCAAGGTCTTGCAGGCCGAAGGCGGCGCGCTCGCAATCAAGTGCGGCGAAGGACAAATCCTGCTGCTTCAAACGGAGCCCGAGATCGTCTTATCCGCGGGAGAATACTTGTGAAAACCATGGTGATCGCTCCCCATCCGGACGATGAAATCCTCGGCGTCGGCGGGACGATGCTGCGACGCAAGCAGGAAAGCCACGACGTTATCTGGCTTATCGTCACCGCCATGAAGCCGGAAGACGGCTGGCAGGCGGAAGCGATCGCCAAGCGGCGCGTCGAAATCGAGAAGGTCGCCCGGCTCGTCGGGGTCGACGACGTCATCGAGCTCGGGCTCCCGAGCGCGCGTCTCGATGCGGTGAAAATTGGCGATCTGGTTTCATCGATCAGCGCTGCGGTCGATAAAGTGCGGCCGCACGAGGTGTTTGTTCCGCATATCGGCGACGTTCACACCGACCACTATGCGGTTCACCGGGCGGCGATCAGCAGCACCAAGTGGTTCAGGCATGGCTCGGTGAGGAGCGTGCTGGCTTACGAAACATTGTCGGAAACCGATTTTGGCGTCGGGGAGCCGTTCGTACCTAATGTCTTTGTCGATATCGGTCCGTATCTGGAAAAGAAGTTGCAGGCGCTTGAGATCTACAGCTCCGAACTGACCGATTTTCCGTTCCCACGGAGTTTCGAAGCCGTTCGCTCGCTGGCCCGAGTTCGCGGGGCGGCTGCGGGTTTCGCCGCCGCCGAGAGCTTTATGCTGCTGCGTCAGCGACAGGGTGATTTCGCGTGATGTCGCACGGCCAGCCTTCCGGCGCGCAACCCGCCTGGCGGCGGGCCATGGTGCCGGCGTCCGCGAATGTGAAACAGGCGATCGAATCGCTCAACAGCTCCGGCACCAAGCTGCTGCTGGTCGTCGACGAGCAGGAGCGGTTGATCGGCGCGGTGTCGGATGGCGACATACGCCGCGGTCTGCTGAAAGGCGTCAACCTCGATAGTCCGATCGCCGAGGTGCTTCATCCCGATCCGATGGTCGTTCCGCCGGGCGTGCCCGACGAGGCCGTGTCGCAGATCATGCTGGCGAACAAGATTGAGCAGATCCCGATCGTGGACGAGCAGCGCCGGGTCGTCGGGCTCCATCTTTGGAGCGACCTGCTGGTTCACCCGAGCCGCGACAACATCATGCTGATCATGGCCGGCGGTTCCGGCTCGCGCCTGCGGCCTTATACCGAGACCTGCCCGAAACCGATGCTGTCGGTGGCGGGAAAGCCGATGCTTGAGCACATCATCGAGCGCGCGCACGCCGAAGGGTTCGGGCATTTTGTCATCAGCATCCAGTATCTGGGTCATGTGATCGAGGATTACTTCGGCGACGGTGCACGCTGGAATGTCAGGATCGATTATCTGCGCGAGGAGACGCCGCTCGGGACCGCTGGCGCCCTGAGCCTGCTGGACCCGAAGCCGAGCCTTCCTTTCATCGTGACGAACGGCGACGTCGTGACCGACATCAGGTATGGTGAACTGCTCGACTTCCACATTCGTCATTTGGCGGCGGCGACGATGGCGGTTCGCCTGCACGAATGGCAGCATCCGTTCGGCGTCGTGCAGACCGAAGGCGTGGACATCGTCGGCTTCGAGGAAAAGCCGATCGCAAGAACCCACATCAATGCGGGTATCTATGTCCTCAGCCCGGAAGCCCTCGGCTACATGCCGGTCAACAGCCGGTGTGACATGCCGACCCTTTTCGAGATGGTGCAGGCGCAAGGGAAGCGCACGATCGCCTACCCGATGTACGAGCCGTGGCTGGATGTCGGGCGGCCCGACGATCTGGCTCGCGCGAACCGCGACAACAACAGCGGCCCAAAAAATAAATGATATCAAGTCGTTTCATCGGCTCATGAGAATTCTCGCCATCGTTCCCGCCCGCGGCGGCTCGAAGCGGCTGCCCGGAAAGAACCTGCGCCCGCTCGGCGGCAAGCCGCTCATTGCGTGGAGCATCGATGCGGTGCGCGCCGTCCCGGCGATCGCCGATGTCCTGATCTCGACGGACAACGAGGCGATTGCGGACATCGCGCGCCAGCATGGCGCGCTGGTGCCGTGGCTGCGTCCGGCGGAACTGTCGACCGACGAAGTGGCGACCGCCGACGTCTGCCTGCACGCCCTGGACTGGTACGAAGCGCAAAGGGGCAAGGTCGATGGCGTTCTCGTGCTGCAGCCGACGTCGCCGTTCCGCGGCCGCGATACTGTCGTGGCCGGCCTCGACCTGTACCGGGCCAGGGACTTTCACCGCGTGGTGTCATTCTCGCCGGCCGCGTTCCACCCGATGTTGTGCGTCAGGATCGACGGCGGCGGGATTTCTCCCTTTGTCGAAGGCGGCGGCTTTCATCTGCGGTCGCAGGACCTGCCGCCGGCTTACGCGCCGAATGGCGCTCTTTATCTCGTCAGCCCGTGCGCGCTGCGCACCACCCGCAGCCTGTATGGCGACGATGTGGTTCCGCTGGTGATGAACGAGCCGCACCGCGCCATCGATATCGACACCGAGATGGACTGGCGCGTTGCCGAGTCGGTTTTGGCGGCCGGGATGACCGGAGACTAGCCGGACGTCCGGCCTGTCAACGCAGCTTCGCGACCTTGCTCTTTAACTCCCACATCTTCATCTTCATCTTTCTGCCCGTCGTGTTCGTCGGGTTCTTCCTGTTGGCGCGGGTGGGCGCATTCTTTGCCGCAAGCTGGTTGACGCTCGCCTCGTTCTTCTTCTATGGGTGGTGGTCGCCGAAATACGTTCTGCTGCTGCTGCTCTCGATCGCTTTCAACTTTCTCGCCTCCCGCGCAATGGACCGCTTTCCGGTGGGGCAGGCTGATCGGGCGCGGCGCCATGTCCTGATCGGCGCTCTGATCGCCAATCTCGCGCTGCTCGCCTATTACAAGTATGCGAATTTCTTTCTCGACAATCTGGCGCTCGTCGATCCGCAATGGCGCTTCGCCGTCGACGTGACGCTGCCGCTCGGCATTTCGTTCTTCACCTTCACGCAGATCGCGTTTCTCGTTGACGCTTATCGGGGCAGGTCGAGCGAGCCGAGTTTCGTGCATTACTGCCTGTTCGTGACCTATTTTCCTCATCTCATTGCCGGCCCCGTTCTGCACCACAGCGAAATGATGCCGCAGTTCCGCGAGCGCATCACATATCGGCTGTCATCGCTGAATGTTTCGGTCGGCCTGACGATCTTCGCCATTGGCCTGTTCAAGAAGGTGGTGATCGCCGACAGTCTGGCGCCTTACGCCAATGCGGTGTTCGACGGCGGCGCGGCTCATCCGCCGACGTTTCTGGAGGCCTGGGCCGGCGCGCTGGCCTATACGTTCCAGCTTTATTTCGATTTCTCCGGCTATTCGGACATGGCGATCGGCCTGTCGCGCATGTTCAACGTGACGCTGCCGCTGAACTTCAATTCTCCGTACCGGGCCGCCAATATCATCGATTTCTGGCGGCGCTGGCACATGACGCTGTCGCGCTTCCTGCGGGACTACGTCTATATTCCGCTCGGCGGCAGCCGGCGCGGCTCCCATCGCCGCTACGTCAATCTCATGCTGACGATGGTGCTGGGCGGCATGTGGCACGGCGCCGGCTGGACCTTCATCGTCTGGGGCGGCCTGCACGGCATTTATCTCGTCATCAATCATGCTTGGCGCTGGCTGTGGAGCGGCTTCGGCCGGCCGGGCCTCGTCTCTCCGGGCGCCGGCCGCTTGCTCGGCCGCCTGCTGACGTTTCTTGCCGTGGTCGTCGGCTGGGTGTTCTTCCGCTCGGACAGCATGGCGACGGCGGTGTCGATGCTCGACGGCATGGCGGGCCTGAACGGCGTCGTGCTGCAGGACGGCTGGCAGGGCAGGCTCGGCGCGCTTGATGCCGCGGTCGCTCATGCCGGCGTCACGTTCGGCGACCTGCGGGCGCTCGACAGCGTGCGAATCCTCGGCTTTCTGGTCATGCTCGCCGTCGTCTGCGTGTACTGGCCGAACACCCAGGAACTGCTGGCCCGGTTCCGGCCCGCGCTGGACTACCGGCCGGAGCCGCGTCCGGTCGAGGTCGTCTGGTCGCCGAACTGGGCGTGGGGCGCGGCAACCGGTCTGCTGCTGACCGCCGGCGCGCTGCTGATCTCCCGGCAATCGGAATTCCTCTACTTCCAGTTCTGACGATGCGAATGTCACCCGCCCGGTTTCTGACGGCGTTCACGCTGGTCGTTGCGACCTCGTTGAGCGCGGTCGCCGGCGTCAATTATTACGTCGATCCGGCCAACCTGTTCGGCGACCGGACCTACGAGGCGGGCGTCGCGGCCTTGCTCGCGCAGGGAAAAGGCGTCGCGAATGTCACGGATTACGACGAGCGCCTCGTTCAGAAGTTCTTCGCCGAACGCCTGACCGCGCGGCGCGACGTTCTGGTTCTCGGGTCCAGCCGGGCGATGAACCTCGTTCCCGAATACTTCGGCAGCACGAGTTTCTTCAATGCGTCGGTGTCCGGCGCGTCGCTGGAAGATCTCTCCGCGATCCTGCAGATCTATCGCGAGCGTGGTTTGCTGCCGCGCCGTCTCGTGCTCGGCGTCGATCCCTGGATGTTCAACCGCAACAGCGGGCAGACGCGCTGGAAGTCGCTGGAGGCCGAATACGCGCGCGCGGTGTCGCGCGGGCGAGGAGACGACAGCGCAGTGTTCGACGGCGTGGGTGCGTCCCGGGCGGCGCAACTCATCAGTTATGCCTATTTTCGCGCGTCGCTTCAGGCGCCCGACCGGCGGGACCGCAATTTCTTTGCCACCGACGCGGCCGAGCTCGACGTGAATATCCGCCGCGCCGACGGCACCATCACCTACCGGCGCGAACTCGCGCATCGCGGGATCGATGAGGCCCGCGCATGGGTGTTGAAGCAGGCCAGCCAGACGCCGGTCTATTCGCTCGGCCAGTTCAGGGAGCTCGACGCGGAGGACAGGCGGCAATTCGCGTCCCTGCTCGAGCGCCTTCGCAGGGAAGGCGTGGAGGTCAGCCTGTTTCTCGCGCCCTATCATCCGGCCATGTACGAGGTTCTGTCGCGCGCCGACGGTCCCTATGCGATGGTCGCGCAGGCCGAGCGATATGTGCGCGATGTCGCGCGGGCGCGGAATTTGCCGCTGTTCGGTTCCTATGATCCGGCCGCAACCGGCTGTTCGGCCGCCGAATTCTACGACGAGATGCACCCCAAGCCGTCCTGCCTCGATCGGATCGTCAAATCGCGGCGCGGTCCGGACGCCGGGATGACGGACTCCGCGGCGGAAACATCCCGGCGCTGACGGCATGAGCTACTCGAGCCTGACATTCGTTGTCTTTTTCGGCCTGGTCTTCGGCGGCTATTACCTGCTGCGGACCGGCGGCCAGCAGATCGCTCTGCTGATCGTCGCCTCGCTGATCTTCTATACCTGGGAATCGCCGGCGCTTTCTCGGCGTGTTTCTGTGCGCCTGGCTCGCTACCGGGCTGTCGAGCTATTTCGTCGCGCACAGCGCGTCACACACGCAGGCGAAAATCGTCGCGACCCTTGGCGTCGCAGCCAATCTCGCCTTGCTCGGCTTCTTCAAATACAAGTTCCTCTGGCTCGACGAGGCGTCGGGCGCCGCCGCGACCCCGCAAACGCTGGGCGAATGGCTGGTGCTGGCGCCGCTGCCGATCGGCATCTCGTTCTATACTTTTCACGGCATCAGCCTGGTGGTGGACGTCTTTCGCGGCGCTTATGTGCTGCCGGGCGCGCGCCGCGCCGATGCGCCCGCCGCCGCCGGCCATCTGCGCAATACGCTGCTCTATCTCGTGTTCTTTCCGCAGTTGATCGCCGGTCCGATCATCAAGGCGCGGGATTTCTTCCCGCAGGTCGGGCCGAAGCGGTTCGTCGACATCGACTTCGTTTTGGCGGCCCGCATCCAGATCGTCGGCTATTTCCTCAAGACCGTGGTGGCCGACAACCTCGCGGAGCAGACGGCCTGGATGTCGTATCCGTATTTCGAGCGGAAATCCTCGCTCGAGCTCGTGCTGATGCTGTACGGCTATTCGGCGCAGATCTTCGCGAACTTTGCCGGCTATTCTCTCATCGCGTTGGGGCTCGCCAAGCTGCTCGGCTACCGGCTGCCGCAGAACTTCAACTTTCCTTATCTGTCGAATTCGGTCGCCGATTTCTGGCGCCGCTGGCACATGTCGCTGTCGAGCTGGCTGCGCGACTATCTCTACATTCCGCTCGGCGGCAATCGTCTCGGCTGGTGGCGCACCAATCTCAACCTGCTCATGGTGATGTTCCTGGGCGGACTGTGGCACGGCGCGGCCTGGAGCTTCGCGGTGTGGGGGCTCTGGCATGGCCTCGGCCTGGCGCTGGAGCGTCCGTGGCTCGGCTCGGCATTCATCCGCAGCGAGCAGCCGCTCGTCAAAATGACGCGCATCTTTCTCGTGTTCAATTTCGTCAGCTTCGGCTGGCTGTTGTTTCGCCTGCAGGAGTTCGATCAGGCGATGCGCTATGTCGAGCTGATCGTGTCCAGCAACGTCAAGACGGCGGGGCTGACGGCGCTGGGCTTGCTCCTGATCTACAGCTCCCTTGTCGCGCTCTATCATCTTCATCACGTCTTCAGGGCTGCGGTGCCGGCGAGGGTGCGCGACTGGGGTTACGGCGTGATGCTGTTCCTGATTGCGACAAATCAGGGTCCCACGACGCCGTTCATCTATTTTCAGTTCTGACCGTGAAGACCTCGATCCTCGTCGCGCTCGTGCTGACCGTCGCCTATGCGGCCGTCATCGGCCTGTCCAACAGCGGCGCCGAAACGGCGGCCGAGGGCTACTGGCGGAAGAACCGGAACGTGATCGCGGCTTATGCGACCGCGCCGCCGAAGCCGGTGGTGTTCGCCGGCAGTTCGTTGACGGCCGCCGTCAGCTTCCGCGGCTTCGAAAGCTGCATCTCCAATCTCGGCCTGATCGGGGAGTCGGCGCTGACCGGGCTCGATGTCGTCGCCGCCCGGACGCCGCTGCCGCGGAAGGTCTTTGTGGAAGTGAACTTCCCGGAGCGGGAGAGCAATACCGCGCTGATCAACAGCGCGCGGAGCTATCTGGCCCGTCATTTCCCGGACTTCGTTTATCTCTCGCCGGTGTCCTATCTCGCCCAGTCGGCCGGCGGCCTTGTGTAGCGCCTGCGCGCCGGGCCGGCCGTGGCCGCGACAGGGGCAGCGGCCGCCGGCCCCTCGGCGCGGGAGGCCGAACTGGCGATCCAGCGGGCGGTATTCAAATCCGGGGTCCCGGATGCGCTTTTGAGCAACAAACTGACGGAATTCGCGTTAAAAATAGCGAAACTGCAAGAAAAGGGTGTGGCGGTCGCCCTGATTGAGCTACCTATACACGCCGATCTGGAAGATACGCCGCGAGCCCGGCAAATTCGCGAGTCGTTCCGGCGGGCGTTTCCGGCTCTGCCCCTGATCCGCGCCGACGTGCTGGCCCGGGGCTTGCAGATTAAGACTGCCGACGGCTTGCATTTGACGGACGAGGACTCCCGCGGCGTGATGCGCAACCTGTCGGCGGAACTTCACGACGCCTGTGCGGCCGATCGCTGACATGCCGGGACGCGAGAGAGATTTGGATTTGATGAGGCAATGAACCAGCATACTCCGATCGTTCCCGTGCAACAGCGCGAGACGCTGATCCAGCGCATCAGGAAGACGAAGCTGGTGCAGAAGCTGAAGACGAAGGCCTTCGTGCAGCGCGGGCTGTCGCTGATGCGCGAGGCGCGCTTCCATCTCACCTTCAAGGGCTTCGACCACGGCAACGAATTCCACGGCTATGTCTGCCGCCTGCCGTTCGAATATGCGGAGCTGACCAGCAGCGGCGAGATCAGCGTCTGCTGCTATCTGCCGAAGAACCTCGGCAACGTGAACCGCAAGCCGTTCCGCAAGGTTTGGAACTCCTATTTCGCGCGCAAGCTGCGCGCCTCGATGCTCGACGGCAGCTTCCGCTATTGCGACAAGACCCTGTGCCGGTCGATGCAGAGCTTCGACGCCAATCTGGTTCGCGTGGCCGACATCGAAGACGCGCGCCTGAAGGAAATCACCGACGGCATGGAGGTCAGCCTCAAGGGCAACCTCAAGACACTGAGCCTCGGCAACGACTACACCTGCAACCTCAAATGCCCGTCATGCCGTATCGGCATGCGCAAGATGGGCCCCGGCGAGATCAAGGATCAGTGGACCCGCTATGAAGACATCATGGCGACGGTCGGCCCGCAGCTCGACGTCATCCATATCTCCGGCGACGGCGATGCTTTCTCCAGCATTTTCTACGACCAGGTGATCCGGCGGACGGACTGGGCGCGCTATCCGAACCTCAAGATCGGCTTCCAGACCAACGGCATCGCGCTGACCGAAAAGAAGTGGAACAGCCTGCCGGAGATCGTGCGCAGCCGCTGCGTCTATGTCGGCATTTCGATCGACGGCGCGACCGCTCCGACCTACGAGCGGCTGCGGCTCGGCGGAAAATTCGAAAGCCTGATGAAGAACATCTCTTATCTGGCGACCATGCCGGACAAGAAAAAATACGGCTTCCCGCTCAATCTCAACATGATCGTTCAGGTCCAGAACTATCGGGAAATCGTCAAGCTGGTGGAGCTCGGCAAGGCCTACGGCGTCGACAATGTGAGCTTCACCTATATCCGGGACTGGGGAACGTTCCCGCACGGCGAATACGAACGGCAAGCGGTGCATCTGCCCTCACATCCCGAGCACGGCAAGTTGCGCGAGCTGCTCACCGATCCTGTCCTGCACACCCCTTACGTCGACTTGGGCAATCTCGCTCATCTGTCGTAATCGAGCTGCTTCCGGACTGCTCCGGCCCGGACCCGACTGCGTGCTCCCAGACAGCCAAATGATCGAGCCGACTTCAAAAGCCCGCACGCTGGTGTGGCTGCGGGCGAAGCTTTCGCTGTTCAGGATCCCCGAGCTTGCGGTCTTTCCGGCGGCGGCGGATGCCGCGGAGCGGGACGGCATCGTGTCGCGCATTCAGTCGCAGTTTGCCGGGCGCATGATCGTGGTGCGCTCCTCGGCCGCCGACGAGGACGGCAAGCAGTCGGCGCTTGCGGGCGCCTATGACTCGGTTCTCGATGTGCGGGCCGACGACCGCGCGGCGGTCGAAGCGGCGATCGGGCGCGTGGTCGCGAGCTACGGCCGTAACGGAAAGCGGGCCGGCAGCGACGAAATTCTGGTACAGGAGATGGTATCCGCCGTCAGCATGAGCGGCGTGCTGTTCACGCACGATCTCAATACCGGCGCGCCCTATTACGTCATCAATTACGACGATGAGTCCGGCCTGACGAACACCGTCACGTCGGGCGAGGGGCAATATGCCAACCGCACGCTCTATATCCATCGCGGCGCGGCTCAGGCGGTGCGGTCCGAACGCTTTCAGGTGTTGCTCGAGGCTGTCGGCGAGCTTGAGGCCGCCATGGGCAGCCGGTTCCTCGATGTCGAATTCGCGCTCGGCGAGGACCTGACCCCCTATCTGTTCCAGGCGCGCGCCATCACGACGCAGCCGAACTGGAACCGCGCAGTGGCGCAGCGCATCGACGCGGAACTGCACGGCATCCAGAGCTTCATGAGCCGCCGCCTGCGGCGGGCGCCGGGTGTCCATGGCCGCACCACCGTGCTGGGGCAAATGCCGGACTGGAACCCGGCGGAGATGATCGGCCGCGCGCCGCGCGCGCTGGCGATGTCGCTCTACAGCGCCTTGATCACCGACCGCGCCTGGCGGGACGCGCGGGAGCGGATGAACTACGCGGTGCCGGCGGACGAGGCGCTGATGGTGTCGCTCGCCGGGCAGCCTTTCATCGACACCCGCCTGAGTTTCAACTCCTATCTGCCCGCAGGCCTGCCCGAGACCATCGCCGAGAAGCTCGTCAACAGATGGGTCGAGCGTCTCGCGAAACATCCCGAGCTGCACGACAAGATCGAATTCGACGTGGCGATCACCACGTTCAGTTTCGATCTCGACGACAAGCTCGATCGCCTGGTCGGCGATGCTTTGACCCCCGCCGAGCGCGGCGTTTTCCGGGAGGCTCTGCGGCAGCTCACGCTGCCGCTGCTGCGCGGGGAGGGCGAGGGCTCGATCGCCGCGGCGCTGGCGCGTGTCAAGCGGCTTGCCGGTCAGGCGCTGCCCGATGCTGAGGAAGGGCTCGCCTGCCTCGCTCCGATGATCGCGGACTGCATTAGCGACGGCACCGTGCCGTTCGCGATGCTGGCCCGCCACGGCTTCATCGCCCGCACATTGCTGTTGTCGCTGGTGGCGCGCGGCGTGCTCGGCACCGACGACGTGGCGAGGCTGCAGGCCGGCGTGCGCACGGTCGCCGGCGATCTGGTTGACGCCATGCGCGACCTGCAGGCCGGGCGTCTGCCGCAGGCGGATTTCATGGCGCGTTACGGCCATCTGCGGCCCGGCACCTACGATATTCTGTCGTCACGCTACGACCAGATGCAGGATGTCATTGCGCGCGGCGGCGCCGCGGCGGCCGCATTCGCGCATGCCGCCTTCGCGCCGGGCGACGCGCAGCGCGCGGCGATCGACCGGCTGCTCCGCGACGAACGGCTTGATGGCGTCGACGCCGACAGTCTCCTTGCTTACTGCTCGGCGGCCATCGCCGGCCGCGAATATGGCAAGTTCGTCTTTACCCGCTCGGTCAGCGCGATGCTGGAAATCATCGCCGCCTCCGGCGAACGCATCGGCCTCAGCCGCGAGGAACTGTCGCATGTGCCGCTGCAGGATCTGCTCGATGTCGCGCGGTCCGGCGACGAGGCGGCCGCCCGCGAACGGTTGCGCGCCGTGTCGGAGCGCGAGGCCGAGCGTCACGCGCTGACCTCGGCGATCCGTCTGCCGCAGGTGCTGTTCGACGAGGCCGGCGTTCATGTCGTGCCGTTCCAGGTCAGCCAGCCGAACTTCATTACCGCGTCGAAAGTGACCGCCGAGGTCGTCTATCTCGATGCGCACCATACCGGCCTCGATCTCGACGGTCGCATTGTTCTGATCGAGAGCGCCGACCCCGGCTACGACTGGATATTCGCGCAGCGCATCGCCGGTCTCATCACTAAATACGGCGGCGCGAATTCCCACATGGCGATCCGCTGCGCGGAATTCGGCATCCCGGCCGCCATCGGCTGCGGCGAGCAGCGGTTTGAAGCTTTCGTTCAGGCCGGCCGCCTCAGCATCGATTGTTCGGTCGGCCTCATCATTCCTCTGTGCTGAACACGGAGCGGACATGGTCATCTGGCTGATCGGACTATCGGGAGCGGGCAAGACGACGCTGGCACAGCAGGTCGCAGGCATCGTTCGCGAGCGCCGCCGGCAGGTCGTCCTGCTCGACGGCGACAGCGTCCGCGAGCTGTTCGGCAACGATCTCGGCCACGATCTCGAGGGCCGCCGCCGCAATGCCGACCGGATCTGCCGCCTGTGCGCGTTTCTGGACGAGCAGGGCATCGACGTCGTCTGCGCCATTCTGTCGATCTTTCCCGAGTCGCGCGCCTGGTGCCGCGCGAATTTGAGGCGTTATTTCGAAGTGTTCATCGACGCGCCGATCGATACGCTGCGTCAACGCGACTCCAAGGGGCTCTATGCCCGGCACGCGCGGAGCGAGATACGCAACGTCGCCGGCC
>Ga0180221_1000524_pt1 | contig 32910 bp, 32 predicted proteins | sample eDN5th37CKraftMG_FD_151339 | JGI IMG/M metagenome (GOLD analysis project Ga0180221, IMG submission 151339) | Enriched Miracle-Growth compost microbial communities from Emeryville, California, USA - eDNA 5th pass 37_C Kraft MG (version 2) (version 2) ...
CTTCGGCGGGGTCCTGCTCGGCGCGGGCGGCCTGGTGCGGGCCTACTCCGGCGCGGTGGCCGAGGCGCTCGACCTCGCGGCTACCCAGGGCGCGCTCCGGAGGCGCGAGGTGCTCACGGAGGTCGTCGTCGACGTGCCGCACGCGGACGCCGGGCGCGTGGACCACCTGCTGCGCGACTGGGCCGCGCAGCACGGCGCCGTGCTCGGCGAGCCCGCGTACGCCGCCGTCGCCCGGCTGTCCCTGCTGGTCCCCCCGGCCGCCCTCCCCCGCCTGCGCGAGGACCTGGCCGCGGCGTCGGCGGGCGCCCTCACGCCCGTGCCGGGAGCCGACCGGGTCGTCGACCTCCCCGCCTGACCCCGCCGAGCGTTGTGGGCTAGGGCTGGACGCCGTCGGCGGTGACGGTCGCGCCGTCGGGGACGGTCGCGGGCTCGCCCGCGTCCGGCAGGGTCGCGTCGCCCTCGGCGCGCACCCCGGCGCCGAAGGTCCAGTCGCCCTCGACCGTGAACGACGACGCCGCGCGCAGCGACGGCGCGCCCTGGGCGAACCGCTCGTCGAAGGACCCGATCGGCTTGTAGGTCTTCGACAGCGACACCAGCGGCGCCTCCACCTGCGCGACCAGGCGGTAGTCCGCCGTCAGCTCGTAGACGTCCGACCGCATCAGCAGCAGGTCGCCCGTGGTCTTCACCGGCAGGAAGCGCTCGCGCCCCACCTCGATCGCCGTGGCGCCCTCGAAGACGGCCACCGCGGCGCCCATGGCCGACTCGATCTGCACGACGGCGGGCGACGACGCGTCCGTCGGGTCCACGGTCTTCTCGTTGCGGATGAGGGGCAGCTCGAGCACGCCGCCGGTGCGGTCGAGCTCGGCCGCCAGGGCCTTGAGGTCGAACCAGAGGTTGTTGGTGTGGAAGTAGGGGTGCACGGCCGGGTCGAGGGAGACCTCGACGTCGTCCGGGTGCGTCTGTGCCGTCTCGCGCTGCACGATGCGGCCGTCGCTCCTGCGCACGACGAGCTGGCCGCCCTTGACGTCCGCGGGCGTCTTCTTGCACATCTCGGCCGCGTAGGGGGCGCCGGACGCGGCGAACCAGGCGGCGATCGCGCCGTCGGGGGCCGCGCCGAGGTTGTCGGAGTTGGAGACGCTCGCGTACCGGAAGCCGGCGTCCAGGAGGGCGCGCACGACGCCGGAGGCGTGCAGGGCGGGGTACAGGTCCCCGTGCCCGGGCGGGCACCACTCGAGGGAGGGGTCGGCGGGCCACTCGACCGGCTCGAGGGTGTCGGCGAGGAGCTTGGGCTCGCGGTTCTGCAGGAAGTCCACGGGCAGCCCGTCGACGGCGAGGTCGTCGTAGGGGTCGAGCGCGGCGAGCGTGTCGTCGCGGGTGCGGAAGGAGTTCATCAGGACGAGGGGCAGCCGCGCGCCGGTGGCCTGCCGGGCGGCGCGCACCTGGCGGACGATGACGTCGAGGAAGGTGAGGCCCTGCTCGCCCGCGTCGCCGTCGGGCGCGTCGTCGCGCACGGTGAGCAGGGACTTCGCCCGGTCCATGCCCATCGACGTCCCGAGCCCGCCGTTGAGCTTGATGATCGCCGTGCGGGCGAGGGCGTCCTGCGCGTCGGCGGCGGAGACGTCGAGGTCGGCGTGCCGCGGCAGGTCGACCAAGGGCTCGACGTCGGCCTCGCGGACCAGCCCCGTCTCCCCGGACTCGAGAAGCCGGTAGAAGCGGGTGAAGGTGTCGATCGCGGCGGGGGCGACGCCCTCAGCCTGCATCTTCTCTCGGGCCAGGGCCAGTCCGCGGTCGCTCATGGGTGCACCCTAACCGCGGCCCGCGGGAGGCGGCGGGGCGGGCCGCTACTCGAAGCGCGCGGGGTCGCCGGCGCCCGCCCGGACGACCGCCGGGTAGCCCTCGGACCAGTCGACGACGGTAGTGGGCTCCGCGAGGACCTCGCCGGCGTCGATCACGGCGTCGACGACGTGGTCCAGCTCCTCCTTGACCTGCCAGCCGTCGGTGAGCGGCTGGTCCACGCCGGGCAGGATGAGGGTGGACGACAGCAGCGGCTCCTCGAGCTCGCGCAGCAGGGCCTGGACCACGCGGGAGTCGGGGATGCGCACGCCGATGGTCTTCTTCTTGGGGTGCGCGAGCCGGCGCGGCACCTCCGGCGTCGCCGGGAGGATGAACGTGTACGGGCCGGGGGTCGCGGCCTTGATCGCGCGGAACGCGCTGTTGTCCAGGCGCACGAGCTGGCCGAGCTGCGCGAAGTCGGCGCACACGAGCGTGAAGTGGTGGCGGGCGTCGAGGTGCCGGATCTGGCGGATCCGCTCGGTCCCGTCGTGCTGTCCGACACGGCAGCCGAGGGCGTACCCCGAGTCGGTGGGGTAGGCGATGAGAGCGCCGTCGTGCAGCATGGCGACGACCTGGGAGACCGCCCGCGGCTGCGGGTCGACCGGGTGGACGTCGAAGTACCGGGCCATGCTCGGCAGCGTATCCCCGAGGGCCGCCGCCCCACCTGTCGACGGGCGGTGCGGCGTCAGGCGAGGGCGCGGCGCAGCTCCGCCTCGCTGGCGTTGCCGCCGGAGCACATGACGCCGACGCGGCTGCCGGCGAACACCTCGGGGTGGGTGAGGACGGCGGCCAGGGCCGCGGCCCCGGCGCCCTCGGCGACGGTGCGCGCGGCGGTGAGGTAGAGGCGCTGGGCGGTGGTGATTGCGTCGTCCTCCACGAGCAGGAAGTCCGCCAGGTGCTCGCGCAGCACCCCCTGGGTGAGGGCGAAGCCGCACCCGACGGCGAGCCCCTCGGCCCGCGTGGTGTTGACGGCGGTGCGCAGCGCGCCCGCGCGCCAGGAGTCGTGGGCGGCCGGGGAGGCGGCGGACTGGACGGCCACCACCCGCAGCCCGGGCGCCAGCGCTTCCGCGACCAGGCAGGCGGCCGCGGCGCCGGAGCCGCCGCCGACGGGCACGACGAGCACGTCGAGGTCGGGGGACTGCTCCAGGAGCTCGAGCGTCGCCGTCGCGACCCCGGCCACCAGGGCGGGCTCGTTCGCCGCCCCCACGAGCCGGGCGCCGGTGGCGGCGGCCACCTCGCCCGCGCGGTCTCGGGCGTCGTCGAACGTCGCGCCGTGCAGGACGACGTCGGCCCCCAGGGCGCGCACGGCCCGCTCCTTGAGGGGGTTCGGGTGCTCGGGCATGACGATCGTGCAGGCCGTGCCGGTGCGCCGCGCGGCGTGGGCGAGCGCCTGTGCGTGGTTGCCCGTCGAGTAGGCGACGATGCCGCGCCGGCGCTGCGCGTCGTCGAAGCCGAGCAGGAGGTTGAGGGCGCCGCGCACCTTGAACGCGCCGGTGTGCTGGAGGTTCTCGTGCTTGACGACGAGGGTGGCCCCCTCCGCGCCCGCCTCGGCGACGGCGCGGTCCAGCTCGGGGTGGCCCTGGGCGGGCGTGCGGACCACGAGGCCGTCGGTCCGGCGCGCCGCGGCGAGCACGTCGCGCATCGTCGGGGGCGGCAGGACGTCGGCGGCGGGCTGCGGTGTCGTCGTCATCTCAGCAGCATCACCGCCGCGCACTCATAGGTCCAATGCCAGTTCGGACTGAGCGCCATCGAATCGCCCGATGGATCGTCGTAGGCTGGTCGGGTGTCCGTCGAACCCGCTTCCCCGCCGCACCTGGACCTCACGCGTTTGCGGGTGCTGGCCGCCGTCGCCCGCACCGGGTCGGTGACCGCCGCCGCCCGCGATCTGCACTACGCGCAGCCGTCGGTGAGCCACCACCTCGCCCGCCTCGAGGCGGAGGCCGGCATCCCCCTGCTGCAGCGGGCCGGCCGCGGCGTGCGCCTCACCGAGGCGGGCCGGCTGCTCGCCGAGCGCGCCGAGGAGATCCTCGGGCGCGTCGAGGGCGCCCGCCGCGAGCTGGACGCGCTGGTGGGGCTCCGGGCAGGGCGCGCGCGGCTCGCGGCGTTCCCGTCCGCGCTGGCCACCCTCGTGCCTGCCGCCGTGGCGTCGCTGCGCGCGGACCACCCGGGGCTGTCCGTGGGTCTCGTCGAGGCCGAGCCTCCGGAGGCCGCCGCCGTCCTGCAGGCGGGCGATGTCGACGTCGCGCTCGTCTTCCGGCACACCGACGTGCCCCACGCGAAGGCGATGGACCTGTCGCGGTTCGAGGCCACCGTGGTGCACGAGGAGCCCATCGCGCTGGTGCGCCGTGCCTCGGACGTCGCGCGCACGGGGGTCACCGGCGACGACGGCGGCCCTCCCCCGCTGGACGACCTGCGCGACGCGTCCTGGATCGCGGGGTGCGAGCGCTGCCGCGCCGACCTGGTCTCGCGCTGCGCGGTGGCCGGTTTCGCGCCGCGCATCGCCTTCGAGACGGATGACTACGTGGCGGTGCAGGCGCTCGTCGCGTCGGGGGCCGGCGTGAGCCTGCTGCCCTCGCTGGCGCTGCGCGCGCACCGGCACCCGGGCGTGGTGGCGCAGCACCTGCCCGGCGCCACCCGGCAGGTCCTCGCCCTCACGGTGGGTGCGCCCACGCCCGCGGCGCGGGCCCTGGTCGAGCGGCTGGTCGAGGCGGGAGCCGCGGCCCGCGACTAGCGTGGCACCGTGCCTGAGCAGCTGAGCTGGCTCGAGGGCTGGTGGGCCACCGGTGACTACGACGTCGCCCGCGAGGTGCTGCAGCGCGGCGTCGGCGCGCTGCTGTGCCTCGCGTTCGTCCAGGCACTGGGGCAGTTCCGCCCCCTCCTCGGCGAGCGCGGGCTGCTGCCCGTGCCGCGCTTCACCGCCCGGGTGCGGTTCCGCGACGCGCCGTCGCTGTTCCACCTGGGCTACTCCGACCGGCTGCTGGTGGTCGTCGCCGGCCTCGGGGCGCTGGGCGGTGCCGCCCTCGTCGCCGGGGTGCCGCAGCTCGGGCCGTGGTGGGTCACGACCGTCGTCTTCCTCGCGCTGTGGGCCGCCTACCTGTCGATCGTGACGGTCGGGCAGCGCTTCTACGCGTTCGGCTGGGAGACGCTGCTGTGCGAGCTGGCGTTCCTCGCCGCCTGGTTCGGGTCGCCCGCGGTGCCCGTGCCGTTCCTGCTCGTGCTCGCCGCCCGCTGGCTGCTGTTCCGGCTGGAGCTGGGCGCGGGGCTCATCAAGTGGCGCGGCGACCCCGCGTGGCGCGACCTCACCGCCCTCGACTACCACCACGAGACGCAGCCCATGCCGGGGCCGTTCAGCTGGCACGCCCACCACCTGCCGCCCTGGTGGCACCGCACGGAGGTGGTGGGCAACCACGTGACCCAGCTGCTCGTGCCGTGGCTCCTGTGGCTGCCCCAGCCGCTGCCGAGCGTCGCCGGGGGCGTGGTGGTGCTCACGCAGGGGTGGCTGGTGCTCACCGGGAACTTCGCGTGGCTGAACTGGGCCGCCATCGTGCTGGGCGCCGCGATGGTCTCCGACGGCGTGTGGCACTCCCTGCTCGGTGGCCTCTCCCCCGATTCTGCGTCCGCCGCGGCCCCGGCGTCCTCCGTGGCCGACGTGCCCCTCGGCTACGCGCTGGCGGTGAGCGTGGTGGTCCTCGTGCTGGCGGTGCTGTCCGTGCGCCCGGCCCTCAACCTCGCCTCGTCGCACCAGCGGATGAACGCGAGCTTCGAGCCGCTGCGCCTGGTGAACGCCTACGGCGCGTTCGGGAGCGTCACCCGCCGGCGCGACGAGGTCGTCGTGGAGGGCACGCTCGCCGAGCGGCCGGGACCGGACGACTGGCACGAGTACGGGTTCCGCGGCAAGCCCGGCGACGTGCACCGCCGCCCGCCGCAGGTGGCGCCCTACCACCTGCGGCTGGACTGGGTCCTGTGGTTCGTGCCGCTGGGCGCGGCCGGCCCGTGGATCCCGCGGCTGTGCGAGCGCCTCCTGGAGGCCGACCCCGCGACGCTGCGCCTGCTGCGGCACGACCCGTTCGACGGCGCCCGGCCCCGCTGGGTGCGGATGCGGCTGTTCCGCTACCGGTACACCACGCCCGACGAGCGGCGCCGCAGCGGCGACTGGTGGGTGCGCCGCGAGCTGGAGGTGCTCGTCGACCCGGTGGACCTCGCCCGCCTGCGCCCCGGGCGGTGACGCGGGCGGGCGAGATCGGCCCGGCGAGACAGACCGGCCCGGACCGGCGGGTCAGACCAGCGAGTCCTGCCAGGCGGCGTTGAGCGCCGCGTAGTGGCCGTCCCCGGCGGCCAGGTCGTCCGGGGTGCCGTCCTCGATCACGCGGCCGTGCTCCATGACCAGCACTCGGTCGGCGATCGCGACCGTCGACAGCCGGTGGGCGATGATGATCGCCGTCCGGTCGGCCAGCAGCGTCTGCAGGCCGTGCTGCACGAGCCGCTCGCCCGGGATGTCCAGCGAGGACGTGGCCTCGTCGAGCACCAGCACCGCCGGGTCGGCGAGGAACGCCCGCGCGAAGGAGAGCAGCTGCCGCTGCCCTGACGAGACGCGGCCGCCCCGCTTGTTGACGTCGGTGTCGTACCCGTCCGGCATGTCCATGATGAACTCGTGCGCGCCGACCGCGCGGGCCGCCGCCTCGATGTCGTCCTGGGACGCGCCCGGCCGGCCGAGCGCGATGTTCTCCCGGACCGACCCGCTGAACAGGTACGCCTCCTGCGTCACCATCACCACGGCGCGCCGCAGGTCGGTGGTCGACAGGTCGCGCACGTCCACGCCGTCGAGCTGCACCCGGCCCTCGGTGGCGTCGTAGAAGCGGGTCACGAGCTTGGCGAGCGTGGACTTGCCCGCGCCCGTCGTGCCGACCAGCGCCACGGTCTGGCCCGCGGGGATGGTGAGGTCGAGGTCCGGCAGCACCACCGGTCCGTCGCCGTAGCGGAAGGTGACGTGGTCCAGCCGCAGGTCGCCGCGCGCGTGCGGGAGCGCCACGGGACGGCGCGGCTCCACGACGGTGGGCTCCTCGGCCAGCAGGCCGGACACCTTCTCCAGCGCCGCCGTGGCGGACTGGAACGAGTTGTAGAACATGCCCAGCTGCTGGATCGGCTGGAAGAACCGCTTGACGTACAGGAGGGCGGCCACGAGCACGCCGACGTCGAGCGAGCCGGAGTAGACGCGCCACCCGCCGACGGCGAGCGCCGCCGCGACCGCCACGTTGCCGATGAGCACGAGCCCCGGCTGGTAGCGGCCGTTGACGCTGAAGATCCGCAGGTTGGCGTCCCGGTACTCCTCGCCGAGCCGGTCGTACTCGGCCTCGGTGGTCGACTCGCGGCGGAAGGCCTGCACCGCCCGCATGCCCGTCATCGTCTCGACGAACTTCACGATGAGGCGCGCCGACGTGGTGCGCTGCTGGCGGTAGAAGAGCTGCGAGTGCTTCTGGAACCACCGCGTGAGCAGCCACGCCGGCACCAGCGCGACGGCGAGCACGAGGCCGGAGCGCCAGTCGAGCAGGAACAGGGTCAGGCCGGTGAACACCATGAGCATGAGCGAGGAGACGACGCCGGTCAGGCCGCCGTCGAGCAGCTCGCGCAGCGCCTCGAGGTCGGAGGTCTGGCGGCTGATGATGCGGCCCGAGGTGTACGACTCGTGGAACTCCAGGCTCAGCAGCTGCGTGTGCCGGAAGACGCGCCGGCGCAGGTCCAGCAGCACGCCCTGGGCGATGCGCGCGGCCTGGCGCACGTAGGCGCCGGCGCAGAACCCGCCGACGACCGCGGCGACGAGGTAGGCGGAGCCGACGAGCACGAGCGTGCCGGCGTCGCCCGCCATGAGGTCGGGCACGGCGCCGTCGATGGCGAGGGAGACGAGCCACGGCCCGGCGACCTGGCCGAGGGTCGAGACGACGACCAGCAGGCCGGCGAGGGCGAGGGCGCCGCGGCGTGGCCGCAGCATCTCCCCCAGCAGGCGCACCGAGCGCGAGCGGACGGCGCGTGAGGTCGCCCGGTCGAGCTGCGTAGCGTCGTCGGCGGTCGCGTCGGTGGGGCGACGGCGTGCGTCCGGCCCCGTGGACGGGTCGGCGGGGGCGGGGGTGCGGCTCACCGCTGGACCTCCTCGGTCGGGGCGTGCTCGGTGGGGGCGTGCTCGGTCGGGTCGTCCTCGGCCCCGTCGTCCCGGTCGGCGTGCTCGGCGCACTCCTCCCAGTCCTGCTCCAGGCTGGAGATGACGTGCCGGTAGTGGGCGTCGGTGGCGAGCAGGTCGCTGTGCGTGCCGACGGCGGTGATCCGCCCGTCCTGGAGCACGGCGACCCGGTCCGCGAGCGCCACCGTGGAGGGCCGGTGGGCGATGACGAGGCTCGTCGTGCCGGCCAGCACGTCGCGCAGGCGCGCCGTGACGGCCTCCTCGGTGGCGACGTCGAGCGCGGACAGCGGGTCGTCCAGCACGAGCACGGCGGGGCGTGCGGCGATGGCGCGCGCGAGCGCGAGCCGCTGTCGCTGCCCGCCGGACAGCGACAGCCCCTCCTCGCCGATCCGCGTCTCGACGCCCTGCGGCAGGTTCTCGACGAAGCCGGCCTGGGCCACCTCGATCGCCTCGTGCAGGCGGCGCTCCCGCTCGGCCTCGGGGACGGCGTCGGGGCCGGCCTCGGGGACCCCGAGGAGCACGTTGTCGCGCACCGAGGCGGAGAACAGCGTGGGGTCCTCGAAAGCGACGGCGACGGCGCGACGCACGTCCTGGCGGCGCAGGCGTCGCACGTCCACGCCGTCGAGCAGCACCTGGCCGCCGGTGACGTCGAAGATGCGGGGCACGACCATCGCGAGCGTGGACTTCCCGGAGCCCGTGAGCCCGACGAGCGCGGTCGTGGTCCCGACGGGCAGCTCGAGGTCGACGTGCTCGAGGACCGGGCGGGCGGCGTCCTCGTAGCGGAAGCTCACGTCGCGCAGCTCGACGTGGCCGCGCGGCGCGGGCGCGTCGACCGGGTCGGCGGGGTCGGCCAGCGGGTTGGGCGTCTCCATGACCTCGAAGAAGCGGTCGACGGCGGTGCGGGCGTTGAGCGTCATCGACAGGGTCATGCCGAGGTCGACGACGGGGCCGTTGATGACGGCCGCCGTGAGGAAGAAGGCGACGAGGCTGCCCACCGTGACCTGGCCCTGGGCCGCGAGCACGGTGCCGAGCACGAGGCAGACGGCGAGCGTGACCTCGGGGATGAGCTGCAGCGAGGTCGTGACCGTGGCCTGGTTGCCGGCCTTGCGGATCTCCGTGCGGCGCAGCTCCTCCGCCTGGTCGGTGAACGAGTCCAGGGCGTCGCGGCCGCGGCCGAACGCCTTGAGCACGCGGATGCCGTGCACCGACTCCTCGACCGTGGTGGCGAGGTCGCCCGACTGGTCCTGGGACAGGCGCGCGATGACCCGGTAGCGGCGGGAGAAGCGGAAGGCGATGACGGTCACCGGGATCGCGCCGGCGAGGTACACCAGGCCGAGCCAGCCGGCGGTCGTGAGCAGGATGGCCACACCGACGACGATCGTCACGGCGCTGACGACGAGCTGCAGCAGCCCGAAGATCAGCCAGCGGCGCAGCAGGCCGAGGTCGCCCATGATGCGGCTGAGGAGCTGCCCGCCGGGCCACCGGTCGTGGAACGCCACCGGCAGGTCCTGCAGGTGGCGGAACAGGGCCATGCGCATCTCCGCCTCGACCCGCGTGCCGGGGTACATCACGAGGTTGCGGCGCAGCAGCACGAAGCCCGCCTCCGCGACGCCGAGGCCGAGCACGAGCAGGACCGGCACGACCAGGGCCCCGAGGTCGTGGGCCGCCGCCCCCTGGGCCAGCGGCCCCTCGACGAGGACCTGCAGGACGCGCGGGATGGCGAGGGCGGCCAGGCTCGCCCCGAGCGCGGAGAGCAGACCTCCGAGGAGGCGGGGCACGGCGGGCCGGACGTACGGGTAGAGCCGCCTGATCGACGCGAGGGTGGAGAGCTCGGACCCCGCGGGGGCGGCGGGTCGACGGGACGACGGGGAGGCGGAGCTCTCCCGGGGACTGTCGGAGGGATCGGCGCCGGCGGCGCCACGGCTGCTGCTGCGCGAGGTGCGCTTCGTGTCGGGCATCACATCTATTCTGTCACTCTCCCCCGACACGCTTGCCCCGGTCACCGGGGGTGCGGTCCGTCGTGGACATCGCTTACCGCCGCAGGATCCCGCCGTCGGGCTCGACGGCGGGACCCGGCGCTCAGCCGACCGCGACGCCCTCCGCCGGCCGTGCGGGCGCGGGCAGCCCTGTCTGGTCGAAGAACGCCAGCTCGTGCGCGCACGCCGCGCCGAACGCCGCCCGCATCCGGGCGCGGGTGGTCGAGTCGGCGCCCGCCGCGGCCCGGCGCAGGATCGCGACGGCCTCGCGCGTCGCCTCCGCGAACGCCTCGTCCGCGTAGGTGGCCAGCCACGCGTCGTACGGGTGGTCGGCACGGCGGCGCGCGGCGAGCCGCTCGCCCACGTCCTGGTAGATCCAGTAGCAGGGCAGGACGGCGGCCACGAGCGTCGCGTAGTCGTCGCCGGCCGCGCGCAGGTGGTCGAGGTAGGCGGTCGTCGCGGGGCTCGCGGGCACGTCGTGCGGCTCCCCGCCCAGCCACCGGGTGTGCAGGTCGAGCTCGGTGACCAGCGCCCCGTGGGCGCCCCCGGCCCAGAACGCCTGCTCGGCCCGCGTCGGAGCGAGCTCGCTCGCCCGGGCCAGGCACCGGGCGTACTCGCGCAGGTAGAGGGCGTCCTGCTCGAGGTAGGCGCGGAAGTGGTCGGCGTCGAGCGTCCCGTCGCCGAGGGACCGCACGAAGGCCAGCCCGTCGATCGCCGCCCGGACGCCGGCGGCCTCCTCCCACCACACGTCGACGACGTCGACGACGTCCTGGCCCTCGGGCGACACGGCGGCGCCGGCCGCCGGGTCGACCCGGGCGACCGGACCGACGGGCCCGCGACCGCCCGGCAGCCCGACGAGGTGGTCGACGGGGCCGTGCCCCGTGCCGACCTGCAGGTCCTCGCCCGCGCGGATGGCCGCCGACAGCCACGTCTTGGTCTCGCGCAGCGCCCGCGCCCAGTCGCCCGTGCGCACGAACCGGGTCGCGAGGCCGCTGGACAGCGAGCAGCCGGTGCCGTGGGTGGCCGCCGTCCGCAGCCGCTCGCCGGCGAGCTCGACCAGCACCCCGTCGGCGCCGACGAGGGCGTCCGGGACGCCCACCGGTCCTCCGTCGGCATGAGCCCCCTCGAGCCGGTCGAGGTGGCCGCCGTCCGCAGCCGCTCGCCGGCGAGCTCGACCAGCACCCCGTCGGCGCCGACGAGGGCGTCCGGGACGCCCACCGGTCCTCCGTCGGCATGAGCCCCCTCGAGCCGGTCGAGGTGGCCGCCCTTGGCCACCACCAGCACGCCGTGCCGGGCGGCGAGCCGCCGCGCCTGCCCGAGCGCCGCGGGCCAGTCGGGTGCGGGCGGCTCCCCGGCCAGCACGGCGAGCTCCGGCAGGTTGGGCGTCACGACGTCGACCCGGGTCAGCAGGTCGCGCACCGCGCGCTCGGCGGCCGGGTCGAGGAGGCGGTCGCCGCTCGTGGCCACCATGACGGGGTCGAGGACGACGGCGGGCCGGGCCACGACCGCCGCGCGCGGCAGGGCGTCGAGCCAGGCGGCCACGGCCTCGGCCACGGGGGCCGCCGCCAGCATCCCGATCTTCACCGCGTCGACGGCGACGTCGTCCACCAGGGCGTCGAGCTGGTCGACGAGGAATGCGGCGGGCGGCACGTGCACGTCGCGCACGCCCCGGGTGTTCTGCACGGTCAGCGCCGTGAGGGCGGCCATCCCGTAGCCCCCCGCCGCGGCGATCGACTTGAGGTCCGCCTGGATCCCCGCGCCGCCCGACGGGTCGGAGCCCGCGACCGCCAGGACGCGGGGCCGCGCGGGCGTCCGTCGCGACCTCGTCGTGGGGGCAGTCGTAGGGACAGCCGTGGGAGCAGAGGTGGGGGCGGTGGTGCCGGCGTGGCCGGCGGAGCTGTCTTCAGGTGCGCGCGCACGCATGTCGACATCCCTTCGCTAGTACGAGCTAGATCAGGTTCGACGGGTGTGGTCTCAGCGCCTCGTGCCCCGGCCGGGTCGCGGACCCGGCCGACGACGGGACGCACCCCGTGTCGTGCCGCCCACCGTAGCCCAGCCGCGCACGCGCGCGGGGGCATGTCCCGGGCCGTGTCGGCGCGGTCCGCGGACGCGCGCGGGAGGCTCCGCGCGGGCCCGCGATAGGGTGCGGGCGTGCCCGTGGTCGTCCGTCGTGTGCGCGAGCTCCTCGTCGCCGGCACGACGCTGAGCATCGCGGCCGCCGCCCACCTCCTGGCCGGCGGCGCGCTCCCCACGGCTCCCCTGGCCTGGCTCGTCGTGGCCGCGCTCACCGCGCCGCTCGCGGTGTGGACCGCGCGCCGACGGCTGACGCTCCGGAGGCTGCTGCCGGCGATGGGCGCCCTGCAGCTCGTGCAGCACGGGGCCCTCTCGGTGCTCGGCGCCGCCGGCGGCCCGAGCCTGCTCCCGGGCACGGGCGGGCACGCGCTCCACGGCCCGGCCCCCGGGTCCCTGCCGCACGGGTCCCTGCCATACGCCGCGGACGCCGCGGCGCACCTGCACCCCGCGCACGACCCCACGTCGCCCTGGATGCTGGCCGCCCACGCCGCCGCCGTCCTGCTGACAGCCCTGCTGCTCGCGGCGGGCGACCGGGCCGCCCTCACCGTCGCGGCGCACCTGCGCCACGTCGCGCTCCTGGTCCAGGGGCCGGCGTCACTGCCCGTGGTCCGCGGGCGCGCCGTCGTCGCCCGGGCCGTCCGCCGTCCCCGCCCGGCACCCGTCCGCCGGCGCACGCCCCCGCGCGGCCCGCCGCTGCTCCCGGGCGCCCTCGCGCGCGCCGCCTGAGCCCGCCCTGGTCCGTCGTCGGACGGGGGCGGGTCCCCCTCGTCCGACCGCACGACACCAGGAGCTGACCCATGTCCACGACCGTCCTGCACCCCCGCACGCCCGGGCGCGCCCTCCGCCTTGCCGGGGCCGCCGCCCTCGCCCTGCCCGCCGTCGTCCTCGGCGCGGGCGCGGCGTCCGCGCACGTGACCGTGACGCCCGACGCCGCCGAGGCCGGGTCCTACGCCACCCTCACGTTCAAGGTCCCGAACGAGTCCGCGGAGGCCTCGACGACCGCGGTCCGGGTCGACCTCCCCGAGGCCACCCCGTTCACCAGCCTCTCCGTCGAGCCGGTGGCCGGCTGGACCGCGACGGTGACCCGGGCCCCGCTGCCCGAGCCGGTCGAGGTGCACGGCACCACCGTCACCGAGGCACCGGTGAGCGTCGAGTGGACGGCGGACGACGCCGACGCCGGGATCGCGCCGGGCGAGTTCCTCCGGTTCACCGTCTCGGCCGGCGCCGTGCCGGACGACGCCCGGGAGATCGTCCTGCCGGCCACGCAGACCTACTCCGACGGCGAGGTCGTCGCGTGGGACCAGGCGGCCGCAGGCGACACCGAGCCCGAGCACCCCGCGCCCGTCCTGCAGGTCGTGGCCGCCGACGACGCTCACGGCGTCGACGACGCCGCGTCGACCGCCGCCGGCGCGGAAGGGAGCACGGAGGCGGGCGCGGCGACCGAGCCTGGCGCCTCCCGCACGCTCCCGCTGGCGTTGGGCTCGGCCGGGCTCGGGCTCGGCCTGGTGGGCGCCGTCACGGGCGTCGTGGCCCTCGCCCGCACGCGCCGGACGGAGCAGCGGTGACCGCCCGGGGCGGCCGCGCCGCGACCACCGGTCGTCGTCGCGCCGCGGCCCTGGGCCTCGCGCTCGTCGCCGGCCTCGCCGCCACCGTGCCGGGAGCCGTCGTCACCGCGATGCCCGCGAGCGCCCACAACGTGGTCGTCGGCACGCAGCCGGCGGCGTCCTCGACCGTGACGGACGCACCCGGCACCGTCGAGGTGACGTTCGACGACGTCGTGCTCGACCTGTCCGCCGAGGGCTCCAGCACCGTCGTCACCGTGACCGACGAGTCCGGCACGGACCACGCGACCGGCTGCCCGACGACGCAGGACCGCACCGTGTCGGTGCCGGTGGCGCTCGGCGCACCGGGTGAGTACACGGTCGACTGGCGGATCGTGTCGGCCGACGGGCACCCCACGAGCGGGGAGTTCGCCTTCACCTACGACCCGCCCGCGGGGGCGTCGTCCCCGTCTCCCGCTCTCGATGCGCCGCCGTGCGGCACGGCCTCGACGGGTGAGGCGGCGGACGACGCGGCGGCGGGCGGCGGTCAGGCGGGCGGAGCCACCGTGACGGCGGGGTCCACGGTCGGGGCCTCGGACCTGGTGGTGGTGCTCGGTGTCGCGGGCGGCGTGGTCGTCCTCGCGGGCCTCGGCGTGCTCGTGGCGCTCCGCCTCGCGCGCCGCCGCGACTGACGCCCCGCAGCGCAGGAGGACCTGGCGGGGACCTGGCAGGTCCCCGCCAGGCAGTACCGGCCGGCACGCGCCGGTGCGTCCGGGCAGCCCCGGCCGCACCGGCGCCCTCGCCGCCCCCGACGGTCTCCCTCGCCGCCTACGATGCCCCCCATGGATGCAGGGCAGATCGTCGGGATCGTGACGGGCCTGGTCGTGGTGGTCGTGCTGGTGACGGCGGTGGCCCTGTGGTCGGTGCGGCGGCGCCGCGCGGCCCGGGGCCGCACGCAGGAGCGGGAGGCCGAGCTCGCGCGCCTGGGGGTCGAGGCCGGCTCGGCCCTGGTGCGGGCGGACGAGCGGGCCCGTCTGGCGGAGGACGAGCTCGCGTTCGCGCAGGCGGAGCTCGGTGAGCGGGAGACGCGCGAGCTCGCGCCGACGCTGCGCCGGGCGCGCGAGCGCCTCGCCGAGGCCTTCCACCTGAACCAGCTCCTGCACGACCACGTCCCTGACACCGACCAGCAGCGCCAGGAGTGGTCGGCGCGGATCGTGGACCTGTGCCGCTCGGCCGACGGATCTCTGGACGAGCTGGACCGCGGGCTCGCGGGCCTGCGCCGGACCGTGCGCTCGACGCCCGCCGCCGTCGACCGCGTGGCGGCGGAGGTCGCGCGGGTGCGCGACGCCGTCCCGGAAGCCCGCGCGGACGTGGACCGGCTGCGCGGCGTGTACGCACACAGCGCGCTGCTGCCGGTGGCGGACAACCCGGACCAGGCGGAGCGGCTGCTCGAGTTCGCGGGCCGCAGCGCCGCGGCCGCCCGTCGCCGCCTCGACGCGCAGCAGGTGGCCCAGGCGGGCGCCGCGGTGCGCGCCGCCGAGGAGGCGGTGCACCGGGCGGAGGGACTGCTGCGCGCCGTCGACGACTACGAGGCGGAGGCGCTGCGCGCCGAGGCCGCCCTCGGCGCGATCGTCGCGGAGTCGCGCGCGGAGCTGGCCGAGGCCCGCGCGCTGCCGGCCGACCAGCGGGCCGGGCGGATCGACGGCGCCGTGGCCGCGCTCGAGGAGGCGCTGGCCGCGCTCCCCGCGCCCGGCGAGCCGGGCGACCCGGTCGGGTCCCTGACCCGCGTACGGGAGGCGAACACCGCCCTCGACGACGCGGTGGCCGAGCGCGCGGAGCAGCGGGAGCGCCTGCGGCGGGCGTCCGCGCACCTGGGCACGGCGCTCGACGACGCCGAGCGGCAGCTCGCCTCGGCCCGGTCCGTCGTGGACGACTACCGCGCCCCGGTGGGTCCGGACGCCCGCACCCGGCTGGCGGAGGCCGAGCGCGAGGTGGCGCAGGCCCGCACCGCCGAGGACCCCGAGCGGGGGCTGGCGGCCGCCCGCCGCGGGGCGGCCCTCGCCGCCGAGGCCGCGACCCTGGCGCACCGCGACATCGCCCGCGCCGGGCACGGTCAGCGGTGGGACGGTGGCCAGAACACGAACGACGGCTACGGGGGCGGTTGGCAGGGCGACCCGCGGCGGCGCCGGCTGCCCGGGGCGGGCGGCTCCGACGTCTTCGGCGCGGTGCTCGGCGGGATGGTCCTGGGCGGGATCCTCGACGACCTCGGCGACATCTTCGACTGACGGGCCGGACCCGGCCCGCGGGGCGACGACGACACGGGAGGACGGATGACCACCACGGTCCGGCGACGCGTGCGGGTGCACGGCCGGGTGCAGGGCGTCGGGTTCCGGTGGGCGGCGCGCGAGGCCGCACGCCGGTGCGGCGTCGGCGGCCTCGTGCGCAACCTGCCCGACGGGACCGTCGAGGCGGAGGTCGAGGGCCCGCCGGACGCCGTCGACGCGATGATGACGTTCCTGCGGCAGGGCCCGCCCGTAGCGCGCGTCACGGGCGTCGACGTCGAGGACGTGCCGCCCGTGGGTGAGACGACCTTCGACGTCGGCAGCTGAGTGCGTGTGAGTGCGCGGCGCGGGGTCAGAACCCCTTGCGCTCCACGAGCATCAGCCGCCCGCCGGACGTGCGCGCGAGGTGGTAGGTCCGGTCGTAGGTGCCGACGTACCCGTACCGCTCGCCCACCCGCATCCGGTGGGCCGACCCGCCCGCGTACGGCCAGGCGACACGCCCCGCGTGCTTGACCACGATCGTGCGGGACGGCTTCTTCCACGCGACGGGGCGGACCCGGCCGACGCGGCCGTGGGTGTCGCGCGCGACGTACAGGTCGCCGGCGCGGCCGACGAGGGTCAGGCGGGCGCCGCGGCGCAGCGTGTACCGGGTGCCCGAGGTGCGCGCGGAGTACAGCGGCGCCCCGGTGCTCGCCACGGTGACGGTGCGCTGCTTGGACCAGCAGACCCCGCGGGCGATCTTCCGCGCCGCCTTGACGTCGGACGTGCGGTACCCGTACCCCGTCGCGCCCCGCACGGACAGCACCTTCGCCGCGTACGCGTCGGTGACGTGCTCGGGGCGTCCCGCGGCGACCGGGGGCCGGGTCGTGCCGCAGCGCAGGTAGATGCGGTGGTGGGCCGCCTCGTGCGCGACGACGAACCGGACGGTCGCCTTCGGCTGCCGCGCGAGGCGGGTGGACAGGGTGATGGTGCGCACGCCGGTCGTGTAGCAGCCCACCGACCGTGCGACGCCGCGGCACGCATTGCCGCCGACCCAGCGGACCTTGAGTCCGTAGCGCTTCGCCATGGCCTTGGCCTGGGACCGGTAGTGGCGGTTGGTCGTCCCCGTGCGCAGGGCGACGGGGGACGCGACGACCTCGTGCACCGCCCCGGCCGGGGGGGGCGCCCGCGTCCGGCTCGCCCGCGGGCGGCGCGGCCGGGCCTGCGGAGGCGAGGGTCGCCGCGGCGACCAGGGCGAGGGCCATGCTCAGGAACCGGTGGGGGCGGCGGCGGGCGGCCCGGGGGTGGTACGGCGCGCGGTGCATGGGTGCCCCTATGCACGCCCGGCGCTCGACAGCCGGGGCGGCTGGCGCGGCCGCCCCGGACGCGGCGTTCCCCGAGAACTCCGGGCCGACCCCACCTAGGGTGTGTCTGGGATCGCGGACCGGCGCCGGTTCGACGTCGACGAGGTTGCCGACGGCGGCACGGCCTGGCCCGGGCGTTCCGCAGCGGGCGAAACAGGAGGGGCCGGAGCGTGGGCGCGCGCGTGGACGGCGCACAGGTGCAGGTCACCGTGCCGGCCGACGGTCACGCGCGCGCGGGCGCCCCCGCCGCACACGTCGCAGTCCTCGTCCCCCGCCGCGCGGCCGGGCACCAGCTCCCACGGGCGCCGGGGCGCTCTCACGCCGCGGTGGCGCGCTGTGCCGCGCGGTTCACGAGACCGGCCGCCTCGCGGCGCGTCATCCCCTGCAGCACGAGCTCGTCGACCAGCGACGCGATGAGCTCGTGCACGTCGCCGGGATGCAGAGGTGCGCCGGCGCGGCGGCGGGTGAGCTCCTTGGTCAGCGGGGCGGTGCGCTCGGCGACCGACGGGCGTCGGGAGCGGGCGGGGACGGCGGGCATGGGATCTCCTCTCGGGCCTCGCGGGGCGAGGCGTCGCTGCGTCTATGCGCCGAGGACGAGGGACTCCCGCACCGGCGCCGCGGCGGCCGGCGCCGCGCTCTGCCGCCCGGTCCGTCGGGTGGTCTGTCGGGTGGTCTGCCGGGTGGTCTGTCGGGTGGTCGGGCCGGCGGGCTGGCGCGCCGCCTCGACGATCGCCGCGAGGGCGTCGCGCACCGCGGCCGGCGTGCGGCCGAGGGGCGCGCCCGGCAGCGCGGCGGCGCAGGTCAGCGCCTCGAGGTAGTCCTCGGTGTCGCGCTCCACGTCCACCGCACCGCGGTCCGGGTCCCAGGCGGAGCGGGCCTCGTGCTCGTGCGCCAGGAAGACGGCCGTGAGGTGGGCCACCCAGGCGGCGTCGACGCCGCAGCCCGCCACGGCGCGCTTGACGCCGACCCGGGTGCGCGAGACGGCGGGCCGGCCCGGGCGGGCGCGGTCCGCGAGCGCGTCGCGGGCCAGGAGGTCGGCGATGCGGCGCCCGTACTCGTGGGTGGCGACGGTCTCGAGGTGGGTGTCGTCGAACGCGTCCCACAGGGCACCGAGCGCGTCGGCGCGGGGGTCGGTGTCCGCGTCCGGCGCGCACAGCGCGACGACCGACCGCAGCGCGAGGGCGTCGTCCTCCTCGACCCAGGCCAGCATCCGGGCTCGCGCACCGGGGTCCAGGGGCCGCTCGAGGGCCGGCAGCTCGAAGGCGTCGCGCAGCACGGCCGCGTCGATGTGCGTGCGCATGACGCCGCGCTGGCGGGCGGCGGCGCCCCCGTGCGCCACGTGCAGCCGGTCCAGCCGCTCGTCGCGGCCCAGCTCGACGACCTCGGCCGCGTGGTCGGGGACCACGGGCAGCTCGTGCAGCAGCCCGGCCATGCGCCCCTCGGCGTCGAGGGTCCCCTCGAGCAGCTCGGTGGAGACGATCTGCCCGACCCGCCGCGTCGCGCGGACGCTGCGCAGCAGCGTGCGGTGCATGAGCGTGTAGTCGCCGAGCGCCTGCCGGATCGACCCGGCGGCGCTCGCCCCGTCGGCGAAGACCTCGAGGTCGAAGAACTTGGTGCCGTTGCGGCCCCGTGAGTCCCCGGCGGCGCCGTCCGTGCTCGGCAGGTCGAGGATCTTGCGCGTGTAGAAGTCGACGGCGGCGTCGACCATGTCGTCGTGCAGGTACCGCGCGATCGAGTGGCGGCGGCAGTAGCGCAGCGTCTCCGTCGGCACGATGCGCGTGCGGAACACGGCCTCGTAGATCGCCATGCGGGCGTCGCGCTCGGCGAGCGCGCCGGCACGCACGCGGCGGGCCAGCTCGGACGTGGTCCGGTCGAGCTCCTCGCTCTCGCGGTCGTGGACGGTCGTGCGGGCGGTGGCGGCGTCGGGGGCGACGGCGGACAGGGTCTGCATGACAAGGGTGTGTGCGGCGCCTCCGCGAAAATCGGGCGTCGAACGGCCCTCATCGCTGTGATCTCGATCACACCCCCTCCTGTGCCCCTCGTGATCTCTGCCGTCACGGCAGCTGCGGCCAGCCTCAGCGGCATAGGAGCCGACGAGAACGTCTCGGCGAAAGGAGACCCGTGGAGCACAGGCGCAGGTCGTCCGACCTGGGGCCCGGCGAGCACCTGCTGCTGCCGGCGTCCGTCCTCGACACGACCGCGCGCCTGACGGCGTGGAAGGAGTTCACCGGCCTCGGTGACGACGACCTGCTGCTGTCGCCGCTGTCCGCGGTGCCGCTCCCGATGCCGTGGACGGTGCCCGCCGGCCGGCGACGGTGGGCAGGGCTGCGCCCCGAGGCGATGTGGCACCCCCTGCTCTGGCTCCCGCGCCGGCTCGCCACGCCGTGCCTCCTGCACGACCCGGCACGCGGCCGGACCCGGGGCGAGGCGTACGACGAGTGGGCGCTGCGCGTCGTGCTCGAGCTGGTCGAGTCCGCCCCGGTGGTCGTCGAGGGCGGCCGCTGGCTCCTCCTGCACGACCCGGCGCACGGGCGGCACGTCCGCCCGGCCGAGCCCGGCGACGACGCCCTCGAGCCGCTCTACGACGTGCACTCCGGCACCTGGCTCGACGTCCTCGCGACGGTCGGGCTCGACGTCGACGACCCGGCGGACCTGGGCCGCGTCCGCGCCTGGCTGGACGGTGCCCCCGACGCGGCGCTCGACGGCGTCGACCTCGACCGGCACCTGCGGGCCCGCGGGCGCGACGACGCGTGGGCCCTGGACCGCGTGCACCGGCCGCTCGGCACCGCCGACGGGACCCGCACCTACGTCGAGGACCTGCGCGACGCCTCGTCGACCCTGGTCGCGCGGGAGGTCGACGCCCTCGTCGCCGCCGTCGCCGCCGACGCTCTCGGCGGCGCCGACGACGCCGCGCGCCTCGCCGGGCTGGCCGCGGCGCTGCTGTCCCCCGCGCCCGACGTGGCCGAGGACCTCGGCCTGACGCTGCACGTGCTCGCCGCCCGCCTGGAGCGTGCGGCCACCTCCACGGCCGCGCGGTCCGCCGTCGCGGACCTGCGCGCCGTGCTCGGCGCCGTCGCCGACGCCGCGGCCCCCGGCCTTCACCGCACCGCGCGGCGGGCGGAGGCCGAGGCCGAGGACGTCCTGCGCCAGGTGCGTGCGTTCGGCCGGGCACCCGCCCGCGGGCGCTAGTCGTCGCGCGGCGCACCGGCCGGGAGCCGCGCCGCCACGTGCTCGACGACCCCGGCGCGGGCCCGCCCGTGCTCCTCGACCTCGAGGCCCTGCTCGAGCACCCACCGCATCGGCCGCCGGCCGAAGTGCTCGCCCGCGAGCGGCACGCTCACCACGTCCGCGAGCGCCTGCAGCGCCCGCAGCGGCCAGGCGGTGGAGGCGACGTGGTCGGCGAGCAGGAGCTGCCCGCCCGGTCGCAGCACCCGGATCATCTCGGCGAGGGCGGCCCGGTCGTCCTCGATGCCGCACAGCGAGAAGGTGCACACGACGGTGTCGAACGCGTCGTCCGGCAGGTCGAGGCGCTGCGCGTCGCCCTGGCGCAGGTCCGCCTCGGGGTCCAGGCCCAGCCCCAGGCCGGCAGCCCGGTGGCGCGCGACGTCGAGCATCCCGGCGCTCTGGTCGACGCCGACGAAGCTCCCGGCGCGGCCGGTGACCGCGTGCGGGTAGTGCTCGAGGTTGAGACCCGTGCCCACCGCGACCTCGAGGGTGCGGCCCTGCGCCCGGGCGCACAGGCGCCGCCGCAGGTCGGGGAACATCCGGCGCTCGGCGGCCGAGAACGCGCGGTCATAGCTCGCGGCCTCACGGTCCCAGCGACGCCGCAGGCGCGCCGCACGCCCGCGCTCCGCGTCCCCGAGTCCGGCGCCGTCGTGGCTGGTCATCGCACCAGGGTCCCACCTCCGGCGCACCCGCGACAGGGGCGGCACCGGGGTCCCGCACACCGTCCGCGCCCGACGGCCCGGGCGCCCCGAGCGGGTCGCGGACCACGTACGATCGCGCACGTGACGGTTCCCACCCACGCCCGACCCGTCCGACGCCGGAGCGTCGGCAGCGCCGTCGTGGGCGGCGTCGGCGAGCTGTTCATCACCCTTGGCGTCGTCCTCGGGCTGTTCGTCGTGTGGCAGCTGTGGTGGACCTCGGTCGAGGCGAACGCCCAGGCGCAGGCGGTGGTGCAGGAGTTCCGCGCCACCCTCCCGCCCGCCAACCCCGCGCCGGCGCCCGCCGCCGAGCTGCGCACGGACGACCCGCCCGTGCCGGACGCCGTCGGGTACGGGGAGACGATCGGCACGCTCGTCGTGCCCCGCTGGTACGGCCTCACGAACAACGCGATGCCGATCGCGGAGGGCACGGGCATGGACGTGCTCGACCGGGCGATGGCCGGGCACTACGAGACGTCGCAACAGGTCGGCGAGGTCGGGAACTTCGCGCTCGCCGGTCACCGGCGCACGCACGGCAACTCGTTCCGGCACGTCGACGAGCTGGAGGAGGGCGACCAGATCATCGTGGAGACGGCGGAGACCTGGTACGTCTACGAGGTCACCGACCACGAGATCGTCACCCCGGACCAGGTCGACGTCGTGGCACCCGTGCCGCACCACCCCGACGAGAAGCCCACCGAGCGGCTGCTGACGCTCACCACCTGCCACTCGCTCTCGCTCGGCGAGTACGGCAACGACCACCGGTGGATCACGTACGCCACGTTCGTCGGCTGGATGGACCGCGCCGACGGCACCCCCGACCAGGTCCGCTGAAAGCTGGAGACGTTCGATGTACGCGTGGATCTTCCGCCACCTGCCGGGCAACACGTTCTGGCGCGTCGTGCAGTCGCTCGTGCTCGTCGCGGCCGTCGTGGCGGTTCTGTTCCTGTGGGTCTTCCCCGCCGTCGCCCCGTACCTCACGCTGCTCGAGGGCGACCCCGCCGTCGGCTGACCCGTGCGGGCCGGGACCCGGATGGCCACCGCGCGTCCGCGACCGGCAGGATGGGGCGATGGAACCGACGTTGCGCTTCGGGGTCAAGCTCACGCAGGACGCCCCGGTCGAGACCTTCCGGCAGGTGTGGCAGACCGCCGACGAGGCGGGGTTCGACCACGTGTGGGTCATGGATCACCTGGCGTCGCTGGGCCCGCACGACGACCGCCCGATCTTCGACGCGTGGGCCATGCAGGCGGCGATGGCCGTGGCCACGTCCCGGGTGCGCATCGGCTGCATGGTCTCGGGCAACTCCTACCGGCACCCCGTGATGCTGGCCAAGCTGGCCACGACCGTCGACCACCTGTCGGGCGGCCGGCTGGAGCTCGGCCTCGGGGCCGGGTGGAACGAGCACGAGCACGCCATGTACGGGCTCGACCTGGGCAGCGTGCGCACCCGCATGGACCGGCTCGAGGAGTCCCTGCAGATCCTCACCGCGCTCTGGACGCGCCCGCGCACGACGTTCGAGGGCGCGCACTACCGGCTCGCTGACGCCGTCGCCGAGCCCAAGCCCGTGCAGCGCCCGCACCCGCCGATCTGGGTGGGCGGTTCCGGCCCCCGGCGCACCCTCCGGCTCGTGGCGCAGTACGCGGACGCGTGGAACGACACGACCAGCACCCCGGAGCAGGTGGCGGCGCTCGGGGAGGTGCTCGAGCGGCACTGCGCCGACGTCGGGCGCGACCCCGCGCAGATCCGGCGCACGGTCCAGCTGCGCCTGCGCGAGCACGCCCTCGGCGAGCTGCCCGGCCTGGTCGAGCGGTACGCCGCGGCGGGTGTCACGGAGTTCGTCGTGGTGCTCGGCTCCGGCGACACGGCCCTGCGCGAGCTCGACGACGTCACGGGCGCCCTGGAGCGGCTGCGCGGTTCCTGACACCCGGGTGCGGTCCTCGCCACAGTCGCCCGCGGACGGCCCGGTGCACGCCCGGGGCGCGACTAATCTGATGCCGTGGCTACCTTCTCGAGCGTGACGCGCCAGCACATCCTCCGGGCGATCGAGGAGCACGACGACCGCGGCAGGGACGCCTTCGTCGGCGTCTACGGGTTCACCCTCACGCCCGGTCACACCTTCGTCCACGAGGAGCGCACCTACGACTCCAAGGCGGTGCTGGGCGTCGCGCACAAGTACGCGACGGGCGTGCCCGCCCGCGCCGAGGACCTCGTGGACGCCAAGTGCGACGACGCTGCCATCCTGCGCAAGCACGGTTTCGCGGCCACCGCGCCCGCGTCGGCCTCCGCCCCCGCGCGCAAGCAGGCGGCGCCCCGCCGGCGCGCCGCCGCCGCGCCGGCGCGGAAGCAGGCCGCGCCGGAGCCCGTCGTCGCGATCTGCCCCACCTGCTTCACCACCCTGCCCGCCACCGGTATCTGCGACGAGTGCGCCTGACGCTCGTGCGCTGACCGCCGGCCCGCCCCACGGAGGCCCTCGATGTCGAGGACGCGCCCCCCGGCCCCGAGCACGCGCCGGTACGCCCGCATGTACCGGCTCGGGATCACCCCCTGGGAGCGATCGGCGCCCGCAGCCCGCGCCGACGTCGCGGCGGCCCTCGACCGCGAGAGCGCGGGCCGCCCCACGCCGCCCGGCAGGGCGCTCGACCTCGGCTGCGGGCGCGGTCAGCACACGCCCGAGCTCGCCCGGCGCGGGTGGGACGTCATCGGCGTGGACGTCGTCCCGCGCGCGATCGAGGCGGCTCGCCGTGCCCACCCGGGTCTCCGCTTCGAGGTCGGCGACGTGACGGACCTGCGCGCCGACGCCCTGGGCACCTTCGACCTGTTCCTCGACGTCGGCTGCTTCCAGGGCCTCGACCCGACGCAGCGGGCGGCCGAGGCGCGCGGTGTGACCGCCCTGGCCCGCCCCGGCGCGACGGTGCTCATGCTCGCGTTCGGCCCGTCACGGTGGCAGCGCCTGGTCGAGGGCGCCTCCGAGCAGGAGATCACCACGGCATTCCATGCCTGGGACCTGCTCGATGTCCGCGACGCCGAGACCGCGGGCCTCGGCTTCCCGATGAACCGGACGTCGCCCCGCTGGCACCGGCTCGGCCTGCGGGCCGGCGCGTAGCGGTCAGCCGGCCCGTTGCCGCACGCGGGCGCCCTGCCGCGTGAGGTGGGTGCGCTCGGCGGCGCTGGTGGCGGCGTCGGCGGCGACGGCGTAGCGGCGGGCGGCCTCGTCCAGGTTGCCCGCCCGCTCGTGCAGGTAGGCGGCCGCGGCGTCGCGGCGGGGCAGGTCGGGCGCGAGCGCCTCGACGAGGCGCAGCCCGGCGAGCGGCCCGTCCACGTGCCCGACGGCGACGGCGCGGTTGAGGGCCACCACGGGGTTGCGGGGCTCGAGCCGGGCGAGCTCGTCGTACCACTCGAGGATCTGCGGCCAGTCCGTCTCGTCCGCGCTCGGGGCGTCGTCGTGCAGCGCCGCGATCGCGGCCTGGACCTGGTACGGGCCGAGCCGGTCGCGGGCGAGGGCGCGCTGCAGGACCGCCACTCCCTCGGCGATGGTCGTCGTGTCCCACCGCGACCGGTCCTGCTCGTCCAGGGGCACCAGCGCCCCGCCCGGTCCCGTGCGGGCCGCCCGCCGCGCGTGGTGCAGCAGCATGAGGGCCAGCAGGCCGGCGGCCTCGGCGTCGTCCGGCACCGCCGCGACGAGCTGCCGCGCCAGGCGGATCGCCTCCTCGGCGAGGTCCACGCCGTCGGCCGGGCTCCCCGTGAACCCCTCGTTGAACACGAGGTAGAGCACGCGCAGCACGGCGCGCACCTCCCCCGGCTCCCCGAACCTCTCCCCCGCCACCGTCCGCTTGGCGCGTGAGATGCGCTGCGCCATCGTGGCCTCGGGCACGAGGAACGCGCGGGCGATCTGCGCCGTCGTCAGCCCGCCGACGGCGCGCAGCGTGAGCGCGACCGACGACGCCGGGGTGAGCGCCGGGTGGCAGCACCTGCTGAGCAGCAGCAGGGTGTCGTCCGCCTGCTCGGTCGGGCCGGGCGGCGGCTCCAGCGACACGCGGATCTCCCGCTGCGCCCGGGACGAGGCCGCCCGTCGCGCGTCGACGAACTTGCGCCACGCGACGGTGACGAGCCACCCCTTGGGGTCAGCCGGGGCGGCGGCGCCGGGCGCGTCCCGGCGCCGTACCGCCTCGATCAGCGCCTCCTGAACGGCGTCCTCGGCGGTCGCGAAGTCCGCGCCCCGGCGGACAAGGACGCCGAGGACCTGAGGCGTCAGGTCCCGCAGCGCCTCGTCCCCCAGGGGCCCGTTCACCCCGTGACCTCGGAGGCGTCCGTGAGGAACGGGCGCACCTCGATCCACTCGTGCAGCGGGCGCCCGCCCGGGCCCGGGGCGGAGGACAGGTGGGCGGCGGCCTCGTACGCCCGCTCCTGGGAGTCGACGTCGATCACCATCCACCCGGCGATGAGGTCCTTCGTCTCCGCGAACGGGCCGTCGGTGACCGGAGGGCGACCCTCGCCGTCGTACCGCACGAACTCCCCCCGCGGGGACAGGGCCTGCGCGTCCACGAACTCGCCGCGGTCCTTGAGGTCGTCGATGACCCGGTCCATGAACGCGATGTGCTCGCTGACCTCGTCCGGGGTCCAGCGGTCCATCGACACGTCGGTGCCGGGCACCGGCTCGGGGATCCCGCGGTAGTGCTTGAGCAGCAGGTACTTGGCCATGGTTCCATCCTGTCGTCGCGGGCGGTGCCTGTCACCGCCGACATCCCAGGGACGGAACCGCCCGCCGGTTCTCGACATCCCGGCATCGAGCAGGTCGTCGGCGTCGCCCGGTCAGTCCTCCTCGCCGTCCGCGTCCTGCGCCGACAGGGGTGTCGCGATGTCCTCGAGCGAGCGCCGCTCCGCGCCGACGCCGAGGAACATCGCGACCACCCCGCCGCCGATCATCAGCGCGGCGCCGATGTAGTACCCGATCGCGATGCCGGAGATGTCCTCCGCCTGGCTCGCCTGCTCGATCAGGCGGCCGAACAGCAGGGGGCCGGTGATCCCGCCGACCGCGGTGCCGATCGCGTAGAAGAAGGCGATGCACAGCGCGCGGGTCTCCATGGGGAACACCTCGCTCGCGGTGAGGTACGCCGAGCTGGCCCCGGCGGACGCGACGAAGAAGATCGCCATCCCGAAGAACGTCAGCGTCCACGCGGTCAGGCCGCCGAGCATCAGCCCCGCGACGGCGAGGAGGACGCCGGAGACGATGTACGTGCCGGAGATCATCCGCACGCGGCCCACCTTGTCGAAGAACGGGCCGAGGGCGAGCGCGCCCGCGAAGTTGCTCAGGGCGAAGAGCGCGATGTACGCACCCGTCTGCCCCACCCCGAGGAAGGTCTGCAGGGTGTCGCCGAAGGTGAAGAAGAACGCGTTGTAGAGGAAGGCCTGCCCGATGAACAGGGCGAGGCACAGCACGGTGCGGCGCGGGTAGTCGGAGAACACCGTGCGTGCCACCTGGGCCAGGCTCACCGTGTGCCGCTGCTTGATCTTGATCGACGTCTCGGGCTCCGGCAGGTCCACGTCGTCCTGGTCGGACACCCGTCGCTCGATGCCCGACACGATCCGCTCGCTCTCGTCCTCCTTGCCGTGGATGAACAGCCAGCGGGGGCTCTCCGGCACGTTGCGGCGCACGAACAGCACGCACAGCCCGAGCACCGAGCCGAGGGCGAAGCACAGGCGCCACCCGAGCCAGGCCGGGACGAGGTCGGGGTTCAGCAGGGGGATGGTCAGCAGCGCGCCGCCCGCCGCGCCGACCCAGTACGACCCGTTGATGGCGATGTCGATCCGGCCGCGGTACTTGGCCGGGATGAGCTCGTCGATCGCGGAGTTCACGGCCGCGTACTCGCCCCCGATGCCGAGGCCGGTGACGAACCGCATCGCGAAGTAGTACAGCGGGTTCATCGAGAACGCGGTCAGCACGGTGCCCACGAGGTACACGAGCAGCGTGAGGATGAACAGCTTCTTGCGGCCGAACCGGTCGGTGAGCTGCCCGAAGACGAGGGCGCCCAGACAGGAGCCCGTCACGTACACGGCACCGGCGAGGCCGATGTCCGCGCTGGTGAGGCCGAGCCCGGTCTCCCCCTTGAGCGCCTCGGACAGGTTGCCGACGATGGTCACCTCGAGCCCGTCGAGGATCCACACCGTGCCCAGCCCGATGACGATCATCCAGTGGAACCGCGCCCACGGGAGCCGGTCGAGCCGGGCCGGGATGTCGGTGGTGATGGTCCGCAGCGGCGCCGCGCTGCTCCGCGTCGATGGCATGGTCCGGTGGTACGCCTCTGGGGGTATGCACGCACGGCGACGGCGTGGGCGCTCGCGCACCGGCCGTCACGACCGGCGGCGCACCATCCCGGACAGCTCGACCCGGTTGCGCGCCCCCGTCTTCGCCAGCAGGTGCGAGACGTGCGTGCTGACGGTCTTCTCGCTGATCGTGAGCGCGACGGCGATCTCGGCGTAGGTCCGGCCCGCGGCGACGAGGACCAACACCTCGCGCTCGCGCGCGGTGATCCCGGTCACGGGGCCGTCCGGCACCCCGACGGCGTCGGGGGAGGCAGGTTCGTCGAGAAGAACGCGGGCGCGCACGGCCAGGTCGCGCAGGGCGTCCGTCACGGGGACCGCGCCCAGGGCCTCGGCGGCCGCCAGCCCGCGGCGTAGCAGCGTCACACCGGGGGCCCGGTCACCCGCGTCCAGGAAGGCCTCCGCACCGCGCCGGCAGGCGTACGACTCCTCCCAGGCCAGCTCGCCCGCCCGCAGCGCGCCGTCGTCGGCGCCGCGGGCGCGGGCGGTCTCCGCGGCGGCGAGCGCCTCCAGCGCGGCCGCCTGCGCCTCCCCCAGCGGCGTCGACGGGCCGACGTCCCGCACGATGCGCGGGAAGCGGGCCACGAAGTCCTCGGCACGGGCGGCCGCGGCATCGTGCGAGATCGCGGGACGAGTCCGCTCGGCGTCCGCCAGGTCGGCCAGCGCGCGCAGGGCGTGCGGCACCAGCCACTCGGCCATGGTCGGCACGGGGCCCTCGCGCGTCAGGCCCCGCAGCGCCGCACCGAACGCAGCCTCCGCGTCCCCGCAGGCGAGGTGCACCTCCGCGCGGACGGTGTCGAACTGGAAGGCGACGAAGTCCCCCAGGTCCGCGAAGCGCTCGTCCGCGCGCGCGAGGTGCGCGACGGCCTCGTCCGGGCGCCCCTGCAGGGCCGCCAGCCGCGCGGCGACCACGCGCGTCTTGACGTCGGCGAGGGGCCCCGGGTCGGCCGCGAGCGCGTCCCGGAGCCGGTCGACCGCCCGCCGCCAGCTCCCCACGGCCAACCAGCTGTCCGCCTCGTCCGCCGACATCACCGCGGCGTAGGTGTGCGGCGCCCCGAGCGCGACCATCCGCTCGCGATACCGGCGCAGCCCCTCGGCGTACGCACGCGACGTCTCCACCTCGACCGCGTTGAGCCGCCACGCGACGGCGTGGACGTACGCCCACCAGTTCCGCACCCGTGCCGCGACCTCGACCGCCTCGCTCCCGTACGCGACGCCCGTCGCGCCGTCCCCGGCGAACACCGCGAGCATCGCCGTCGGCGTGAGGGCGAAGGTGAGCGCCTCGTCGTCCCCGGCCGCACGAGCGATCGCGACCGCCCGGGGCGCGAGTCCCTTCAGCCCCTCGACGCCGTGCCAGGTGCCGGAGTGCACGAGCTCCGCCAGGGCGAGCGCGTGGCGCCGCTGCGCACGCGCGCCTCCGAGAGACGTACCGCCTCCCGCACCGTCGCGACGTCCATGAAGCGCCGGCCGGTGGAGTACTCAAGGTGGATGCGGCGCACCAGCAGGCGCGCGACGGCCAGCGGTTCCGCCGCGGGATCGACCGCACCCAGCAGCGCGTCGACCGCCGCGAGCTCCGCCTCGTAGAGGCCCGCGTCCCTCGCGGCCGCCCGCGACCGCTCGAGCAGGTCGCGCCGCGACTCGGCCGGCGCCGCCAGCAGCGGGTGCAGGTCGAGGGCGCGAGCCAGCAGTCGCTGCTGCTCGGCCGCCCCGCCCCGGGCGCCGGCGACCTCCGCGGCACGCAGGGCCGCGGAGTAGGCGCTCGCCGCGTCCCCGGCCCGGTAGGCGTGGTCGGCGAGCGAGACGACGTCGCGCACGTCGGCGCCGCCAGGACGCCGGCGGCCCGCGGCGACGGCCTGGGCCGCGAGGACCGCGCACCGCTCGTGCAGCGCTCGCCGGCGCGGGTCGTCCAACGAGCGCTCGAGGAGCTCCGCGCTCAGCGGGTGGCCGAACCAGGCCGCCCCGTGGGCCCCCGCCGCCAGCAGCCCGGCGGCGACGCCCGCCGCCAGGGCGGCACGCACGGTGTCCACGTCGAACCCGCACACTCGCGCGAGCGCGTCCGGCTGCGCCGGCGCCCCCATCACGGCCAGCCCTTCGGCGACCTCGCGCTCCCCCGGCCCGAGCCGATACCAGGCGGCCACCACCGCGTCGCGCAGGTCCTCCGAGTACACGTCGGGCAGGTGCAAGGCGTCCGGGGGCAGGCCCTCGGCGAGCAGCCGCGTGAAGTAGGGGTTGCCGTGGCTGCGGGCGTGGACCTCCTCGACGAGGGACTCGTGCGGTGGCGCCCCGAGCAGCGCCGCGAGCTGCGCCGCCGTGGCGACCCGGTCGAGCAGCCCCAGCCGCAGCTCCGCACAGCCCGGCAACCGTCGCACGTCGGCCAGCCACCGCCGCACGCGCTGCCCCCGTGGGTCCACACCGCTGCGTACGGTCGCGACGATCCGGCGCGCCGGGCGACGGGGACCTGCGACGAGGTAGAGGAGCGCGTCCAGCGTGCTGGTGTCCGCCCACTGCAGATCGTCCACGAAGAGCACCACGGGCCGGGCCCGGCACGGTCGAGCTCGTCGAGCCACGCGTCGAGCCGTACCGGCGCTGCCGCGTCGTCGAGGTCGGGCGGCGGTGACGCGCGCGCACCCCGGGCGGAGAGCGCCGCGGCGCCGTCGCCGAGCGCCGTCCGCAGAGGCAGGTAGGGGATCGAGATCGCGTCCAGGGGGAGGCACGGCGCGCGGAGCGTCACCAGCGGGTGAGATGCCGCCGCCGACCGGATCGCGGCCTCCACGAGCACCGTCTTGCCCACGCCGGCGTCGCCCTCGACCAGCACCGCCCGCGGGCCGTCCTCCGTCGTCGTGACCAGCAGGGACGACAGACGGGAGAGCTCCGGATCCCGCCCGACGAGCGTCGTCGTCGACGGTCCGGCGGCCGTGGCCATGTCTCCAGGATGGCACCACCGCGCCGGCCTCAGGGGGTGAGGTCGTGATCTCAGGGTCCGATCCCGATGTCCCGGCACGAGCGCGGGACCGACGATCGCGGCAACGGCACCGTCTGCCGCATCACCCCTGGAGGCTCGCCATGTCCGCCCACCCCCACTCCATTGCCCTGCCCGCCGTCGTCACGGTCGTCGCCGCCGTGCTCCTGCCGGCCCCCGCCCGTGCCGGCGAGACCGGCGCCGGCCCGACCACCTCGACCCCCGCGTGTGCGCTGGAGCGCGTCGGCGACCGCTTCGTGGTCTGCGACGTCGAGACCGGCGCCGGGCAGCCGGCACCCGCCCACGTCGCGGAGTGGACACCCGGCTCGCTGCGCTAGCGCGCGACCGACGTCTACCGGCCGCCCTCCCCCGGCGGTCGGCCCGCGCCCGGTAGGTTGGCGGCGTGGGCGGACCGGGCGGAGCAGACGACGACGCGGAGCCCCGGCGCGGTTACGCGAAGGGCGCGGCCCGCCGGGCCCAGATCCTCGAGCAGGTGCTCCGCATGGTGGCCGAGCAGGGCGTGGACGCGTCGTCGCTCCGCTCGGTCGCGGACGCGCTCGGCATCTCGCACGCGGCGCTGCGGCACTACTTCCCCACCCGCGACGACCTCCTGGTCGCCGTCTACCGCGCGCACGAGGTCCAGCGCGGCGCACAGGGGGGTCCCCCGCGCTCCGCCGTGGAGGGCATGCGCGAGAGCGCGGTGCTCAACCGCGAGGTGCCCGGCCTCGTGCAGCTCTACACGACCCTCGCCGGCGACGCGGTCGGCGAGGGCCACCCCGTGACCCGCGAGTTCGTGCGGGCCCGGTTCGCGCACCTGCGCGCGGAGCTGACCGAGAAGGTCCGGACCGACCAGGAAGCGGGCCGCATCGACCCGGCCGTGGACGCCGGCGATCTCGCCGCCCTGGCGATCGCCGCCTCCGACGGCATCCAGGTGCAGTGGCTCCTCGACCCCGACGCCGTCGACGGCGCACGCGTGCTGGAGCTGCTCGCACGGCTGGTGCCGCCTCCCCCGCCCGCTCCCGCGACCTGACGCGGCGAGAGGCCGGGCCCCGCAGGACCCGGCCCCTCATCGCGGCGGAGGTGTCAGAAGGTCGACGCCGCCGGGTCGAAGTCCTCCGGCAGCGGCGGCGGCGCGCCGACCGTGGAGGCCACGTCCACCGCCTCCCCCGACTCCGCAGCGTCGCGGACCGCGAGCAGCACGTCGAGCACGTGCAGGGCGACGGCGCCCGAGGCGCGCTCGGTCCGACCCTCGCGGATCGCGCGGGCCAGCTCGACGACCCCGGTGCCCCGGCCCCAGGTGGACCCGGTGGCCGGGACGGTCTCGGGCTCGCCCTGCCCGTAGCGCCACAGGGTGGAGTCGCCGTCGAACACGTTCGGGTCGGGCAGGACGAGCGTGCCCTCCGTGCCGTTGATCTCGACGAACCCGGCCCGGGGCAGGGCGTGCTGGAAGGAGAACGTGGACTGCGCCGACTGCCCGCCCTCGAACTGGATGAGGGCCGCGTGGTGGGTCGGCACCTCGACCGGGAACGTCGCGCCGGCGCGGGGGCCGGAGGCGATGGTCCGCTTGTCGAGCGACTTCGACGAGACGGCCTGCACGCGGGACGCCGCGCCCAGCGCGTGCACCAGGGTCGTGACGTAGTACGGCCCCATGTCGAACAGCGGGCCGGCGCCCTTCGCGTACAGGAAGTCGGGGTCCGGGTGCCACGCCTCCGGCCCGGGCACGTGGAACATCGTGGTGGCCGTGAGCGGCTCGCCGATCTCCCCGCGGGCGATGGCACGCAGCGCGGACTGGATGCCCGCGCCGAGCACGGTGTCCGGGGCGCAGGCGACCCGCACGCCCTGGGACTCGGCCGCGGCGAGCAGGGCGGCGGCCGACGCGTGGTCGGTGGCCACCGGCTTCTCGCTCCACACGTGCTTGCCGGCCGCGACGATCTGGTGACCGACCTCGGCGTGCACCGCCGGGATCGTGAGGTTCACGACGATCTCGATGTCGTCGCGGGCCAGCAGCTCCGCCACCGTGCCCGACGACGCGACCCCGAAGGCCTCGGCCTGCGCGCGAGCGCGGTCGAGCAGCACGTCGGCGACCATCCGCACCTCGACGTCGGCGAACTGCGTGAGGTTCTGCAGGTACTGCGTGGAGATGTTCCCGGCACCGATGATGCCGACGCCCACGCGGCTCACGCGTCGTTCTCCTGCAGCCAGGCGAGGGACGCGGCGATCCCCTCGAACACGTCCCCGGCGTAGGAGTCGAACTCCACGACGCGCAGGGCCCGGGGCGCGGCGGCGAGGATCGCCGGCACGTCGACGTCGCCCTGGCCCGCCGGGACCTGGTTCTCGTAGGCGGCCTTGAGCGCGGGCGGCACGTCGAGGGCGCTCTCGCTGGAGGGCAGCACGGTGGCGATGTCGCCGGAGACCTCGCCGTCCTTGACGTGGATGGCCACGACGCGGTCGCCGAGCGTCTTGAGCACCGCGGGCGCGTCGGCGCCGCC
>Ga0180221_1000525_pt1 | contig 32901 bp, 32 predicted proteins | sample eDN5th37CKraftMG_FD_151339 | JGI IMG/M metagenome (GOLD analysis project Ga0180221, IMG submission 151339) | Enriched Miracle-Growth compost microbial communities from Emeryville, California, USA - eDNA 5th pass 37_C Kraft MG (version 2) (version 2) ...
GGGCCCGCTGTGGAACCCGCCGGCCGCGGATTCCCACGGCGACGCGCCCCTCGCGCTGCTGATCGACGACGGCTGGGCCGCCGCCGCGACCTGGGACGCGCGGCTGCGCACCGTCGACGACATCCTCGCCCGCGCCGAGAGCGACGGCCGCGGCGTCGCGCTGGTGCCGCTGTCCGAGACCGCGCGCGACATCTCGCTGGAGCCGCCGGCCGCGGCGCGCGTGCGCGCGCACAAGCTCAGTCCCAAGCCCTACACCGTCGCGCGCGCCGACGCGTTGCCCATGCTCAAGCGCTTCCTCGACGCGACGCCGAACGCCGATCTCGTGTGGCTCAGCGACGGCACCGACCTCGGCGCGGCCGGCGATTTCGTGAAGGGCCTCGGCGAGGTCGCCGCGGGCCGTCGCGTGACCGTGGTGTCCGGCGGCCTCGCTGCGCCGCGCGCGCTCGCCGCCGCCGACAACGCCGCCGGCGGCCTCACGGTGAAGGTGCTGCGGCCGGCGGGCGGCGAGGATTCCGGGCTCGTCCGCGCGCTCGACCTCAAGGGCCTGCCGCTCGGCGACACCGTGTTCTCGTTCGCGCGCGGCGCGACCGAGACCGAGGCGCGCTTCGACCTGCCGGTCGAGATCCGCAACGACATCGCGCGGCTGGAGATCGTCTCGGACCGGTCGGCCGGCGCCGTGCAGCTGCTCGACAAGCGGTGGCGGCGGCGCACCGTCGGCGTCGCCAGCGGCTCGACCGCGGACACCGCGCAGCCGCTGCTGGCGTCGAGCTTCTATCTCACCCGCGCGCTCGCCCCGTTCGCCGACGTGCGGGTGGCCGAGCGCGGCTCGCCCGTGGAGGCGGTGGACCGTTTCCTCGACCAGCACGTGCCCATGATGATCCTCGCCGACGTCGGCAACGTCGCCGGCGACGCGCGCGACCGGCTGGAGAAATGGGTCGAGGACGGCGGCGTGCTGGTGCGCTTCGCGGGTCCCCGGCTCGCCGGCGGCGACGACACGCTGGTGCCGGTGAAGCTGCGGCGCGGCGGCCGCATCCTGGGCGGCAGCCTGAGCTGGGACAAGCCGCAGCCGCTCGCCTCGTTCTCGCGCGAGGGACCGTTCGCCGGGATGCCGGTGCCGAACGACGTGACGGTGACGCGGCAGGTGCTGGCCGAGCCCGAGGCCGGCCTCGGCGAGCACACCTGGGCCGCGCTCGCTGACGGCACGCCGCTGGTGACCGCGGCCAGGCTCGGCAAGGGCGTCGTCGTGCTGTTCCACGTCACCGCCGACACGCGCTGGTCGAACCTGCCGCTGTCCGGCGCGTTCGTGGACATGCTCAAGCGCATCGTCGCCATGGCCGGCTCCACGGCCGACGACTCCGCCACGGCCAGCACCGCGTCGGCGCAGGACGCGGTGGCGCCGACGCGGCTCCTCGACGGCTTCGGCGCGTTCGGCCCGCCGACGGCGAACGCGCGGCCCGTCGCCGCGAACTTTTCCGGCCGCGCCACGCGCGACAACCCGCCGGGCTTCTACGGCCCGCCGGAGGGTCTCGTCGCGGTCAATACGCTGGCGCCCGCCGACCGGCCAAAGCCCATCGACTTCTCCGGCCTCAACGCGCGGGTCGAGCCGTACCGCGTCGGCGAGCCCGTCGACCTGCGCGGGCCGCTGCTCGCCGCCGCGCTCGCCCTGCTGCTGATCGACGCGCTGGTGGTGTTCTGGCTCGCCGGCGGCGTGCAGCGGCTCGTGCCGCGCCGCCGCGCCGCGGCCGTCGTCGCGCTCGCGGCCGCGGCCGCCCTCGCCTGCTTCGCCGCGCCCCGCGTCCACGCCGATCCGGCGGCCGACCAGTTCGCCGAGAAGGCCACCAGCCAGACCCACCTCGCCTATGTCGTCACCGGCGACGCGGACGTGGACGCCATCAGCAAGTCCGGGCTGCAAAGCCTGACGCTGTTCCTCGGCCAGCGCACCGCACTCGAAGCCGGCGATCCCATGGGCCTCGACATCGCCCACGACGAGCTGGCGTTCTTCCCGCTGATCTACTGGCCGATCTCGCCGAACGCGCCCAAACCCTCGCCCGCGGCGCTGGAGCGCATCGACACCTACATGAAGAACGGCGGCACCGTGCTGTTCGACACCCGCGACGCCGGGATCGCGCCGCCCGGCCCCGGCGGCGAGACCCGCAGCCCCGGCATGCTGGCGCTGCGCAACATCCTGTCCTCGCTCGACATCCCCGAGCTGGAGCCGATCCCGCGCGACCACGTGCTCACCAAGACGTTCTACCTGCTGCGCGACTTCCCCGGCCGCTTCACCACCGGCCAGCTCTGGGTCGAGGCGATGCCGCGCGACTCGGACAGCGAGGCGGACGAGGAGAAGCGGCCGGCGCGCGGCGGCGACGGCGTCTCCTCCATCATCATCACCTCGAACGACCTCGCCGGCGCCTGGGCGCAGGGCGCCAACGGCCAGCCCATGCTGCCGCTCTCGCCCGGCGAGCCGCGCCAGCGCGAGTTCGCGTTCCGCGCCGGCGTCAACATCGTGATGTACACGCTGACCGGCAACTACAAGGCCGACCAGGTCCATGTTCCGGCCCTGATCGAGCGGCTGGGGCAGTGAGGCGCCGATGAACCTGGGCATCACCTTCGCGCCGCTCGTCTCGCCGTCCCTGCTGTGGACCGGCGTCGCCGTCGCCGCCGTCATCGCGGTGCTGCTGCTCGTCGCGCGCAGCCGCGGCGCGCTGCTGCGCATCGGCGCGATGGCGCTCGTGCTGCTGGCGCTCGCCAATCCGTCGTTCACGCGCGAGGACCGCGACCCGCTGACCTCGGTCGCGGTCGTGGTGGTGGACAAGAGCCCGAGCCAGTCGTTCGGCAACCGCGCGGCGCAGACCGAAGCGGCGCGCGCCGCGCTGACGGAGCGGCTGTCGCACGTGCCCGGCCTCGAGGTGCGCACGGTCGAAGCCGGCCAGGCCGACGGCGAGACCGACGGCACGCGGCTGTTCTCCGCCCTCAATGCGACGCTCGCCGACGTGCCGCCGGAGCGCGTCGCCGGCGCGATCCTCATCACCGACGGCCGCGTCCACGACGTACCCGCCGACGCCGGCGCGCTCGGCTTCGACGCGCCGGTCCATGCGCTCATCACCGGGCAGCCCGACGAGCGCGACCGCCGCATCCAGCTCGTCTCGGCGCCGCGCTTCGGCATCGTCGATCAGTCGCAGACGGTCGCGTTTCGCGTCGAGGATTCCGGCGTTCCCGCGACCCCGGCGCAGGTCGCGGTACGGCGCGACGGAGAGACCATCGAGCAGCGCACCGTGCAGCCGGGCGAGACCGTGCGCGTGCAGGTGCCCATCCCGCACGCCGGGGCCAACATCGTCGAGATCGAGGCGGCGCCGATCGACGGCGAGCTGACCACGGTCAACAACCGCGCCGTGGTGTCGATCGACGGCGTGCGCGACAAGCTGCGCGTGCTGCTGGTCTCCGGCGAGCCGCACGCCGGCGAGCGCACCTGGCGCAACCTGCTCAAGTCCGACGCCAACGTCGATCTCGTGCATTTCACTATCCTGCGGCCGCCGGAGAAGCAGGACGGCACGCCGATCAACGAGCTCTCCCTAATCGCGTTTCCGACGCGCGAGCTGTTCCAGCAGAAGATCAACACGTTCCAGCTCATCATCTTCGACCGCTACGCGCGCCAGGGCGTGCTGCCGATCATCTATTTCGACAACATCGCCCGCTACGTGCGCAACGGCGGCGCGGTGCTGGTCGCGGCCGGCCCCGACTACGCCTCGCAGACCAGCATCTGGCGCACCCCGCTCGACAGCGTGCTGCCGGCCGAGCCGAGCGGCGACGTCACCGAGCAGCCGTTCCTGCCGCAGCTCACCGACCTCGGCCGCCGCCACCCGGTGACGCGGGGACTCGACGCCGGCCAGGACCCGCCGCACTGGAGCCGCTGGTTCCGCCTCGTCGACACCCGCAACGTCACCGGCAGCGCGCTGATGCAGGGGCCGGACGGCAAGCCGCTGATGGTGCTCGGCCGCGAGGGCGAGGGCCGCATCGCGCTGCTGCTGTCCGACCACATCTGGCTGTGGGCGCGCGGCTACGAGGGCGGCGGCCCGCACCTCGACCTGCTGCGGCGGCTCTCGCACTGGCTGATGAAGGAGCCGGACCTCGAGGAAGAGGCGCTGCGGCTCTCCGCCGGCGGCCGGCAGATCACGGTGCAGCGCCAGTCCATGGCCGACAACGTCGATCCGGTCACGCTCACCGCGCCGACCGGCGCGACCCAGACCCTGACGCTCGACCCTTCCGAGCCCGGCGTGTGGCGCAAGACCGTCGACGCCAGCGAGCTCGGCCTGTGGCGCGCCACCGACGGCAAGCTCACCGCGCTCGTCAATGTCGGTCCCGCCAACCCGCGCGAGTTCGCCGAGGTCACGTCCACCACCGAGGTGCTCGCGCCGATCGCCGACGCCACCGGCGGCGACTCGCGCCGCATCGGCACCGCGTCGGGCCTATCCATGCCGCGCGTGCTCGCCGTGAAGTCGAGCGACACCTTCAAGGGCGACGACTGGATAGGGCTCAAGATGCGCGACGCCAGCGTGGTGCGCGGCATCGGCGTGTTGCCGGTGTTCGCCGGCCTGCTCGGGCTTCTGCTGCTGATCGGCAGCCTGGCGCTGACCTGGGCGCGCGAGGGCCGCTGACGTCGAGCGACACGTTCTTCCAGAGGCGACGACTGGATCGGCCTCAGGATGCGCCACGCCAGCGTGGTGCGCGGCATCGGCGTGTTGCCCGTGTTCGCCGGCCTGCTCGGGCTTCTGCTGCTGATCGGCAGCCTGGCGCTGACCTGGGCGCGGGAAGGCCGCTGACGTCGAGCGACACGTTCTTCCAGAGGCGACGACTGGATCGGGCTCAAGATGCGCGACGCCAGCGTGGTGCGCGGCATCGGCGTGTTGCCGGTGTTCGCCGGCCTGCTCGGGCTTCTGCTGCTGATCGGCAGCCTGGCGCTGACCTGGGCGCGCGAGGGCCGCTGACGTCGAGCGTCTTTTCTCTTTGTTTTTGAGCATGATCTTGTCCGAAAATCTGCAACTTTTCGGGATCATGCTCTAAACCGGCTCCCACTCCGGCCGCACCGGGCCCGCGACGCCCTCGAAAGCGCCCTCGACCAGCTCCGCGACCAGAAGCCGCTCGGGATCGACGGGCCCCGGAAACCTGATCCGGCCCTTGGGCACGCGCCTGAAGCCGACACGCTGATAATAGGCCTCGTCGCCCACCAGCAGGACGAGCCGGTGGCCCCTGGCGCGCGCTTCGTCCTTCGCCCGCTCGATGAGGCGGCGGCCGATGCCGTGGTCGCGGAACGGCGGCTCGACCGTGAGCGGGCCGAGCAGCAGCGCCCGCGCCTCGCCGATGCGGATCGGCATGAGCCGCACCGAGCCGACCAGGAGCGTGCCGATCCGCGCCGTGAACGACAGCGGCAGGCTGTGCGAGACGCCGCCTTCGCGAAGCCGGTAGGCGGTCTTGGCGTAGCGGCCCGGGCCGAAGGTGCGCTCGTGCAGGCGCTCGATGGCCGCGGCGTCCTCGGCGGTCTCCGGCAGGATGGTGAGCGACGGATCGTTCATTGTTCGCAAGCCCCGCGACCGCTTAACATCCGGCCGGGGCCCGGTCCACTGGCCTTCCAGGCAAGGAGTTGCCCATGGGGTTCCTGCTCGACGGCGTCTGGCGCGAGGACGAGGCCCGCAACGACGCCCGCGGCGCGTTCCTGCGGCCGGCGACCACGTTCCGCAACTGGGTCACGCCGGACGGCGGCCCTGGCCCTTCCGGCACCGGCGGCTTTCCGGCGCAGGCGGGCCGCTATCACCTCTACGTCTCGCTCGCCTGCCCCTGGGCGCACCGCACGCTGATCTTCCGCAAGCTCAAGACGCTGGAGGACGCGATCTCCGTCTCCATCGTCTCGCCGGAGATGCTGGGGAAAGGCTGGACCTTCGACACCTCGACCGGCTCGACCGGCGACGCCGTCAACGGCACGGCGACGCTCGCGGAGGTCTATCTCATCGCGGACCCGCATTTCACCGGCCGCGTCACCGTGCCGGTGCTGTGGGACAAGGAGCGGCGCACCATCGTCAACAACGAATCCGCCGAGATCATCCGCATGTTCAACACGGCGTTCGACGCCGTCACCGGCAACCCCACCGACTACTATCCCGCGCCGCTGCGCGCCGACATCGACCGCCTCAACGAGCGCATCTTCACGACCGTCAACAACGGCGTCTATCGCGCCGGCTTCGCCACCACGCAGCAGGCCTACGAGGAGGCGTTCGTCGCGCTGTTCGAGACGCTGGACGATCTCGACGGGCGCCTTTCGACGCAACGCTATCTCATGGGCGCGGCGCTCACCGAGGCCGACTGGCGGCTGTTCACCACGCTGATCCGGTTCGACGCCGTCTATGTCGGGCACTTCAAGTGCAACAGGCGACGCATCGCCGACTATCCGAACCTGTCGAACTACCTGCGCGACCTCTATCAGGCGTCGGGCGTGGCGGAGACGGTGTCGATCCCGCACATCAAGCGGCACTACTATTTCAGCCACCGCAAGATCAATCCGTCCGGCATCGTCCCGCTCGGGCCGGAGCTCGATTTCGCCGCGCCGCACGACCGCGGGCGGTTCGCCTGAGACCGCTCACCACCGTTCCGCCGGCGGCGTGCCGAGCATCGCCTCGGCGATGCGCGCCCGGGTGCCGGCGGTGGTGTCGCCCGGCATGGCGTCGAGGGCGAAGAAGCCGTGTGCCGCGATCTCGCGGTTGGGCTGCGGCGGCGCGACCTGGCGGAAGTCGCGCACCACGAACACCGCAATGTGGTCGCGCCGGGATACGCGGGTCTGCAGGAATACGCCGTGCAGCGCCGGCGGGCCGGTGAGCTCGATATTGCCCTCCTCCATCAGCTCCCGCGCCAGCGCCTCGACCAGCGTCTCGCCGGGCGAGACGCCGCCGCCGGGAAGCTGCCAGCCGGCGACGTAGGTGTGCTTGATGAGGAACACCCGGCCGTCGCCGTCGAAGACGATGCCCCGCACCCCGAGCGTCATGGCGCGGGAAAACCGCCAGTAGAGATGGAACGCCTTGACGAGCGGGCGCTCGAAACGGCGCCTGAGGCCATATAGCACTTGGCATTCCTTTTTAGAACTGTTCTAAAAGCGGCGACCAACCGGGCGCCCGAGAAGCCATGCAGCGTTTTTCCGACCTTGACGAGCGCCAGATCATGGCTCTGGCCATTTCCACCGAGGACGAGGACAGCCGCATCTATCGCGGTTTCGCCGAGGGGCTGCGCGACCGGTATCCCGCCTCCGCCCAGGTGTTCGACGAGATGGCGGCGGAGGAAGCGCGCCACCGCGCCATGCTGTTCGAGCTCTACCGCGAGAAGTTCGGCGAGTACCTTCCCCTCATCCGGCGGCAGGACGTCAAGGGATTCATCAAGCACAAGCCGCTCTGGCTCAAGCGGCCGCTCGGGCTCGACGAGGTGCGCAACTATGCCGCCGACATGGAATACGAGGCGGCGCGCTTCTATCGCAAGGCCGCGGAGACGGCGCGCGACGCCTCGATCCGCGAGCTTCTGGTGAACCTCGCCGAGATCGAGGACAGCCATGAGAGCCTCGCCGAGCGGCTGAGCGAGACCATCCTCACGCCGGAGAAGCGCAAGGCCGAGGACGAGACCCAGCGGCGCATCTTCGTCCTGCAGTACGTGCAGCCCGGCCTTGCCGGCCTGATGGACGGCTCGGTCTCGACGCTGGCGCCGCTGTTCGCCGCCGCCTTCGCCACCCACGCCACCTGGGAGACCTTCCTCGTCGGGCTCGCCTCGGCGGTCGGCGCCGGCATCTCCATGGCCTTCGCGGAGGCGCTGTCCGACGACGGCTCGCTCACCGGGCGCGGCGCGCCGTGGCTGCGCGGCCTCGTCTGCGGCGCGATGACCACGGTGGGCGGGCTCGGCCACACCCTGCCCTACCTGATCCCGGACTTCTGGACCGCGACCGCGGTCGCCGCGGCCGTCGTGTTCGCCGAGCTCGGCGCGATCTCCTACATCCGCCACCGCTTCATGGACACGACGTTCCTGCAGGCGGCGTTCCAGGTCGTGGTGGGCGGCGTGCTGGTGTTCCTGGCCGGCATTCTGATCGGCAGCTCGTAGGCGGATTGCATCCCCCGCCCAGTTCGGGGACAGTGCCGGCCATGTTCGTGCTCGCGCATATTTCCGATCCGCACCTGCCGCCGCTGCCGACGCCGCGCTGCTCCGAGCTCGCGGGCAAGCGCATCACCGGCTTCGTCAACTGGCAGCGCAAGCGCCGCAACATCCACGCGCTCGACACGCTGGAGCGGCTTGTCGAGGAGGTGAAGGCGCGCGCGCCGGACCACATCGCCGTCACCGGCGACCTCGCCAACCTCGCGCTGGCCGACGAATTCCACGCCGGCCGCAACTGGCTGCGCGACCTCGGCCCGCCGCGCGACGTGACCTACGTCGCCGGCAATCACGATGCCTACGTGCGGCGCATGGAGCAGGAGCCCGGCCGCGCCTGGGGCGGCTACATGCTCGGCGACGGCGTGGCGGACGTGACGTTCCCGTTCGTGCGCCGGCGCGGCCCGGTGGCGCTCGTCGGCCTGTCGAGCGCGGTGGCGACGCCGTGGTTCCGCGCCACCGGGCGGCTCGGCAAGGAGCAGCTCGACCGGCTGCGCGACACGCTCATGCGGCTCGGCCGCGAGGGCGCGTTCCGCCTCGTGCTGATTCATCATCCGCCGGACAGCGAGCCGCACCGCCGCGCGCAGCGGCTCGTCGACGGGCCGGCGCTGCGCGCCGTCATCGCCGAGACCGGCGCAGAGCTCCTGATCCACGGCCACGACCACGTCCACCAGGTGGCGTGGTTCGACGCCGGCGACCGGCGCATGGCCGCAGTGGGCGTGCCCTCGGCGTCGGCGCGGCCGGGCGGCCGCTGGGACGCCGCGGGCTACAACCTCTATCGCATCGAGGGCGAGCCGGGTGCGTGGCGCTGCGAGATGTCGTCGCGCTCGCTCGGGCCGGACGGCAAATGGATCGACAACGGCGGCCGCAACCTGACGCGCGGCCTGCTGCGCATGCCGTCGTTATGAGCCGGCGAGAAGGACCGCCGCGGCGACCGCGGAGGCGACGCCGAGCGCCACGCCGATGAAGAAGTTGAGCCAGCCGCGCCGCGCGCGGCGGCGCGCCGGCGTCTTGCGCATGACGGCCTCGGCCGCCAGGGCGCGCTCGCGCTCGACCATGCGGCGCGCGATGTAGCGCGCGATCTCGCCGGCCATGTCCTCGGTCGAGGCGCACTCCGCGATCACCCGCGGGCCGACCCGCGTGTCCTGGATGAAGCGATAGAGCCGGCGCTCGCGATCCACCATCACGTAGGCGATGAGGTCGATCCACAGCCGCGGGACCTCGCCGCGCGAGATGGCGCGGTCGAAGCCTTCCACCGACTCCGGGATGTCCTCGAACAGTGGCGCAATGGCCTCGTTGAGCTGTTCGAGCCGCACGAGCTGGTTGTCGCGCAGCTCGATGACGACGGCGCCCTTGTCCGCGGCCTCGACGCGCGCGTCGCGCAAGGCGTCGCGCAGGCGATAGACCTTCGGCGCTTCGGTTACGGGCTTGTCCATGGCGTGCGGTTCCTGGCGCGAAAATTGGCTTGGGGAGCCGGGGCCGCGCAAGGCCGATCCGCCGGAATGGTTAGGACGCGCGGATACCGTAAGGCCGGGCCCAGGCGAGGCCGTCCTCGGTGCGCCCGCGCGGCTTGTATTCCGCCGCGACGAAGCCGGCGTAGCCGAGCCCGTCGATGGCGGCGAGCACCGCGGGATAGTTAACCTCGCCCTCGTCCGGCTCGGCCCGCGACGGCACCGCCGCCACCTGGACGTGCCCGATCCACGGCAGCAGCGCCTCGAAGCGGCGGATCAGGTCGCCGCCCATGATCTGCTGGTGATAGAAGTCGAACTGGATCTTCACGTTGGGCCGGCCGACGCGGTCGATGATCTCCGCCGCCTGCTCGGCGCGGGTGAGGGCATAGTCCGGCCGGTCGCGGGTGTTGATCGGCTCGATCAGCAGCGTGATGCCCTTCGGCGCGGCGAGGTCCGCGGCGCGCGCGAGGTTGGCGGCGAAGGTGCGCTCGGCCTCGGCACGCTCGGCCGCGGGCACCACCCCGGCCATGCAGTGGATGGCGGTGCCGCCGATGGTGGTAACGTAATCGAGCGCCTGGGCGAGATGCGCATCGAAGTCGCGCTCGCGGCCGGGCACCGCGGCAAGGCCGAACTCTCCGGGCCCGCCGGACGCGGTGTTGATCCCCAGCACGGCGAGGCCGTGGGGCGCGATGGCGTCCCGCATGGCGGCGGCCGGCGCGGCATAGGGCATCTGGAATTCGATGGCCCTGAAGCCCGCCTGCGCCGCCGCGGCGGGCCGCTCGAGCGGGGGCCGGTCCGAAAACAGCATGCCAAGGTTGGCGGCGAGGCGGATCATGTCGCCTTTCTACCGCCAGCGTGGTGCGGACGCCATCCTCCGGTATGGGTTTCTGCCCATCCAGACGCCCAACAAAATCATGGGCGAAAATAGTATTGACGAGGCCGGGAGCGGTTGATTTGATGCCGGCCGCCCGCACCACACAAGAAGCCGCCGAACGGCCCAGCGAGCGCAAGGATTGAGGAAACGCGGCGCCTGCCGCCTACAGGCCGATGCTCATGAACGCGCAAGAGCTGCTGCAAGAGATTTCCGAATATTGCCGCCGCACCGGGCTCGCCGAATCCACGTTCGGCCGCCGCGCCGTCAACGACGGCAAGCTCGCAAACCGCCTGCGCAACGGCGGACGCATCACGACCGAAACCCTTGACCGCATCCGCGCCTTCATGGAGGCTGACCGGGCTTCTCCCGCGCCGACCTCATCCGCTGTGATCGCGCCTCCGAGAGAGTTCTATCTTATGCCGGCAAAACCGATTTCTGTGCCCGCTGCCGACAGGGCAAGCGACCCGGACCACCAACGCAACTTCCGTTTCTTCGACAACCGGCAGAAATACCTGCTGTTCGTCAACACCACGAGCGAGAAGCTGGTGGTGGCGAACCGGGTGGCGCAGGAATTGCCGAACCTTCATCCGCGGCCGCCGGCGCTGCGCGTGTTCGACGCCGGCGTCGGCGACGGCAGCGTGCTCGCGCGCGTGATGCGCTCGATGCACGACCGCTTCCCGACCACGCCGTTCTACATCGTCGGCAAGGAGATCAGCCTCGAGGACGTGCGGCTGACCATGCAGAAGCTCGCCGACCGCTTCTACGAGCATCCGGCGACCGTGGTCGTGCTCACCAATCTCAACTATTCCGACGCGCCCTGGCTCGCGGTGAAGTCGCTCAACGCGGCCTCCAGCATGATCTGGCACGAGCTGCGGCTGCAGGGAAACAACGCCTACAAGTTCGACTCCCAGATCGCCGAGCTCGAGCCGTTCCTCGCCGACGCCTGGAAGGCCGGCGTGAGCCCCAAGACCGGCAACCCGACCTACGAGCGCCCTGTGGTGCTCGTGATCTACCGCGAGGACCACAAGTTCCTGCTGGAGCCGATGCTGCCGCGCCCCGGCGGCACTATGGCGGGCTACGACCTCATCATCGCCTCGCAGCCCTACCGCGCCCGCGCCTCGCTCGACTTCAAGGTCAAGCGCGTGATCGCGCCGCTCGCCCGCGCGCTCGGCCCCGGGGGCCGGCTCATCGCCATCCATTCCCACGGCAACGACCCCGGCGCGGAGATCGTGCGCAAGGTTTGGCCGGACGACAATCCGTTCCTCCACGACCGCCACATGATCCTCAAGGGCGTGAAGCAGGAGCTCGGCCCCGCCGGCCGCGAGCTGAACTTCAACGTCTATGCCGACAATCGCGCGCTGTTCCGCTACGACATGAACACGCTGCCGTCGGAGGTCGAAGGCTCGATCGGCACCTCGACCGCCTTCGCCGCCTGGAACGCCGCGGTCTATGTCTCCCAGGTGGAGGACGAGCGCCTGGCCGAAGCCGTCACCGACGGCCGCTATCTCGAAGCCACGCGGGAGGTCTTGCGCAAGCACGGCGGCCTGTGGTTCTGGGACGAATCCTACGTCATCTCGCGGCGCCGCGAATAGCGGCCGGAATTTTCGCCATGACCCATATCGACTCCGCGCCGGCGGCAACGCACGACGGCTCCCTCGCCCGCATCGTGGCTTTCGCGCGCAAGGCCTCGTTCGAGACCACGCACCTCTCCGCCGCGCAGATCGCGGAGGTGAAGGCGGTGGCGCCGCCCGGCACCGCGATCTATGTCGCCGCCATTCCGTCGCGGCCGCTCGCCGAGCAGACCGAGACCGTGCGCGACCTGCGCGCCGCCGGCTACGAGCCGGTGCCGCACCTCGTGGCGCGCAACTTCTCCTCGCTCGCGGAGATGGACGCGCATGTGGCGCGGATGGCGGACGAGGCCGGCGTGCGCACCGCGCTCGTCATCGCCGGGGACCGCCCCGAGCCGGCCGGGCCGTTCTTCGACGCCCTCGCGATCATCAGGAGCGGCGTGCTCGAGAAGCGCGGCATCACCGACATCGGCATCTCGAGCTATCCCGACGGCCACCCGCGCATCGACGATGCGATGCTCGACAAGGCGCTCGACGACAAGCTCGCCGCGGCCAGGGACGCCGGCCTCGCCGTGCGCATCGTCACCCAGTTCACCATGGCGGCCGAGCCCTATGTCGCGCTGCTCCGGCGGCTGCGCAGCCGCGGCATCGACAACCCGGTCAGCGTGGGCCTCGCTGGTCCGACCAGCATGACCACGCTCCTGCGCTTCGCCAAGATCTGCGGCGTCAAGACCTCGATGCAGGGGCTCACCCGCAACATCGGCCTCGTCAAGAACCTGATCGGCTCCAGCACCTCCGCTCCCATCGTCAAGGCGCTGGCCGAGCGGCCGGGCGAGTTCGGCGACATCGCGCCGCATTTCTTCTCGTTCGGTGGCCTGCCCGCGACCGTGCGATGGGGCTGCGCTGTCATGGCCGGGCGCATCAGCCCGACCAAGGACGGTTTCGAGGTGCAGTCCTAGCGAGGTGCAGTGCTAGCACTGTTACGCCGCCGGAAGCTCCTTCGACGTGATCGTGTAGCGGAAGCTGTCGGGATCGAGACAGTCGAGCCGCGCGTCCGCGACCTCGGCTTGCGGATACATCAGGAAGCCGACCCTGTGGCCCGACGAGCCCGGCAGGGCGACGTCGTGCGCGAAATTGTAGGCGAGCCAGTTGGTCTCCCAGGCGCCGAACAGCGTCTTGCGCACGGCCACGACCTTGGGATCGTCGATAGCGAGGTTGGTCGGCGGCTCTTCGAGCACCACCTTGCGCACGTCGGCAGGATCGACCGGCACCCAGCCGAGCCCGGAGAGATAGACCTCGGCGCGGCAGTGCTGCGCCTTGGTGATGTTCGCCGAGCCGGCGCCGAGGCTCTTGTAGCCGAACCGCGACGGCGCGACGCGGATGCCGTAGACATCGCGCGCCGGGATGCCGGCCGCGCGCGCCAGCCCGACGTAGAGCGCGTTGAGGTCGGCGCATTTGCCGCCGAGGTTGCCGGAGCGCAGCATGGCGGCGATGTCGCCGATGCCGCAGCCGCGCACCCTGGCGTCGCGGAAGGTGTTGTCCACGATCCATTCGTAGATGGCGCGGGCCCTGGCCACGTCGGTGTCGGCGCCCTTGACGATCCGGTCCGAGGTCTCCTTGACGATGCCGTCCACCGGGATGAGCTCGGTGCCCTTGAGCCACAGCGCGCGCTCGGCGGGCGCGAGCGGCGCGGCGCCGGCGGGCCTGGCGAGATCGACGGCGCGGTCGCGCACCGCGATGCGGCTGACGATCTCGGCGACGGGCTTGGCCTCGGCCGCCGGCCATTGCACGTGCACCATGGCGGCGCCATAGGCCGTGTCGTTGGCGAGCGCGGCGTCGCCGTTGGTGGTCCAGCGGTTGTCGAGGGTCCTGAACCAAGCGCTCTCGTTGACCGCGGGAACCGGCACCCAGGCCTGGACGCGGCCGCCGCGATTGTCGATCTCCACGCGCGTGGTCACCTCGAACTCGCGCCACGCGCCGGGCTGCGGCGCGAACGCAACCTCGGCCGACGCAAGGCGCGGCAGCGCCGCCGCCGCGGCCATGGCGGCGCCGGCCTTCAACACGTTCCGTCGATCGACCGTCATTTCGTTCCTCCGTTGGCCGCAGCGGCGGCTCTGATGGTTTGCAGCAAGCTTTCCACGCTCACCTCGTCCCAGGCAAGGTCCGTCTGCGCGACGAGCCGCGGGACGAGATTTTCGTCCAGCACATAGGAGGTCGGCAGCGTATCGACCTTCCAGGCCCGGGCGACCGCGCGGTCCTCGTCGAGCAGCACCGGGAAATCGACCGGCACCGCCGCCAGCAGCTTGCGCACCGGCGCAGCCACCTCCCCGACCGACACCGCGACCACCTTGAGCGGCCCCGACGTACTGGCCCGCGCCGCGAGCCGCTGCAACGCCGGAAACTCGACGCGGCAGGGCTCGCACCAGGTGGCGAAGAAATGCAGCACGACCGGCGCGCCGGCCGGAAGCTCCGCCCTCGCGCCCGCGGTGTCCGGCAGGGAAAAGGCGGGGAGACGGCCTTCCCTCCACGGCTGCAGCTCGGCCGCGCCGGCGCCGGCCACCATCGCCAGCAGTCCTATTGCAGCGCACGCAAGCCTCATCGACCAAGCTCCGGCTGGCCATCGTTTTCGGCTTAGACTAGCGTCCGCCGCGCAAGGAAAGGAAGGGCGACCATGGGACGACTGACGGGCCGGACGGCCATCGTGACGGGCGGGGCGCGGGGCATCGGCGTCCATTACGCGGACGCGCTGGCGGGCGAAGGCGCGCAGGTGATGATCGGCGACATCCGCGACGGCGCGGAGGTCGCGAACGACATCAGCGCGCGCCACGGCCAGGGCGCGGCGGACAGCGCCATCCTCGACGTGAGCCGGGAGGATGCGGTCAAGGCCTTCGTCGCCCGCACCATCGACCGCTTCGGCAAGATCGACATCCTGGTCAACAATGCCGCGGTATTCGCCGACCTGCCGCCGCAGCCCGTCACCGACATCGCGGTGGAGGACTGGGACCGCGTGATGGCCGTCAACGTCCGCGGGCCGTTCCTGATGGTCAAGCACGTGGCGCCGCACATGAAGGCGGCGGGCTACGGCAAGATCATCAACATCGGCTCGGGCACCGCCCACAAGGGCCTGCCGAACTTCTCGCACTACGTCTCGACCAAGGGCGCCATGACCGCGTTCTCGCGGGCGCTGTCGCGCGAGCTCGGCGAGTTCAAGATCTGCGTCAATACGCTCGCGCCCGGCTTCACCATCAGCGACGGTGTCATGGAAAATGGTGACTTCCACGACAAGTGGCGCGGGCCGATCGTGGCGAGCCGGGCCATCAAGCGGGAGATGCTGCCGGAGGACCTGCGCGGGGCGATCCTGTTCCTGTCCTCGGCGGAGAGCGATTTCGTGACCGGCCAGACGATCTCGGTCTGCGGCGGCTCGATCAATACCTGACGGATACCGGGGCCGCAGGGCTGCCGCCCGTCCCTCGCGCAGGTGGTATCGGCACGGCCGAAATTGACCTATATTAGCCTCTAAAGAGCTTTCGGATTCCGGATGGAGGAGCCCATGGCGGTCGCCGCTGCTACCCAAGCCAACGATGCCAAGCACAACCTCAAGGCGGTGCGCGAGGCGTACTACGAGAAGATCGGCCAGTACGATATGGCGCCGCTCTGGGAGGTGCTGAAGAACCTCGTCACCAAGGAACCCAGGACCAAGTGCAAGCCGGCGCTGTGGAAGTTCAGCGACATCCAAAAGCTGATCGCCGAGGCCGCCGACGTGATTACCGCCGAGGAGGCCGAGCGCCGCGTGCTGGTGCTGGAGAACCCCGCGCTGCGGGGCCAGACCCGCATCACCAACTCGCTGTTCGCCGGCGTCCAGCTCATCATGCCGGGCGAGGTCGCGCCGGCCCACCAGCACGTCGCCTCGGCGATCCGCTTCGTGCTCGACGGCGAAGGCGCCTATACCGCGGTGAAGGGCGAGAAGTCCAACATGTCGCCCGGCGATTTCATCCTCACCCCGAACTGGTCGCCGCACGATCACGGCAACCCATCGGACAAGCCGATGCTATGGCTCGACGTGCTCGACATGCCCACCATCAACCATTTCGAGACGTCGTTCGCCAACCATTTCGACGACAAGATGCAGAACACCTCGCGCGAGGACGGCGACTCGCTCGAGCGCTACGGCTCGGGCGTGCTGCCGGACGGCGCGACGGTCAATACGATCAGCCCGGTCATCAACTACACCTATGCGCGCACCCGCCCGATCCTGGAGCGCATGAGGAAGTCGGGCGACGTCGACAGGCGCCACGGCGCGCGCGTGCGCTACGCCAACCCGACCACCGGCGGCTGGGCGCTGCCGACCATGGGCGCGCATCTTGCTTTGCTGCCGGCGGGGTTCAAGGGCGAGCCCTACCGCTCGACCGACGGCACCATCTTCGTCTGCGCCGAAGGCAGCGGCACGACCAAGGTCGGCGACGAGACCTTCGAGTGGACGCGGAACGACGTGTTCGTGGTGCCGCCGTGGACGCGCTACAGCCACGTCGTGAACGACAAGGACGCGGTGCTGTTCTCGATCTCCGACCGCCCGATGCAGGAAGCCCTCGGCATCTGGCGCGAGGACGCGTGACGTCCGCGCACACTGCACCGATAAGGATAGGGCCGCGGCGGTGCCGCGGCCCTTTTCGTTCGTAGCGCTCGCAACTCGTAGGATGGGTTGAGCAAAGCGAAACCCATCGCAGCGCCGCATTGAGACTTGATGGGTTTCGCTCGCTCAACCCATCCTACACGCTACACTCCGCTACTTCTTCCCCGTCAGCCGGCGCACGTAGGAGTCGAACCCGGCAAGCTGGCGCTTGACGAAATCGATGGTCGCCTGGTCCGTCAGCTCCAGCTTGTCGTCGAACTTGGTGTGCGCGTTGCCCACGAAAATCTCCGGCGTGGTGAAGGCGTGCGCGCCGAGAAACACCATCACCTGCCGCCACTGATACTGCACGCGCGCGCCGCCGAGCGGGCCGCCGGTCGCCGACTGGATCGCCACCGGCTTGTCCTTGAACGGCTGGTTCTCGATCCGCGATACCCAGTCGATGGCGTTCTTGAGCCCGCCCGGCAGGCCGTAGTTGTATTCCGGCGACACGATGATGACGCCGTCGGCGGCGCGGATCGCGTCGGACAGCGCGGTCACCGTCGCGGGGAACCCGGTGCTCGTCTGGTCGTCCGCGTTGTAGAGCGGAATTTTATCCCACGGCGGCGACTCGGCGATCGTCATGTCCGGCGGCGCCAGCTTGGGCAGCGCGCGGGCGAGCGCGTGGTTGAAGGAGCCTTTGCGCAGCGAGCCGTGAAGGGTGATGACGGTGATGGGTTGGGCCATGAGGGTCAAATCCTTCCGAAAATCAACAAAACCGCCCGCGGGACGCGGGCGGGCCCTGGTGACATAGGCAGGATCGGGGACGGCGCAACGGGGCGGCGCACGCTGCCCCGTTCCGCGCGGTTCCCGCCGTGAACGGCTACGCTTCGTCCTGGATCGGGTTGCGCAGCACGCCGATGCCCTGGATCTCGACCTCGCAGACGTCGCCGTTCTTCATCCACACCGGGTTCGGCTTGCGGGCGTGGCCGACCCCGGAGGGCGTGCCGGTGAAGATCACGTCGCCGGGCTCCAGCGTCATGCCCTGGGTGATGTAGACCAGCGTCTCCTTCACCGGGAACATCATGTTGTCGGTGTTGTCCGACTGCATGACCTTGCCGTTGAGACGGGTCTCGATCTTGAGCCCCTTGCCGGCCTCCGGCAGCTCGTCGGCGGTGACGAGCCACGGGCCGAAGCCGCCGGTCCGGTCGAAGTTCTTGCCCATGTCCCATTGCGTGGTCTTGCGCTGGAACTCGCGGATCGAGCCCTCGTTGCCGACCGAATAGCCGGCGATGACCGAGGTGGCGTTCTCCATGGTGAGGTGCTTGGCCTGCTTGCCGATGACGAGGATGAGCTCGGCCTCGTAGTCGAGCGTCTCGGTCACCTTGGGCCGGACGATCGGCTTGTCGTGCGGAACGAGCGAGGTGTTGCAGCGCATGAAGATGGTCGGAAACTTCGGCAGGTTGTCGCGGTTCGGGCCTTCCTTGACGTGCTCCAGGTAATTGAGCCCGAGGCAGATCACCTTGCCGGGCTTGGTCACCGGGAGCGCGTAGGCGAGGCCCTGGAGCGGCACGCGCGCGGAGGCCGGCGCCTTCCTGGCGAGGTCGGCCAGCGGCTTGAGGTCGCCGTCATATTTGGCGAGCACGTCGGCCAGGTTGCCGGAGAGGCTCGGGTCCGCGGCCTTAAGGTCGACGACCTGGTCGCCCTCGACGACGCCGAGATGCGTGCTGCCCTTCGATTCGAACGCAACGATTTTCATTGGCGGTTCCCCATCCCTTTGCTGGTGCGCCTGCGGCCGAAGCCCGGCCCGCGATATAGCGGCAATCGGCGCCCGCCAAAAGCCGAAATCGGGGATGCAGGGCAGGACGGCGGAGGCAACGTGTCCCTACAGTCCCCTGTAGCCCGCGTGGAGCGGAGCGGAACGCGAGGTCGGCGCCGGCGATAATCGCCGCCCTCACTGCGCTCCGTCCCGGCTACGGGACGGGTGGGTTATTCGGAAAATCCCCCATGCTCGACAATCGCCGCCACATCGCGCGCGCCATGGAGCACGCGCACGATGACGAGCGCATCCGCCAGCCGTCGATAATAAATGGCATAGGACTTGTGGAACGTGACACGAAGACCCGGCGCGAGCTGATCGCGCGCCGGCCCAAGATGGGGCATGCTCCGCAAGGGCTCAAACTTCTTCTCAATCTCGGCGACGAACCGCGATGCGACGGCCTCGGATGCTTCAAGCGCCAGATACGACCAGATTTCCGCAAGATCGGCTTCCGCCGTCTCGGTCAGACGGAGGGCAAGCGCGCGGCTAATAGCTTTCTCCCACGTTCGATAATACGCTCGGCCTCGAAATCCTTGACCCGGCCTTCCGCCAAGGCTGTCAGACCCTTGTCGATGTCCGCCTTCAGCGCGGCGAGTTCCTGCAATTGCACCGCGCGCTTGATCTTCCAGTCACGCACGGCCTCGCGCACCACCTCGCTCGTCGAAGCATAGTCGCCTGAATTGACTGCCGCCTTGATGACCGCAGTCATTTCGACCGGCAGGGTCACGGTTAGGCGTTCAATATCCGACATCGGATTCCTCTCCTACTAAAATCATACTTTGTCATACTTATGAAGAAACACAATCCAGGCAAGGACAAAACAAAACCCCCGGCCGCGAGGCCGGGGGTTCCGCAGAACGTGCCGTGATTGGAGATTACGGCAGGATGTTCTTCACGAGGCGCAGGATCGCCATGTACTTGTCCTGGTCCTCGACGGCGTACGGGCCAGCCGGGCGAGCGCCAGTGGTTGGCAACACCACCGTGCTGCCGCTGAACGCGGTGTTGGTATGCAACCAGATCAGATCGAGACCGATCTCGAGCTCGGGCCGCGGGTTCCAACGGGTCCGGGTGCTGACCTGATACATCGACCAGTCCGGGTTGCAGTTGGTGACAACAGAGCCAGCAGCGAAGAGCGTGCCGGCCGCGCAGCCAGCCGACACGATGTTCTTCGCGCCGCTGCTGTAGTTGATGCCGACATATTCGGCGAACACCGACGTGGCCCACTGCGGGTTCCAGACGTGCTCATACGCGCCGTCGATATGCCAGGCGTTGATCGCTTCCTGAGAACCACCAGTGGTGAACAGGGTATCCGGCGCCGAAGCGACGGCGACGCTGTTACCGGAGCCGTAGAGCTGAACGCCACCGACGCCGGTGGTGTAGCCCGTCGCGGCACTGCTGTAGCCGATCGAGCCTTCGATCGTGTCCTTGGGCATCAGGAAGTTGGTGAGGCGGAGAGCGCCCTGCACCGCCCAGCCCCAGGTATCGCCGGGGTGACCAGAGACCGTCAGACCGCCGGGGATGCCTCCCCCAGGAGAGGTGGTGTAATAGCCGGCGGAAGCGTTATGCAACGCGCCCGAGATCTGGGCCGAACCCCACTGCTGATCGACGCGGATGTTGCCGGCGACATCCGGCGACCACGCCGCTTCCGCAACACTGGCGGTCGACCACGCCGGGCCCACCGGATCGCCAAAGCTGTACTCGTTGTGGGCACGACCCTGGCCGCTCTGCCCGTCTTCGAGGTCGATCGACGCCGACCAGCCGTTGCCGAGCTGCGCGGTGTAGGCGACGACGTCGATGCCGTTAACGCCCGTGGAGGCGGTCATCGGCGGCAGGTAGCCGTAGTTGTTGTACGCCGTGAAGTCGAAGTACGACACCGCGTGACCGATGGTGAAGCCCGCGAACTGGATGAACGCGCGCAGCACGCCGCCGACGCCGGCCGAGCTCCACGTGGGCTGGTTGTCGCGGGTGCCCTGGTTGGCCAGAATCGCCGCATAGGCGCGGATCACGCCGTAGTCGGACTGCGTGCGCCAGTCGGTGGTGAGCAGGATACGATCCTGGTAGCTGTAGAAGTCCTGGGCGCCACCGGGGGCCACGCCAGTGCCGAGGGGGCTGCGCGTGCCCGACGCCGTGAAGTTTTCGGCACCGTTGATGCTGGCCAGGTTGCCGTAGGCGTGTTGGGTGCGGATGTACGCGCCGATCTTGAGGCACGTATCGGTGCCCGGGACGTAGAAGAAGCCCGCGCCGTATTGGTTACAAACCTTCACGTATTCGACCGGTCTGGCCTTGACGGGAAGGTCGGCAGCCTGCGCGCTCGCGAACGCGGCAAATCCTGCCGCGGTCCCGAGGAGAAGGCCTTTCATTGCTCTCATATTAGCAATCCTCCAGTGTTTGACGATCGGGAGGAGTTCACCCTTCGAGTGCAGGCGCACCGTCCGGCCCCCCAAGTTCCCACCCGTGTCGCCGAATTTTTTTTGGCAACGTCAGTGGCGCGACGGCCGATTCCCTCACCCGTCGCGAGCAAAAACTTACCTTGGCGTAATGAACGTGAAAACGATTGTGTCTGCCGTGCGCCCGGATTTTCACCAGTCGTTGCAAAAATGACACGCAGTCGCCGCGATCCGGTAAGATTCCGGTCAGCGGCGGAAGATTTTCAATAAATTCAAAGCCAAAGCGGGCATTTCGACGGCGGGAACCCGTCCCGGCGGACCGGCGTCCGGGCGAGCCCTGTGGATAGTCCGGCTTTGTTCCCGCTCTCAGGCCGTCCCGGGCGCCAGTCCGGCGGCCCGCCAGACCCCGTCTCTCGCCGGATCCGCCAGCGCCGCGATCAGGGCCTGTCCCAATTCGGGATGGGCGCTGGCGTGGGACACGGCCGCGCAATAGGCGGTCTCGTTGCCGTAGGGCGCGGGCAAAGGCCCGACCACCGTCGCCCCGGCGACGGGCAGCATCTCGCTGATGAAGGTGAGCCCGATCTCCGCCTTCCCGCCGGCCACGGTCTCGGCGACGTGGCCGCCGCCGGTGCACGGCACGAGCTTCGGCGCCAGCGCCTCCGCGACGCCCATGCGCGCGAACAGCGTCGGCAGGTAGCGCGCCGCGGTGCCGCCGACCGCCGGGTCCGAGACCGCGATGGAGCGAGCGGACAGGAGCAGCGCCTTGAACGCCTCCGGCGTCGCGATGTCCGGGCGCGGCGCGCCGTCCCGCACCGCGACGCCGATCCGGGTGCGGCCGAGCTCGCGGACGCTGCCCGCGAGAAGCTGGCCCGCCGCATCGAGCGAGGCGATGGCGGACCGCGACAGGATCACGAGGTCCGTGCGGTCGCCGGCGGCGAGCTTCTTCTCGATGCCGCCGACCGGGGCGAAATCGAACGCGACGGCGCAGCCGCTGGCGCGGGCGAAGTCCTCCGCGATCGTCGTCACCGCGGATTTCACCGCCCGCGCGCTCATGATCTTGAGGTCCATTGCCGGCTCCATTGTTGTGCCCTAACGTTCGCGCCCCGCCCACGAGGAACGCCCATGCTCTCCGACGCCGATCGCCAGAAAGCCGCCCAACTGTTGCTGACCGCGGAGCGCGAACGCAAGCAGATGGTGCAGCTTTCCAAGACCTGGCCGGACATCACGTTCGACGACGCCTACGCGATCCAGAGCCTGGTGCAGCAGCAGAAGATCGCGGAAGGCCGCAAGCTCATCGGCCACAAGGTCGGGCTCACGTCGAAGGCGATGCAGCGGTCGTCCGAGATCGACGAGCCGGACTACGGCCACCTGCTCGACGACATGATGATCGCCGACGGCGCCAAGGTGCCGCACGAGACCTATTGCGTGCCGCGGGTCGAGGTGGAGCTCGCCTTCGTGCTCGGCCAGCGGCTGAAGGGCCCGGGCGTCGGCCTTACCGACGTGCTGCGCGCCACGGAATACGTGGTGCCGTCGCTGGAGATCGTCGATGCGCGGGTGCAGAACCCGCGCAAGATCTTCGACACCATTTCCGATAACGGCGCCGCCGCCGGCATCGTCTGCGGCGGCCGGCCGGTGCGTCCCATGGACGTGGACCTGCGCTGGGTCGGCGGCATCATGTACGTCAACGGCCAGATCGAGGAGACCGGGCTTGCCGCCGGCGTGCTCGGCCATCCGGCCATGGGCGTCGCCTGGCTCGCCAACAAGCTCGGCCAGCACGGCGTCGCGCTGGAGGCGGGGCACCTCGTGCTGTCGGGCTCGTTCACGCGCGTCGTGTTCGCGAAGAAGGGCGATACGCTGCACGGCGACTTCGGCCCGCTCGGCAGCGTGGCCGTTCAGTTCGTATAAGCGGAGGCGGCCATGGACATCACCCGCAACGTCTTCAAGCAGGCGGTCCGCGAGCGGCGGCTGCAGATCGGGCTGTGGAGCAGCCTGTGCAGCACCATCGCCGCGGAGATCGTCTCCGATTCCGGCTTCGACTGGATCCTGCTCGACACCGAGCACGCGCCGAACGAACTGCCCGGCCTCCTCGCCCAGCTCCAGGCGGTCGGCCGCGGCACCGCGACGCCGGTGGTGCGCGCCGCGTGGAACGACATGGTGCTGGTCAAGCGCATCCTCGACATCGGCGCGCAGTCGATCCTCCTGCCCTACGTGCAGAACGCGGAGGAGGCGCGCCGCGCCGTGGCTGCGGTGCGCTATCCGCCGCGCGGCCTGCGCGGCGTCGCGGCCGGCTCGCGCGCGAGCCGCTACGGCCGCGTGACCGACTATCTCAGAAAGGCCGACGACGAGATCTGCCTGCTGGTGCAGGTCGAGACCAGGGCCGCGCTCGACCAGCTGGAGGCCATCGCGGGCGTCGAGGGCGTGGACGGCGTGTTCGTCGGGCCGTCCGACCTCGCGGCCTCGCTCGGCCACATCGGCAACCCGCAGCACCCGGACGCCCAGGCCGCCATCCAGGACGCGGCGAAGCGTCTCGAGGCGGCCGGCAAGGCGGCCGGCATCCTGACCACGGCCGAGGCCGAGGCGCGGCGCTACATCGAGTGGGGCTACACCTTCGTCGCCGTCGGCACCGACACCGGCCTGCTCGCGCGCCACGCCGACGCACTGGCGAAGGCGTTCAAGGCGGCGCGGTAGCGCCGCTGCCTCATCCGACGACCAGAAGGTCGAGCGGCACCTTCAACACATCCGCCAGCCCGCGCAGGCGCAGCGGCGTGCCGCGCCGCCGCCCGGTCTCGATGTCGGAAAGATACCCCTGCGTCAACCCGCTTTTCCGGGCGAGCTGCTGCTGGGTGAGGCCGTGCCATTCGCGAAAGACGCGCACGGGACTTTCACCGGCCGCCAGCCGGTCGGCCACCGCCTTCGGAATCAGGTCTTCGCCTGCGACCTCGCGCCGGGCGCGGATGACGAGGCGCGCCGTCCCGGCATCCTCGTCCGCCTCCGCCCTGGCCACCAGGGCTTCGAACTCCCTGCGCGGGAGAATGGCGACTTCGCCTTGCGGCGTCTTTTGAAACCTGACGTTCATGGCGCACTCTTGTTATTTGTAGACCTCACGGCGGTGGCCGACGGCGACGACCACGATCGCCCCCTTCTCCTCGTAGAACACCACGCGCCAGTCGCCGATCCGCAAGCGGCTCCCCGCCCGCCCTTTCAAATGCTTGACGTCGCCGTGGCCGGTTTCGGCAAAAACCTTCAGCCGCCGGTCGATGCGGGACCGCGGCGATATACGGTCAGGTCATTATCGCGTTTCGCGATAGGTCACGCCTCCGGCAGGTACTTCGAGATCACCGTTTCCTTCTTGGTGATGAACTCGAGCAGCACCGCCCTGCCCTTCTTGGTCTCCTCGATGCCGCGCCTGATCGCCGGCACGATGTCCTTGGGCTCGGTGACGCGCTCGCCGTAGCCGCCGAAGGCGCGCGCCATGGCCGCGTAGTCGCCGGAGATGTCGGTCGAGCGGTATTTCTCCGTGGAGATCGGCATGATCGGGATCTCGATCGCCATGGAGAAGTTGTTGAGCAGCACCGACATGATCGGGATGCGCTCGCGCACGGCGGTCTCGAAGTCCATGCCGGTGAAGCCGATGGCGGCGTCGCCCCAGACGTTGATGCAGAGCTTGTCCGGGCAGGCGAGCTTGGCGCCCATGGCGAGCCCGAGGCCGTAGCCCAGCTGCGTGGTCTTGCCCCAGCCGATGTAGGTCAGCGGCTCGGTGCAGCGCCAGAACGGCGAGAGCTGGTCGCGCGGCGAGCCCGCGTCGTGGGTGATGATGGTGTTGGCGACGTCCACGGTGTTGTAGAGGTCGTTGATGACACGGTAGGGCGACAGCGGCGCCTCGTTGGAGGTGAGCCGCGGCTCCCACTCCTTGAGCCATTCCGCGTGCATGTCCGCGATCTCCTTGGCCACGGCCTTGGCGTCGCGCTTGTTCTTCACGTGCGACTTCACGCCCTCGATCATGGCGTCGAGCACGAGGCCGGCGTCGCCGAGCACGGCCACGTCGGCGTAGATGTCCTTGTTGAGGTGGGCCTCGTCGAGCGTGGAATGGATCATCGTCTTGCCCTTGGGCATGGGCACGCCGAACGAGGTCTCGGTGAACGAGCAGCCGATGCCGAAGATCACGTCGGCATGATCGAGGAAATAGCGCACCGGCCGCGGCACCGCGACGCCGCCCGAGCCGAGCGAGAGCGGATGGGTCTCGGGAAACGCGCTCTTGCCCTCGAGGCTGGTGACCACGGGAATGGCGAGGTGCTCGGCGAGCGCGCGAAGCTGCTTCCAGGCCTGCGCCCAGTGCACGCCCTGGCCGGCGTAGATCACCGGCCGCTTGGCCTTGGCCAGCACCCGCGCCGCCTCCTTCACCGCGTCCGGGTCGGGCGCGATCCGGGTCTGCACCACCGGCTTGTAGTCGAGCGGCGCGGCGAGCTCCGCGTTCCACAGGTCGCCCGGCACCTCGACGATCGCCGGGCCGCCGCGGCCGTTGCGCAGCCGCGACATGGCGCGGCGCATCACGTTGACGACCTCGTCGGGCGTGCTGATCGACTCGGCGCTCTTGGCGATGCCGCGCATCTCGCGCGCCGCGTAATAGTTGGCGCCGACCTGGGCGATGCGGCGCGGATAGCCGCCCGGCACCACCAGGATCGGGATCGACTCGGAGAACGCCTGGGCGATGCCGCCGTAGGCGTTCTCGGTGCCCGGCCCGTGCTGCATGCAGAACGCGCCGAGCTTCCGGCCGGAGGTCAGCCGCGAGATGGCGTCGGCCATGTGCAGGCCGACCCGCTCCTGGCGCACGATGATGGTGCGGATGTCGAGCGCCGCCGCATGCTCGATCAGGTGATTGACCGGATAGGCGCAGAGGATGTCAAAGCCTTCGCGCTTCATGATTTCGGCGATCGCCGCGCCAACCTTCATCGTCAACCTCTCCTGATGGTAGCCCCGGGGGCGGCCGTGACCGGCCGCGCCTCGGACTATCAGGTTGGTCCCGCGTGTTCCATCGAATCCTCGGGGCGCAGCCATGACATTTTCGGCGGCCGCTCTGACTCCGGCGCGCAGGCCGTGGCCGCTGCAACTGCCTATTGGGGCTGCAGGTTCGCCATCGCCGCCAGCCGGTCCCACTGCACGGCGTCGGCCTTGAGCAGCGCCGCCGCCTCGGGCGCGCCACCCGCGACCGGAACATTGGCGATGCTTTCGACGAAGGCCACCGTGTCCGGGGTCGCGGCGATCCGCTTCATCCAGTCCGCCAGCTTGTCCACGATGGGCTGCGGGGTTCCCGCCGGCACATAGACGCCCCACCACGGGCTGAAGGCGTAGTTCTTGACGCCCGCCTCCTGCATGGTGGGCACGTCGGAGAGCGCCGGAATGCGCTTGGCGCTGGTCACGGCCAGGGCATGGATGCGGCCGCTCTTGATCTGGCCCAGCACGAACGCGCTGTCGAAGATCACGAAGTCGAGGGTGCCGTTGACGAGGTCGGGCAGCGCGTCCGACGCGCTCTTGTAGGCCACGGCGGTGGCGTCGAGCCCGGTCTCGCTGATGAAAGCCTTGGTGGTGATGAAGGCGACCGGGCTGGTGTAGCCGAACGTGGTGCGCGGCCGGCCCTTGAGCGCGGCGACGAGCCCGGCCACGGTGCGGTGCGGCGAGTTCGGCCCCACGCACAGCACGAACGGGCTCTCGGCGAACACCGCGACCGGGATCAGGTCCTTGAGCCCGTCGAACGGCAGGTCTTTGACGAGATGCCTGCCGCCGGCGACGATCGCGCTGCCGCTGAACAGGATGGAATAGCCGTCGGGCTTGGCCCTGGCGACGGCGGCCGCGGCGATGGCGTTGAACGCGCCGACCTTGTTCTGCACCACCACGGGCTGGCCGGCGAGATCGGCGAGCCTGGCGGTGAAATGGCGCACCAGCACGTCGGCACCGCTGCCGGCGGCGAGCCCGATGGTGACGGTCATGGGCCGGCTCGGATAGTCCTCCGCGCCGGCCGCGCCGGAGCCGAGGACGAGCGCCAGCGCAAGCAGCCGGCGGGCGATTCCGATTGCGGCCACGACGGCGTCAGCCTGCGCTCAGGTGCGCGTCGGCGGCCAGCCGGTCCCACAGGCCGCGGTCCTGCTGCAGGCGGGCGTCCATCTGCCTGGGATCGTCGAGCACCGGCAGCGCCGCCATGGTGTCGAGGAACTTCGCCGAGGCCGGTTCTCCGGCCATCTGCCGCGTCCAGGCGGCAACCTTATCAACGACCGGCTGCGGGGTGCCGGCCGGCAGGTAGGCGCCCCACCACGGGCTGAACACGTAATCCTTGATGCCGGCCTCCTGCATGGTCGGCACGTCGGGCAGCGCGGTGATGCGCCCCGCGCTGGTGGCGGCGAGCGCGCGGATGCGGCCGCTCTTGACCTGGCCGACCGCGAAGGTTCCGTCGAGGATCATGAAGTCGAGCGTGCCGTCGCCCAGGTCCGGCATCGCATCGGCCGTGGTCTTGTAGCTCACCACCTGCGCTTCGATGCCGGTGCGGGACTTGAACAACGCGGTGGAGAGCTGGCCGGTCGGGTTGGTGTAGGCGCAGCGGTTGCCGGTCTTGGATTTCAGGAGCGCGACGAGGTCGCTGATGGACTTGGCCGGCGACTGGGCGCCGACCGCCAGCACGAACGGCGTCTCGAAGAGCGTTCCGGCGGAGACGAACTCCTTCACCGGGTCGAACGGCATGTCCTTCACCAGATACTTGCCGCCGACCATGATCGAGTTGCCGCACCACAGGATGGTGTAGCCGTCGGGCTTCGATTTCGCGACCACGTTGCCGGCGATGACGCCCACGGCGCCGGGGCGGTTCTCGATCACGACCGACTGGCCGGAGATTTCCGCGAGCCGCGCCACGTAGAAGCGGCAGAGGATGTCGGCGCCGCTGCCGGCCGCGAAGCCGATCACCACGTGGATCGGCCGGCTGGGATAGTCCTGCTGCGCCAGCGCCGGCCCGTCGAACGCGACGACGGCGCCCGCGGCCCCCAGGCGCGAAAACTCGCGTCGCGTGATCATGGTCGCCTCCTCCCCCTTGTTTCGCTCATTTGACCGCAGGAACGCGGTCCCTGGCAAGCGGGCGCGCCTTGACACCCTTTCGGCGCGGTCCCTATATCGCCTCCTGCCGGAAGATGGCGGGGTAGCTCAGTTGGTTAGAGCACGGGAATCATAATCCTGGGGTCGGGGGTTCAAATCCCTCCCCCGCTACCAATCTTCCGAAGACTCCCTTCGCAAGTCTCGGCTGCCATTCAGGCGGCATCATAGGTCGGCAGCTTGGCGATCGCTCCCGCGAGTTTGTCCGCGGCTGTCTCCAGGTCATAGCGGCTCTGGATGTTCATCCAGAATTCCGCTCCGGTTTTGAAATAGCGTCCGAGCCGGAGCGCCGTATCCGCCGTGACCGGCCTTTCCTCTCGTGCCAGGCGCTCGATGCGCGTCCGCGGCACGTTCACAGCCGCGGCGACAGCGTATGGCGTGAGCCCCATCGGCGCCAGGAACTCCTCGCGCAGAATTTCACCGGGATGAACGGGGGGGAGTTTTTTGGCCATGGCAGGGTTCTCCTCACTGGTCTTCACGACGGCTGGCGGCATCAGTGATAGTCCACGATCTCGACGTCCTCGGGTCCACCGGATGTCCAACGAAACACGATGCGCCATTGGTCATTGATGCGTATCGAATATTTGCCGGCGAGATCGCCCTTGAGAGCTTCCAGCCGATTGCCCGGCGGCGATCTCAGAGCTTCCAGGAAGCCGGCGGCATCGAGCATGATGAGCTTGTGCCGCGTGACCCTGACGAGATCGGCGGGAAAGCCTTTCGGAACCTTCCGTTCGTTGAGGATCATTTCCGCAAACTTGCCTCGGAAGCTTCGGATCATTCGGCTAGCGTATCCTAAGAGGATACGTTCGGCAAGCTTTTGGTATCCTTCTAGGATACTCCCATGCGATTGTCATCCTCGGCGCCTACCCTTTTGTTGGTAGTCCGTCCCTCTTCCTGGCAGTTGCCCGCTGCAATAAGGTGATGCGAAGCAGCAAGCGGGGAGCTTCCGATGACGTTGAGGGATTGCGCGCGCGCCGCGGCGGCGGCCGCGGCTGTCGGTCTTGCTCTGGCGGGCGCGGCGCACGCGCAGAGCTACGAGCGCCCGACGAGCTTCAGCCCGTCGGGCATTCCGGGCATCAAGCCGAGCGGATCGAACTACGCCATTGCCAGCCCCGTGGTCAGCGACGGGTTCATGCGCATCTACACCTTCAAGAGCGCCTACGGCGACTTCGCCGCCATCGGCGACGCGCTGGCGCAGACGCGCATCGTCGAGCTCGCCGCGCTGGCGGAGCTGGAGCGCGTCAGCAACTCGGACTCGTTCCGCGACGCGCTGACCCAGGCCGGCCTGAGCCCGATCAAATACGCCGGCGCCATGGTCACCAATCCGGGCCAGACCATCAGCAACACGCTGTCCGGCATCGGCTCGCTGTTCGGCCGGGTCAACGCCTCCATGAACAACATGGGCAAGACCCCGGACAACGCGGTGCAGAACCTGCTCGGCGTCACCGAGAAGCGACGCGAGCTCGCCACCCACCTCGGCGTCGATCCCTACACCGACTTCGAGCCGCTTGCCGCCAAGCTGTCGCAGCTCTCGGAAGCGGCGGCCGCCGGCGGCCTCGTGGTCACCGGCGCGCTGATGGCGATCCCTGGCGTCGGCGGCATCGTGGTGTCGAACGTCGCCACCACCAGCAAGGTCTCCGATCTGGCGCGCGACCTCAGCGCGGCCCAGCTCATGGACCTCAATCGCAGGAAGCTCGGCGAGATGGGCGTGGAGAAGAGCGTCGCCGAGACGCTGCTCACCAACCGCGCCTTCACGCCGTTCGACGTCACCGTGATCGTCACGTCGCTGGAGAGCATGCCGGGCGTGCAGAACCGCGGCGCCTTCGTGGCCCGCGCCGCCGAGATCAACCGCCACGACGCCGCCTTCTTCATGCGCCGCCAGGCGGAGCTTCTGGCCGACTACTACGCCAAGTCCGGCACGCTGACCGGCTTCGTCACGCTCGGCGGCTATCCATTCAACGTCACCCGCGGCGGCGCCGTGGTCGGCATCCTGCCGCTCGACGCGCTGTCGTGGACCGAGAACACCGCGCGGTCGATGAAGAACATCGTCTCCGACGCCCGCAGCGCAGGCTACGCGGGACGGGCCGAGATGCGCATCACCGGACAGGCCACGCCGATGGCGAAGAAGGCGCTCAAGGACCTGGGCTGGACGGTGGTGGACAATTTCCGCTCGTAGGCCGGGCGAGCCGCCGGCCGCGCGGACGGGTCCGTCCGCTATCCGACCTTCTCCAGCCGGATCAGCGAAAAATGTCCGAACGGCTGCACCGGCCGCCGTTCGATCAGCCGAACCCCCGGCGATTTCGCCACCCAGTCCGCGATCCGCTTCCAGGGAAATTCCGGCCGCCAGCCGAGCCATCGGGCGAGCGGCGCGAAGCACTGCTCGAACACGTAGCGCGGCCCTTCGTCGGCCCCGATGTGGTTGACGAGAATGATCTCGCCGCCGGGCCGCGCCACGCGCGTCAGCTCGTCGAGCGTGGCGTCGGGGCTGGGGACCGCGGTGATGACGAACTGGGCCACCACCACGTCGAAGCAGTTGTCGGGAAAGCCGAGCCTGGCGGCATCCATCACCACGAGGCCCTCGACGTGGTCGAGCTTTTCCTCGGTCACCCGGCGGCGCGCCCGGCGCAGCATCGGCTCGGAGATGTCCACGCCGACGATGCGGTTCTTCCGGGAGAAGTCGAGCAGGGCCAGCCCGGTGCCGATGCCGACATCGAGAATGCGGCCGCCGACCCGTTCGGCGGCGGCGATCGAAGCCTTGCGGCCCGGATCGAACACCGCGCCGAACACGATGTCATAGACCGGCGCCCACAGCGAATAGGCCTTGCTGACGCGCTCCTGGTCGAGCGTGTCGCGGTCCGGACCCCGGCGTTCCATGACCATGGCCCGCCTCCCTCACGCGCGCGCGGCCGCCGGCTCGGGACTGCGTTCCTCCGCGCGCGGTTGCGCGCCGGCGATGAAGCCCCCGCCCAGCATGCGCGCCTGGCCGCGCCCGGCGTCGTAGAACACGCAGGCCTGCCCCGGCGCCACGCCGTCCTCGCCGTCCACCAGGTCGACCACGCAGTCGCCGTCCTCCATCCCGAGCCAGGCCGGCTGCGGCGGCCGCGTCGAGCGCACCTTCACGAACACCTCGCGCCGGCCCGCGGCGAGCGCCGCCTCGAACGGGCCGTCGCCGATCCAGTTCACGTCGCGCAGGCGCATGCGCCGGGTGCGCAGCGCCGCGCGCGGCCCGACCACCACGCGCCGCTGCGCCGCGTCGAGCCGCACCACATAGAGCGGCTCGCCGGCGGCGATGCCGAGCCCGCGGCGCTGGCCGACCGTGAAATGGATGATGCCGGAATGGCGGCCGAGCACGCGGCCCGCCTGGTCGACGATGTCGCCGGGCTCGGCCGCGCCCGGCATCAGCCGCTCGATGATGTCGGTGTAGCGCCCGCTCGGCACGAAGCAGATGTCCTGGCTGTCGTGCTTGTCGGCGACGGCAAGGCCGAAGCGGCGCGCAAGATCGCGGGTCTCGGCCTTGGTGGTGTCGCCGAGCGGGAAGCGCAGCATGCCGATCTGCTCGGCCGTGGTCGCGAACAGGAAATAGCTCTGGTCGCGCTCCTCCTCGCGGGCGCGGAACAGCGCGCGGCCGCCGCCGGGCATCCGGCGCGACGCGACGTAGTGGCCGGTCGCGAGCACCTTGGCGCCGAGGTCGCGGGCGGTGTCGAGCAGGTCGTGGAACTTGATCTCGCGGTTGCAGGCGACGCAGGGGACCGGCGTCTCGCCGGCGCGATAGCTCGCCGCGAACGCGTCGATCACCGCCTCCTTGAAGCGGGCTTCGTAGTCGAGCACGTAGTGGGGAATGCCGAGCCGCGCGGCGACGCGGCGCGCGTCGTGAATGTCCTGGCCCGCGCAGCAGGCGCCCTTGCGGTGGGTCGCGGCGCCGTTGTCGTAGAGCTGCAGCGTGACGCCCACGACGTCGTAGCCCTCGGCCTTGAGCAGCGCCGCCGTCACCGACGAATCGACGCCGCCCGACATCGCGACGACGACGCGCGTGTCCTGCGGCGGGCCCTCGATGTCGAGACTGTTGAGCATGCCGCTTACTTATAGGCGGTGGCCGCGGCGGCGCAATGATCGCAGCTGCGCGGCGCGCCGGCGGCCGGGAAATTTTTGCCACGGCCGGGCAAGGGCTGCCGGCCCAGCCGGCGGACGGCGCGGCCTGCCGTACTAAGCTACTGTTTAGAAAAGTGTTTTCGACAGGATGCGATGGCCCGCGGCTTGCAGACCGGCAAGCGGCAGCGTTGTTACCGTTCGGGGGTCTCGTGCAAAGCGTTTTTCCGTTCGTGCCGGCCGCGAGCCCGCGGCAGGCGCCTTTGGCGTCCGGCCATCGCGCAAGCGAGCGGCCGGACAGCTCGTTTGCATCGCTTCTCCAAACCGGCGACGCCGCCCCGCCCCCCCGCCAGCCCGGGCCGCGGCAGGCCCGGCCCGCGCGCGACGACGATGCGCCGGCCGCTTCGCCGGATGCCGCGCCCGACCAGCCGCAGCCGTCCCAGTCCGCATCCGCGGCCAATTCCAAGCCGGCCGCTGCGGCGGAAGCCGCCGACGCCCCATCGCAGCAGGAAGCCGCCGGCAAGCCCGACGCAACGAACAATTCAACGGCCACTCCGCAAGCGCCGCCCAATGCAGCCGCGGAGTTGCCGCCGGGAGTCGTCACGCCCGGCAAGCCGGCGACGAAAAGCGACAAGCCCGGAAAGCCCGACGAAAACGCCGACAAGGACGACAAGGCCGATGCCGCGGCCGCCGCTCCGGCGCCGGAAGCGGCAGCGCCGCCGGTCCCGCAGCCGCCGGACCTTTCTCCCCAGCCCGTCGCCGCAGCCATCGCGCCGCCGGCCGAGCCGCTAGGCCCACCCCTTCCCCCTG
>Ga0180221_1000527_pt1 | contig 32893 bp, 25 predicted proteins | sample eDN5th37CKraftMG_FD_151339 | JGI IMG/M metagenome (GOLD analysis project Ga0180221, IMG submission 151339) | Enriched Miracle-Growth compost microbial communities from Emeryville, California, USA - eDNA 5th pass 37_C Kraft MG (version 2) (version 2) ...
TCGTCGTCGAGCTCGTCAACGCCGACGACCAGGTGCACGACCTCGTCCTGGAGAACGGCGCCGGCTCGGGACGCCTGCCGGCCGGCGAGCGGACGCGCCTCGACGTCGGCGTCGTGCAGGCCGACCTGGACGGATGGTGCTCCGTCGCGGGCCACCGGCTCATGGGCATGACGCTGCGCGTGGTCGCCACCGGGCCCGCAGCGGCGCCCCAGGCCGGCGACGAGGGTCACGACTCCGCCGTGCACGACCCCTCCATGCACGACCCCGCGGCGGCTGCCTCCGCCGCCGAGGACGTGGACCTCATGGCCGAGCCGTCCGGCGGCTGGACAGCGCCGGACGCGGTGCTCCCCCCGGCCGCCACCTCCGGCACGGACGCACGCGGGACGACGACGGAGCCCGACCCAGATGGAACGGGCTGGCTGCACCGCGTGACCCTGCGCGTCACCGAGACGGTCGCCGAGGTCGCTCCCGGCGTCCGGCAGACCCGGTGGACGTTCGGCGGCACCGCGCCGGGACCCGTGCTGCGCGGGCAGGTCGGCGACACGTTCGTCGTCACCCTGGAGAACGACGGGTCGATCGGGCACTCGGTCGACTTCCACGCCGGCGCGCTCGCACCCGACGGGCCGATGCGGACGATCGGCCCGGGCGAGCGCCTGACGTACACCTTCCGCGCCGACCGCAGCGGCATCTGGATGTACCACTGCTCGACGATGCCGATGAGCCTGCACATCGCGAACGGCATGTTCGGCGCGGTCGTCGTCGACCCGCCGGACCTCGCCCCCGTGGACCACGAGCTCCTCCTCGTGCAGTCCGAGCTGTACCTCGGCGCGCAGGGGGCCGACGCCGACCCCGCGCGCCTGGCCACGCAGCAGCCCGACCTCGTCGTCTTCAACGGCTACGCGAACGCCTACCGGTACGCGCCGCTGCGGGTCCGCACGGGCGAGCGGGTCCGGGTGTGGGTGCTCGACGCCGGGCCGAACCGGCCGAGCTCGTTCCACGTCGTCGGCGGGCAGTTCGACACCGTCTACTCCGAGGGCGCCTACCTGCTGCGCGACGGCGGGCCGACCGGGACCGGCGGAGCCCAGGCGCTCGCGCTGCAGCCCGCGCAGGGCGGGTTCGTCGAGCTCGAGCTGCCCGAGGCCGGGCACTACAGCGCTGTCACGCATGTCATGGGTGACGCCGAGAAGGGCGCGCAGGCGACGATCGAGGTCACCGACCGCTGACGGGACGGTCGCGCCCCCGGCGCGGCACGAGCCGGACGCACGTCGGCCCGGTGACCCGCCCGAGGGCGGCCACCGGGCCGGCGGGTCGCCTCGGGCCGGACGACGCCGGCCCGGGGACGTTCAGGCGCGGGTCACGCGAGCCGGGTCAGGCGGACGTGCCAGGCGTCGGGGCCCTGCACGTCGTACCCGACCTCGAGCTCGAACCGCTGGCGCAGCTGAGCGAGCAGCGGGAGCGGGTCGTGCGGCGCCACGAGCACGAGCTGCCCGCCCGCGGGCGTCGCCTCGAACGCGCCGAACACGGCGCCGTGGCGCACCGCGTGCGGGATGGCCCGCACGTCGAGCACGGGCACCTCGTCGTCGTGCGCGCACCCGCACGCGTGCCCGCCGTGCTGCGGGGCGCTCGTGTGCAGCGTGACGTCCTGCTGGGTCATCGGTCTTCCCTCCTGCGACGAGCCGCCGGCGCGGCCGGGCACCGTCAGCGTGCGCCGCCGCCCGTGCCCGGGGCCACCCGCGGGGCCGTCACAAATCGGCGTCCTGCTCGGTCCGGTGCACGACGAGCGTGCAGTGGTGCGGGCCGACGAACGGCGTCAGCCGCTCGACGGCGTAGCCGCCGCCCGCCTGGTCGAGCACCCCCTGCGCCAGCCCGGCGTGCACGGCGCACACGACCTTCGGGCGCTCGCGGGCGAGCTCGACGAACGGGCACCGCCACAGGTGGAACGTCACGGCGTCGGCGCCGTCAGTCGCGTCGGCTTCGTCGGCGGCGTCGACGGCGTCAGCGCCGGTCCCCTCGTCCCGGCCGTCGCCGTCGCGGCCGGGCTCCGCCTGGGGGTCGAAACCGAGGGCGTCGAGGTGCGCCTCGAGCGCGAGCAGCGCCACGTCGTCGTCCGCCGTGCCGGCGGGTCGCTGCCGTGCGGCGACCCGCGCGCCCGCCCGGCGGGCCGCCGCGACCGCGGCGGGCGCGTCGCGCTCGTCGAGCGCCTCCAGGAGCGCCCGGCTGAGCATCGCGTGCGCCACCGCTCGCCGGGTCGCGGCCTCCGCCTCGGGGTCGCGGCGTGCGTCCCGGCCCACGGCGACCCGGTAGACGATCCGGGGACGGCCCCGCGTGCTGCGGACCTCGGGCTCCGAGCGGACGTACCGGGCCGCCTCGAGCCGCGCCAGGTGCTCGCGGACCGTGTTCCGGTGCAGCCCGGTCGCGCGCGCGAGGACGTCGATCGTCGTCGGGCCCTCGCTCTGCAGCACGTGCAGGATCTCGACACGGCTGGGTGAGGCGAGGAGCGCCGCAGGTGCGAGCGGGGTCACCGCTCCATGGTCCACCGGGACGCGCACGCCGGGACGGACCGGAAGTCCCTACCCTGGGCCCGTGCGAGCCCCCACGCCGCGGCCGACGACGCAGCACCCCACCACCGCACCGCCCTCGGCGGGAACGGCCGCGGTCGTGCTGTCGGGCGGCCGGGCCCGCCGGCTCGGCGGCGCGCGCAAGGCCCACGTCGAGGTGGGCGGCCGCGCGATGCTCGACCTGGTCCTCGACGCGGTGCAGGGCGCCGGTGTCTCCCGGGTCGTCGTCGTGGGCGACCCGCCGCCCGCCCCGCGCGACGGCGTGCAGGTGACGCGCGAGGAGCCCGCGTTCGGGGGACCCCTCGCCGGCCTGGCGGCTGGGCTGGCGCTCGTCGGCGCCGACGCCACCGACGTCCTCGTCCTCGCGTGCGACCTCCCGCGTGCGCACGGCCTCGTCCGCCTCCTGCTCGGCGCGACGCCCGCGCCGGACGGTCCCGACGGGCTCGTCGTCGTCGACGGCGGCGGGCACGAGCAGTGGCTCGCCGGCCGCTACTCGGCCCCCGCGCTGCGCTCGGCGCTCGCGGCCGTCGCGGACGAGCGCGGCGGCGACCCCGGCGGGGCACCGGTGCGCGCGGCCCTCGGCCGCCTGCGCGCGACACCCGTACCCGACCCCGACCACGCCAGCGACGACGTCGACACGCCGGCGGACCTGGACCGCGCTCGCCGCCGCGTCGGGCGCGCGCCGCACGAAGGAGGACGACCATGAGCTCCGAGCACCTGCCGCCCGAGGCCCTCGACGACTGGCTGCGCGGGGTGACCGCCGTGCTCGGCCTCGACGGTGTCACGACCGACGAGACGGCGGTCGTGCTCGACGTCGCACGCGACGTCGCCCGGGGGGTCGCCCGCCCGGCAGCACCGCTGACGGCCTACCTCGTCGGCCTGGCGGCGGGCCGTGCCGCCGCGGAAGGCGAGCCGGTCGGCGTCGCCACCGCGCGCCTCGCGGCCGAGGTGCAGGCCCTGGTCCGCCCCGACCGGGCGCCGACGCCGTCCGACGAGTAGCCCCGGCGGGCGCCCCGGGCGCGCGGCTGAGCCGGACTCGTCGCACGTGCGGCCCCCGCACGCCCGAGATGTCGGAACATTTTTGACGGCGGTGGCAGGAGACGTGACGCACCGACGTCGCTAGCGTGACGAGCATGGCGGAGAGCAAGGGTGCTCAGCTGGACGGTCCCGCGTCGGACGCGCTGCTGCGCGCCGGACGGTTCTTCACGCGGTGGGACGAGACGCAGGACGGCCGCGCGGTGTTCCGCGAGGGCGGCCGCCGCGGCGACGTCTTCTACCGGGACAGGTGGCGCCACGACAAGGTGGTCCGCTCGACCCACGGCGTGAACTGCACGGGCTCCTGCTCGTGGAAGGTCTACGTCAAGGACGGGATCATCACGTGGGAGGCGCAGCAGACGGACTACCCGTCGGCCGGGCCCGACCGCCCCGAGTACGAGCCGCGCGGCTGCCCGCGCGGCGCGGCGTTCTCCTGGTACACGTACTCCCCCACCCGCGTGCGCTACCCGTACGCCCGCGGGGTGCTCGTGGAGATGTACCGCGAGGCGAAGGCGCGGCTCGGCGACCCGGTGCTCGCGTGGGCCGACGTGGTCGGCGACCCCGAGCGGCGGCGCCGGTACCAGCGGGCACGCGGCAAGGGCGGGCTGGTCCGGGTCGGCTGGGACGAGGCGGTCGAGATGGTCGCCGCGGCGCACGTCCACACCGTGCGCACGCACGGCCCCGACCGCTGCGCCGGGTTCTCGCCCATCCCTGCGATGTCGATGGTGTCGCACGCCGTCGGCACGCGGTTCATCCAGCTCATCGGCGGCGTCATGACGTCCTTCTACGACTGGTACGCGGACCTCCCCGTCGCCAGCCCGCAGATGTTCGGCGACCAGACCGACGTCCCCGAGTCGGGCGACTGGTGGGACGCGTCGTACCTGCTCATGTGGGGCTCGAACGTCCCCGTCACGCGCACGCCGGACGCGCACTGGATGGCGGAGGTCCGCTACCGCGGCACCAAGGTCGTCACGGTCAGCCCCGACTACGCCGACAACACGAAGTTCGCCGACGAGTGGCTGCCCGCGGCCGCCGGCACGGACGCGGCGCTCGCCATGTCCATGGGGCACGTGGTGCTGCGCGAGTTCCTCGTCGACCGCCAGGTGCCGTTCTTCCGCGACTACGTGAGCCGCTATACCGACCTGCCGTTCCTCGTGGAGCTCGTCGAGCGCGACGGCGCGTACGTGCCCGGCAAGTTCCTGCGTGCCTCCGACCTGCCGGGACGTCCCGCCGACGACACCGAGGGCGACGAGTCCAAGACCGTGCTGCTCGACGGCGCGACGGGCGAGCCGGTCGTCCCGAACGGCTCGCTCGGCTTCCGGTACACCGAGCAGGGCGAGGGCCGCTGGAACCTCGACCTCGGCGACGTCGTGCCGGCGCTCAGCTCGGCCGACGCGCCCGGCGGCGGCGAACCCGTCGAGGTGCTCCTGCCGTCGTTCGACGACCCGCAGGGCGTCGGCTCCGTGCTGCGGCGCGGCGTCCCCGCGCGCCGGGTCGCGGATCGGCTCGTCACCACGGTGTTCGACCTCGTCCTCGCGCAGTACGGCGTGGGGCGCGAAGGGCTCCCCGGTTCGTGGCCGACGGGCTACGACGACGCGTCCCAGCCCTGCACGCCGGCGTGGCAGGAGCCCCTCACCTCGGTGCCGGCCGCGGCGTGCGAGCGGATCGCGCGCGAGTTCGCCGAGAACGCCGAGCGCTCGGGCGGCCGCTCGATGATCATCATGGGCGCGGGCATCTGCCAGTGGTTCCACGGCGACGCGACGTACCGCGCGATCCTCGCGCTGCTCGCGTTCACCGGCTGCTTCGGCCGCAACGGCGGCGGGTGGGCGCACTACGTCGGCCAGGAGAAGTGCCGGCCGCTGACGGGCTGGATCTCGCTCGCCAACGCCCTGGACTGGTCACGGCCGCCCCGCACGATGACGGGCACCTCGTACTGGTACATGCACACCGACCAGTGGCGCTTCGACGGCTACCGGGCCGACGAGCTCGCGTCGCCGCTCGCCGAGGGGCACCTCACCGGCATGCACACCGCCGACACGATCGCGCAGTCCGCGCGGCTCGGCTGGATGCCGTTCTACCCGCAGTTCGACCGCAACCCGCTCGACGTCGCCGACGAGGCGGTCGCGGCGGCCGACGGCGGCGAGGCCGCCGACCCGCTCGCGCACGTCGTCGACCGGCTGCGGGAAGGGTCGCTGCGCTTCGCGGTCGACGACGTCGACGCACCCGAGAACTGGCCGCGGACGCTCGTCGTGTGGCGCTCGAACCTGCTCGGGTCGTCCGCGAAGGGCAACGAGTACTTCCTCAAGCACCTGCTCGGCACCCACTCGAACGTCGCCGCCGAGGTGCCGCAGACCCGCCCGCGGGACGTCGCGTGGCGCGACGAGATCCCCGAGGGCAAGCTCGACCTGCTGGTCTCGGCCGACTTCCGGATGACATCGACGACGCTGCTGTCGGACGTCGTCCTGCCGGCCGCGACCTGGTACGAGAAGCACGACCTCTCGTCGACGGACATGCACCCGTTCGTCCACGCGTTCTCCCCCGCCATCGACCCGCCGTGGGAGGCGCGCTCGGACTTCGACGCGTTCCACCTCGTCGCGCAGCGGTTCTCCGACCTGGCGCGCACCCACCTCGGCGTGCGTCGCGACCTCGTCAGCGTGCCGCTGCAGCACGACACGCCCGGCGAGGCGGTGCAGCCGGACGGACGCGTGCGGGACTGGGCGCGCGGCGAGGTCGACCCCGTGCCGGGCCGGACGATGCCCGTGCTGCAGGTCGTCGAGCGCGACTACACCGCGATCGCGGACAAGCTCGCGACGATCGGCCCGCTCGCGGACCGGCTCGGCTTCACGGTGAAGAACGTGACCTACCGCGTCGAGCACGAGGTCGAGCGGCTCGCGCGCAGCAACGGCGTCATGGTCGGCGGCGCGGGCGAGGGCCGGCCGGCGATCGACACGGACACCAAGATGGCCGAGGCGATCCTCGCGCTGTCCGGCACGACGAACGGCGAGCTGGCGACGCAGGGGTTCGCGACGCTCGAGCGCCGCGTCGGGAGGCGCCTCGCCGACCTCGCCGAGGGCAGCGAGGAGAAGCGGATCACGTTCGCGGACACGCAGGCGCGCCCGGTGCCGGTCGTGACCTCGCCGGAGTGGTCGGGCTCCGAGAGCGGTGGCCGTCGCTACGCGCCGTTCACGGTGAACGTCGAGCGGCTCAAGCCGTGGCACACGCTCACCGGGCGCATGCACCTGTTCCTCGACCACGACTGGATGGCCGAGCTCGGCGAGCAGCTGCCGGTCTACCGGCCGCCGCTGGACCTGCACCGGCTGCTCGGCGAGCCGCAGCTGGGTCCCGATGGCGCGCAGCAGGTCACCGTGCGGTACCTGACCCCGCACAACAAGTGGTCGATCCACTCCGAGTACCAGGACAACCTGCTCATGCTGTCCCTGTCGCGCGGCGGGCCGGTGTGCTGGATGAGCCCGCACGACGCCGAGGCCATCGGCGCCCGCGACAACGACTGGATCGAGTGCTCGAACGCGAACGGCGTGTTCGTGGCGCGCGCGATCGTCAGCCACCGGATGCCCGCCGGCGTGGTGTACGTCCACCACGCGCAGGAGCGCACGATCGACGTGCCGAAGACGGAGCGCACGGGCCGCCGCGGCGGCATCCACAACTCGGTGACGCGGCTGCTGGTCAAGCCGACCCACCTCGTCGGCGGGTACGCCCAGCTGTCGTACGCGTTCAACTACCTCGGCCCCACCGGCAACCAGCGCGACATCGTCTCGACGATCCGTCGCCGCTCGCAGGACGTGGAGTACTGACATGCGCGTCATGGCCCAGGTCGCGATGGTGATGAACCTCGACAAGTGCATCGGGTGCCACACCTGCTCGGTCACCTGCAAGCAGGCGTGGACGAACCGCGCGGGCGTCGAGTACGTCTGGTTCAACAACGTGGAGACCCGGCCCGGCCAGGGCTACCCGCGCCGCTACGAGGACCAGGAGCGCTGGCGCGGCGGCTGGGAGCTGAACCGGCGCGGCAACCTCACGCTGCGCACGGGTGGCCGGGCCCGCCGGCTGCTGTCGATCTTCGCCAGCCCGGTGCAGCCCGAGCTCGCGGACTACTACGAGCCGTGGACGTACGACTACGAGCACCTGGTCGACGCGCCGCTCGGGGACGACTTCCCCGTGGCCCGCCCGAAGTCGCTCATCACCGGCGAGGACACGAAGATCACGTGGTCGGCCAACTGGGACGACAACCTCGGCGGCACGCACGAGATGGGCCACCTCGACCCGATCGTCGAGAAGGTCCGGCGCGAGTCGGAGGACAAGATCCGCTTCGAGCTCGAGCGGACGTTCATGTTCTACCTGCCGCGCATCTGCGAGCACTGCCTCAACCCGTCGTGCATGGCGTCGTGCCCGTCCGGCGCGATCTACAAGCGCGCCGAGGACGGCATCGTGCTCGTCGACCAGGACCGCTGCCGCGGCTGGCGCCAGTGCATCACCGGCTGCCCGTACAAGAAGGTCTACTTCAACCACAAGACCGGCAAGGCCGAGAAGTGCACGTTCTGCTACCCGCGCGTCGAGGTGGGCCTGCCGACGGTCTGCGCCGAGACGTGCGTGGGCCGGCTGCGCTACATCGGCGTGTTCCTCTACGACGCCGACCGCGTGACCGAGGCCGCGTCCGTGCCGGACGAGAAGGACCTGTACGAGGCGCAGCTCGACCTCATGCTGGACCCCTCCGACCCTGCGGTGGTCGCCGCGGCGCGCGAGCAGGGCGTTCCCGCCGACTGGGTCGACGCCGCCCGCCGCTCCCCCGTGTACGCGCTCGCGAAGACCTACCGGGTCGCGCTCCCGCTGCACCCGGAGTACCGGACGATGCCGATGGTCTGGTACGTCCCGCCGCTGTCCCCGGTGGTGGACCTGCTGCGCGAGCAGGGTCACGACGCGGAGGACCACGGCAACCTGTTCGGGGCGATCGACGCGCTGCGCATCCCGGTCGAGTACCTCGCGGAGCTGTTCACCGCCGGGGACACCGAGGTGGTCACCGGCGTGCTGCGGCGGCTCGCGGCGATGCGCTCGTACCTGCGGGGGATCACGATGGGCGACGGTGCCGACGAGCGGGTCCCGGCCTCCGTCGGCATGACGGGCGCGGCGATGTACGCGATGTACCGCCTGCTGGCGATCGCGAAGTACGACGAGCGGTACGTCATCCCGAAGGCGCACGAGGAGCGCGGGCACGAGCTCGAGGAGCTCGGCTGCTCGCTGGACTACGACGAGGGCCCCGGCATGTACGAGTCGGCGGCGTTCGGCGAGGCGTCGGGGCGGCCCGTCCCGGTCGCGGTCGAGACGTTCCACGCGCTGCGCCAGCGCCAGACGTCGGAGGGCATCTCCCCGTCCGACCAGATGCGCGGGCGGGTCAACCTGCTCAACTGGGACGGCGTGGGGACCCCGCCGGGCCTCTTCCCGCACCGCGAGGACCAGGTGCCGTCGGCGGACGCGCGCGACGGCGACGTGCCCGAGGAGTCCCGGTGAGGGCGCCGCGCCGCGCCGCACGGGAACGGGCGCGCGTCGTCCACCAGGTCGCCTCGTGGTGCCTCGCGTACCCCGACGACGCCCTGGTGGAACGCCTCCCCCTGCTCGCCGCGGCGGTCGACGAGCTGCCGGCCGGCCCGGCGCGCGACGGGCTGCGCGCGTTCCTCGACCACGCGGCCGCCACGCCCGTCGACGCCCTGCAGCGCGCCTACGTCGACCTCTTCGACCTCTCGCGCAAGCAGGCGCTGTACCTGTCGTACTGGACGGACGGCGACACCCGTCGGCGCGGCGAGGTGCTGGCCGCGTTCAAGGAGCGCTACCGCGCGAGCGGGATGCTCGTCGACACCCGCGGCGAGCTCCCCGACCACCTGCCGCTCGTGCTCGAGTACGCCGCGGTGGCCGATCCCGACGGCGGCGTCGCGCTGCTGCAGGAGTACCGCGCCAGCCTGGAGCTGATCCGCTTCGCGCTCCTGGACGCCGCGACGCCGTACGCCGGCGTGCTCGAGGCGGTCTGCGCCACGCTCCCCGGCCCCTCGCCCGCGGACCGCGCCGCGGTGCACGCGATGGCGAGCGCCGGCCCGCCGAGGGAGAGCGTCGGCATCGGCGCCGACGACCCGCGCCTGCTGCCGCTAGCCGAGCCCACGAGGAGAGGTTGATGGACGTCCTGCTGTGGGGCGTGCTGCCCTACGTCGTCGCCGCGGTGTTCGTCGGCGGGCTGGTGTGGCGGTACCGCTACGACCAGTTCGGGTGGACGACGCGCTCGTCGCAGCTGTACGAGTCGCGCCTGCTGCGGATCGGCAGCCCGCTGTTCCACTTCGGGCTCGTGTTCGTCATCGGCGGCCACGTGCTCGGGCTCGTCATCCCCGAGTCGTGGACCACGGCCGTCGGGGTCAGCGAGCAGGCGTACCACGTCGTCGCGATGGGCTTCGGCATCCTCGCGGGCGTCTGCACGCTCGTCGGGATCGCGATCCTCGTCTACCGCCGCCGCAAGCGTGGCCCGGTGTTCCTCGCGACGACGCGCAACGACAAGCTCATGTACGTGGTGCTCGTCGCGGCGCTCGTGGCCGGCCTGTGGACCACGGTCGCGGCCTTCGCCGCGGGCGAGCACGCGCACAACTACCGGGAGACGGTGGCGCCGTGGTTCCGGTCCCTGTTCTGGCTGCGTCCGGAGGTGGACCTCATGGCCGAGGCACCGTGGGACTACCACCTGCACACGCTGACCGGGCTCGCGCTCATCCTCCTGTTCCCGTTCACGCGCCTGGTGCACGCGTTCACGGCGCCCCTGCACTACCTGTTCCGCCCGTACGTCGTCTACCGCAGCCGCGACCGTCGGCCCACCCCCGGTGCGAGCGCGCCCCGGCGCGGCTGGGAGCCCGTCGGCACGCGCGACCGCGACCGCTAGGAGGAGCCGTGGCCGGCACCGGACAGACGTCACCCGCCCCCGCCGCACCGCAGGGGGCGCCCACCTCGAAGCCCGGCGCGGGGCTCAACCTCGCACTGGCGACCTGGGCCTTCGCGATCACCTTCTGGGCGTGGAACCTCGTCGGCCCGCTCGCCACCGTGTACTCGGACGACCTGGGGCTGTCGTCGACCCAGAAGGCACTCCTGGTCGCCACCCCGGTGCTCGTCGGCGCCGTCGGCCGCATCCCCGTGGGGGCGCTCACCGACCGGTTCGGCGGGCGCACCGTGCTCGCCACCCTGAGCTTCGTCTCGATCGTCCCGGTGCTCCTCGTCGCCCTGGCGGGCAGCGTCGGCTCGTACCCCCTCCTGCTGCTGTTCGGGTTCCTGCTCGGCATCCCGGGCACGTCGTTCGCCGCGGGCATCCCGTTCGTCAACGGCTGGTACGAACCGCGCCGGCGCGGCTTCGCGACCGGCCTGTTCGGCGCCGGCATGGGCGGCACCGCGCTGTCGTCCTTCTTCACGCCGCGGTTCGTCGACTGGTTCGGGTACACCGCCGCGCACGTGGTGATCGCGGCCGCGCTCGCCGCGACGGGCGCCCTGCTCCTGGCGCTCATGCGCAACGCCCCCGGGTGGGCGCCGAGCACGGAGAAGGTCATGCCCAAGCTCCGGGCGGCGGCGCGGCTGCCCGTCACGTGGCAGATGTCGTTCCTGTACGCCGTCACCTTCGGCGGGTTCGTCGCCTTCTCGACCTACCTGCCGACGTACCTCAAGTCCGTGTACGACTTCGACCTCGCCGGCGCGGGCGCCCGGACCGCGGGCTTCGCGCTCGCCGCCGTGGTCGCCCGGCCTCTGGGCGGCGTGCTGTCCGACCGGACGAACCCGCGCCTCGTCGTGCTGATCTCGCTCGCCGGGGCGGCGGCCGCGGCCGCCGTGATGGCGCTCAAGCCCGCGCCGGAGATCCCGGCGGGGCTCGACTTCCTCGCCACCGCGTTCTTCCTCGGGCTCGGCGCCGGCGGCGTGTTCGCCTGGGTCGCGCGGCGCACGCCGCCCGAACGGGTCGGCAGCGTCACAGGGGTCGTCGGTGCCGCGGGCGGGCTGGGCGGGTACTTCCCGCCGCTCGTCATGGGGGCGACGTACGACGAGGCCACGCACTCGTACACGATCGGCCTGGTCCTCCTCGTCGCGACGGCGCTGCTGGCGCTGCTGTACGCGGCGACCCGGCTCCGGGACACCAGGGCCGGCGCCTCCTGAGCCACCGGGCCGGCGGGTCCGGTGGTCGGGCCGGTCCCGTCGGACCAGCCGGCCCAGCCGGTCCCGTCAGTCCAGGCTGCCGGGCTGGCTCGTCACCGTCGTGAGCAGGAAGACGGAGTCCTCCAGCGCGCTCACCGCGTGACGCTCGTGGGTCAGCGCCGCGAGCCGCCCCGCGCCGAGCGGGCCCTCGCCCATGCCCGTCACGGCGACGCTGCCGACGAGCACCTGGATCGAGGCGGCGTGGGGTGAGTTGTGCTCCGCGAGCTCGGTGCCCGCCGTGAGGGCGAGCACCGTCTGGCGCAGCACGCCGTCGTGCACCAGCAGCTCGGCGGAGCGGCCGTGCGGGTCCTGGCGAGCCAGCGCGAGGTGCTCCTCGGCCACCTGGGCGATCGTGCGATGGTCGGTCATGCCGCTCCCCTCTCGTCCCCGTGCGGGTCGTCGCCGTGCGGGCCGGTGCCCGGCCGCGCGGCCGTGCCTCGGCGCGCCGGCCGCGGCGTCGCGCCCGGTCCACCGACCGTACCGGCGCCCGCAGAGTGCCGCTCACCTGCGCGTCCGCCGACGGTCGCGCTGGCATCACCCGTTCGGAGTAGCGTGCCCCGCGCGTCGCGATCCGACGCACCACCGATGCACAGGGAGAGACCGGACATGTCGAGACACCCGCACCGCCGCAGCGCCGCGGCGGCCGGAGCCGTCCTCGCGACCGCGGCGCTCGTCGCCGCGCTCGCCAGCCCCGCCGCCGCCGGCGGGCACGGACACCACGGGCACGACCACGGGCAGGGCCACGGCCAGGGCAGCAGCTACCACCTCACGATCATGGGGACGACGGACCTGCACGGGAACGTCTTCAACTGGGACTACTTCAAGGACGCGGAGTACGACGACAGCGCGCACAACGACGTGGGCCTGGCGAAGGTGTCGACGCTCGTCAACCAGGTGCGCCGCGAGAAGGGTGCCCGCAACACCCTGCTCGTCGACGCGGGCGACACGATCCAGGGCACGTCGCTGGCGTACTACTACGCGAAGGTCGACCCGATCACGGACGGCGGCACGCATCCGATGGCAGCCGCGATGAACGCGATCGGCTACGACGCGGCCGCGCTCGGCAACCACGAGTTCAACTACGGCATCCCGTACCTGCGCGCGTTCCAGCGGCAGCTCGACTTCCCGCTGCTCGGCGCGAACGCCCTCTCGGACCGGACGAACCGGCCGGCGTTCGACCCGTACGTCATCAGGACGGTCCGCCCGGCGCACGGCAAGCCGGTGAAGGTCGGCATCCTCGGGCTCACGAACCCGGGCATCGCGATCTGGGACAAGGCGAACGTCGAGGGCAAGCTGCACTTCGACGGCCTCGTCGAGCAGGCGCGGCGGTGGGTGCCGGAGATGCGGCGCAAGGGCGCGGACGTCGTCCTCGTCTCCGCGCACTCGGGCGCCGACACGTCGTCCTCCTACGGCGACGCGCTGCCCTTCCCCGAGAACGCGGCCACGCTCGTCGCCCAGCAGGTGCCGGGCATCGACGCGATCCTCGTCGGGCACGCCCACCTGGAGGTCCCCGAGCGCGTCGTGACGAACGAGACGACGGGCAAGGACGTCGTCCTCTCTGAGCCGCTCAAGTGGGGCCAGCGCCTGTCGCTGTTCGACATCGACCTGCGCCAGGTGCGCGGCCGCTGGCAGGTCCAGGACGTGAGCGCCTCCGTGCGGAACACGAACACGGTGCCGGAGGACCCGCGCATCGTCCGGCTCCTCGACGACGAGCACGACGCCGTCGTCGGGTACGTCAACAGCGTGATCGGCACGTCGACGGAGGCGATGTCGGCGGCCACGGCCCGGTACGAGGACACCGCGGCGCTCGACTTCATCAACCACGTGCAGGCCGAGGCGGTGAAGGCCGAGCTCACCGGGACGGACGCCGACCTGCCGGTGCTGTCGATCGCGGCGCCCTTCAACCGCGAGGCGGCGATCCCGGCCGGCGAGGTGTCGGTGCGCGACATCGCCGGCCTGTACATCTACGACAACACGCTGCTGGGCATCCGGCTGACGGGCGCGCAGCTCCAGGCGTACCTCGAGAAGTCTGCGGAGTACTTCCGGTCGGTGCCGGGCCCCGGCACGTACGCGGCGGACGCCGTCACGAACGCGCCGACGGCCGCGGCACCGAACGGGACGCCGGACTACAACTACGACGTCGTCGGGGGCCTCGACGCGCCGCTGACGTACGACATCGACCTGACCGCGCCCGTCGGGCAGCGGGTCACGGGCCTGGCGTACGGCGGCGCGCCCGTGGCGGCCGACCAGGAGTTCGTGGTGGCGATCAACAACTACCGGCAGTCGGGCGGCGGGTCGTTCCCCGGCGTCGTCGACGCGCCGGTGGTCTACAACCGGCAGGTCGAGATCCGTCAGCTGCTCATCGACTGGGTCACCGAGCACCAGGTCATCGACCCGGCGCTGTTCTCGTCGACGAACCCGGACTGGCGGCTCACCGCCGGCACCGAGCCGCTCACCATCACGCCCTGACGCGTCCGCGCACGCAGAGGCGCGCCCGTCGGCCACCCGGCCGGCGGGCGCGTCCGTGCGCGTGGCCCTGCGCGGCGCCCGGGCGGCGCAGACCGGTCAGCCGGCCGGGACCGTTCGCGGGGCGGCCCAAGCGCGGAGGTGCCCGACCTTCTCCGCCATGACGACGGACAGCGGCGTCGTCGCCCGCAGCTCGGCCTCGACGTGCCCGACGGTGAGCGGCGCGCCCTGCGCGTACGCCACGAACGTGGCCGCGACAACGGCCTGCTCGATCTCCGCGCCGGAGCAGCCCTCGCTCGCACTCGCCAGTCTCCCCGCGCCGTCCGCGTCGAGCGCCAGCCCGTGCGAGGCGCAGTGCACCGCGGCGATCTGCGCACGCGTCGCGGTGTCGGGCAGGTCGACGAAGAAGATCTCGTCGAACCGGCCCTTGCGGACGAGCTCCGGAGGCAGCCGGGAGACGTCGTTCGCGGTGGCGACGACGAACACGGGTGCGTCCCGCTCCTGCAGCCACGTGAGAAGCGTGCCGAGCACGCGCCGCGAGGCGCCGCCGTCGCCGTCGGAGGCGTCGAGCGCCTTCTCCAGCTCGTCGACCCACACCACGCACGGCGCCATGACCTCGGCCGTCGCCACGGCGTCGCGCAGGCGTCGCTCGGACTCCCCCACGTACTTGTCGTGCACCGCGGCGAGGTCCATGCGCAGCAGCGGGACGCCGAGCATGCCGGCGGCCGCCTTGGCGGCCATCGACTTGCCGCAGCCCTGCACGCCCAGCAGGAGCACCCCCTTCGGCGGGCGCAGGTGCGGAGCCGAGCGGTCGAACGCCGGCCGGCGCAGCGAGAGCCAGCGCTTGAGGTGCGTCATGCCGGCGACCTGGGACATCGGCACGGTGTCGAGCTCGAACTCGAGGATCCCGTCCCGAGCGAGCAGCGCGTGCTTGGCACGCATGACCTCGGGCAGGTCCGACGCGTCGAGCGCGCCGTCGTCGAACACGGCCGTGCGGGCGAGCCGCTCGACGTCCGAGCGCGACAGCCCCGTGAGGTTCTCGACGACGCGCTGGGTGACCTGCGGGTCGAGCAGCGGCAGGCGCCCGGTCGCCTGCGTCCACTCCTGGCCGACGCGCTGGACGATGTCGCGGCGCTCGTCCGCGTCGGGGAAGTCCACGACGAACGACGCGGCGAGGTGCGCGAGCTCGGGCGGCAGCCGCAGCGCGTGGCTGACGAGGACGAGCGTGCGCCCGCTGCGCTCGAACTGCTGGCACAGCTCCTTGAGCAGGCGGACGGTCACCGGGTCGTCGAGGTACGGGTGGAAGTCGAGGAGAACGTAGACGGTCGGCGGGGCCGCGTCGAACAGCGACCGCAGCAGGGTCGACGGGTCGGCGTTGTGGGTCTGCGCGCCGCCGAGGTCCTGGTCGAGGCGCTCGAGCCCCGAGGTCACCGACCAGCGGAAGAGGCGACGCTGGACGAGGGCACCCGGCCCGCTGACGGTCGAGCGGACGAGCTCGACCGCGTACTCCTCGTCCGCGGTCTCCACGACGACCAGCGGGGTGCGGCCCGCGACGAGGGCCGCGAGGTCGCGGCGGGAGTCCGTCCGGGGCATGGCGGCCATGATGCCGTCGCCGCGCCGCGCGCCGGTGGGACGCCACGCTCCGGACGGCGCCTGCGCCGGTTCGTGCGCAGGTCAGCGCGGTGCCCGGCCCGGCGGTTCACCCGTCCGGGTCAGCGCGCGCGCAGCAGCAGCCCCCGGACGTACCCGGCCTGTCCGAGGTGCGCCAGAGCGTCGCCGACGATGCTCACGAGCCGGACGCCGAGGGTCACGGGCGGGTCCCACCGCTCGTCGACGACGCGGTCCAGGTCCTCGGCGCGCACGCCGCGCAGCGCCTCGTCCGCGACGGCGGCGACCGCCTCGACGTAGCCGGTGAGCAGGTCGGCCGGCGCCCGCACGGAGGCGACCTGGGCGCTGGAGTGCCCGTAGCCGGTGTCGTCGGCCGGCAGCGGGAGCCCGAAGCGCTCCCGCCACCCGCCGCCGACCCAGACCTGCTCGGTGCCGAGCGCCTCGGCCAGCTGCGCGTCCTGCCCCCGGCCGACGTGCCACAGCAGCCACGCCACCGTGTTGGCCTCCGAGTCCACCCGCGCGGCGAGCTCACCGTCGGTGAGGCCCTCCACGGCCCCGTGCGCGAGCTGCGGCACCCGCCCGAAGGCGTCCCGCAGCAGGTCGGCGGCGTCCATGCCGTCCCCCTCGTCGTCGTCCGCGCGGGGTTCCGCCTCCCGCGCCCTGGGCGTGACGTTACGGCGACGGGCGCGGCGACGCGCCCGCAAGGACGCGTCAGCCGCGGAACGGACGCACCTCGACGGGCAGGCCGATCGCCCGGGCGAACCGCTCGGCCCACGCGACGGCGTCCTCGCGCGTCGGGACGTCGACGATCGTGAAGCCGCCGAGGTGCTCCGTGGACTCGGTGTACGGGCCGTCCGCGTGGACGACGTCGCCGTCGTGCGCCCGGACGACCAGCGACTCGGCGGGCTGGGCGAGGCCCCCGGCGAACACGTGCGCGCCGGCGTCGCGCAGCTCCCGGTCGATCGCGTCGACCGCCGCCATGATCGGCTCCAGCAGCTCGGGCTCGGGCGCCGGTCCGACGGGCTCGATGACCCCCAGCAGGTACAGGCTCATGGTGCGTCCTCCAGGTCGGGCGGGTTGCTCGCGGCCGGCGGGTGCCGGCGCTCGTCGGGGTGACGCACGGGTGGGCCGTCGTTCGACTGGCTCCCGGGATCGGAGGCCCGGGCCGCTGCGACCTCGAGGCCGGCCGGCAGCGGCTCGGTGAGGTACCGCTGCACCGTGGGCGCGAGCACCTGGGCCAGCACGGGGGCCGGCAGGGACGTCAGCGGCTCGACACCCACGACCCGCCGCAGCACGACCAGGCCGACCACCTGGCTCGCCACCAGCTCGGCGCGCAGCTCGGGCTCGTCCGCGCCGACGTGCCGAGCGACCGGCACCAGGAGCTGCCGGACCATGGTGTCGCGGAGCACCTGGGCCGCCCCGGGCGAGCTCGCCGCGGACCGGACGATGGCGACCGCCCGTCCACCCGCGACGGGGTCGGTGAGGACGCCGACGAAGAACGCCGCGAGGCGCTCGCCGATGGTGTCACGCGGCCCCTGGTCGAGCAGCCGCACGACGTCCTCGGGCTCGAACGGGATCTCGACCGCGGCGGCGAACAGCTCGTCCTTGGTGCCGAACCAGTGCGAGACGAGCTTCTGGTCGACGCCCGCGGCGCGCGCGACGGACCTCATCGACGTGCCCTCGAAGCCGTGCTCGGCGAACTGCGTGCGGGCGGCCGCGAGGATCTGCTCGCGCGTCGTGCTGGGACCGGGGCGCCGGCCGCGCGCGGGGTTGACCACCGTCGCGCACCTCCCTAGATTTCCTCACGTGACGAACTTTTCTCGTCCATCCTAGAGAGAAGGCTCCGCGATGCGCGCGATGGTCCTCAAGGAGTTCCGCGAGCTGCGCCGCGACCACCGCACGGTGGCCATGCTCGTCGCCCTGCCGGTCGTGCTGCTGGTGGTGTTCGGGTACGCCGCCAACTTCACCATCGACCACATCACGACCCGTGCCGTGGGACCGGGTGCCGAGCAGGTCGCGGCGCTCGCGCCCGAGCTGTTCGACGTCGTCGGCACCGACCCCGCCGCGTCCGCCGCGGACGCGCGCGCCATGGTCCGCGACAACGAGGCGGACGTCGTGCTCGACACCGGTACCACCCCGCCGACGGCGTACGTCGACGGCTCCAGCCTGTTCGTCGCCCAGACGGCGAACGCCGCGCTCGGGCGCGCGGGCGACGCGGTCCAGGTCGAGATCCTCTTCAACCCGAACCTCGAGACGTCGTGGGTCATGGTGCCGGCGCTCGTCGGGCTGATCCTCACGTTCGTCGGGACGATCATCACCAGCATCGGGCTCGTGCGGGAGCGGCAGACCGGCACGCTCGAGCAGCTCGCCGTGATGCCGCTCCGGCCGGCCGACGTCATCGTCGGCAAGATCGCGCCCTACTTCATCCTCGCGTCCGTCGACATGGCCGTCGTGACGCTGCTCGGCGTGTGGATCTTCGGCGTGCCGTTCGTCGGCGACCCGCTGCTGCTCGTCCTCGGCGGCGCGCTGTTCCTGCTCGTCGTGCTGGGCATCGGCGTGCTCATCTCGACCGCCTCCCAGACGCAGGGCCAGGCGATCCAGGTCGCGCTCATGACCCTGCTCCCCCAGATCCTGCTGTCCGGCTTCATCTTCCCGCTGCAGGCGATGCCCACGTGGATCGCCGCCATCGGCTACTGCCTGCCGCTGACGTGGTTCGTGCAGGTGTCCCAGGGCGTCATGCTCCGCGGCGCGGGCCTCGACTCGCTGTGGCCGGCGCTCGTCGTGCTCGCCGGGCTCGCGGTGGTGGTGTTCAGCGCCGCCGTCCTGCGGTTCCGGCGCGACCTCGCACCGGCCGGGCGCTCGGCGCGGCAGTCAGCGGCGCAGGTGCGGGCGGAGGTGGCGGCGTGACGTGGGGCGTGCACGGCCTGACCGTGCGCCACGGTGACGTGCTCGCGCTGGACGACGTCACGCTCGACGTGCCCGTCGGTCAGGTGGGCGCCGTCGTCGGCGGCGACGGTGCGGGCAAGACGACGCTGCTGCGCGCGCTCGTCGGTGCGGTCGCGCCTCGCGCGGGGCGGGTCGAGGCACCCCCGTCCCGTCAGGTCGGTTTCATGCCGACGACGTCCGGCGTGTGGCGCGAGCTCACGGTCGACGAGAACGTCGACTTCGTCGCCGCTGCGCACGGCGTCCGCGGGGCGAGGCTCGCCCGCCGTCGCGAGCGGCTCCTGACGCAGGCCGGCCTGCTGGACGCACGGGACCGGCTCGGCTCCGCCCTCTCCGGCGGGATGCGCCAGAAGCTCGCGCTGTGCCTCGCGATGCTGCACGAGCCGGACCTCCTCGTGCTCGACGAGCCGAGCACCGGCGTCGACCCCGTGAGCCGCGTCGAGCTGTGGCGGATGGTCTCCGCGGCCGCCGCCGGTGGGGCGGCGGTGCTCATGGCGACCACGTACCTGGACGAGGCCGAGCGGTGCGCGCACGTCCTCGTGCTCGACGCCGGCCGGGTGCTGCTGTCCGGCGCGCCCGACGAGGTCGTCCGCCAGGTCCCCGGCGTCGTGCGCCGCACCGGCACGGCGACCGACCGGACGCGCGCCTGGCGGCGCGGGCGTGAGCTGCACGAGTGGGCTCCGGCGGCCGGGGCGTCGCACGGCACGGTGCTCGACCCGCCGGACCTGGAGGACGCCGTCATCGCGGCCGCCCTCGCGCGGGAGGTGCGCGGTGCGTGAGCGAAAGCCCCCCGCGCACCAGGCGTCCGACCTGACGGGCGGCCCCCTCGTCGAGGTCCGGTCGGTCGTCCGCCGGTTCGGCGCGGTGACCGCCGTCGACGACGTCTCCCTCACCGTCGGGGCGGGCGAGGTCGTCGGCCTGCTCGGCGCCAACGGGGCCGGCAAGACGACGGTCATCCGGATGCTGCTGGGCCTGCTGCCGCCGTCGTCGGGCTCGATCCGCCTGTTCGGCGCACCGCCCTCGCGCGCGACGCGCCATCGGCTGGGGTACGTCCCGCAGGGACTCGGCCTCTACGACGACCTCACGGTCCGCGAGAACCTCGCGTTCGTGGCGGATGCGTTCGGCGCGCCGCGCGCGCCGGTGCCCGACGAGCTGGCCGACGTGGCGGACGCGCTCGTCGGGTCGATCGGGCTGGGCCGCCAGCGCCGGCTGTCGTTCGCCGCGGCTCTCGCCCACGACCCGCAGCTCCTCGTCCTGGACGAGCCGACCTCGGGCGTCGACCCGCTCTCGCGCGCCCGGCTGTGGGACACCGTGCACGAGCGCGCCGAGGCCGGCGTGGGCGTGCTCGTCACGACGCACTACATGCAGGAGGCCGAGCAGTGCGACCGCCTGGTGCTCATGGTCCGCGGGCGCGCCGTCGCGGAGGGCGGGGCCGCGCAGGTCGTCGCGGGCACCACGGCCGTGGCGGTGCGCGCCCCCCGGTGGCAGGAGGCGTTCGCCGCGCTCGACGACGCGGGCGTGGCGGTGACCCTGGCCGGCCGGGACGTGCGCGCGGTCGACGCGACGCTCGACGACGTCCGTGCCACGCTGGCCGCCGCCGGCGTCGAGGCCCGCGCGGAGCAGGTGCCCGCGACCCTGGAGGAGACCATGACGGCCCTCGACCGCGCCGCCGTGTGAGGCGCGGCGCCGGGAGCGCGCGCGAACCGCGCACGGCTCCCCCAGACTGAGCCCGTGCAGACCACCCACACCACCCGCACCGTCGGCGTCGAGGAGGAGTACCTGCTGGTCACGCCCGAGGGCGGGACCGCCTCCGTGTCCCCCGCGGTGCTGCGCCACGCGCACCTGACCCGCACGGAGCGGGACGGCGACGACCGGCCGGGCGGTGACGTCGAGAAGGAGTTCAAGCAGGAGCAGATCGAGATCTCGACGCACCCCCACGAAAGCCTCGCCGAGCTCCTGGAGGACCTGCGGGGGCGCCGCCGGCAGGCCGACGAGGCCGCGCAGCGCGCCGGCGCCCGGATCGCCGCCCTCGGCACCAGCCCGCACAAGGTACGGCCGACCACGCTGCCCGACCGGCGTGCGCACGAGATCCGCGCGCACTTCGGCTACACCGCCGGGGAGCAGCTCACCTGCGGCTGCCACGTGCACGTGAGCATCGCCGACGAGCACGACGGCATCCGGATCGTCGACACGCTGCGGCCGTGGGCGCCGGTGCTCATGGCGCTGTCGGCGAACAGCCCGTCGTGGCAGGGCCGCTCGACGAGCTACGCGTCCTACCGCTCGCAGGTCTGGGGCCGGTGGCCCACCGCCGGCCCGACAGCGCCGTTCGGGACCCCGGAGGAGTACCACCGCGTGGTCGAGGAGCTGCTGGCGACCGGCACGATCCTCGACGACGGGATGATCTACTTCGACGCACGCCTCTCGGCGCGCTACCCGACCGTCGAGGTCCGCGTCGCGGACGTGTGCCTGGACGCGGCCGACGCCGTGCTGCAGGCGGCGCTCGTGCGTGGGCTCGCCGACTCCCCCGCGATCGACCAGCCGCGCACGGAGCTCCTCCGGGCCGCGTCGTGGCGGGCCGGCAAGGACGGCGTGACCGGCTCGCTCGTCCACCCGCTCACGCGGAAGCCGGCGCCCGCCGCGGAGGTCGTGGGCGCGCTCGTCGAGCACGCGCGCCCCACGCTGGAGCGGCTCGGGGACGCCGAGCTCGTCGACCGGCTCGTGGCCGACGTGCTGCTGCGGGGCACCGGCGCCGTGCAGCAGCAGTCCTGGCGGGCGCAGGGCGCGAGCGACGACGAGGTCGTCCGGCGCGCCACCGCGGTGACGGTCCGCTGAGCCGCCCGCTCGTCAGGCGCGGCGAGCGACCTCGGGCAGCGGTACCTGCGCGTCCGCGAGCGCGCGCGGGTCGACGACGGCACGCGACGTGACGAGCGCCCGGATGTCGTCGTTGACGTCCCAGACGTTGACGTTCATCCCGGCGACGACGCGGCGCCCGTGCAGCCAGAAGACGACGAGCTCGCGGGCCGCGGCGTCGCCGCGCACGACCACCTCGTCGTACCCGCGGCCGTCGTGCCCCGCCCAGCCGACGTACTCCATGCCGAGGTCGTACTGGTCGGTGTAGAAGTACGGCAGCCGGGTGTACGGCTCGTCGCGGCCCAGGATCGTCGCTGCCGCGGTGGCGGGCTGGTGCTGCGCGTTGTCCCAGTGCTCGACCCGCAGGTGGGTGCCGTAGAACGGGTGGTGGGCGCGCGCGACGTCGCCGACGGCGAGCACGTGGGGCGCCGACGCGCGCAGGTGCTGGTCGACGACGACGCCGTCCTGCACCGTCAGCCCGGCGCGCTCGGCGAGCCCGACGCGGGGCGCGGCGCCGACCGCGGCGACGACGAGGTCCGCCTCCAGCAGCGTGCCGTCCGCCAGCAGCACCCCGCCGACGCGGGAGCCTCCGCCGTCGGGCACGAGCTCGGCGACGTCGGCGCGCAGGCGTAGGTCCACGCCGTGCTCGCGGTGCAGGTCGGCGAACAGCGGCGCGGTCTGCGGGCCGAGCACGCGGTCGAGCGGCAGGGCGCCGCGCACGACGAGGGCGACGTGCCGACCGGCGGTCCGGGCGGCGGCCGCGACCTCGAGCCCGATCCATCCTCCGCCGACCACGACGACGCGCGTGGCGCGGTCGATCGCCGCTCGCAGCCGGTCGCTGTCGTCGAGCGTGCGCAGCGCCAGCACGCCGTCGAGGTCGGCCCCCGGCACGGTGAGCCGGCGCGGCTCGGACCCGGTGGCGAGCACGAGGTGCTCGAAGCCGTGGCGTGTGCCGTCGGCGTCGAGCACGTCCTGCGCGCCGAGGTCGAGCTGCGCGGCCGTCACGCCCAGGCGCAGGTCGACGTCGTGCTCGGCGTACCAGCCCTCGTCGTGGACGCGTGCCCGCTCGCGGGGGTCGGTGCCCTGCAGGTAGCCCTTGGACAGCGGCGGACGCTCGTACGGGAGCTCCGTCTCCTGGGCGAGCAGGACGACCCGCTCGCCGTAGCCGCCCGCCCGCAGGTGCTCCACCGTGCGCGCCCCGGCCAGACCGCCACCGACCACCACGACCGACATCGCCCGCTCCTCTCGTCGGCGGCACCCGCCGCTGCCCGTGCCGACAGCGCACCAGGGCGCGCGACCGGGCGCAAGGCCCCGGCGCGGGCTCGCGGCAGGGGCGCGCACGCACGTCGGGCCGGTCGCCGCAACCGCTCGCCGCTGTGACGAACCCCCGGCAACGGGCGGCCGTTCGCCCCCCGGGCGCCATGCCGAACACGCGTCCGGCTGGCAGGGTAAGGCGCATGCAGATCTGGCCCGGACGCCCCTACCCCCTCGGCGCCACGTACGACGGCTCGGGGACGAACTTCGCGATCTTCTCCGAGGTCGCCGAGCGCATCGAGCTGTGCCTGATCGACGAGGACGGCACCGAGACGCGCGTCGACCTGCCCGAGGTCGACGCGTTCGTCTGGCACGGCTACCTGCCGGCGGTGCAGCCCGGGCAGCGCTACGGGTACCGGGTGCACGGTCCGTACGAGCCGGAGAACGGTCACCGCTGCGACCCGAGCAAGCTGCTGCTGGACCCCTACGCCAAGGCCGTGCACGGCCAGATCGACGGCCACCCGTCGCTGTACTCGTACGAGTTCGACGACCCGTCCCGGCGCAACGAGGACGACTCGGCGCCGCACACGATGCACTCGGTCGTCGTCAACCCGTTCTTCGACTGGGGCCACGACCGGCCGCCGGAGCACCCGTACCACGAGACCGTCATCTACGAGGCGCACGTCAAGGGCCTGACCAAGCTCCACCCGGCGGTGCCCGAGGAGCTGCGCGGCACGTACGCGGGCCTCGCGCACCCGGCGGTCATCGAGCACCTCAAGGAGCTCGGCGTCACCGCGATCGAACTCATGCCGGTGCACCAGTTCGTCAACGACCCGTCGCTGCAGGAGAAGGGGCTGTCGAACTACTGGGGCTACAACACGATCGGCTTCTTCGCGCCGCACAACGCGTACGCGGCGTTCCGCGCCCCGGGCCAGCAGGTCCAGGAGTTCAAGGCGATGGTGAAGGAGCTGCACGCGGCGGACATCGAGGTGATCCTCGACGTCGTCTACAACCACACGGCCGAGGGCAACCACCTGGGCCCGACGCTCGGGTTCCGCGGCATCGACAACGCGAACTACTACCGCCTCGTCGACGACGACAAGGCGCACTACTTCGACACCACGGGCACCGGCAACAGCCTGCTGATGCGCTCGCCGCACGTGCTGCAGCTGATCATGGACTCGCTGCGGTACTGGGTGACCGAGATGCACGTGGACGGGTTCCGGTTCGACCTGGCGGCCACGCTGGCGCGGCAGTTCCACGAGGTCGACCGTCTCTCGGCGTTCTTCGACCTGGTGCACCAGGACCCGGTCGTCTCGCAGGTGAAGCTGATCGCCGAGCCGTGGGACATCGGCGAGGGCGGCTACCTCGTCGGCGGCTTCCCCCCGCTGTGGTCGGAGTGGAACGGCAAGTACCGCGACACGGTGCGTGACTTCTGGCGCTCGGAGCCGTCGCGGCTCGGGGAGTTCGCCAGCCGGCTGTCCGGGTCGTCGGACCTCTACGAGCACACCGGCCGACGCCCCATCGCGAGCGTCAACTTCGTCACGGCGCACGACGGGTTCACGCTGCGCGACCTCGTGTCGTACAACGAGAAGCACAACGAGGCGAACGGCGAGGACAACCGCGACGGCGAGAGCTTCAACCGGTCCTGGAACTGCGGCGTCGAGGGCCCGACAGACGACCCGGAGGTCGCGGCGCTGCGCGCCCGCCAGCAGCGCAACTTCATCGCGACGCTGATGCTCTCGCAGGGCATCCCGATGCTGACGCACGGCGACGAGCTCGGTCGCACCCAGCAGGGCAACAACAACGTGTACTGCCAGGACAACGAGATCTCCTGGGTCGACTGGGACCTCGACGAGACGCAGACCCAGCTGCTGGAGTTCACGCGGCGCGTCGTGCGGCTGCGGCGCGAGCACCCGGTCTTCCGTCGGCGCCGGTTCTTCGCCGGGTCGGCCGACCACGGGGGCGAGTCCGAGCTCGGTGACATCGCGTGGCTGTCCCCCGACGGGGCGCACATGGACGACACCGACTGGAACGAGTCGCTCGCGCGCGCCGTGATGGTGTTCCTCAACGGCGACGCGATCGCCGAGCCGAACCTGCGCGGTGAGCAGGTCGTCGACGACAGCTTCCTCGTGCTGTTCAACGGGCAGCCCGAGCCGACGGCGTTCACGCTGCCGGACGCGGACTACGGCGAGCAGTGGACGGTCGTGCTCGACACCGACAGCCAGTTCGAGGCGGGCGACACGGCGGGACCCTCCGAGGAGGTCACGCTCGCGCAGCACTCGCTCGTCGTCCTCACGCGTCCCCCGATGCAGACGGTGCCGGTCGCCTCGGGCACGGGCGCGGTTGCGGAGGCCGTCCGGGAGGCGGCCCGCACGGCAGCACGGCCGCAGCGGCCGGCGGCACGCCGCTCGCGGCGCAAGGGCACGGACGGCGAGGTCGCCGGCGGCGACGCGGGCTCGGGGACCACGGACGCGGGCGGGACGGGCACGGCGTGACGGAGACGACGCGGCAGACGCCCACCCGCCGGCTGCCGTCGCCGGGACGCCCGGTGCCGACGTCGACCTACCGGGTCCAGCTCGGGCCGGACCTGACGCTCGACGACGTCGCGGCGCGCGTGCCGTACTACGCCGCGCTGGGCGCGACGCACGTGTACCTGTCCCCCGTGCTGCGGGCCGCGCCCGGGTCGACCCACGGCTACGACGTGGTGGACCACGACGAGGTCGCGCCGCAGCTCGGCGGGCTGCCGGCGCTGCGGCGGCTCGCGGACGCGGCGCACGAGGCGGGCCTCGGCCTGGTCCTCGACATCGTGCCGAACCACATGGCCGTGCCCACGCCCGTCTGGCACAACCGCCAGCTGTGGTCGGTGCTCGCGCAGGGCGCGCAGTCGCCGTACGCGCACTGGTTCGACGTCGACTGGAGCGCCGAGGACGGCGCCGTCCTCATGCCGGTGCTCGGCGACCGCATCGGCGCGGTCATCGCCCGCGACGAGCTGACCCTCGACGAGGTGGACATCCCGGGTCTCGGGCCGACCCGGGTGCTGCGGTACTTCGACCACGTGTTCCCGGTGCGCGAGGGGACCGAGGCGCTGCCGCTCGTCGAGCTGGTCGAGCGGCAGCACTACCGGCTCGCGTACTGGCGGGTCGCCGACGAGGAGCTCAACTACCGGCGGTTCTTCGACGTCGGCACGCTCGTCGCGATCCGCGTCGAGGACCCGGAGGTCTTCGACGCGACCCACCGGCTCGTCCTCGACCTGCTCGCCGACGGCACGCTCGACGGGCTGCGCATCGACCACCCCGACGGCCTCGCCGACCCCGCGGGGTACCTCGAGCGGCTGCACGAGGCGAGCGGGGGGGCGTGGGTCGTCGTCGAGAAGATCCTCGAGGGCGACGAGGCGCTGCCCACGGACTGGTGGACGGCCGGGACCACGGGGTACGACGCGCTGTGGCGGATCCAGCAGACGTTCGTCGACCCGGGCGGGGCGGCCCGTCTCGGCGCGACGATGCACCACCTCACCGGCGACGCGTCCGACGGCTTCCCGGCGCTCGTGGAGCAGGCGAAGCGGGAGGTCGTCGACGGACCGCTGTACGCGGAGGTGTTCCGGCTGACGCAGCTCGCGGCGAGCATCTGCGCGGACGACCTGCGCCTGCGGGACCACACGTGGCGCGCGCTGTTCGAGTGCTTCGTCGAGCTGCTGGTCGCCTTCGACCGGTACCGCGCCTACGTGGTGCCCGGCGAGCCCGTGCACCCCGACTCGGTGCAGGCGCTCGAGGAGGCGGCCGACGTGGCACGCGCCCGGATGTCCCCCGAGCGGTCCGCGACGATGGACGTCCTGGTGGACCTGCTGCTCGGCCGCGAGGTCGGCAGCGCGGGCCGCACGCGCGGCGCCCGGCGCGACGAGCTCGTCGTCCGCTTCCAGCAGACCTGCGGCGCCGTCACCGCCAAGGGCGTCGAGGACACGACGTACTACCGCTGGACCCACCTCGTCGGGCTGTGCGAGGTCGGCGGCGACCCGCAGCGCTTCGCCCTCACGCCGACAGACCTGGCCGCGTGGGCCGCGGCGCAGCAGGCGATGGCCCCGCTCGCGATGACGACGCTGTCGACGCACGACACCAAGCGCAACGAGGACACCCGCAACCGCCTCGGCGTGCTGTCCGAGCTGCCGGTCGAGTGGGCCGAGCTCGTGGCGCAGGCCCGCGCGGCCACGGCCTCCTACCGCAGCGCACGTCTCGACGGGCGCACGGAGTCGTGGCTGTGGCAGACGCTCGCGGGCACGTGGACCGAGGCGGGCCCGATCGAGGAGGACCGCCTCCTGGCGTACCTGACGAAGTCGGTGCGCGAGGCGAAGTCCCGCACGAGCTGGACGGCGCCGGACGAGGCGTACGAGGAGGCGGTGCTGGACTTCGCCCGACGCGTGCGGACGGACCCCGCGGTCACCGCGCTGCTGTCCGACTGGGAGGCGCGCACGCGCCCCGCGGTCCGCGCTGCGACGCTCGGGACGAAGCTCGTGCAGCTCACGCTCCCGGGGGTGCCGGACGTCTACCAGGGCACCGAGCTGCCGGTGCCGACCCTCGTCGACCCGGACAACCGCCGGCCCGTGGACGTCGATCCGTTGACGGCCCGGCTCGCGCGCCTCGACGAGGGCGCCGGGCCGCGCGACCTGGCGGACGAGAAGCTGCTCGTCACGTCGCGTGCGCTGCGTCTGCGCCGCGAGCGGCCGGAGGCGTTCGTCGGGCCCGACGCCGGCTACGTGCCGCTGGCCCACTCGTCGGGGCAGGCGATCACGTACGCGCGGACCGTCCGCGACCAGCCGCAGGTCGCGGTCGTCGCGACGCGGCTCGCGGTGTCCGTCGAGCGGCTCGGCGGCTGGGCGGACCACACGGTCGCGCTGCCGCCCGGGCGGTGGCGGGACGTGCTCACCGGGCAGGAGCTCGACGGCGGCGTCGTCCCCGTCGGCACGCTGCTCGACCGGCTCCCCGTGGCGCTGCTCGCCCGGGAGGACCGGTGATCCCGCGCGTCTGGGCGCCCGACGCCGGGCGGGTCGAGGTGGTCGTCGGGGACGCCGACCACCCGATGCGCCGCGGGCCCGACGACGGCTGGTGGACCGCCGGCACCGACCTGCCGCACGGCACCGACTACGCCTTCCGGCTCGACGGCGGGCCACCACGCCCCGACCCGCGCAGCGCGTGGCAGCCCGCGGGTGTGCACGGGCCCAGCCGGGTGTTCGACGCCGGGCGCTTCGCCTGGACGGACGCGGGGTGGACCGGCCTCGACGTCCGCGGGCGCGTGCTCTACGAGCTGCACGTCGGCACGTTCACCGAGCGCGGCACCCTGGTCGCCGCGGCCGAGCACCTCGAGGAGCTGGTCGAGCTCGGCGTGGACGTCGTCGAGCTGATGCCGCTCGCGCCGTTCGACGGCGACCGCGGCTGGGGCTACGACGGCGTGGGGCTGTACGCGGTGCACGAGGCGTACGGCGGGCCGGAGGGTCTGCAGACCTTCGTCGACGCCGCGCACGGGCTGGGGCTCGCCGTCTGCCTCGACGTCGTGCACAACCACCTCGGCCCCGCGGGCGCCTACGTGGGCGAGTTCGGGCCGTACTGGACCGACGCGCACCACACGCCGTGGGGTGCGGCGATCAACCTCGACCAGCCGGGCTCGCACGAGGTCCGGCGGTGGATCGTCGACTCGGCGCTGCGGTGGCTGCGCGACTTCCACCTCGACGCGCTGCGGCTGGACGCCGTCCACGCGCTCGTCGACGAGTCCGACCGCCACGTGCTGGCCCAGCTGTCCGACGAGGTGGCCACCCTGTCCGCCGAGCTCGGACGCCCGCTCGGCCTGGTCGCGGAGACCGACCTCAACGACGTCGTCTCCGTCACGCCGACGGACGAGGGCGGCTGGGGCATGACCGCGCAGTGGGCCGACGACGTCCACCACGCGGTGCACGCGCTGGTCACCGGCGAACGGCACGGCTACTACGTCGACTTCGGCACCCCGGCGGTGCTGCGGCAGGCCCTCACGCACGTGTTCGTCCACGAGGGCGGCTTCTCGACGTTCCGCGGCCGCGACTGGGGCCGTCCCGTGCCGCCCGGCACGGACGGCCACCGGTTCGTCGTGAGCGTCCAGAACCACGACCAGGTCGGCAACCGTGCACTGGGCGACCGGCCGTCCGAGCGGCTCCCGGACGGCGTCCTCGCGTGCGAGGCGGCGCTCCTGCTGCTGTCGCCGTTCACGCCGATGCTCTTCATGGGCGAGGAGTGGGGCACCCGCGGCCGTTTCCCGTTCTTCACGTCGTTCACCGACCCCGACCTGGCGCAGGCGGTGCGCGAGGGCCGGCGTGCGGAGTTCGGCGGGCACGGCTGGGCCGACCTGTACGGCGGGGACCCGGACGTGCCGGACCCGCAGGACGAGCAGACGTTCCGCGCGGCACTCCTGCGCCGGGCCGAGCGCGACGAGCCGGACCACGCGCGGCTGCTCGACTGGTACCGCGAGCTCGTCGCGCTGCGGCGGTCGGTGCCCGAACTGGCGTCGGGAGACCTGGCGGCGACCGGGCTCGAGTGGCACGGCCCCGACGAGACGGAGGGAGCCTGGCACGGCGTCCTGGTGCTGCGCCGCGGCGCCGCACGGGCGGTGCTGAACCTCGACGCGCTGGAACGCACGGTGCCCGTGGACGGGCTCGCGGCGCTGACGGTCGCCGCGTCGTGGGCCCCCGCCACGGTGGACGCCGCCGAGGGCACGGTCACGCTCGCGGGCACGGCGGCGCTCGTGCTTGTCCCGCCCGCCTGAACGCACCCCCGCCGGCCCCGGCCTGACCGGACACGAACGGGCACGCTCAGATTCATCCGAACGTCCGATCATGTCCGGACGCGCAGCGGCCGATCATGACCTCGACGCCAGCGCCGACGACGACGTGGAGGACCCATGGCCCGCCTGCCCGGCGCGCGACAGATCGCGCGCATGACGCCGCAGGAGATCGACGAGACCGCTGCCCGGCTCGAGGCGGAGGTCGCGGAGCTCAGCTCCGAGTACGGACGCACCGAGCAGCTGTTCGGGCACACCACCGGCGTCGCCGCCGCATTCGCCGCGTCGGAGTTCCAGATGCGGCTGCTGCAGGGCAGCCCGCGCGACCAGGCCCGCAAGATCGACGAGCTGCGCGCGTGCGTGCGCCAGCTCGACGCGGAGCACGACCGACGCGGCGGCTGGGCGCGGGTCGTCCTCACCGTCGAAGGCGACGCGACCCTGGCCCACCGCACCCTCGACTGCCCCGGCGCCGCCGGCCGCGAGCGCGTGCGCCTGCCGCAGTGGTCCGGGCGCACCGTGGACGAGATCGCCGAGGCGGCCGGCGGGAGGGCCTGCCCGGTGTGCTTCCCCGACCTGCCGTACCACCTGCGGGCGCGCGCGACGCGCCTGCTGACCCCGGCGGAGCGCGAGCAGAGGCAGGCCACCGGTGTCGCTCCGGCCGCGTCCGCCGCCGCGCCCCCGCTCGCGTTCACCAACGCCGAGGGTCAGCCGCTGGTCACCCTGGACGGCCAGGTGCTGCGCACCGTCGACGCCGCGGTCGACGAGTACGCCCGGCAGGCGGCGCAGATCCGGTGGCACGACGCGCACGGCCGGGGCACGGCGTCCGCGGTCGAGATGCAGCGGGTGCTGTGCCTGTACCTGCTCGAGGCCATCGCGGCGCACCGCGGCACGAGTCCCGAGGCTCAGGAGCGGGCGCTCGAGCGCCACGTCGAGGCGCGTCTGCGCCGCGACTGGGGGTGACGGGCCTGCTCGGCGTCCCGCCCGTCAGGGCGCGGCGGCGTGGGCGGCGGCGACCTCCTCGAGCACCTCGCGCAGCGCACGCACGGCGGGCGACCCCTGGCCGGCCGTGCGCTGGGCGGTGAAGACGGTCCGCCGCGGCGCGGACGGCAGCTCGACCAGCCGGCACGTCGTCGTCCGACCCGCCCACACGAGGTCCGGCATGAGGGCGACCGCGTTCCCGGTCTCGACGAGCCGGACCTGCGCCTGCAGGTCGGCCGTCTCGTAGCGCACGTCCGGCTCGAAGCCCGCCGCACGGCACGTCTGCTCGGCGAAGTGCCGCGACGCCGTGCCGCGGGGCTCCATGACCCACGGCAGCGCCCGGGCGGAGGGCAGGTCGTCGACGCGCGTCCCGGCCGGCAGCGCGTCGACCGGCGGCAGCGCGAGGCGGATCGCGTCCGTCGTGAGCTCGCGCCGGTCGAGGCCGGGCAGCCAGGCGGCGGCGTGCGCCGGGTACTGCTCCGCGACGACCATGTCGAACTCGCGCGCCCAGGTCTCGTGCAGCGCCGTCTCGGGCTCGCGCTGGACCATCTCGACCCGCACCTGCGGGAACCGGTCCGCCATCGTCCGCAGCGTCGCGGGCATGAGCGCCAGCGCGGCCGACTGGAAGACCGCGAGCCGCACCCGCCCGCGCACCTCCGTCAGCGACGCGGCGAGCTCGCCCTCCGCGCGCTCGATCGTGTCGAGCAGCACGCCCGCCGCCTCGACGAGGACCTCCGCCTGCGGCGTGAGCCGCACCCCCCGGCCCGACTTGCGCAGCAGCTCCAGGCCGGTCTCCTTCTCGAGCAGGCTGAGCTGCTGGGAGACCGCGGACGGGCTGTAGCTCATGGCCTCCGCCACGGCCGCGAGCGTGCCGCGCACGGCCAGCTCACGCAGGAGCACCAGACGGCGTAGGTCGAGCACGGTCGCCTCCCGATCGTTCAGCACAGCTGACGAATATCGTGCCGGAGTCGTCACTGTACGTGACGACTCGGCGGTCCGAGAATGGCCCGACAGGTCGCCGCCGCCCTCCAGCCGCGCCGGCACCACCCGCTCGGAGAAGGACACCCCCATGACGCTCCCCGCGCCCGCACCGCGCTCCGGTCACACCGCCGACGAGCAGGTTCCCGACGAGCAGATCCCCGACGAGCAGATCCCCGACGAGCAGGCACCCGACGAGCAGGCACCGGACGAGCAGGGCCTCGCCGAGGAGGCGGTCGCGCTCGTCCGCCGGTGGCTGCACGAGGCGTCGGGCCTGCCGGTCGACGCGTCGGCCGCACAGCTCGCGGGCGTGCTCAAGGACCCGGCCGGCCTGCCGTTCGTCGTCGGGTTCGTCGACGGCGTCGTCCGCCCCGAGGACGTGCGCGTCGCGGCGCACCGCCTGCACGCGCTCGCGGCGGACGTGCCCGCCTTCCTCCCGGGCTGGCAGCGCCTCGCCGTGCGCGTGGGCGGCCTGCTCGCGCCCGCGCTGCCCGGCGTCGTGGTCCCCGTCGCGCGGCGGGTCCTGCGGCACATGGTCGGCCACCTCGTCATCGACGCGAGCGACCGGCGCCTGGGCCCCGCGATTGCGCACGTGCGCCGCGAGGGCGTCCGGCTCAACGTCAACCTCCTCGGCGAGGCGGTGCTCGGCACGCGGGAGGCCGCACGACGGCTGGAGGGCACCCGCCGCCTGCTCGCACGCGACGACGTGGACTACGTCTCGGTCAAGGTGTCCTCGACCGTCGCGCCGCACAGCCCCTGGGCGTTCGACGAGACCGTCGAGGAGACGGTGCGCCAGCTCGAGCCGCTGTTCGCGCTCGCCGCGTCCTCCCCCACCCCGAAGTTCATCAACCTCGACATGGAGGAGTACAAGGACCTCGACGTCACGCTCGCGGTCTTCATGCGGCTCCTCGACCAGCCGCACCTGCGAGGGCTCGAGGCGGGCGTCGTGCTGCAGGCGTACCTGCCCGACGCGCTGGCCGCGATGATGCGGCTGCAGGAGTGGGCCGCCGACCGCCGGGCGCGCGGCGGCGCCGGGGTCAAGGTCCGGCTCGTCAAGGGAGCCAACCTCCCGATGGAGCACGTCGAGGCCGAGGTGCACGGCTGGCCGCTGGCGACGTGGGGCACCAAGCAGCAGACCGACACGAGCTACAAGCGCGTGCTGCGCTACGCCCTGCACCCGGACCGGGTCGCGAACGTCCGGCTGGGTGTGG
>Ga0180221_1000529_pt1 | contig 32720 bp, 32 predicted proteins | sample eDN5th37CKraftMG_FD_151339 | JGI IMG/M metagenome (GOLD analysis project Ga0180221, IMG submission 151339) | Enriched Miracle-Growth compost microbial communities from Emeryville, California, USA - eDNA 5th pass 37_C Kraft MG (version 2) (version 2) ...
GTGAGCCAGGTGTTCCCGGTGATCCTCATCATCCTGCCGCTGTTCCTCATCCTGCGGACGATGAACCTCACCGACAGCCTCGTGGGCCTCACGCTCGTGCACACCACGTACACGCTGCCGTTCGCCCTGTGGATGCTGCAGGGCTACGTCGCCGGCATCCCGACCGAGCTCGAGGAGGCCGGGTCCATGGACGGCGCCAGCCGCCTGTCGGTGCTGCGCCGGATCGTGTTCCCGCTCCTCGCGCCGGGGATCGTCGCCACGGCGATGTTCAGCTTCGTCTCGTCGTGGAACGAGTTCTTCTTCGCGCTGGTGCTGCTCCAGTCGCCGGAGAACTACACGCTGCCGATCACGCTCACGTCGTTCATCGGCGGCGAGGGCAAGGTCGCGCTCGGCCCGCTCGCGGCCGGCTCGTTCCTCGCCGCGATCCCCAGCATCGTCTTCTTCTCGATCATGCAGCGCAGGCTCACCGGCGGCCTCATGGCCGGCGCCGTCAAGGGCTGACCGCCGCGCCCACCGCACGTGCACCGCAGCACCTCGAACCCCTGAAAGGAAGACCCATGAAGACTCGTGGAGTGTCCGTCGCCGCATGCCTCACGGTCACCGCCCTGCTCGCCGCCTCCTGCAGCGGCGGCGGCGGGGACGGGGGCGACGACGGCCCCGTGACCCTGAAGTTCCAGTCGCTGTCCGACCAGCCGGCCGCCATCGAGGCCACCGAGAAGATCGTCGGCGAGTGGAACGACGCCCACCCCGACGTGCAGGTCGAGATCGTGCCGACCGGCTGGGACGGCGTCTACGACAAGCTCATCACCCAGTTCAACGGCGGCGCCGCGCCCGACGTCATCCACTACGAGGCGGCGAGCATCGTGCCCTTCGCGCGCGACGGCTACCTCGCCGACCTGTCGGAGTACATGTCCGACGAGCGCCGGGCCGACATCCCCTCGGGCGTGCTCGACTCGGTCACCGTGGACGACCAGGTGATCGCCTACCCGACCGAGCTGCAGTCCTACATGGTCTTCGCGAACAAGAAGCTCCTCGAGGACGCCGGGGTCGAGGTGCCCACCGGGGACACCATGACGTGGGACGAGCTGCGCGACATCGCGAAGGCCACCACGAAGGGCAAGACGTACGGCCTCGGCTGGGGCCTGTCGAGCCCGACCGCTGCGTTCATGACACTGGCGCCCGGGTTCGGCGGCCAGTACTTCTCGGGCACCGGCCAGGACGCGCAGATCACGGTGGGCGAGGGCGAGATGGCGCTGCCGCAGCTCGTGGACGAGATGGCCCACGAGGACGAGTCGATCCTGCCGGTGACGCTCACGCAGTCCGGGTCCGAGGCGATCGCGTCGTTCTACGCGGGGCAGACGGCGATGACCGTGCAGGGCTCCTACCAGGCGGCCAACATCGCCAAGGACGCGCCGGAGGACCTCGACTGGGTGGTGCTGCCGCCGCTGGCCGGCCCCGAGGGCGCGGGCCAGGCCGCCAACCCGCAGACGCTGTCGGTGAACATCGACTCCGAGCACGTCGAGGAGTCGGCGGAGTTCATCGAGTTCTTCACCGAGACGGAGAACCTGGCCGCCCTCAACGAGGCGGACGCGCTGATCCCGGCGACCACGTCCGCGCAGGAGCTGCTGGCCGACGAGCTGGGCGACGAGAACGGGTGGAGCACCATCCTGGCCTCGGGCCAGCACTTCGTCTCCGCGCCCTACCTGTTCGTCGACGCGTACGCGCAGTGGAAGGACACCGTGGCCACCCCGGCCTACCAGCGGTTCCTGGCGAAGGAGACCGACGCCGCCGAGCTGCAGTCGCAGCTCACCTCGGGCTGGGACGAGATCACGCAGTGACGACCGTGCGGGCGGCGGCACACCGCCGCCCGCACGCACCCGGCCCCCCGCGGGGCCGGCGGCCCGCACGGCGGGCACCCGGGGCGCGAGACGCGCGCCCCGGCAGGACGACGAGGGAGTGACCGTGACCTGGCTGGACGACCGATCGATGGCCGTGATCACCGGCGCCGCGGTGGGCGACGCGCTCGGCGGTGCCGTCGAGGGCTGGACCCCCGAGCAGATCGAGGAGCGGCACGGCGGCCGGGTGACCGGGATCGTCGGGCCCTGGTACCCGAACTGGCGCGACGCGCGCCCCATCGCGCCGTACCACAAGGGCGACGGGCACATCACCGACGACACCCTCATGACGCGGGCCGTCGTGGAGGTCTACGCCAAGCGGCGCGACCACCTCGACGCCTACGCCGTCGCGGAGGACCTGGTGCCGCTGATGATCGGCGAGCCGCGCTGGATCCCCGAGCTCGAGTCGACGGCGCTGCTGCTGCAGCGCGTGTTCCTCGCCGAGAAGTGGATGGTCGCGCGGCTGCACTACGGGCACGTGGACCCGCGCGAGGCGGGCGTGGGCAACGTCGTCAACTGCGGTGCCGCGATGTACGTCGCCCCGGTCGGCCTCGCCAACCCCGGCGACCCGCGCGGCGCCTACGCCGAGGCGATCGACCTCACCGGGGCGCACCAGTCCAGCTACGGCCGCGAGGCCGCGGGCGTCTTCGCCGCCATGGTGGCGGCGTCGGTCGCGCCCGGCGCCACCCTGGACGACATCACCCGCGCCGCGCTCGACGTCGCGCACGACGGCACGGCCGACGCCCTGCACGCCGTGGTCGAGGCCCTGGACGGGTGGACCACCGCGCCCACCACCGACGACGAGGAGCGCGAGCTCGCCCGCCTGGTGCGCGAGACCGTGGCCCCGTTCGACTCGGTCGGCCCCGCGTACCGACAGATGTCGATGGACGCCCGGCGCCCCTCGCGCACCAAGTCGATCGAGGAGCTGCCCGCCGCGCTGGGGCTGCTGCTCGGGCACCGCGGGGACTACCGGGGCGCGGTGCTCGCCGCGGTGAACTACGGCCGCGACGCCGACTCCATCGCCGTGATGGCCGGCGCTGTCGCCGCGGGCCTCGGTGGCAGCACGGTCGTGCCCACCGAGTGGCTCGACGAGATCGAGCGCGCGAGCCGGATGGACGTCCGCGAGACGGGGCGCCTCATGGCCTCCGCCGCCGCCGACATCGTCCGGGCGGACGCCGAGCGGGCCCGGGCACGGCTGGCGGGCATCGACGCCCTCGAGGGCGCGGGGGTGCAGGCATGAGGCTGACGTGGGCGCAGCCCGAGGACCTGCTGGCGCACGAGCTCGTGCAGTCCGCGGCCGAGGGCAAGGAGACCGCCGACGTGCGCGAACGCTGGGTCGCGGCCGGGGGAGACCCGGAGCCGGCCGTCAGCGGCGCGGGCCCCGAGCCCGCCGGGCCCCGGCTGCGGGCCCTGGCCCGGGACCTGCTCGACGAGCTCGACGCCCGCCCCGCACCTGCCGACCCCGCCGAGCCGGACGACTGGGACGCCATCGCCGCGCTCCTGCCACCGGCGCCGGCGCTGCCCGCCCCGGGCGAGGACCTCGAGGAGCGCGTCCTCGGCGCGTGGACCGGCCGCGCCGCGGGCTGCCTGCTCGGCAAGCCCGTGGAGAAGATCCCGCGCGAGGGCATCGAGGAGATCCTGCGCGCCACCGGCCGCTGGCCCCTGGACCGCTGGTTCACCGCTGTCGGGCTGCCCGACGACGTCGCGGCGCGCTGGCCGTGGAACCGCCGCTCCGCGCCGACCTCCCTCGAGGAGAACATCGACGGGATGCCGGAGGACGACGACCTCAACTACCCGATCCTGGCCCTCGAGCTGCTCGAGACCCGCGGGCGGGCGTTCGACACGGACGACGTCGCCCAGCTGTGGCTCGACCTCATGCCCGCCGGCCGCTCGTTCACGGCCGAGCGCGTCGCCTACCGCAACGTCCTCGACGCCCGGCCGGTGCCGGAGACGGCCACCCACCACAACCCGTTCCGCGAGTGGATCGGCGCCCTCATCCGCACCGACCTGCTCGGGTGGGCCAGCCCCGGCGACGTGCGCGGGGCCGCCCGCCTCGCGTGGACCGACGCACGGCTGAGCCACACCCGCAACGGCGTGTACGGGGCGATGTGGGCGGCGGCCCTCGGCGCGGCGGCCGTGGTCGCCTCCGACGTCGAGGAGGTCCTCGACGCGGCCAACGCGGTGGTGCCACCGCGCAGCCGCCTGGCCGCCGCCGTCCGGCTCGGCCGCGAGCTGGGCGCCGCGTCCGACGGCTCGGAGGCCGCCGTCCGCGCCGACCTCGACCGCCTGCACGCCACTTACGGCGATCTGCACTGGGTGCACGTGCTGCACAACGCCGCCGTGATCGCGTACGCGCTCGCGGCGGGCCGCGGCCAGTTCGGGCCCAGCGTGGCGACGGCCGTCACCGCCGGCTGGGACACCGACTCCGCGGCAGCCACCGTGGGCGGCGTCGTCGGCGCGCTGCGCGGCGTCGCCGGCATCGGGGAGCGGTGGACGGCGCCGCTCCACGGCCGCATCGCGACCTCGCTGCCGGGCGGCGAGCGCCGCATCGCGGACCTCGCCGCCCGGACGACGGCACTCGCGCGGGCGGCGGGCTCCGACGACCACCCGGGCGCCGGCCCCGCCGCGGGGAGCGCGCGATGAGCGGGCGCGTGGTCGTGGTCGGCTCCGCCAACGTCGACCTCGTCGTCGACGTGCCGCGGCACCCCGCCGGGGGCGAGACGATCCTCGGCGGGGACCTGCGTCGCAGCCCGGGCGGCAAGGGCGCGAACCAGGCCGCCGGGGCCGCGCGCGCCGGGGGCGCGCAGACCTCGTTCGTCGGCGCGGTCGGGCGCGACGACTCGGCCGACCTGCTCCTCGCCTCCCTGCGGCGCGCCGGGGTGCGGACCGACCTGGTCTGGCGCCTCGACGTCCCCACCGGCACCGCCCTCATCACCGTCTCCCCGGACGGCGAGAACGCGATCGTCGTCGCTCCCGGAGCGAACTCCCACCTCGCCGTCGAGGCCCCGCAGGCCGAGCGGATCGCCGCGGCGGACGTCGTCCTCGCGCAGCTGGAGATCCCGCTCGACGTCGTGCGGGCCGCCGCACAGGCCCGCCGGCCCGGCGCGCTGCTCGTGCTCAACGCCGCGCCGTCGCGCCCGCTCCCGGACGACCTGTGGGCCGCGGTCGACGTGCTCGTCGTGAACGAGCACGAGGCCGCGGACCTCGTGGACGACCCGGCCGCCACCGACCCGGCGGGCCTCGCCGACGCGCTCCTGGAGCGCGTGCCGGCGGTGGTCGTCACCCTCGGCGGCGACGGCAGCCTCGTCGCCCGCCGCGGGCAGGCCCCCGTGACCGTGCCCGCCCGGCCCGTCGAGGCCGTGGACACCACCGGCGCCGGCGACACGTACTGCGGCGTGCTGGCCGCCGCCCTCGCCCGCGGCGAGGACCTGGCGGACGCCGCCCGTCTCGCCGCCGCCGCCGGCGCGCTCGCGGTGACCCGGCCGGGCGCGCAGGACGCCGTCCCCGCCGCATCCGAGGTCGCCGCCCTCGCCGCCGGCCCCGAACCCGGCAGCGCCTGACCCTGCCCGCCCGTCCCGCACCCGACCGGTCCGGCCCCGTCCGGTGGAGAGAGCAGCCATGACGTACACGTTCGACCCCCTCGTCCCGCGGCCGATCGACCGGCCCACCGCGGTGCCGCTCGACGGCCCGCTGACCCCCGACCAGGCCGTCGCGCTCGACGAGGCGAAGATCTTCGCCGGGCCCGCCGACCCGGCCGACCGGCCCGCGTGGCGCGACCGTCTGGTGACCTGGCGCTCGGACGCCCGGGAGCGGCACGGCTACACCGGCGCCGCGTACGACCGGCCCGAGGCGGCGTGGGCGGCGGGCTGCCGCACCGTGGCGCAGGTGTGGCTGTGGGACGAGCTGCTGTACTCCTTCGAGGAGGGCCGGTTCACGCCCGAGCGCTTCCTCGCGGACGCGCGCGAGCGGTTCGCCGGTCTCGACGCCGTGGTCCTGTGGCACGCGTACCCGGTCATCGGGATCGACGACCGCAACCAGTGGGACTACTACCGCGACGTGCCCGGCATCGCGGACCTCGTCGCGGCGCTCCACGACGCGGGGCTGCGCGTCTTCGTCGACTACAACCCCTGGGACACGGGCACCCGCCGGGCCGGCGACGACGTGACCGAGCTGGCCGCGCTCGTGCGCGACCTGGGCGCCGACGGCGTCTTCCTCGACACGCTGAAGAAGGCCGAGCCGGAGCTCGTCGCGCGCCTGGAGGCCGCCCGCCCCGGGATCGTGCTGGAGGGGGAGTCGAAGCTGCCCGTCGAGCGGATCGAGGACCACTCGTCGTCCTGGGCCCAGTTCTTCGCGGACTCGCCCGTGCCGGGCGTGCTGCGCGCGCACTGGTACGAGCGGCGCCACATGCAGCACCACGTGCGGCGCTGGCACCGCGACCACACCGAGGAGCTGCAGTCGGCGTGGCTGAACGGCGTCGGCGTCATGGTGTGGGAGGTCGTCTTCGGCGTCTGGGTCGGCTGGTCCGCCCGCGACGCCGCGACGGTGCGCCGCATGGTCACGGTGCAGCGCGCCGCCCACGACCTCCTCACCGCCGGCACCTGGACGCCCCTCGCCGAGCTGGCGCCCGAGGCCGAGGCCGCCGGGGTGTACGCGTCGCGGTGGGAGGCCGACGGGGTCACCCTGTGGACGGTCGTGAACCGCGGCGACGCCGACTACACGGGCCCGGTGCTCGCCGACGGGGGCCGGCAGACGGCCGTCCCCGCGCGGGGGATCGCGGCGCTGGTGCGGAGCGGGTCGGGCGCCGGCGAGCCGGCGTGGGCCGCCGTTCTGCGCGCTGCGGTCGACGCCCTGGACGCCGACCCCGCGCTCCGGCACGACACGGACGCCCGCTTCTCGCACCGCCTCGCGCGGCGGCTGCGGCCGGCGGTCGCGCGGGTCGGGGCCGCGAGCGACGCCGGCCCGGACGCGGACGCCGTGGTCGTGCCCGCCGGCCCCTACGTGCTCACCGTGCGGTACCGGGCCCGCGAGACCGGCACCTACCAGGGGGCGCCGTACGTCGACGAGTGGAAGCCGCTGCCGCCGCGCCTGCACGACGCCCGCACGCTGCAGCGCGACGGCGAGCTGGCCGCACCCGTGGCGGTGGGCGCGAGCGAGGTGACGAACGCGCAGTTCGCCGCGTTCCTCGACGCCACCGGCTACACCCCGGCGCAGCCCCACCGCTTCCTGGCGCACTGGGTGCAGGGCCGGCCCGCGCCGGGCACCGAGGACCACCCGGTGACCTTCGTCGACCTGGACGACGCGCGGGCGTACTGCGCCTGGCGCGGCGGCCGGCTGCCCACCGAGGACGAGTGGCAGCTCGCGGGCGAGGACGCCGGCTTCCGGCGCGGCGCCCCCGCCGTGTGGGGCTGGACGGAGAGCGAGCACAGCGACGGCCGCACCCGCTACGTCATGATCAAGGGGGGCAGCGACTACCGCGCCGAGGGCTCGGACTGGTACGTCGAGGGCGGCCGGCGCTCGCCCGACCACGCCGTGAAGCTGCTGCTGCCCGGCCTCGGCCTGGCCCGCGGCGCCACGGTGGGGTTCCGGTGCGCCTGGGACCTGTCCGCCACGGCCGGGACGACGGAGGTGACCCGATGAGCGTCTCGCGCGACGCCGCGACCGGCGCGCTCGCCGGCCTGCGGGTGGTCGACGCGTCCACCCTGTTCGCGGGCCCGATGGCGGCGATGCACCTGGGGGACATGGGCGCCGACGTGGTCAAGGTGGAGCACCCGTCCCGGCCGGACCCGTCGCGCACGCACGGCGCATCCAAGGACGGCGTCAACCTGTGGTGGAAGACCCTCGGGCGCAACAAGCGCACCGTCACCGCGAACCTCGGCAGCGAGGGCGGGCGGGAGGTCTTCCTCGCGCTCGCGGAGCGCTCCGACGTGGTGATCGAGAACTTCCGGCCCGGCACCCTCGAGCGCTGGGGCCTGGGGTACGAGTACCTGTCCGCGCGCAACCCTCGCCTCGTGCTGGCCCGCGTGAGCGGCTTCGGGCAGGTCGGCCCGTACCGCACGCGACCGGGCTTCGGCACCCTCGCCGAGGCGATGAGCGGGTTCGCGGCGATGACCGGCGAGCCGGACGGCCCGCCCACCCTGCCGCCGTTCGGGCTGGCCGACGGCGTGGCCTCGCTGGCGACGGCGTTCGCGATCATGGTGGCGCTGTCCACGCGGGAACGCACCGGCCGCGGGCAGGTGGTGGACACGGCGATCGTCGAGCCCATCCTCGCGATGCTCGGCCCGCAGATCACCCGCTGGGACCAGCTGCGCACGGTGCAGCCGCGCACCGGCAACCGCTCGGCCAACAACGCCCCGCGCAACACCTACCGCACCAGCGACGGGCACTGGGTCGCGGTGTCGACGTCGGCCCAGTCGATCGCCGAGCGCGTGATGCGCCTGGTGGGGCGCCCCGACCTGATCGACGAGCCGTGGTTCGCCCGGGGCGTGGACCGGGCGCAGCACGCCGACGAGCTCGACGAGGCCGTCGGCGGCTGGATCGCCGGCCGCACCCGGGACGAGGTGGTGGCGGCGTTCGAGAAGGCGCAGGCGGCCGTGGCGCCGATCTACGACGCGCACGACATCGTCGACGACCCGCAGTTCCGCGCCCTCGGCACGATCCACGAGATCGACGACCCGGAGCTGGGCCCGCTGCTCATGCAGGGTCCGCTGTTCCGCCTCTCGGGGAACGACGGGGTGATCCGGCACACCGGACGCGCGCACGGCGCCGACACCGACGCGGTGCTGGCCGAGCTGGGCTTCACGCCCGAGCGGGTCGAGGCCCTGCGGGCGGAGGGCGCGGTATGACGCGGCCCGGCGCGGCGCCGCCCGCCCCGCCGCTGACGCTGTTGTACGCGCCGGCGGACCGGCCGGACCGGGTGGCGAAGGCGCTGGCCTCCGGGGCCGACACGGTCCTCGTGGACCTCGAGGACGCCGTGGCACCGGCGGCGAAGGACGCCGCCCGCGACCACCTGGCGGGGCTGCTCGACGACGTCGACGCGGGCACGGGCCCGGCGGTGCAGGTCCGCGTCAACCACCCGTCGACGCCGTGGCACGCCCCGGACGTCGCCGCCCTCGCCGCGCTCCCGCTCGCCGTCGGCGCGCGCGTGCCCAAGGTGGAGACGGCCGCCGAGGTGCGCGACCTCGCCGCGGCCCTGCCGGGACGCGCCCTGCACCTGCTGCTGGAGTCGGCGCTCGGCGTCGAGCGCGCGTTCGAGCTCGCGACGGCCTCGCCGCAGGTGGCGTCGGTCGGCCTAGGCGAGGCGGACCTGCGCTCGGACCTGCGGGTCGACGACGACGCGGGCCTGACCTGGGCCCGCGCGCGGGTCGTCGTGGCCGCCCGCGCCGCCCGGCTGCCCGCCCCGGCGATGTCCGCGTACACCCACGTGCGCGACCTGGACGGCCTCGCCGCGTCCTGCCGCGCCGGGCGGGCGCTCGGCTTCTGCGGCCGCACGGCGATCCACCCCGCGCAGCTGCCGACCATCCGCGAGGCCTTCGCCCCCACGGCGCCGGAGGTCGCGCGCGCCCAGGAGGTCGTGCGCTCGGTGGCCGGTGCCGCGGACGCCGGCTCGGGCACGGTGGTGCTGCCCGACGGCACTTTCCTCGACGTCGCGATGGTGGAGCGGGCGCGCTGGACGCTCGCGCTCGCGGAGCGTGCCGAGGGCCGCCCCGGGGACTGACCGCCGCGCCCGGAGGGCGCCCGGCGTGCGCCGGTGACGCAGACTCGGGGCATGGGCCCGCGCCGCTTCCGCTGGGTGTTGCACGTCGACCTCGACCAGTTCCTGGCCGCGGTCGAGATCCTGCGGCGCCCGGAGCTCGCGGGGCGGCCGGTGATCGTCGGCGGCCGGGGCGACCCGACCGAGCGCGCCGTCGTCTCCACCGCGTCCTACGAGGCGCGCGCGTACGGCGTCGGGTCGGGGATGCCGCTGCGCGTGGCGGTCCGCAAGGTCCCGGACGCCGTCGTGCTCCCCGTGGACCACCAGGCGTACGACGCGGCGTCCGCGCACGTCATGGACACGCTGCGCGGGCTCGGCACGGTGGTCGAGGTGCTCGGCTGGGACGAGGCGTTCCTGGGCCATGACGGCGACGACCCGGAGGGGTTCGCCCGGCGGGTGCAGGTGGCAGTGCTGGACGCGACCGGGCTGCGGTGCTCCGTGGGCATCGGCGACACCAAGGTCCGCGCCAAGATCGCGACCGGCTTCGGCAAGCCCGCGGGCGTTTTCCGGCTGACCGCGGACACCTGGGCGGAGGTCATGGGCCCCACGCCCCACCCGGGACCTGTGGGGCGTGGGGACGAAGGTGTCGCGGCGACTGGCGGCGCTCGGCATCGACACGGTCGCGCACCTCGCCGGCGCGGACGACGCCGTCCTCGTGGGGGAGTTCGGGCCGCGGATGGGTGCGTGGTAAGGCGCGCTGGGACGCGGGCAGGGCTCTGCCGTCGTGGACGACACCCCCTGGGTGGCCCGGGGCCACAGCCGCGAGACCACCTTCCAGCGCAACCTCACCACCCCGGAGGAGATCGGGGCGGCGCTGCGGGAGCTGGCCGCGCAGGCGCACGCCGACACCGAGGCGGAGGGGCGCCCGGTCTTCCGGGTGGGGCTGAAGGTGCGCTACGCGCCGTTCTTCCCCCGGACGCTGTCGCGCAAGCTGCCCGCGCCGACGCACTCCCTGCAGGAGGTCACGGCCGCGGTCCTCGCCCTGGCGTCCGGCCTGGAGCCGGGCCGCGAGGTGCGCCTGCTCGGCGTCCGCGCCGAGATGGTCATGCCGGACGACGGCGCACGCCGGTCGAGCACGCCGGTGCGGGGGCGCGTCTGACCGTCCGGGTCACCGCGGCGACCCGGGCGGGTCCGTCGGCACCGTGTCGACGCGACCGTCCGGCCACCGCACCGGTACGGCGGCGGGCGGGCCGCCGTCGGGCCCGGGGCGCACCCGCACCACGGGCGCCGGCAGGCGCCGAACGGCGTCCTCGCCCGTGAGGACCACCAGGGCCGCGACCACCTCCCCGGCGCCCAGCGCGCCGGAGGTGCGCAGCCAGGGGAGGGCCGACACGGCCCCGAGGGGGTCGGAGCCTGCGCGTCGCTCCGCCCCCGCGGTGTCGAGCGCCGCGCCCGCCGGGCCGCTCCGGCCGGCCTGGCCCGCCTGTTCACCCTCGACCGCGACGGGCAGGGCACGCACGTGCGACGACGTGCCGTCGCCGCGCACCACCCGCGCGAGGGTGCCGGAGCGGCCGGAGCCCCGCTCGACCTGCAGCTCGCCGTCGCGGCCCGCCGCCAGCGGCCACCCGCCCACGTGCAGGCGCCAGGGCACGGCGTCGGCGGGCCAGGCGGCGTCCTGGTCCAGGTCCTCCGGCGGCGTGCCCGGCGGCGGCGCCAGGCCGGGCTCCGCCGTCGTGGGCGGCGTCCACCACGCCAGGCGCACCTCCTGGGCGCCGTGCACCGCCGAGGCGGTGGTGAGCGCCGGGCCGCGCCGCAGGCTCGCCCAGCCGCCGTCGTCCCCCTCGCCGGGGCCGCCCGCGACGTCGAGCCAGCAGACGCGGGACCGGGACACCGCGACGGCGTCGTCCAGGTGCACGCGCTCGACCGTGTCACGGTGCGAGGGCAGCCCGTGCGCATCCAGGAGCGCGGTGTGGGAGTCGAGCGGGGCGGCGACGTCCCCGGACGCCAGCTGCGGGGACGTCGCCCCGGAGTAGCCGAGGCGGCGGTAGAAGGGGTCGTCGGCGCGCGGGGTGCGGAAATGCTCGATCGCGCGGTCGGAGCCGTGGTTGAGCAGGCGCACGATCCCGTCGGCGGGCGTCGTGCTGACGAGCCATCCCGGCGCCCGCAGGGCGACGGTCCGCGCCTCGCGCCAGGCCTCCGGCAGCTGCGGCGGTGCCGTCCACACCGGGTGGTCGGCGCCCAGGAGCAGGCCGAGGAAGCCCTTGCTCGCCCAGTACGGTGACGAACCGCCCGTGTAGAGCTGGCGCACCCGGTCGTACGGGCCGTGCCAGCCGACGGGCAGGAGGCCGCGGTCGTCGACGGCGCCCGCCGCGTCGAAGTGCTCGGCCACCGCGGCGGTCAGGGCGCGGGTCTCGCCCGGGGCGAGGGGCGTGGCGTCGGCGAGGACGCCCGCCCAGAAGGGGGCGAGCACCGCGTGGCGGTACGTCACCGACCGGCCCGGCAGCATCGGGGCGCCGTCGGCGCCGACCAGGTGACGCGCCTGGTCGAGGTAGGCGCGCAGCCGCTCGGCGTGCACCGTGTCCAGCGGGCGCCCCTGGATGCGCGCGTGCAGCACGGGGTAGACGTGCCAGGCCCAGCCCGCGTAGTGGTCGAAGCTCTGGCGCCGCCCGCCGCGGCCCACCCCGTCGGAGTACCACCCGTCGCCCACGTACAGGGCCTGCGCCGTCTCCGCGTTGCGGTCGAGGTCCGCCTGGTCCCACGGCCCGCCCACGCTCGCGAGGAACGCCTCCACGACGTTCTGGAACCACAGCCCGTTGTTGGTGTACCCGCTGGTGCCCACGATGTCGCCCAGCCAGTCCACGGTGCGCTCGCGGGTGCCGTCGTCGAGCCGGTCCCAGAGCCAGGGCCGCGTCTCGGACAGCCCGATCGCCACCGAGGCCGCCTCCACGACCGCCTGGCGCCGCTCGTCGAACCGTGGCCAGCGCTCGCGGCCGGCCGGGTCCGTCCCGTGCCGCAGGCCGTCCGCGTAGCGCTCGAGCAGGCCGTGCGGGTCACGACCGTCCTCCCCGCGCAGGCGGAACGCCGCGAGCAGGAACGTGCGCGCGTACCCCTCGAGCCCGTCGCTCCAGAGGCCTGAACCGCTGACGGGCCCGGGCAGGGTGATCAGGGAGCCGCCGGGGGAGGCGTACGGCCGGACCGCGGCGAGCAGGTCGTCCGCGGTGGCGAGCCAGTGCTCCCGCGTCCAGCGCCGGGCGGGGGCGAGCCGGCGGTCGGCCGAGGGGGCGGGGTGGGAGGTCGAGGGGCGGGGCGGCGTCGTCGCAGCGGGTCTCACCCCGCCATCCTCGCCCGGCGGGCGCGGGCGCCGGGAGGGACCGGTCATTTTCGATCATCCGCGGACACCGTCCGCTACGGTCCAGCCTCGACGCGCGCACCATCGAGGAGGACGGAGGGCCTGTGCACCTGCCCACGGCGCGCCACGAGCACCTGCTGCGCGAGGTGGAGCTGCGCGGCAGCGTCCGCGCGGCCGAGGCCGCCGCGACGCTCGGGGTGGCGGAGGTGACCATCCGGCGCGACATCGTCCGGCTCGCGCGCGCCGGCCGCCTGGCTCGCGTGCACGGGGGCGCGGTCGCCCTGCGCTCGGCGCACGCGCCGCAGCCGGCGCGCGTGCTGGTGGGCGTCGTCGTGCCGAGCGCGACGGCGCACTTCCCGCCGTTCGTGCGCGGTATGGAGTCGCTCGCCCCCCCGGCCTGCACGTGCGCCTCGTGCTCGGCGTCTCGCACTACCGGCCGGAGGTGGAGGCCGCCCAGGTGGAGCGGCTCGTCGACCTCGGCGCGCAGGGCGTCGTCGTCGCCCCCACCACCCACGACCGGTCCCCCGAGGAGCTCGCGGCCCTGGCTGCGGTCGGTGCCCGTGCCGGTGGTCGTCGCCGAGCGACGGGTGGGCGGCCTGACGGCGCTCAGCGAGCTCGACCAGGTGCGCACCGACCACGCGCACGGCGCCGTCCTCGCCGTGGAGCACCTCGCCGGCCTCGGGCACCGGCGGGTCGGCCTGGCGGTCGACGACCGGACGCCGACGGCCCCGCACGTGCGCGAGGGCTTCGCGGCGGCGCTCGCCCGCCTGGGCGTCGCGGGCGGGCCCGACGTCTCGCTGCCGGCACCCGAGGGCGACCCGGCCGGGCTCGGGCGGGCGCTCGCCGCGTTCCTCGACCGGTGCCGGCAGACCGGCACGCGCGCGGTCCTCGTGCACACCGACGACCACGCCGCGCGGCTCGTGGAGGCCGCCCTCGACCGCGGGCTGCGCGTGCCCGAGGACCTCGCGGTCGTCGCGTACGACGACGAGAACGCGGGCCTCGCCGTCGTGCCGCTCACCGCCGTCACCCCGCCCCGGCGCGAGCTGGGGCGCGAGGCGCTGCGCCTGCTCGTGGCCCGGGTCGTGGGGGAGGACGTCGAGGAGCCCGGGGCGTCGGGGGCGCCGCGGTACGTGGCCCTGCTGCCGCGGCTCACCGTCCGGGGGTCGTGCGGGGCCGGCACCTCCTGACTCCCGCCCGACGAGCCGCCCGACAGGCCGCACGACGACCTGCGGTTCCGCCCGGGTGAACGTGCGCGGGGGCGGCGGTCTCCCGCATGCGGACCGCGCCCGGCGGTGCCACAGTGTGCGCAGGACGGGCGCGGGCCGACGGAGTCCTGGCCGCCCGGCCCTCGCCGGCAGGCCGCGACCGAGAGGCAGGACATGCGACCCACAGGACCCGTGGAGCTCGTGCTCATCGAGTTCCCCCGGAGCGACTTCAGGGGCGAGATCATCGCCGAGCTCGCGCGTCTGGCCGACGCCGGGACGATCGACGTGCTCGACGCCCTCGTCGTGCGCAAGGCCGACGACGGCCGGGTCGAGTGGCTCGAGGTCGGCGAGAGCGGCGACGACGAGCTGGCCCGCGTCGTCGGCGAGCCCGCGGGGCTGCTCGCGGCGGAGGACGTGGACGACATCGCGGACGAGCTCGCCCCGGGCTCCGCGGTCGGGATGCTCGTGTTCGAGCACACCTGGGCGCGTGGCCTGGCCTCCGCCGTGCGCGGCGCGGGCGGGCGCGTCCTGGACTGGACCCGGGTGCCGGCCGAGGCGATCGACGCCCTGGCCGACGAGATCGAGAAGGAGAACTGAGATGCCCCCTCTGCGTCGGATGGGTCGGCCCGGGCTGATCGGCACCATGGCCCGCACGGCCGTGATCACCGGCACCGCGAACGCCACCAGCCGGGCGATGAACCGTCGCGCGGCGCAGCGCGACGAGCAGCGCTACGCCGCCGATCAGTACAACCAGCAGGAGCAGCTGGCCCAGCAGCAGGCATACGCCCAGCAGCAGGCGCAGCTCCGGGCCCAGCAGCAGGCGCAGGTGCAGGCCCAGCAACAGGCCCAGCAGCAGGCGCCCGCGCCGGCGGGTGACGACCTCATCGCGAAGCTGCAGCAGCTGGCCGACCTCAAGGCCTCGGGCATCCTGTCCGACGCGGAGTTCGCCGCGGCCAAGGCCAAGCTGCTGGGGTGAACGGTCCCCGCCGGGTTGGTCGTGGCATGGGGCAGCCGTGAGCACCGACGTGCCGGACGAGTCGCCCGAGCAGAGGCCGTGGGCGCGCTTCCTCGCGCTCGCCGCGCTGCTGGGCGTCCCCGTCTCGCTCGCCGCGTTCCTGTTCCTCGCCGTCCTGCACGAGCTGACCCACCTCGTGTGGGCGACGCTGCCGGAGACCCTGGGCCTCGACGGGCCGCCGTGGTGGTGGCCGCTGCCGTGGCTCGCGGTGGCCGGCGTCCTGGTCGGGTTCGCGGTCCGGTCCCTGCCGGGCCATGGCGGTCACGTGCCCGTGGAGGGACTCAGCCTCGGCCTGGTGCCCGCGTCGCACGTGCCCGGGGTGCTCCTCGCGTCGCTGGCGGGCCTCCCGCTCGGTGTCGTCCTCGGGCCCGAGGCGCCGCTGCTGGCGATCGGCGCCGCCCTCGCCCTGGTGCTGGTGCGCCCCTGGGACGCCCGGCTCGAGGACCCGGCCCGCCGGGTGCTCGCGGTGGCCGGCTCCGCCGCGGCCCTGTCGGTGATCTTCGGCAGCCCGGTGGTCGGCGCCGTGTTCGTCGTCGAGGCGACGGCGATCGCGGGCGTGGCGGGCGCCCGGCTCGCCGCCGTGATCCTGCCGAGCCTCGCCGCCTCCGGGGTGGGGGCGCTGGTGTTCACCGGCCTGGGCAGCTGGACCGGCCTGGAGGTCGCGTCGCTGACGCTGCCCGACATCGACGTCCCGGCGCGCCCGGACCTCCCCGACGTGCTGTGGACGCTGCCGTTCGGCGTCGCCGTGGCCGTCCTGGTCCGGGTGGTGCACCGCGTGGGCGAGGCGGTCGCGCGGCGGGCGGCGGCGCGCCCGTTCCCGGCGGCCGTCCTGGGGGCCGTCGTCGTCGCCGTCTGCGCCGCGGCCTACGCCCTGGTCACCGGGCGCTCGCCCGAGGAGGTCACGCTCTCCGGCCAGGCGCTGCTGCCCGCGCTCGCGGCCGACCCCGCGGCCTGGGGGGTCGGCGCGCTGGTCGCGCTCGTGGTGCTCAAGGGCGTCGCCTATGCCGTGTCGCTCGGCACGCTGCGCGGCGGCCCGATCTTCCCCGCCGTCCTCCTGGGCGCCGCCGCCGGCGTGCTCGCGGCCGACCTGCCCGGGTACGGCGCCGTCCCGGCCCTCGCGGCCGGGATGGGCGCGGCCACCGCCGCCACGCTGCCGTTCCCGGTCTCCTCGACGGTGCTGGTGGTGATGGTGCTCGGGTCGGGGGCGACGGCGATGGCGCCCGTCGTCATCGTCGCGGTCGTGGTGGGGTACGTGACCGAGCAGTACCTGCTGCGGCCCCGCCGCGAGGCCCGGGCCGCCGCCCGGGCCCCCTGACGACGCCGCGCCGGTGCGTCACTCGCCGGTCACGCCGTCCACGGCCTCGCGCAGGAGGTCGGCGTGGCCGTTGTGGCGCGCGTACTCCTCGATCATGTGCACGAGGATCCAGCGCAGGCTGAAGGCGCCCTCGTTCCGCCGCGACTCGCGGGTCGAGGTGCCCTCGAGGCCGGAGGCCGCGAGCGCCGCGTCGATCGACCGGTCCGCCGCCGCCACGGCGGCGTCGAACACCGCGCGCAGCTGCTCGGGGGAGTCCTCGGCGGCGCTGTGCCACTCCCAGTCGGGGTCGACGTCCCAGGGGGCGGTGTCGAACGGGGGCATGGTGGGCGCGCCGTCGTACACCTCGAGGAACCAGTTCGACTCGACGTACGCGAGGTGCTTGAGCAGGCCGCCCAGCGTCATCGTGCTCGGCGGCAGCGGCGTGCGCAGCTGCTCGGCGGTGAGGCCCGCGGTCTTCCACCGCAGCGTGTCGCGGTGGAAGTCGAGGAACGCGCGCAGGGTGGTCGCCTCGTCGGCGCGCACGGGCGGATCGACGCGGTCGTCCTCCGGCGCCTGCACCGCGGGCGCGGGCAGCCGGAGCTCGCCGCGCGCCAGCGCCGCGCCGACGGCCTCCGCCGTGGCGGCGGGGTCCTCGTGCGTCGTGTCGCGGGCGTGCGGCTCGAGGTCGCCGAGGTCGGCGAACGCGGCGTGCATGCTCCGCACGGCCGCCGGGTCGCGCAGCTCGGCGTCGGCGCGGCCGGTGGCGCGCGCGAGGGTCGTGCCGAGGTCCGGGCGCAGGACCACGTACGCGAGGTCCCAGCCCTCCCGGGCGGCCGCGGCCCGGAACGCCGGGAGGAACCAGGGGCCCACGACGCCGTCGAGCACGACGTCGTAGCCGCCGCGGGCGTAGGCGGTCGCGGCGCCGACGACGGCGTCCGCCACGACCGCGTTCTGCCGCTCGGAGCCCGCGAGGTACGGCGGGACGAACCCGGTGACGACCGACCGGTAGAACGTGTCGGTCGTGAGGTTCACGGTGGGGCGCTCGGCGCCTGCGGACAGGAGCGCGGCGACGGTGGTCTTCCCGGCGCCCGGCGGGCCGGTGAGGATGGTGATCACGCCGCGGACACTAGCGCCGGGAGGCACCCTGGCGGCAGCTCATTACCGGGTGGGCCACGAAGGACGCCCTGCTCCGTGCGTCAGGCCTCGGCGAGCTCGCGGGCCCGGAGCAGGACGGCGTCGAGCATGGCGGGGGTGAGGCGGCCGGTGAAGGTGTTCTGCTGCGAGACGTGGAAGCATCCCAGCACGGTGAGCGTCGTACTGTCGTCGTCACCGCCACCGCCACCGCCACCGTCGCCGCCCGGCGACCGGGTGAGCGCGACCTCGGCGCCGTGGGCGAACCGCGGTCGCGGGCGCGGCACCGCCCAGCCCTGCTCCGCGAGCGTCGTCAGGAGCGCCTGCCAGCCGATGCCGCCGAGCGCGACCGCGACGCGCACGCCCGATCCCACGAGCTCCAGCTCCCGGGCCAGGTAGGGCGCGCACCGGCGCCGCTCCTCACCGGTGGGCTGGTTCGCCGGGGGCGCGCAGCGGACGGGGGCCGTGACGCGGATCCCGCGCAGCCGCAGGCCGTCGTCCGCAGAGACCGAGGTGGGCTGGTTGGCGAACCCGGTGCGGTGCATGGCGGCGAACAGGAAGTCGCCGCTGCGGTCCCCGGTGAACATGCGGCCCGTGCGGTTGGCGCCGTGCGCGGCCGGGGCGAGCCCGACGACGACGACCGGCGCGGCCGGGTCCCCGAAGCCGGGCACGGGGCGGCCCCAGTACTGCTGGTCGCGGAAGGCGGCGCGCCGCTCGCGGGCGACCTCCTCGCGCCAGGCGACGAGCCGCGGGCAGGCGCGGCACTCGACGAGGTGCGCGTCGAGCGCGGTCAGCGTCGACGCGGTCCGGGCGGCGAAAGGGTAGGCGGGGGAGTCGGGCGGGACGGCGGGCACCGCTCCATGGTGACGCACCAGGCGGACCACGACCCTCCGTAGGCGGTCCGACGCGCGGCGACCCGCCGTCCCGGTGCCGGGAGGGCGGGTCGCCGTGTCGTCGAGGGTGGGGTGCGCGACGGTCAGACCGCCGGGTCGAGCCGGCCGCCGGCCGGGGCCGCCGCGGTGGCCGCGGTGGCGGGCTCGACCGCCGTGGCGAGGGCGGGCTCGGTGCCGAGGCGGCGCACCGACCAGCCGAGGAGCCCGAAGAGGACTCCGAGGCCCATGACCAGGGCGCTCACGCCGTAGGCGACGACCGAGGTGAACAGCGAGGCCCGCAGGAACGAGGCGTTCATCGCGGTGGCGCGCAGCGGGTCGTCCTGCTCGAGCTGGGCGTAGGTCTGGCCGCCCGTGGCCTCCAGCGCGTGCTTGTCGATGACCTGCGCCTGCGCGTACGCCGTGAGCGGGCCGTCCACCGTGGCTCCGCCGAGGAACGCGGCGTCCTCCGAGACGGTGATGTCCTGGGCGGCGAGCTGGGTGCTCACGGTGGCCCACGTGGCGGCGCCTGCGCCGATCATCAGGACGCCGGCCACGAGGGCCGCGAGGCCGATGATGCGGACGGGTCGCTGGCTGGTGCGGGTGGTGGTCATGGTCCCCTCCGGGTCCGGGTCGCAGGGTGTGCGGCCGGTCTGGTCGGCTCCGTTCTCGGTGCCACCTCTATGGTATGACCACATAGCCTGACCTGCACCGACGGTTCTTGTGAAGTCCTTCACAAAGTTTCGTGGGGCGACCAGTCGCCGTCCGGGTCGCGGGCGGGCGGCGGCCCGGGTCGCGGGTGCGCTCCGGGCGTGGTGACCTGGACGTCGGCCGGGCGGCACGGTGCCGGCCGGCGCCGAAGGGGGAGCAGCATGAGCGAGGGCTCGGGCCTGGGCGGCCTGTTCGACAAGGCCAAGGAGAAGGCCAAGGAGCTCGCCACCGACGCGAACATCGACAAGGTGGCGGACCAGGTGAAGAAGCGGACGCCGGACAACGTCGACGGCTACGTCGACAAGGCGGCCGCGGAGGCCAAGAAGCGCAACGACGACGGTCCGGGCGCCGGGCCGTCCGCAGGGCGCACCGCGGGCCCCGGGGGCCGTCCCGGCGCCTGACCGGGGCGGCCGCGACCGCCCGACGGCGCGTGACGCGGGGCCGCGGCGCGCGGATGAGTACGATCGTGGGGCGTCACCGACGGTGGCGCCCCACGACCGTGCCCGGAGCCCCGGCCCGGGCGGTCCCGACCCGGCGCTGGCCCGAGCCCCACCGCAGCGCCCACGACCCGCAAGGAGCAGCACGTGTCCGACGTCGCCTCGCCGATGCCACCGAACCCCGACGACGCCACCCAGGACTCGGTGACGGTGCAGACGCCGACGACGGGCACCGAGCTCTTCGCCGACCGCAAGGACGTCGTCGTGATGCGCGTCGACGGCGAGCTGTGGGACCTCTCGCGCGAGCTGACGCCCGGGGCCGTGGTCGAGCCGGTGACGATCGGCTCGCCCGACGGCCTGGCCGTGCTGCGCCACAGTGCCGCGCACGTGCTGGCCCAGGCGGTGCAGCAGGTGAACCCCGACGCCAAGCTCGGCATCGGCCCGCCCGTGACCGACGGCTTCTACTACGACTTCGACGTCGCCACGCCGTTCACGCCCGAGGACCTCAAGGCGCTCGACAAGGCGATGGCGCGCATCATCCGCGAGGGGCAGACCTTCCGCCGCCGCGTCGTGACGGAGGAGGAGGCGCGCGCCGAGCTGGCCGACGAGCCGTACAAGCTGGAGCTCATCGGCCTCAAGGGCGGGTCCTCGGACGAGGACGGCTCCTCGGTCGAGGTCGGCGGCGGCGAGCTGACGATCTACGACAACGTGCGCGGCGCCGGCCGCGAGAGCGAGACGGTGGTCTGGAAGGACCTGTGCCGCGGGCCGCACCTGCCCAGCACGAAGCTCATCGGCAACGGCGTGCAGCTCATGCGCAACGCCGCCGCCTACTGGCGCGGCAGCGAGAAGAACCCCATGCTGCAACGGGTCTACGGCACCGCCTGGCCCACCAAGGACGAGCTCAAGGCCTACCTCGAGCGCCTGGCCGAGGCCGAGCGCCGCGACCACCGCCGCATCGGGTCGGAGATGGACCTGTTCTCGTTCCACGACGAGGTCGGCTCGGGCCTGCCGCTGTTCCACCCGAAGGGCGGCGTGATCAAGCGGGTCATGGAGGACTACGTCCGCCAACGCCACATCGAGGAGGGCTTCTCCTACGTCGGCACGCCGCACATCACCAAGGAAGAGCTGTTCTACACGTCGGGGCACCTGCCGTACTACGGCGACACGATGTTCCCGCCGCTGGACCTCGAGGACGTCGGCGACCACGGCCGCTACCGCCTCAAGGCGATGAACTGCCCGATGCACAACCTGATCTTCTCGAGCCGCGGGCGCTCCTACCGCGAGCTGCCGATCCGACTCTTCGAGTTCGGCTCGGTGTACCGGTACGAGAAGTCCGGCGTGGTGCAGGGCCTGACGCGCGTGCGCGGCCTGACGCAGGACGACTCGCACTCCTACGTCACCCCGGAGCAGGCGCCCGCCGAGGTCAAGCACCTGTTGGACTTCATGCTCTCGGTGCTGCGGGACTTCGGCCTGGACGACTTCTACCTCGAGCTCTCGACGCGCGACGACTCCAAGAAGGACAAGTTCGTCGGCAGCGACGAGGACTGGGCCAAGGCCACCGCGGTCCTCGAGGAGGTCGCGGTCGCCTCGGGCCTCGAGCTCGTCGCCGACCCGGGCGGCGCCGCGTTCTACGGCCCCAAGATCTCGGTCCAGGCCAAGGACGCCATCGGGCGCACCTGGCAGATGGGCACCGTCCAGTACGACTTCAACCAGCCCAGGGGCTTCGGCCTGGAGTACACGGCCGCGGACGGCACCAAGCAGCAGCCGGTGATGATCCACTCCGCGAAGTTCGGCTCCATCGAGCGGTTCATGGGGGTGCTCATCGAGCACTACGCGGGCGCCTTCCCGGCGTGGCTCGCCCCCGTGCAGGTGCTCGCCGTGCCCGTGGCGGAGGCGTTCGACGACTACCTCAAGGACGTCGTCGCCCAGCTCACCGCGCGCGGGATCCGCGCCCAGGTCGACCTGTCCGACGACCGCTTCGGCAAGAAGATCCGCAACGCGGCCAAGGAGAAGGCGCCCTTCGTGCTCATCGCGGGCGGCGAGGACGTCGCGGCCGGCGCGGTCTCGTTCCGCTTCCGCGACGGCACCCAGGAGAACGGGGTGCCCGTCGCCGACGCCGTCGAGCGCATCGTCGCCGCCGTGCGCGACCGCGCCCAGGTCTGAGCGGCGCATGACCGGTCACGAGGAAGGACGCCGCGAGGAGCGCCGCCCGACGACGGCCCCGGCGGGCGACTTCGGCCCGCCCGACGACGGGCTGCAGCGCCTGTGGACGCCCCACCGCATGGTGTACATCGGTGGGCAGGACAAGCCCGCCGACGGGTCGGTGGCGCAGTGCCCGTTCTGCCGGATCCCCGAGCGCGACGACGAGGCCGGCCTCGTCGTCGCCCGCGGGGCGGAGTGCTACGCGGTGCTGAACCTCTACCCGTACAACTCCGGGCACCTCATGGTGCTGCCCTACCGGCACGTGTCCGACTACGTGGGCCTCACGGCGTCCGAGACGGCCGAGCTCGCCGCCATGACGCAGACGGCGGTGCGCACGCTCACCGCCGTCTACGGCCCCGCGGGCTTCAACATCGGGATGAACCAGGGCGAGGTCGCCGGCGCGGGCATCGCGGCGCACCTGCACCAGCACGTCGTGCCCCGCTGGCTCGGGGACGCGAACTTCCTGCCCGTCGTCGGGCAGACCAAGGCGCTGCCGGAGCTGCTGGCGGACACGCGGGCCCGGCTCGCGGCGGCGTGGCCCGGCATCGAGCCCGGCATCGAGCCAGGCACCGAGCCAGGCACCGAGCCCGACGGGGGCCGCTGATGCTCGGCGGCCTGCGGGCGACCATGCAGCGGCTGTTCACGCCGCCCGCGAGGCTCCTGACCCGGCTCGGGGTGTCGCCGGACGCGGTGACCGTCACCGGCACCGTCGTGGTCGTCGTGATCGCCCTGACGCTGCTTCCCACCGGGCACGTGCTGCTCGGCGGGGTGCTCATCGGCCTCTTCGCGCTCGCCGACTCGCTGGACGGCGTCATGGCGCGGCTGTCGGGGCGCACGGGCCCCTGGGGCGCGTTCCTCGACTCCACGCTCGACCGGGTCTCCGACGGCGCCGTGTTCGCGGGCATCACCCTGTGGTTCGTGCTGCACCCCGACCTGCCGTACGCGACGTGGGGCGTCGTGGCGTCGCTCGCCTGCCTCGTGCTCGGCTCGGTGGTGCCGTACGCCCGCGCCCGCGCCGAGAGCGTCGGCGCCACGGCCGCCGTCGGGGTCGCCGAGCGCACCGACCGGCTCGTGGTGGCCCTCGTGGCCGTCGCGTTCACGCAGGTCGGCCTGCCGGTGGTCGTCACCGAGGTCGCCCTGACGCTGCTCGCCGTCGCCAGCCTCGTCACGGTCGTCCAGCGCGTCGCCACCGTCCGCCGGCAGCTGGCGCCCGCCGCGGCGCCGCACGCACCCACCGACCGTCCCGACCCGGAGGCCTGATGCGGATCGCCATGCGGATCGACGTCGCCCGCCTGTACACGTTCGCCTGGCGCCACGCGCCGAAGATCCCGGAGCCCGTGCTGCGCGCGGCGTTCACCGCCGTCGCCGACGTCACCTGGCTGCGCCGCACCGCGGGGGTGCGGCGGCTCGAGGCGAACTACGCCCGCGTGCGGCCGGACCTCGACGGCCCCGAGCTGCGCCGCCTGTCGCGCGCCGGCATGCGCTCGTACATGCGGTACTTCCGCGAGGCGTTCACCCTGCAGGGGGCGACCCCGGAGCAGATCGCCGCCCGGGTGCGCCTCGACGGCTACGAGAACGTCGCCGGGCCCGTCGCCGACGGACAGGGCGTCTCCCTCGCCCTCGCCCACCTGGGCAACTGGGACCTGGCGGGCGCGTACGCGCGGCCGCACATCGCGCCCGTCCTGACGGTCGCCGAACGGCTCAAGCCGGAGGAGCTGTTCGTCGAGTTCGTCGAGTTCCGCCGCTCGATCGGCATCGACGTGCTGCCGCTGGGCGACCACGACGTGTTCCGCAACCTGGTGCGCGGCGCGGTGCGGGGCGGCTGCATCATCCCGCTGCTGGCCGACCGCGACCTCACGTCGAACGGTGTCGAGGTGGACCTGTGCGGGCACCGGGCGCGCGTCGCCGCGGGGCCCGCCGCCCTCGCGCTCGCCGCCAAGGTGCCGCTCGTCCCGGTGGGGATCACCTACGAGCGCCTCACCGGCGCCCGGCGGCGCGCGGCCGGCACCCCCTGGGGGATCGTCATCCGGTTCTACCCGCCCGTCCCCGTGCCGGACGACTCCGGCCTGACCCGCAAGGACCGCGTGGCGCGCATGACCCAGGGCTGGGTCGACGCCGTCGCGCGCACCCTGCAGGAGTCCACGCAGGACTGGCACATGCTGCAGCGTGTCTTCGTCGAGGACCTCGACGCCGAGCGGTACGCGCGCACCCGGGCCGAGGCGGGGGAGCGATGAGCGCCGCACCCGGGCCGGCTCCCGCGGCGGCACGGCCGGTTGGGCCGTCGCGGCCGCTGCGCGTCGGCATCGTGTGCCCGTACTCGTTCGACGCCCCCGGCGGCGTGCAGTTCCACGTGCGCGACCTCGCCGGCGCCCTGCAGCGGGCCGGGCACGAGGTGTCCGTGCTCGCGCCGGCCGACGACGAGACCCCGGTGCCGGACGTCGTCACCTCGGCGGGCCGCGCCGTCCCCGTGCGCTACAACGGCTCCGTCGCGCGCCTGACGTTCGGCCCCCGCGCCGCGTCCCGGGTGCGCCGCTGGCTGGAGGCCGGCCGGTTCGACGTCGTGCACGTGCACGAACCCATGACACCCAGCCTGTCCATGCTGGCCCTGTGGCTCGCCGACGGTCCGGTCGTGGCCACGTTCCACACCTCGCAGGAACGGTCGCGGGCGCTGCAGGTCGCGTTCCCCCTGCTGCGGCAGTCGCTGGAGAAGATCGCGGCGCGCATCGCCGTGTCGGAGGACGCCCGCCGCACCCTCGTGGACCACGTGGGCGGCGACGCCGTCGTCATCCCGAACGGGGTCTACGTGGACACGTTCGCGGCGGCGGGTCCCGCCGAGCGCTGGCGGGGCACGCCCGAGGCGCCCACGATCGCGTTCCTCGGCCGCCTCGACGAGCCGCGCAAGGGGCTGCAGGTGCTGGCGGGCGCGGCGCCGCACGTGCTCGAGCGGGTCCCCGGGGCCCGCTTCCTGATCGCCGGCAAGGGCGACGACGGCCGCGACGCCGCGCTCGCCGCGCTCGGCCCGCACGCCGGGTCGTTCGAGTTCCTCGGCGGCGTGAGCGACGAGGACAAGGCGTCGCTGCTCGCCTCCGCTGACCTGTACGTCGCGCCGCAGACCGGCGGCGAGAGCTTCGGCATCGTGCTCGTGGAGGCGATGAGCGCCGGGACCGGTGTGGTGGCCAGCGACCTCGGGGCGTTCCGCCGGGTGCTCGACGAGGGCACCGCGGGCCGTCTGTTCCGCACGGGCGAACCCGAGGACCTGGCCCGCGCGATCCTGGCGGCGCTCGAGGACCCGGCCGGCACCCAGGAGCGCCGGGAGCGTGCCACGGCGTTCGTGCGCCGGTTCGACTGGTCCGCGGTGACCGCCCAGGTCCTCGCCGTGTACGAGATGGCGCTCGCGGCCGGGGAGGCGTTGGGCACGCCGGTGGTCCCGACGCGGACGGAGAGCGCCGTCGGCTGGCTGCGCACCCGCCGTGCGGCGGGGGGTGAGGGCGCATGACCTGGTCGGAAATCGTCCTCGTCGTCCTCGTCGTCGCGGGGTTGGTGGTCTGGCTCGCGTGGATCTCGGCGTCCCGCCTGGACCGCCTGCACCGCAAGGTCGTCGCGTCGCGCATCGCCCTGCAGGCGCAGCTCGGGCGCCGCGCCGGCGCGGCGATCGACCTGGCGTCGTCGGGCCTGCTCGACCCCGCGGGTGCCGTCCTCGTGGCGGACGCGGCGTTCGCCGTCGTCGACGAGGTGGACCCGCCGGCGGAACCGGGGGCCGAGCTCGCGCTCCTGGGCCTGGGGCCCGACCGGGAGCGCGCGGAGAGCGAGCTGTCCGCGACGCTGCGCTCGGCGCTCGGGGACGACGAGGCGCTGGCGGAGCTGCGCGGCACGCACGACGGCGCGGAGCTGGTCGGCCAGCTGGGCGCCGCCTGGTACCGGGCGCAGCTCGCGCGGCGGTTCCACAACGAGGCGGTGGCCCAGGCGAGGCGCGCCCGCCGCACCTGGTACGTGCGACTCCTGCGCCTGTCGGGCTACGCGGCGCTGCCGCGCACGGTCGAGCTGGACGACCAGATGCCGGAGGGGTTCACCGGGGCATGACTCCCGGAACTAGGATGGACGGTGCGTGACAGCGGTCACGCGTCCCACTGCGACACGAGCGAGGCCACAGTTGAGTGAGACCAACGGGAGCGACGGCCGGATCACCGCGGGCGAGGTGGGCACGGCCCGCGTCAAGCGCGGCATGGCCGAGATGCTCAAGGGCGGCGTCATCATGGACGTCGTCACGCCCGAGCAGGCGAAGATCGCCGAGGACGCCGGCGCCGTCGCCGTGATGGCCCTCGAGCGCGTGCCCGCCGACATCCGCGCCCAGGGCGGGGTCGCCCGGATGAGCGACCCCGACATGATCGACGGCATCATCGACGCCGTCTCGATCCCCGTGATGGCGAAGGCGCGCATCGGGCACTTCGTCGAGGCCCAGGTGCTGCAGTCCCTGGGCGTCGACTACGTCGACGAGTCGGAGGTGCTCACGCCCGCCGACTACGCCAACCACATCGACAAGTGGCAGTTCACCGTGCCGTTCGTGTGCGGAGCCACCAACCTCGGCGAGGCGCTGCGCCGGATCACCGAGGGCGCGGCGATGATCCGCTCGAAGGGCGAGGCCGGCACGGGCGACGTCTCGAACGCCACCACGCACATGCGGCAGATCCGCGGCGAGATCCGCCGGCTCACCTCGCTGCCCGAGGACGAGCTCTTCGTGGCCGCCAAGGAGCTGCAGGCGCCGTACGAGCTGGTGGCGGAGGTGGCGCGCGCCGGCAAGCTGCCGGTCGTGCTGTTCACCGCGGGCGGCATCGCCACCCCGGCGGACGCCGCGATGATGATGCAGCTGGGCGCCGAGGGCGTGTTCGTCGGCTCCGGCATCTTCAAGTCGGGTGACCCGGTCGCGCGTGCCAAGGCCATCGTGCAGGCCACCACCTTCCACGACGACCCGGACGTCGTCGCCAAGGTGTCCCGCGGGCTGGGCGAGGCCATGGTGGGCATCAACGTCGAGGCCGAGCCGGCGCCCGTGCGCCTGGCGGAGCGGGGCTGGTGACGCCCGCTCTCGGCGACGACTGGGCGGTCGGGGCCGACGGCCTGCGGCACCGGCGCGCCGCCCGCGTGATCGTGCTGGACGACGCCGACCGGGTGCTGCTGGTGCGCGGTCACGACGCCGACCAGCCCGAGCGCTCGTGGTGGTTCACCGTCGGCGGCGGCATCGACGCGGGCGAGAGCGAGGTCGAGGCGGCCCTGCGCGAGTTGCGCGAGGAGGCCGGCCTCAGCCTCGACCCCGGCGTCCTCGAGGGCCCGGTGCTCACCCGGGATGCGTACTTCCACTTCTTCGCCGAGACGTGCCGCCAGCAGGAAGTCTTCTTCCTGGCGCGCGTCGACGGCGGCCACCGGCCGACCGACGACGGGTGGACGCCCGAGGAGCGCGACGTGCTCGACGAGATGCGCTGGCTGACGACGGCGGAACTGCGCGCCGAGACGCGCGAGGTGTTCCCGACCTCCCTGGCCGACGTCGTCGACGACCTGGCCGGCGGGTGGGACGGCACCGTGCGGCACCTCGGCGCCCAGCACGACGACGAGCCGTCCGACCCCGAGGAGCTCGGCACCGTGGCGCGCTGACGCGTCCGCCCGGTGCCGCGACGGCCCCTACACTGCCTCGGTGACCACGACGATCGGAGTCCTCGCCCTGCAGGGCGACGTGCGCGAGCACGCCGCCGCGCTCGAGCACGCGGGTGCCCGCGCGGTCGCGGTGCGCCGGCCCGCCGAGCTGGAGGCGGTCGACGGTCTGGTGCTGCCCGGCGGGGAGTCCACGACCATCGACAAGCTGCTGCGCCTCTTCGAGCTGGCGGAGCCGCTGCGGGGCCTGATCGCCGCCGGGCTGCCGGTGTTCGGCTCCTGCGCGGGGATGATCCTGCTCTCCGACCGCATCGAGGGCGGCACCGCGGACCAGCGCACGCTGGGCGGCATGGACGTCCTCGTGCGGCGCAACGCCTTCGGGCGCCAGGTGGACTCCTTCGAGGCGGACCTGCACGTCGCGGGCGTCTCCGACATGCCCGGCGGGCGCCCGGTGCGCACCGCGTTCATCCGCGCGCCGTGGGTCGAGGAGGCCGGCCCCGAGGTCGAGGTGCTGGCCCGGATCCCCGACCGCTGGGCCGACGGCTCCGCGGTGGGCCCGGCCGCCGGTAAGATCGTCGCAGCACGTCAGGGACGGCTGCTCGCCACCGCGTTCCACCCGGAGATCACCGGGGACGCGCGCGTGCACGGGTTGTTCGTCCGGCTCGTCCAAGCATCGCGAAGGAGTTAGGGAGCGCATGTCAGGTCACTCCAAGTGGGCCACGACCAAGCACAAGAAGGCGGCGATCGACGCCAAGCGCGGCAAGCTTTTCGCGAAGCTGATCAAGAACATCGAGGTCGCCGCGCGCACCGGCGGCGGGGACCCCGCCGGCAACCCGACGCTGTTCGACGCCATCCAGAAGGCGAAGAAGTCGTCCGTCCCGAACGACAACATCGATCGCGCCGTCAAGCGCGGCTCGGGCGAGGGCGCCGACGCCGTCGACTACCAGACGATCATGTACGAGGGCTACGGCGCGAACGGCATCGCCGTCCTCGTCGAGTGCCTCACGGACAACAAGAACCGCGCGGCCTCCGAGGTGCGCCTGGCGTTCTCGCGCAACGGCGGCAACCTCGCCGACCCGGGCTCGGTGTCCTACCTCTTCTCCCGCAAGGGTCTCGTCGTCGTGCCGAAGGCGGACGGCGTCACGGAGGACGACGTGATGCTCGCCGCGCTCGACGCGGGCGCCGAGGAGGTCAGCGACGAGGGTGACGTCATCGAGGTCCTGTCCGAGGCCACCGACCTCGTCGCGGTCCGCACGGCCATCCAGGACGCGGGGATCGAGTACGACTCCGCCGACTCCATCTGGCACCCGTCGATGGAGGTCGAGGTCGACGTCGAGGGCGCGCGCAAGATCATGCGGCTCATCGACGCGCTCGAGGACAGCGACGACGTGCAGAACGTCTACGCGAACTTCAACGCCTCCGACGAGGTCATGGCCGCCCTCGACGAGGACTGACGAGGACCGGCGAGGGCCGACGAGGACCGACCCGGCACCGGCGCGGCGCTCCTGACCTGATCCGGACCCACGCGGTGAGAGGGTGACGTCGTGCGCGTGCTGGGGGTGGACCCGGGGCTGACCCGGTGCGGTGTCGGCGTCGTCGACTCGTTGTCGGGTCGGCGGGCCCGGATGGTCGACGTCGGCGTCGTGCGCAGCGAGCCCGAGCTGAGCGTCGACCTCCGACTGCTGCGCATCGCCGAGGGCCTCGAGGAGTGGCTCGAGCGCACCGTCCCGGACGTCGTCGCGGTGGAGCGCGTGTTCGCCCAGAACAACCGCGGCACGGTCATGGGGACCGCCCAGGTGGCCGGGCTCGCGATGGTGGCCGCGGCGCGTCGCGGGGTGCCGGTCGCGATGCACACCCCGAGCGAGGTCAAGGCCGCGGTGACCGGGTCCGGCCGCGCCGACAAGGAGCAGGTGCAGCGCATGATCGCGCGCATCCTGGGGCTCGACGAGCTGCCGCGACCCGCGGACGCGGCGGACGCGCTCGCCCTTGCCGTCACGCACCTGTGGCGGCCGGCCGGTGCGCTGCAGGGCGGCGAGAGGAACGAGCTGACCCCCGCGCAGCGCGCCTGGGCGGCGGCCGAGCGCACCGCCCGCACCGGGTCGCACCGCGGCGCGCCCTCGCGCACACGGCGCTGAGGTCCCCTCTGGTTGTTACAGTGACGCCTCGTACGGGTGTTCGACGGACGGCCGTCGCGACGAAAGGACCACGGTGATCGCCTCTCTGACCGGCACGGTCACGCACGTGACGCTCGACCGGGCCGTGCTCGACGTCGGCGGGGTCGGCTACCTCGTCCACGCGACCCCGGGCACGCTCGCCGGCCTGCGCGTGGGGGAGCGGGCGCACCTGCACACCACGCTCGTCGTCCGCGAGGACTCGATGACGGTCTTCGGCTTCGCCGAGGCGGACGAGCGCGAGGTCTTCGAGACCGCCCAGTCCGTCTCGGGCGTCGGGCCGCGCATCGCCCTGGCGATGCTGGCCGTCCTCACCCCGGACGCCCTGCGGCGCGCCGTCGCGACCGAGGACCTCGCCGCGCTGCGCCGCGTGCCCGGGGTGGGCCCGAAGAGCGCGCAGCGGCTCGTGCTCGAGCTCAGCGGCAAGCTGGGCGCGCCCGGGGACGGCGGCGGCGATGACGCCGTTCCCGCTGCCGCCCCCGACGGTGACGGCGACCCCGCGCGCGACCAGGTGGTCGAGGCGCTCGTCGGCCTCGGGTGGCCGACGAAGGTGGCGCAGGACACGGTCGGCAGGGTGCTCGCGGACGGCGAGGGCGACGGCGCCCCGGTCGACGTCGCGGCCACGCTGCGGGCGGCGCTGCGCTCGCTGGGCGGTCGCCGTGCCTGAGGCGCTGGAGCCGGAGTACGGCGGGGAGCGGCTGGTGACGGCCTCCGCCGACGACGTCGAGCGTGCCGCGGAGGCCGCGCTGCGGCCCAAGAAGCTGGACGAGTTCGTGGGGCAGCGGGTCGTGCGCGACCAGCTCTCGCTCGTGCTGCAGGCGGCGCTGGCGCGCGACGCCTCGCCGGACCACGTGCTGCTCTCCGGCCCGCCCGGGCTCGGCAAGACGACCCTCGCCATGATCATCGCCGCCGAGCTCGGCACGTCGCTGCGGGTCACCAGCGGGCCGGCGATCCAGCACGCCGGCGACCTCGCCGCGGTGCTGTCCTCCCTCGAGGAGGGCGAGGTGCTGTTCATCGACGAGATCCACCGCCTGGCCCGGCCCGCCGAGGAGCTGCTCTACGTGGCGATGGAGGACTTCCGGGTCGACGTGGTCGTCGGCAAGGGCGCGGGCGCGAGCGCCATCCCGCTCGCACTGCCGCCGTTCACCGTCGTGGGCGCCACGACCCGCTCCGGCCTGCTGCCCGCCCCGCTGCGCGACCGGTTCGGCTTCACCGGGCATCTCGACTTCTACGACGCCCCCGAGCTCGAGCGGGTCATCCTGCGCTCGGCCGGCCTGCTCGGCGTGGAGATCGAGCACGCCGCCGCGCACGAGATCGCGGGCCGCTCGCGCGGCACGCCCCGCATCGCGAACCGCCTGCTGCGCCGCGTGCGCGACTGGGCGCAGGTGCGCGGGGACGGCCGCCTCGACCTGCGGGCGGCGCGCGCGGCGCTCGAGGTCTACGAGGTCGACCCGATCGGGCTGGACCGGCTCGACCGCGCCGTGCTGGACGCGATCTGCCGCCGTTTCGGCGGCGGGCCCGTGGGTCTGGGCACCCTGGCGATGACCGTGGGGGAGGAGCCGGACACCGTCGAGACGGTCGCCGAGCCCTACCTGGTGCGCGAGGGCCTGCTGGGGCGCACGCCGCGCGGGCGCGTCGCCACGCAGGCGGCCTGGGAGCACCTGGGCCTCCAGCCGCCGGCCGGCGCGTGGGGCGCCCCGCTGGGGGGCACCCTGTTCGACGACGCCGACGGCGACGCGGACGCACCCCAGTAGACTGGCAGGGCCCGGCCATCGACGGCCCCGGGCCGGAACTCGACGGCCGCCGTGGTCGTTGAGGGCCGTATGCGCAGGACCCTGCGCCCGGCGCGCCGACCGGCGCGCCCCCCGACGCCCGGCAGTCGTCCCACGACCGCCGGGCAGCGACAGACAAGGACGCTCCGTGGAACTCATCATCCTCTTCGTGGTCCTCGCCGGCCTCATGTTCTTCATGAGCCAGCGGACGCGCAAGCAGCAGAAGCAGCAGGCCGAGTTCCGGTCGCAGCTCGCGCCGGGCCAGGAGGTCATGACCGGTTCCGGCCTCTTCGGCACGGTCGTCGAGGTGGACGAGGCGAACGACACCGTCACCATCGAGTCCACCCCCGGCTCGCAGACCCGGTGGCTGCGCGCAGCCATCGCGAAGCGCGTCGACACGCCCGTCGAGGACGTGACCGGCGACGCGACCGACGCGGCCGACGAGACCGACGTCACAACCGACTCCTCCGCGACCGGTACGATCACCTCCGGCACCGACCACGTCGACGTCCCCGACGACCTGTCGAGCCTGGACACCGCGCAGCGGGAGTACCGGGAGCAGCAGCGTCGCAACGAGGACGAGGCCGGCGGCGCCACCAAGTGACAGCTGTGACAGGGGAGGTCGGGCGCTCGCGCCCGTCCGACTGACACCGCGCCGGTCGGGGGCGATCCCGGCCGGCGCCATCACGCGTCGGCACTCCGGCGGCGCGCAGACGGGAAGAGACAGAAGTTGGCGAACTCACGCACGAAGCGGTCGCGTCCGGTACGCACCCTCGTGGTCTTCACGATCCTGACGATCGTCCTGCCGTTCCTCGCCCTCGGCGCCGGCGTCTTCTGGGACGCCAAGTCGGAGAGCAACCCGGACGGCGCGAGCTTCGGCCCGGGCCTGGCGCTCGACCTGCAGGGCGGCACGCAGCTGATCCTCAAGGCGGACACCACCGACGGGTCGCAGGTCACGTCGGAGACGATCGACGAGTCGATCAACGTCATCCGGCAGCGCATCGACTCCTCCGGCGTCTCCGAGGCCGAGATCACCGCCCAGGGCTCGCAGAACATCGTCGTCGGCATCCCCGGCGAGGTGTCCCAGGAGACGATCGACCTCATCTCCCAGCCCGCCCAGATGCGCTTCCGCCCGGTGCTGACCTACGCCGCGGGCACGCCGAGCCCCGAGCCCTCCGCCTCGCCGGGCGACGACGAGGGCGCGGGCGACCCCCAGGGCGAGGACGCTCAGGGCGAGGACGCTCAGGGCGAGGACGGCGACGCGCAGGACAGCCCGAGCGGCAAGGGCGCCGGCACGCCGCTGTCGGTCCCGCAGGACGCCACCCCGTCCGCGACCCCC
>Ga0180221_1000532_pt1 | contig 32670 bp, 19 predicted proteins | sample eDN5th37CKraftMG_FD_151339 | JGI IMG/M metagenome (GOLD analysis project Ga0180221, IMG submission 151339) | Enriched Miracle-Growth compost microbial communities from Emeryville, California, USA - eDNA 5th pass 37_C Kraft MG (version 2) (version 2) ...
GACGGCGCCTGGCGCGCCGGCTTCGGCGTGCCCGCGATCGCCGGGCACACCTTCGCCTGGGGCCTGGACCGCCTGCTCGCCGGCTACGTGATGGGCGGCGGCGACGCGGCGTTCGAGCTGCCCGGCGGCGCGCTGTGGCCGGTGGCCGGCGTGTCCGGCCCGCAGGCGGCGGCGCTGGGCGCGCTCGACCGCCTGCTGCAGGAGCTGGCCGCGCTGCGCCGCGACGCCGCCGTGCCGCGGCGCGCCTCGGCCTGGGCGGCGCGGCTGGAGCAGCTGCTCGACGCGCTGTTCCGCGTCGCCCCGGACGACCGCGCCGGCCGCGAGGCGCTGGGCCTGCTGCGCCGCTTCATCCACGCCACCGTGGCGGAGACGCAGGACGCCGGCCTCGACCCCGAGCTCGACTTCGCCGTGGTGCGCGAGGTGCTGCGCGAGCGCCTCGCCGCCGCGCCGGAGCGCCAGCGCTTCCTGCTCGGCGGCGTCACCTTCTGCGGCATGGTGCCCCAGCGCGCGATCCCGTTCCGCGTGGTCGCCGTGCTCGGCCTGAACGACGGCGAGTTCCCGCGCGGCGCCGGCGACCAGGGACTGGACCCGATGCTGCGCCACCGCCGCCTGGGCGACCGCGACGTGCGCAGCGACGATCGCTACCTGTTCCTGGAAACCGTGATGGCCGCGCGCGACGCGCTGCACCTGTCCTACCTCGGCGAAGGCGTGCGCGACGGCAAGTCGCGCAACCCCGCTGCGCCGCTGGCCGAGCTGCTGGCGCTGCTGGACGCGCAGGCGGGCCTGGCCGAGGTCGAGCCGGACGCCGACGACAGGGCGCGCGCGGAAGGCCGCGCGGACGCGCCCGTGCTGCGCCCGTGGCGCGTCAGGCATCCGCTGCAGCCGTTCGACGCGCGCTACTTCGACGGCAGCGACCCGCGGCTGTTCTCCTACCGTGGCGAGCTGGCGGCGATGGTGTCCGCGCCGGCCGCCCGCGCCGCGCCGCCCGCGGCGGCGGCCGAGGCGGCGCCCGACGACACCGCCGCGCTGCGCGAGGTGCTGGCCTGGTACCGCGATCCCGCGAAGCAGCTGCTGCGCCAGCGCCTCAACGTCCGCCTCGACGCGCTGGAGGAAGAGCGCCTGCGCGAGAGCGAGCCGCTGGAGGCGAGGTTCGAGGCGCTCGACCGCGTCGGCCGGCGCCTGGTGCTCGACGCGCTGGAGGGCGGGCTGCGCCTGCCGGCGCGCGCGCCCGACTGGCTGCGCCTCACCGGCCTGCTGCCGCCGGGACGGCTGGGCGAAGCGGCGTGGCAGCGCGAGCGCGAGCAGGCGGAGGCGATGCTCGCGCGCGCGCGCGACCTGCCGCTGCTGCGCGATGGCCTGCCGCCGCGCCTGCCGCTGGCCGTGCAGGAAACGCTCGCCGGGCTGCGCGTCGAAGGCGAGCTGTCGCGCGTGCACGAACGCGCTGGCGTGCGCTGGCTGTTCGAGGTCTTTCCCGGCCGGAAGGAGGCGCAGCTCGGCTTCCGCGAGCGCGTGCCGCTGTTCGTGGAGTGGGCGCTGCTGCGCCGGCTGACGCCGCCGGACGCGCCGGTGCGCCTCGCCCTGCTCACCAGCGGCGGCGAGGCGCCGTGGCAGGCGCAGCTCAACGGCTGGGACGCAGCCTTCGTCGCCGCCGATGCCGCGCCGCGCGCCGCGATGCTGGACGACCTCGGGCGGCGCCTGGCCGGCCTGCTCGAATTGTGGCTGCGCGCGCAGCGGCAGCCGCCGCTGTGGTACTTCCCGCGCACCAGCTGGAGCGTGGTCGAGGACCTGCAGCGCGGGCGCGAGCCCCGGCCGCTCGCCGCGTGGCAGGGCGGCGGCCACGGCGTGGGCGAGCGCGACCACGCGCCGGGCTACGCGCACCTGCTCGCGGGCGAGGCGCGCTTCGAGCCGGGCCGGCCCGAGTACGACGCGCTGGTGGAGATCGCCGCGCGCCTCGCCGCGCTGATCGCGCCGGAGCCGCCCGCATGAGCGCGCCGCTGCACGTCGCCGACTGGACCGGGCTGCCGCTGGGTCACGCCGAGGGCGAGGGCGGCCGCTGCCTGATCGAGGCCAGCGCCGGCACCGGCAAGACCTGGACCATCGCGGCGCTGTACCTGCGCCTGCTGCTGGAGCAGGGCCTCATGCCGCGGCAGGTGGTGGTCACCACCTTCACCGACGCCGCCGCGCAGGAGCTGCGCGAGCGCCTGCGCGCGAAGCTGCGCTGGGCCGAGCGGCGTGCGCTCGATTTCGACGCCACGCGGCCCGTGGACGCGGCGGGCCTGCCTTCGGACGAGGCGTGGCTGCACCGGCGCTGGCGGGGCGATCCCGCGCGGGCCTCGGCCGACGCGCTGCGCCTGCGCCTCGCGCAGTCCGAGCTGGACCTCGCGCCGGTCGGCACGCTGCACGGCCTGTGCCGGCGCGTGCTCGACGACTACCCGTTCGAGAGCGGCGGCGCGTTCCGCCTCGGCGAGATGGTCTCCGGCAAGGCGCTGGAAAACGAGCTGATCGAGGACCTGTGGCGCGAGCTGGCGCAGTCCGAGGGCGAGCTGCCGCCCGGCGACCTCGCCTGGTGGCGCGGCGGCTTCGACGCGCTGGCGCGCGCGCTGCGCGAGGCGATCCGGCCCGACGTGCGCGTGCAGCTGGTGTCCGGCGAGGCCATCGACGCGGTGATGCGGCCGGAGAACGCGGCGCTGATCCGCGCATGGGTCGGCGACGGCGCGCAGTTCAACCCGCGTGCGAAGGTGCTTCGGCGCGGCCTGCTGGCGCTTGCCGATTACATCGAGGCGGGCGATCGTTCCGCCAGCCTCGACGCCGGGACGGTGGACGATCTCGCCGCGCCGCCGGAAAAGCAGATCGGGCCGGAGCACCTTGAGGCGGCGCTGCGCAGCCCGGCGATGGCATTGGCCCGCGAAGCCGCGCGCGTGCTGGCCGACGTGGACCTGCCCGCGCGCAGCGCGGCGCTGGCGCGCTGGCGCGAGCGCCTGCTGGCGCAGCGCGACGCGCGCCTGCGCGAGCGCGACCTGGTCGGCTTCGACGAGCTCGTCGCGCAGGTGCGCCGCGCCCTGGCCGCGCCCGGCGGCGCGCTGGCCGAGCGCCTGTTCCGCGCCTGGCCGGTGGCGCTGGTGGACGAGTTCCAGGACACCGACGCGCAGCAGTACGCCATCCTCGACGCGATCTACCGCGACGCCGGCGGCCGCAAGCGCGGCCGGCTGGTGATGATCGGCGACCCCAAGCAGGCGATCTACCGCTTCCGCGGCGGCGACATCCACGCCTACCTGCACGCGGCGCGCAGCGCCGACGCGGTGCTGCGCCTGGCGGTGAACTTCCGCTCGTCCGGGGCGCTGGTGCGGGGCTTCAACGCGCTCTACGCGCAGGCCGGGCCGGCGCTGTCGCAATACGACGACGCCATCGCCTACGAGGCGGTGCGCGCCGGCCGCGAGCTGCCGCCGTTGCGGATGGACGGCCGAACGGTGGAGCGCCCGCTGGTGCTGCACCTGCTGCGCGAGCCGCCGCCGAACAAGGGCGAGCGCGAGCGGCAGGCACTGGACGCCTGCGCCAACCACCTCGTGCACCTGCTGTCCGGCGACGTCCGCATCGGCGACGAGCCGCTGCGCCCCGGCGACCTCGCCGTGCTGCTGCCCACCAACGGCCACGTCGCCGCGCTGCGCGAGCGGCTGCAGCGGCGCGGCGTGCCCTGCGTGGGCGCGGGGCGCAGCAGCGTGTTCGCCACCGGGCTCGCGCGCGAGCTGCAGGTCATCCTGTACGCGGTCGAGCACCGCGGCGAGGAAGGCGCGCTGCGCGCCGCGCTGGCCACGCGCCTGCTCGGGCTTTCGCTGGCCGAGCTGCGCGCCCTGCGCGAGCGGCCGGACGCCTGGCTGCGCCACGAGCAGCGCTTCGCGCGATGGCGGCTGCAATGGCAGCGCGAGGGCGTGCTGGCGGTGGTGCAGTCGCTGCTCGGCGTCGCCGCGCCCGCGCTGCTCGCCGCGCCGGACGGCGAGCGCGCGCTCACCGACCTGCGCCACCTCGGCGAGCTGCTGCAGGAAGCCGAGCAGGAGCTGCATGGCGCCGAGCAACTGCTCGGCTGGCTGGCCGCGCAGCGCGAGGGCGGCGGCGACGAGGGCGACGCGGCCGAGGAACAGCAGCTGCGCATCGAGTCCGACGCGCGCCGCGTGCGCCTGATGACCCTGCACGCCAGCAAGGGCCTGGAGTTCCCGGTGGTGCTGCTGCCGCTGATGTGGGCGCACGAAGGGCGCGACATCAGGCTGCCCCTGCGCCACGCCGCCGACGGCGGCCGCGAGCTGGTGCTCGGCGGCGCGGACCACGCCGCCGCCTGCGAGGAGGCCGCGCGCGAGGACCAGGACGAGCGCTTCCGCGTGCTCTACGTGGCGCTGACCCGCGCGAGGCTGGCCTGCCACGTCTACGTGCTGCCGCCGGAACGGCGCGCCAACGGCAACACGCAGCAGCCGCTGGGCGACCCGAAGCGCTCCGCGCTCGACGCCACCGTCGGGCGCCTGCTGCGGGCTGGCATCGCCGCTTCTGACGCGCTCGACTGGCGCGAGGACGACTGGCCCTGGCCGTTCGCCACGCTCGCGCCCGCGCGCGAGGCGCAGCCGCGCGAACGCCGCGCGCTGCCGCTGCCGCCCGCGCGGCCGGCGCGGCAGATCTACAGCTTCTCCAACCTCGCGCACGCGCAGGACGCGGGCACGCTGGAAGACCTGCCTGCCGACGACGAGGCCGCCACGCCGGCGCCGGAGGAGGAGGGCATCGACGCCCTGCCGGCCGAGCCGCGGCCCGCGCAGCCGCATCCCGAGCTGCTGGCGCTGTCGTCCTGGCGCGGCCCGGAGTTCGGCAACGCGCTGCACGCGATCTTCGAGAACCGCAAGCCGGGCGAGCCGATGGCGCAGCAGCTCGGCCTGGTGCGGCGCAGCCTGCGCGGCGAGGGCGTGCGCAGCGAGGACGCGCCCGAGCCGCTGGCGCGCCGCCTCGCCGCGCGCGTGCAGGCCGTGCTGGACGCGGAGCTGCTGCCGGGCCTCGCGCTCGGCACGCTGCCCGCCGCGGCGATGCGCGCGGAGATGGCCTTCCACTACGCGCTGGACGAGGTGTCGATGGCGCGGCTGCGCGAGGCCTGCGAGCGGCATGGCGAGCCCGCGCTGGTGCCGCGCGCGCCGGCCGCCACGCTGCGCGGCCTGATGACCGGCAAGATCGACCTGGTGTTCGAGCACGCCGGCCGCTTCCACGTGCTCGACTACAAGAGCAACTGGCTGGGCGAAAGCCTCGCCGGCTACCTGCCCGAGCGCCTCGGCGCGGCGATGGACGCGCACCGCTACCGCTTCCAGGCGCTGCTCTACACCGTGGCGGTGGAGCGCCTGCTGCGCCAGCGCCTGCCGCGCTACGAGCGCGAGCGGCACCTGGGCGAGGCGATCTACCTGTTCGTGCGCGCGGTCGGCCTCGCGCCCGGCGCCGGCGTGTGGCGGCACCGCTTCGGCGGCGCGCTGCTGGACGCGGCGGACCGCGCGCTGGGCGCATCGCGTGGGGAGGCCGCATGAGCTCGTTCGATTTCACGTCGCACGTGCCGGAACCGGCCGAGCCGCCGTGGCGCCCGCTGGACCGCGCGGTGCGCCGCTGGACGCTGGCGCACGGCGGCTCGGTGGCGCTGGCGGACCTGGCGGCGTGGGCCTCGCTGGCCGACGGCGCGGGCGACACCGCGTTGCCCTTGCTCGGCGCAGGCGCCGGCCGGCACGGCCTGCCGCCGTTCGAGCCGCCACAGCTCGACGCCTTGCGCGGCGAGCCGCTGGTCGGCGACGGCACTGCGCCCACGCCGTTCGTGCTGGACGCGGCCGGCCGTTTCTACCTGTGGCGCAACCATGCCGACGAGGTCGCGGTGGCGGCGCTGCTGCGCGCGCGCCGCGCGGCCGGCGCCGCCGTCGCGGTGGACGCGGCCGACCTCGGCGCGCTGTTCCACGGCGACGCCTCGGCGGCGGTGCGGCGCCAGCGCGAAGCCGTGCGCAACGTCGCCGGCCGCCGGCTGTTCGTGCTCACCGGCGGCCCCGGCACCGGCAAGACCACCACCGTGCTGCGCATGCTGCTGATGCTGCAGAAGCATCTGCCCGAGCCGCGCATCGCGGTCGCCGCGCCCACCGGCAAGGCGGCGCAGCGGCTGGTGCAGTCGTTGCGCGCGGGCAAGCAGGCGCTGCTCGGCCATCCCGCGGCGCCGCTGCCGCACGCCTGGCACGCGCTGCTCGACCGCATCCCCGACGGCGAGGCGCTCACCCTGCACCGCCTGCTCGGCTACGACCCGCGCCGCAACCGCTACGCGCGCGATCGCGCCAACCCGCTGGCCGCCGACGTGGTGGTGGTGGACGAGGCCTCGATGATCGACCTGGGCCTGCTGCGCGCGCTGCTGGAGGCGGTGCGGCCGGAGGCGGCGCTGGTCCTGGTCGGCGACGCCGACCAGCTCACCTCGGTGGGCGCCGGCTCCGTGCTGCTCGATCTGGTGTCGGTGCTGGAAGCGCAGCGCGCGCCGGAGCTGGTACGGCTGGAGCACAGCTTCCGCGCCGAGCAGCCGCTGGCCGCGATCAACCGCGCGGTGCGCGAGGGCGACGCCGTGGCGCTGCGCGAGGCGTTCCGCGCGGCCGGCGCGCAGGCGCAGCGGCACGAAGTGGAATCGGGCGAGTCCTTCCGCCGCGCCCTGCAGCGCTGGACGGCGGCGCTGGCCGAACTGCCGCTGCGCCCCGTGCTGCCGGCGGACGACGAGGCCGCCGCCGCCGCGCAGGCGCTCGCCGCGCTGCGCGCGCTGTCGCGCCGGCAGCTGCTGTGCGCGCTGCGCGAGGGCGCGCACGGCGCGCTGGCCGCCAACGCCTGGATCGAGCGGCGGCTGAAGCAGCTGTGGAACGTGCCGGAGGAACAGGAGTGGTATCCCGGTCGCGCCGTGTTGGTGGTGCGCAACGACTACGCCGCGCGCCTGTTCAACGGCGACGTCGGCCTGTGCCTGGCCGACGCCGCCGGCCGCCTGCGCGTGTGGTTCGAGGGCACGGACGCCGACGGCCGGCCCGCCGCGCGCGCCTTCGGCCCCGGCACCGTGCCGAGCCACGAAGGCGCCTTCGCCGTCACCATCCACAAGAGCCAGGGCTCCGAATACGACCACGTCGCCGTGCTGCTGCCGCCCGACGCCGAGCACCGCATCCTCTCGCGGCAGCTGCTCTATACCGGCCTCTCGCGGGCGCGCCGGCAGGTGGAGCTGTGGGGCAGCGAGGCGGCGACGGCGGCGGCGCTGGCGCAGCCGGCGTATCGGGCGGGTGGCTTGCGGGATCGGCTGCTGGAACAGGCATGGCAATGACCGCTGCCCGGATGCCGTCGTCGTCCGGGCGTGCGCAGGGGCGCCGACGGGCGTGGAAGCGACCGCCCGCACGCAAGCGCCGGGCTCCGGTCCCGGACCCGCCCAAGCCGGTGCCGCCCGGGGACGCCGGCACGGCGCCCGCGATGGAAGAAGGCGCCCGCATCCTTCACGGCCGGTGCTCCGGTGGCGCCGACCGCCGCGCGGACCGTTCCTCCATCCACTCGTAGAGGACCGGCAGCAGGACCAGCGTCAGCAGGGTGGACGTCACCAGGCCGCCCACCACCACGGTGGCCAGCGGCCGCTGGGTCTCGGCGCCCACGCCGGAAGAGAGCAGCATCGGCACCAGGCCCAGGATGGCCACGCTCGCCGTCATCAGCACGGGCCGCAGGCGCAGGGCGGTGCCCCGCACCACCGCGTCGCGGACCGACAGGCCCTTGCCGCGCTGCTCGTTGAGGAAGCTCACCAGCACGATCCCGTTGAGCATCGCCACGCCGAACACCGCGATGAAGCCGATCGCCGAGGGAACCGAGAGGTACTGGCCCGTGACGGCCAGGCCGACGATGCCGCCGATGGTCGCGAACGGCACGTTGGCCAGGATCAGGCCCGCGTACCTGACCGAGTTGAAGGCGGTGTAGAGCAGCACGAAGATGAGGAAGATCGTCGCCGGCACGATCAGCGCCAGCCGCGCCAGGGCACGTTGCTGGTTCTCGAAGGCCCCGCCCCACTCGGTGTAGTAGCCGGGGGGCAGCTTCACCTGGCGGGCGAGGGCCGCGTTGGCGTCCTTAACGAAGCCGTCGATGTCCCGGCCGCGCACGTCCATCTGGACGACCGCATAGCGCTGCAGCTGCTCGCGGCGGATGAAGGAATAGCCCTCGCCCTGGCTGATGCTCGCCACCTGCGACAGTTGCACCAGCGCCCCGCTGGGCGTGCGGATCGGGATCCGCCGGATGGCTGGCAGCGAGTCCTTGTCGGACGCGTCCAGGCGGACCGCGATGTCGAAGCGCCTGACGCCGTCCAGCAAGGTGGACACCGGTTCGCCGCCGATGCCGTTCTGCACCACGGCGAGCACGTCGTCGGCGTTGAGGCCATAGCGCGCCAGCGCCTCGCGGTCGACCTGGATGCGGATCTGCGGCTTGCCGAGATTGGCCTCCAGCGCGAGATCCGCCACGCCGGGCACCTTCGCCAGGACGTCCTTGATGCGGCCGCTCAGGCGGTCCAGCTCGGCCAGGTCGTCGCCGTAGAGCTTGAGCGCCAGGGTGGCGCGCACGCCCGAGATCAGCTCCTCGATGCGCATCTGGATGGGCTGCGTGTAGCTCACCACCGCCGTCGGGAGCGCGGCGCCCAGCGCCTGCTGCATGTCCTGCTCGATGCTCTCCAGCGTCTGCCCGGCGCGCCATTGGTCCTTCGGCTTGAGGGGCGTGTAGACCTCCATGTAGTTGACGTCCGCCGTCTCGCCCTTTTCGGCGCGGCCGATCATCGCCAGGGTGGTGTCCACCTCCGGAAACTTCCGCCGGATCAGCGCATCCACCTGCCTGGAAATGGCGATCGACTCGTCCAGCGACGCGGAGGGAATCGAGGTGATCCGCCACATGATGGCGCCCTCCTTGAGGTTGGGCATGAACTCCCGGCCCAGGAAGGGAAACAGCGCCAGGCTGCCCGCCAGCATCGCCACGGCGACGCCCAGCACGACCTTGCGCCGGGCCAGCGACCAGGCGAGCACCGTGGCGTAGTGGTGCTTGAGGAACGCCACCAGCCGGGTGTCGCGTTCCTCCCGGGGCTTGAGTACCAGGGCGGCCAGCACCGGGATCAAGGTGAGCGCGAGGACCAGCGAGCCGGCCATGGCGAAGCCGATGTTGAACGCCATCGGCTTGAACATCTTGCCCTCCAGCCCCTGCAGGCCGAACAGCGGCAGGAACACCACGATGATGATCAGGATGGCGAAGGCGATCGGGCTGGCCACCTCGCGCGCGGCCGCCAGCACGGCGGCGGTACGGTCCACCGGCAGCCCGTGGGCCTTGCGTTCGGCCATGATGCGGAAGGCGTTCTCCACCATCACCACCGCGCCGTCGACCATCATGCCGATGCCGATCGCCAGACCGGCCAGCGACATGAGATTGGCCGACAGGCCCGCCTGCCGCATGCCGACGAAGGCGATCAGCATCGCCAGCGGCAAGGCGACCACCACCACCAGCGCGCTGCGCAGTTCGCCGAGGAACAGGAACAGGACGACCGCCACCAGCAGCGAGCCTTCGACCAGTGCGCGCACCGCCGTCCCGACGGCCGCGTCGACCAGTTCGGTGCGCTCGTAGACGGGCTTGACCGTGGCCCCCGCCGGAAGCGCCTGCCTGACGGTATCGAGCCTGGCCTTGACCGCGTCCACCACGTTCCTGGCGTTCTCGCCGATGCGGGCGAGCGCCATGCCCAGCACGACTTCCCTGCCGTCGCGGGTGACGGCGCCGGTGCGGGGCGCGCCCGCTTCGACCACCTGCGCCACGTCGCGCACGTACACCGGCGTGCCGTCATCGGTCTTGAGCACGATGCGGCCGATGTCGGACGTGCTCCTGACCAGGCCCAGGCCGCGCACGAGGTACTGCTCGCGGCCGACGTCCACGAAGCTGCCGCCGACCTGCGCGTTGTTCGCCTGCAGCGCCGCGATGACGTCCCTGAAGCCCAGCCCGTGCGCGATCAGTTTCATGGGATCGATGCGCACCTGGTACTGCTTCTCCTGGCCGCCCCAGGAGGTGACGTCGTCCACGCCCGGGGCGGTGCGCAGGATCAGCCGGATGGTCCAGTCCTGGAGCGTGCGCAGTTCCATGTCGTCGGGTGCCCCGGTCCGCGCCGCCTCGAGCCTTTCGTCCGCACGCTCCACCGTGTACCAGAACACCTGGCCCAGGCCGGAAGTGTTGGGTCCCATCTCCGGCTTGCCGTAGCCCTCGGGCAGGCGGTCGCCCACCTGCTGCAGGCGTTCGTTGACCAGCTGGCGCGCGAAATAGACGTCCATGTCGTCGTCGAAGTACACCGACACGTAGGACAGGCCGAACAGGCTTGCCGAACGGATTTCCTGCACTTTCGGCAGCCCCGCCAGGGCCGATTCGACCGGTGTGGTCAGCAGCTGCTCCACGTCCTCGGCCGCCAGGCCGGAGGCTTCGGTGTAGACGTTGACCTGGACCGGGGTGACGTCGGGGAAGGCATCGATCGGCAACTGGCGCGCCGCCTGCAAGCCGAGCAACCCGATCGCGACGAACGCGATCAGTACGAGCACCTTGTAGCGGAGGGAGAGTTCGACCAGTCGCTCGAGCATCACTCTTCTCCCAGCTGCGAGCGCAACAGGCGCGCCTTGAGCGCGAAGGCGCCCTGGCGCACGTAGGTGGCGCCGGCGCGCAGACCCGCCTTGATCTCCACCCAGCCCGAACGCGTCTCGCCGGCGAGCACGGGCACCGGCTCGAAACGGTCCTTGCCGGTGGCGACGAAGACGGTCGGCTGGTTCTGCAGCAGCACCACGGCTTCGGCCGGCACGACCAGCCGCGGCGAAGCACCGTCGGTGGCGATGCGCACGTCCACCAGTTCGCCCGGATGGAGCAGATCCTTGCGGTTGTCGACCTCGATGCGTACCGGAACGGTGCGTTTGCGCTCGTCGGTCTGGTGGGAAAGCTGCACCACGCGGCCGGGCAACGCGGTGTCGTGCGCCAGTACGCGGGCGGCGCCACCCGCCTTCACCTGCTCCGCGTCGGAGGGCGGCAACTGGGCCTCGACCCAGACGGTGTCCTCCTTGACCAGGGTGAACAGCGTGCGCCCGGGCTGGACGCGTTCGCCCACCAGGAAATCGTCGGTGGCGACGCGGCCACCGGTGGGTGCCAGCAGGTCGTAGCTGCCATCGGCCTTGAGCGAGCCGGCGCGCAACAGCGCCGTTACCTGACCGTCGGACAGGCCGTAGGCGCGCAGCCTGGCGCGGGCCTGGTCGCGCTGCACCTTGGCTTCGTTGTAGCGGCGGGCGGAAACGGCCTGCGGACCCAGGGCGGCGATGCGCTGCCAGTCCTGCTCGGCCACGATCAGCGCACCCTGGGTCTCGGCGACCTCCACGCTGGAGAGCCGCACCAGCGGCTGGCCCGCCTTGACGATATCGCCAAGCCTGGCCCTGCGCAGCAGCACCTGCGAGTCGACCCGCGGGGATACGAGCACGGTCGAGTAGGCATTGGCCTTCACCTCGCCCGGTGCCCGGAGTTCGTCGACCACGGCCCGCGGGGCCGCGGTCGCCAGCGCGATGCCCGCGCGCTCGCGCGCGGCGGCGTCGAGGGTCAGCGGATCCCCGGGAAGGTCCTGCCGGGCCAGCGCGCCAGCCGGGAGAGCCAGCGACAGGGCTAGCGCCAGCGCGTGACGCAGTGGAAGCGAGATCTTCATGGGGCATCCTCCTGGGAACGGCCATCGACCCAGTCGGTCAGGCGGCCGGCGGCGGTGAGGTAGTCGAACCAGGCCTGCCAGGCCTGGCTTTCCAGCTCCAGGCCCGTGAGCGCGGTATCCAGACTCTGCTTGAGCTGCACGAGGTAGTCGGAGGTGCCGATCTCGCCGGCGCGCCAGAGCTTCTCCAGCAACTTCGTGCGTTCCTCGAAGGCGCCGGCGCGGCCGGCGCGGAAGGCTTGCGCGGCCTCGCGCACGGCGGCATAGCGCGCCTGCGCTTCCTGCAGCGCGGCTTGCGCCTGCTGCCTTTCGGCGCGGACGCCGGCGGCTGCCGCATCGGCCTCGGCGCGTGCGGCGTCGACCTCGGCGCGTCCCGTGTTGAGCACCGGCAAAGGGATGGCCAGCTGCACGCCGATCACCCGGTCGGTACGCGGGCCGCTGCGGACCTGGCCGCCGGTCAGGCTGACGGTCGGGTCGGGGATACGGGCGCGCCGGGCGACCTGCACGCCGGCGTCGCGACTGGCCAGCCGCGCCTGGGCCTGCACCAGCTCCGGCATCGCCTCGATCGCCCGCGGCTGCAGCGGGAGGGCGGCCGGCGGAAGATCGCCGGGCAAGCCTGGCAACGGCGCCTGGCCCGCACCGCCGATGGCGTGCAGGGTTGCCTGCGCCGAAGCCTCGGCGCCCCGCAGGCTGGCCTGCTGCATCTGGGCCTCGCCCAGCGCCAGTCCGGCCAGATCGCGCTCCGGTGCGCTGATGTCGCCGACCTTGAGCCGCTCGGCGGCCAGCCGATCGAAGCGTTGCATCAGCACGAGCCGGCGTTGGCCCAGCTCGCGCTGGCGGCCGGCCACTTGGGCGCTCGCCCAGGCTTTCAGCCAGCGTGCGGCGATCGCGCGGCGGGCCAGCACGAACCCGGCCTCGCTGGCGCGCAGCTCGGCCTCGCCCTGCGCCATGCGCGCCCGCCGTTTGCCGGACAGATCCAGTGCCAGAGCAACGCCGGCAGTGCGTCGATCGACGTCGGCGTTCTCGGCGTCCAGGGCCAGCTCGGGGTTGTAGGGCGGCTGGGCGGCGGCGCGGGCCCGCGCGCGGGCCGCGTCCAGATCCGCCCGTGCGGCCTGGACCTGGGGACTGGCTTCCCAGATCCGGCGTATCGCCGATTGCACGTCAGCCGGCGCGACCGCCGACGGGGCGACCGTCGCCGAAGGCCCGAACTGTTGCGCAGCCGCAGTCGGCAGCGCGGAGCAAAGCAAGAGGGCGGCGCCCGCGGGCACCGCACGAAACGAAACCATCGTGGTGTCTCCTGAAAGCACGAACCAGGCGACGTGCCCGGGGGCGACGTCGCGCGAGGGTGGTGTTCAGGCGATGGGTGGGCGCAACGGGGAGGCCGGGATACCGGCAGCGCTGCCGGGCCGCGTCGGCGGCAGGGCCGTGGTGGCGGCCGGCGGGGCGATGGACACGAAACCGGTCGCCGGCAGCGGCACGGCGTGCAGGCAGGCGCAATGGCAACTGCCGCCCTCGCCCAGCAGGCAATCGTCGTCGCTCGAAGAGGCGACGTGCGCCGGTGCCGCGACCGGCAACGTCGCGGCACCGGCCGCAAGGGTAGCGCTCCCTTGGCGACCGAGGCCGTCGGCCATGCAAACGGTGCTCGATGCGAGCTTGATCAGCAGCACCGCCACCGCCAGCACCCACAGGCCGTGGTGGCGACGCAGTCGGGCCAGCAGCGGGGGCGAACCACGAGGCATGGGCCCGATGCTAGGGGAGAGACGGCGCGTTAGACAATTGCATTCGCCCCGGTCCCCCGCACGCTGCCCTGTTCGAGCACGGCTGCCGGCGGTGGGCAGGGTCATTCCACCGGCACGTCGTAGATCGTGTCAGGGGTGGGTTCGGGCTGCCAGGTGTAGTGCCACCATTCCATCGGGTAGTTCCTGAAGCCGGCCCGTTCCATCGCCTCGCGCAGGCGCGCGCGGTTGGCGCGCTGTTCGGCGCTCAGCCCGGGCGTGTCGGTGTTGGCGCGCGGGTCGAAGTAGTCGAAGCCGGTGCCCATGTCCAGCGGCGCGCAGTGCTCGCCGCGGGCGTCGCACCGGAGCAGGTCGAGATCGAGGGTGCTGCCGCGGCTGTGGCCGGAGACGGGGGCGATGTAGTCGCCGAGCAGCTTGGACTTGTCGAGGTGGGGGTAGTGCGCGGCCTTGGTGCGCGTGTCGGCGAGGTCGTGCGCCCAGCGCACGAAGTCGGCCACCGCGCGGGCGGGGCGGTAGCAGTCCCAGATTTCCAGGCGGTAGCCCTGCGCACGCAGCGCGCGCTCGACGCGGGCGAGCGCGTCGGCGGCGGGCGGGTGCAGCAGGCACTTGGGCGCGTGGTAGCCATCCACCGGGCGGCCGACGAAGTTGTCGCTGCCGGCGTACTTGATGTCCTCGCGGATGTCCGGCACGCGGCTGCGCACGTCGACCAGGTTGGCCTCGGCGGCGGTGCGGGCGGGGGAGAGGCGCGGGGTTTCGGCGGCGTGGGCGGCCGGGAGCGGCAGCGTGGCGAGCAGGAGTGCCGCGAGTGCGGCGGCGAACTTCATAGGATGGCCGCCTTTCCGTCCGTCATTCCCGCGCAAGCGGGCATCCATTGCGATTTTATGGAAAGGCGACCTGGATTCCCGCTTGCGCGGGAATGACGTCGTGGGGAGTTCGGAGCCCCTGAGCGGGAAGTTGCATGCGCGGGGAGGGCATGGGAAGCCAGGCGCGAGGCCGGCGCGCACGGGATGCGCGAGGCGGCGCATCGGATGCGTTCCTGCGCGGCGCGTTGCGGGGATGCCGCCGCATTCCCCATGCGAGGCCTTGGCGCCGCGCGAAGCCTTGATGTCAGTCACAGCCGCCCTCCCGCACGAAGTCGAGGTCCTCGTAGTCGGAGCTGAAGTCGCCGTGCGGGTCGAGTTTGGCCAGGGTCAGCCGCACCGGCGTGCCGTCGTGGAAGTCCAGCCAGGCGTCGGGGTCGACCGTGCGGTCGTCCCAGCGCACCAGGTAGCGGCCATGCTCCTGCACCACCACGCCGGCGAGGCGCGGGGAGCGTTTGGCCTGGAAGCGCACCGCGCCGTCGCGCACGCAGACCGCGGCCGGGCCGAGCCAGGGATCGCGGTAGACGCCCAGCCGCCCGGCCAGCGCCTTCGGGTCGGCCGGCGGCATCGCGGCGCTGTCGGGCAGCGGCGGCGCCTTGCGGCCGGAGGCGGCCTTCGCCGCCGCCTCGTCCAGCAGTGCGGCGTAGCCGGCCACGCCGCGCGTGTCGGCCGGGTCGGTGAGGCGCTTGAGCAGCACCTCGCCCAGCACCGTGCGCGCCTCGTCGCCGTTGCCGTTGGTGAGCAGCACGAAGCCGCTGCGCCGGTCGGGCACCAGCATCAGCTCGGAGTACATGCCGGCCAGCGTGCCGGTGTGCCAGACCGTCCAGTGGCCGTCGACGTCCGCCATGCGCCACCCGTAGCCGTAGGCCATCACGTGGCTGCGGTCCCACTGCCGGCGCAGCGCGGAGACCGGGATCAGCATGTGCGGCGCCTGCAGCACGGCGCGCTGCGCGGGCGAGAGCCATTGCAGCTGCGCGGGCGTGGGCGCGAGCCAGTTCCTCGCCCAGGCGAGCATGTCGTTCAGGCTGCAGCGGATGCCGCCGGCGGGGTCGGAGGTGGTGGCCGGCACCGTCGCGTCGTCGGCGCGGATCACCTGGTTGCGGCCGCCGATGTAGCCGTGCGGCTCGGCCACGTTGCCCACCTCGTCGCGGTCCCACGCGCCGACCTGGCAGCGCGACAGGCCCAGCGGGGCGAACACCTCGCGCCGCATCAGCGCGTCGTAGGGCGCGCCGCCCGCGGCGGCGGCCAGCTCGCCGGCCACCACGTAGAGCAGGTTGTCGTACTGGTACTTGCTGCGGAAGCTGTAGGCGGGCTTGAGGTAGCGCAGCGCGTGGACGATGTCGGCGCGGGTGAAGTCGTTGGGCTCGGGCCACAGCATCAGGTCGCCGCCGCCCTCGGGCAGGCCGCTGGAATGGGTGAGCAGGTCGCCCACCTGCATCTCGCGCGTCACCCACGGGTCGTACATGCGGAAGTCGGGGAGGTACCGGGTGACCTTGTCGTCCCAGCGCAGCTTGCCCTGGTCCACCAGGCGGCCGAGCAGGGCGGTGGTCATCGCCTTGCTGTTGGAGGCGATCTTGAACAGCGTGTCGGCGTCGATCCTCTCGCCGCTGCCGGCGACGCGCTCGCCCAGGGTGCGGGTGTAGACCACCGTGCCGCCCTCGATCACGCCCACCGCGAGGCCGGGCAGGTGGTAGCGGGTGAAGGCGTCGTCGATCTGCTGGTCGAGGTAGCGGGTTTGCTCGGGCGTGAGCGCCGGCGGTGGCGGTGCGGCGGCGTGCAGGGAGGGTGCGAGCAGGATGGCGGCGAGGGCGGCGAGGCGCAGGGAAGAACGCATGCGCCGGAAGCCGCGCATGGCTCCCTCTCCCCCTTGGGGAGAGGGCCGGGGTGAGGGGGCGGGGCTTGCGGTGGCGTTGGTGGATGCGCGCCTGCTTGCGAGGGCGTCACGAGGTTGGCCACTCACCCCTACCCTCTCCCCGGCGGGGAGAGGGTGCAGGAGCGGCGCGGTGGGGGTGCGCATGGTCAGTGCTCCGCGGCGCGCTCGACTTCGGCCCAGACGCGCAGCAGGTTGCCGCTCCACAGCTTGGCGATGTCGGCGTCGCCGAAGCCGGCGCGGCGCAGCGCGGCGGTGACGTTGCGGGTCTCGCTGGCGTCCGCCCAGCCGGTGATGCCGCCGCCGCCGTCGAAGTCGGAGGCGATGCCGACGTGGTCGATGCCGGCCACCCGCACCATGTGCCGGATCTGCGCCACGAAGTCGTCCACCGTGGGCAGCGGGTACTTATCCTGGATCTCGGCCATGCCGCGCGCCATCGCCGGCAGGTAGTCGTGCTTGTCCGAGTCGTACTCCTTGTCGCCGGCCCCGCGGGCGACCTGCTCCTGCAGCTTCTTCTCCGCCGCCTCGCGGCCCGGGTCCTTCTTCAGGAACTCCTTGTAGGCCACCGCCTGGATCACGCCGCCCTTGGCGGCGATCGCGCGCAGCAGGTCGTCGGGCAGGTTGCGCGGGTGGTCGAGCGCGGCGCGCGCGCCGGAATGCGAGGCGATGACCGGTGCGGTCGAGACCTTGAGCGCGTCGCGCACGCAGGCGTCGGAGGCGTGCGAGACGTCCACCATGATGCCGAGCTGGTTGGCGCGCTTCACCACCGCACGGCCGAAGTCGGTCATGCCATGGTCGCCGGGGCTGTTCATCGCCGGCTCGCCGTGTTCGGTGTCCGGCAGCGAGCTGGTGCACAGGTCGTTGTCGCCGACGTGGACCAGGCCGACGTAGCGCGCGCCGCGGTCGTAGGCGGCGTCGAGGCGGTGCAGGTCGTGGCCCAGCGAGTAGGCGTTCTCGATGCCGATCATCGCCGAGAGCAGGCCCGCCGCGCGGTTGGCGCGCACCTGCGCCGGCGTGGTGGCGAGGCGGATGCGGTCGGGATACATCATCAGCATGCGGCCGATGGCCTCGTATTTCTGCTCGGCCTGCTCGACCGCCTTGGCGTAGCCGGCCGCGTCCAGCGCGTGCTGCGGCACCCAGACCACGAAGAACGCCGCATCGAGCCCGCCGCGCTCCATCTTGCCCAGGTCGACCTTGAGCGGCGTGTCCCTGCCGACGTCGAAACGCGGCTCGCGCATGTACGAGAACGGGATGTCCACGTGGGTGTCCAGCGTCAGCGGCCCGGCCGGCGCGCGCTGCTGCGCGAAGGCGGCGGGCGCGGCGGCCAGCGCCAGCGCGGCCAGGAGGGGGCGGAAGCGGATCGTGTTCATGCGTTCTCCCAGTGGTCGGCCGCCGTCTCGCCGGCGACCATCTCCTCGAAGCTCTGCCGCCGGCGCACCACCGCGTAGCGGCCGCCGTCGAGCACGACTTCCGCCGCCAGCGGGCGCGAGTTGTAGGTCGAGGCCATGGACGCGCCGTAGGCGCCGGTGGTCCTGATCATCAGCAGATCACCGGGCGCGCAGCGCGGCAAGAGGCGGTCGCGGGCGAAGGTGTCGCCGGTCTCGCAGACCGGGCCGACCACGTCGTAGCGCTCCGCGTCCGCGCGCGCGGCGCCGACCGGCGCGATGTCGTGCCAGGCGTCGTACAGGCTGGGCCGTGCCAGGTCGTTCATCGCCGCGTCCAGCACCAGGAACGGCCGCGTGGCGCCGGGCTTGACGCGCACCACCCGGGTCAGCAGCACGCCGGCCTCGGCGACCAGCCAGCGGCCCGGCTCCAGCAGCAGGCGGCCGTCGTGGCCGGCCAGCGCCTCGCGGATCACGGCCACGTAGTCGGCGACGGCCACCGTCCGGTCGCCCGCGCGGTAGCGCACGCCCAGCCCGCCGCCGACGTCGATGCTGCGGATCGGGTGGCCGCCGGCTTCCAGCTCGCGGCGGAAGGCGTCGACGTGGCGCAGCGCCTGGCGGAACGGTTCGACCGAGAGGATCTGCGAGCCGATGTGCACGTGCAGGCCGTCCAGCCGCACGTGCGGGTAGGTGCCGGCCGCGGCGAACCAGCCGCGCGCCTCGTCCAGGCTCACGCCGAACTTGTTCTCGGCGCGGCCGGTGGAGATCTTGGCGTGGGTGAGCGCGTCCACGTCGGGGTTGATGCGCACCGCGGCGCGCGCCAGCACGCCGCGCGCGGCGGCGCGGCGGTCGAGCGTCTCCAGCTCGTCGCGCGATTCGAGGTTGAAGCGCAGGATGTCGGCGTCCAGCGCCGCGTCGATCTCTGCGGCGGTCTTGCCGACGCCGGAGAACACGATGCGCCGCGCCGGGATGCCGGCGCGCAGCGCACGCCACAGCTCGCCGGCGGAGACGATGTCGGCGCCCAGCCCGGCCCCGGCCATCAGGCCGAGCACGGCGCGGTTGGAGTTGGCCTTGGCCGCGTAGCAGACCAGCGCGTCGAGGCCGGCCAGCGCCTCGCGCAGCGCGGCGATGCGCGCGCGGATCGCGCCGGCCGAGTACACGTGGAGCGGCGTGCCGAGCCTGGCGGCCAGCGCGTGCAGGTCCACGCCGTCCAGCATCGCCGGCGCGGCGCCGGTGGCTTGTTCCTCGTTGGCGGGGGGCGTGTCGGCGGCGGCGGGCGGCATGGGCGGATATGGCGGAAAGAAAAAAGCGGCCCGCAATCCTGCGGGCCGCCGGCGGGGAAGGACTCAGAAATCCACGGCCACGGTGAGCTGGGTGAAGCGCGGCGACTGGAAGCCGATCGACTGCTTGAAGGTATCGTTGGTCGAGTTGGAGATGGTGGTCTGCAGGTCCTGGTCCACCTGGACGGTGCGCTGCTGGTTGAGCAGGTTGTAGACCGCCAGCTTCACGCGCAGCTTGCCGCGTCCCTCGAACGGCAGGACGTAGCTGATGCCGGCGTTGAGCGTGTAGGTCCACGGCATCCGGCCGTAGGCGGCGCGCGGGGAGTGGACGTAGACGCGGTCCTCCGAGACGGGCGAGTCGCAGTTCTGCACGCAGATGTAGTAGCTGTGGTAGTCGGTCGCGTCGTACGGGTTGCCCACGCCGAAGCCGGTGATCGGGCCGCCGGAGTGGACGTCCGCGTCGGCGCTGACTTCCCAGTGCGGGGTGATCGCGTAGGCGCCGCGCAGCTTGAGCTGGTGGCGGCGGTCGTTCGGCAGGTAGCCGTCGCCGCCCAGGTTCACCCACGGGTTGTCGAAGTTCTCGGTGCGGCCGGTGTCGTCGAAGTCGGTGTCGGAGTTGACCGGGCCCTCGGCGTTGCCGCGGTTCCACGAGATGACGTAGGAGGCGTTGAACGACCACTTCTCGTCCCAGGCGCGGTCGAGCTGGAATTCCAGCGCGCCGTAGCTGCGCTTGGGCTTCACCCAGCCGCGCTGGCCGAGGTAGTTGCCGTCGGCGTCGTACATCGCCCAGCCCTGCTTGGAGGTGTCGATGTCGATCCAGCCGTCCGGCGTGCCGTCGCAGTTGGTGTCGCCCCACACGGTGACCTTCTTGCCCGGGTTGGCCATCACCCAGCCGACGTAGCCGTCGCCGCCGCACTGCGGGGTGGCGCTGATCTCCATGTCGTCGATGGCGTTGTGCAGGCGGCGGTAGGTGGCGCTGACGCCCCACGACCATTGCGCGTTGAGCATCTGCTGGAAGCCCAGGATCGCCTCGTCCTGGTAGACCGGGTCCATGTGGTGGTCCACCGCCGAGCGCTGGTCGCGCACGCTGCCGTCGCCCTGCGAGGTGTCCACCGGGCCGATCTGCGGGCCCAGCTTGGGCACGGCGTACTGCACGCCGTTGAGCTCCTCGATGTCCCAGCCGTCGAAGGCGTAGTAGGTGCGCTCGTCGAGCAGGCCGCCGGCCTGCTTGATGTTGATCACGTTGGCCACCGGCAGGAAGTAGCGGCCCAGGTTGCCGAACAGCTTGGTGCTGCCGTCGCCCTTCATGTCCCAGGAGAAGCCCAGGCGCGGGGCGATCTGGCTGTCCATCTTGATGTAGCTGTGGCCCCCGGCGTCCTGGTTGTCGAAGCTGTCGTTGCGCAGGCCCGCGTTGAGCACCAGGGTCGGCGTGACCTGCCAGTTGTCCTCCAGGTAGTAGGCGGAGTTGAGCGTCCTGAAGGTGCCGCCGATCTCGTAGCGGCGGGCGCGCACGTAGGCGTCGTAGCCGGCGGGCACCACGCCGCCGTTGTCGATGGTGTCGCCCGGGTCGGCGGTGTACAGGTTGTAGTAGATCGCGCCGGGGCCGGCGTAGTACTGGTTCGACACCGAGGTGTCGTTCTCGTGGTCGTAGCCGAAGCGCAGCAGGTGGTCGCCCAGCGTCCACTCGAAGTCGGCGCGGTACTGCTTGCGGGTGTCCTCGCGCGAGTACACGGTGGAGCTGGTGGTGCAGCCGAGCTGCACGCCCGGGTCGTACTCGCTCAGGAAGGCCGAGGTGGCCGCGACGCGGTTGCAGTCCTCGTCGAGCTGCGAGTGGGTGAACGCCTCGCGCTCGTTGCGGCCGTACATCAGCTTCATCGACAGGTCGTTGGTCAGGTAGCTGCTCCAGGTCAGCGCCCAGTTCTTGCCGCCGGTGTCGGTGTAGACCTCGTTGGTCTTGCCGGTGGTGCTGTCGCTGGCGTAGTCGTAGCCGTAGACGTCGCCGACGTTGCTGTTCTTGTCGGAGAAGGCCATCAGCGACAGCGTGTTGCCGTCGGTGACGTTCCAGTCGATGGTGCCGCCCCAGAAGCCGTCGTGCGAGTTGTTGTAGGTGATGCTGTTGCCCTGGTCGTTGGTGTTGCGCGGCGTGCTGCCGCGCGCCTCGTACATGGCGAAGAAGAACAGCTTGTCCTTGACGATCGGGCCGGAGGCCCAGACGTCGGTCTTGATCAGCGAGTCGCGGTCGCGGCGGGCGGTGAGGTAGCGGTTGCCGTCGTCGTCGTAGTGGTTGGCCGCCGGCGAGTGCCAGTTGCCCGGCTCCATGGTGATCTCGGTGCCGCCCTCGAAGGTGTTGCTGCCCGAACGCACCACCGCGTTGACCACGCCGCCGGTGGTGCGGCCGAACTCGACCGAGTAGCCGCCGGTCTTGACCTGGAACTCCTGGTAGAAGTTGAACGGCGCCTCGGAGAAGCCGTTGCGGTTGTAGAAGTCGGTGACGTTGAGGCCGTTGACGTAGTAGGCGTTCTCCGCCACCGAGGAGCCGCCGAAGGCGATGCCGCCGAAGCCGGCGTTGCCCTTGACCACGCCCGGCGCCAGCAGCGCCACCGAGGTGACGTTCTGGTCCACCGGCAGGCGCGCCAGCTCCTGCCGCGAGATGTTGGTGGCCGACTCGGTGGAGGTGACGTCGACCACCGGCAGCACCGTGCCGGTGACGTTGATGGAATTGAGGTTGGTGGCGTTGACCGCGGCGCCGACGTCCACTACGGTGGCGTTGCCCAGGCTGACGGTGACCTTGCGCGGCTCGCCCAGCGGCTGGCCGTCCTTGGTCGCGGTGAGCGTGTAGTCGCCCACCGGCAGGAACGGGAAGCGGTAGTTGCCCTTGTCGTCGGCGGTGATGGTGCGGGTGAGTCCGGTGGACGGGCTGACCACGGTGACCACCGCGCCCGCGGCGGTGTGGCCCACCACCGAGCCGTCGTTGTTGCCCGCGTGCGCGCCCGGTACGGCCAGGCACGCCAGGCCGATGCCGAGCGCCATGCAGAGCGCGGTCCTGCGAAGATACCCGTTACGACTGCCGTTCATGTCTTCCTCCCCCGAAGATGCCGTGAATGAAAAGCCGCCCGTCAGCTTCCGTGCGCGGGCAGGACCTGCCATGCGAAGTGGTAATCCCACTGGTCGTAGTAGAGGTTGCCGCCCTTCCACTCGACCTCGCCGCGCTGCGAGTCCACCGTGTCCGAGCGCGGGTACTGCTTGGCCGGAACCAGCGGCCGGCTCCAGTCGCGGTTGAACGCGACGCGGTAGGCGTCCAGGCCGCCCAGGTAGAACCAGCGCAATGCCGGGTCGTCCTGCGGGCCGGGTTCGAGCTGGCCGAAGGTCACGTCCATCGGCACCCAGCCGTAGGGCGCCAGGTACAGCTGGCCCCAGTCGTGGATGTCCTCGTAGTCGCCGTCGGAATAGATCCAGCCGGACTGCCAGCGCGCCGGGATGCCGTTCAGGCGCAGCAGCGCGATCAGCAGCAGGGTCTGCTGGCCGCAGTCGGCGTGGCCGGCGTGCAGCGCGTAGTCGCTGATGTTGCTGATCGTGGAGTACTCGCGCGCGCCCGCCCACGGGATGCGGTCCACCGCGGCGAACAGCTTCTGCGCGATGCGGTAGGGATTGGTCTCGTCGCCGACGACCCGCTTCGAGAAGGCGCGCAGGTCGTCGGTGTAGACCACGTGCGGCGGGCGCTCCTCCACGTAGGGGCGCAGCTCGGGCGTGATCGTCGCGCGCACCACCTTGGCCGGGTCGATCGCGTGGTACTGCGCGTGCACGGTCAGCTCGTAGCTCGCCGAGAACACCGTGGGCTGGCCGGCCTGCGCGCGCTGCTCCAGGTACACCGTGCGCTGCGGCGCGGAAGCCGGCGCGATCCGGTGCGCCGCGGGCGTGCTGGCGAGGAAGCGCAGGTCGTCCTGCTGGCCGGGCAGTTCCTGCGGGTAGGGAATCCACGCGCGCACCGTCTCGCCGGCGGGCACGGCGTCGGCCTTCACCGTCACCGTCTGGGTCACCCGCACGCGGCGCGGCGCCACGCTGCTGCGGCCGCCGGCCAGCGCCTCGGCGCGCGCCTCGCGGTGGTGCGCGTTGAGCGTCTCCATCGGGGTGTCGTCGAACGGCGTCTGCTCGGCGCGGCGCGCGCGCGCCTCGGCGCTGAGGCGGAACAGGTTGGACGGTGCGCGCTTGAAGTAGCGCGTGCGGCCGTCGATGGTCATGCGCTCGAGCAGGCCGGCGGCGTCCCAGCGCGCGAACTCGGCGTCGCCGAGGTCGGGGATCTGCTGGCGCAGGCGCGCCTTGGCCTGTCCGGCGTCGAGCGTGAAGTCGAGCAGGATGCGGCGCATGCGCTCGCGCTGGAACTCCAGCGCCTCGCGCGCCTCGGGCCGCAGGCCCGGCTGCGCCAGCGCGGCGGCGATGGCCGCCTCCGCCTCGCGGAACTGGCCGCGGTCGATCTGTGCCACGATGGCCGCCGGCGCGGGCGGGGGGAGGTCGCCGGCGAACGCGGGCAGCGCCAGCAGCAGCGCCAGCCATGCCGCCCGCATGCGCCATCCGCGCATGCGCCGCGCACCGTTCTCCCCTCGGACCTTCGGCATCGCCATCGACCCTTCCCCTCGTGCGAACTTGCGCCGAAACCGTTGTGTAGCACGCTTGCAAAACGTGGTCAATAATTTATGCTTCTCAAAAATCAAGTTGGAATTAGCTATTCCAAAAACGGCCGCCGGCGGGGTGCGGCAGGCCGGAAGGGGGTGCGGTGATCCAATCGGTCTGGCCTTACCTGGCGGTGATGCTGCTCGCCGCCGGCCTGTTCCCCGCGCTGGAGCGGCGCTTCGGCTGGCGCGTGTTCGAGGTGCTGCCGCCGATCGTGCTGACCTACCTGCTGGTGACCGCGCTGGCGGTGTCCGGGCTGTGGCAGGTGAACGCGCAGATCCGCTCCGCGCAGGCCATGCTGATCGCGCACATGGTGCCGGCGCTGCTGTTCCTGCTGATGATCAACTGCGACCTGCGCGCGATCTTCCGGCTCGGGCCGCGCGTGCTGGCGGTGTTCTTCTCCACCACCGTGTGCCTGTTCGTGGCCTTCGTCGCCACCTTCCTGATGTTCCACCGCTGGCTGCCGGGCAACGCCTGGCAGCCGCTGGCCGCGCTGTCGGGCAGCTGGGTGGGCGGTACCGCCAACATGGTGGCGGTGAAGCAGGCGATCGGCATGCCCGACGCGCTGCTGGCGATGAGCCTGCTCACCGACGCGCTGTGCTACTCGATGTGGGTGGTGGTGCTGTTCGCGCTGGCGCGGCTGGCGCCGGCGTTCAACCGCTGGACGCACGCGCAGTCCAGCGCCGAGCTGGTGGTGGCCGAGGCCGCCCCGCGCAGCCCGGCCACGCCCGACAGCGTGCTGGTCTGGCTGGGCCTGGCGGTGCTGGTGGCCTCGCTGTCGGCCTGGGCCGCCGGCTACCTGCCGGTGTCCAGCATGATCTCGGGCACCACCTGGACCATCCTGCTCGCCACCGGCGCAGGGCTGCTCGCCGCGCACACGCCGCTGGCCCGCTACGGCGGCGCCAGCGCCCTTTCCAGCGCGCTGCTGATCAGCGTGGTGGCGGTGCTGGCCTCGCAGAGCAATTTCGAGGGCATCGGCCGCGCGCCGCTGTACCTGGCCTGCGGGGTCAGCATCATCGCCATCCACGCCGCGCTGCTGGCGCTGGCGGCGCGGCTGTTCCATTTCGACCTGTACCTGTGCGGCATCTCCTCGCTGGCGCACATCGGCGGCGTGGCGGCCACGCCGCTGCTGGCCGCCAGCTACTCGCGCGCGCTGGTGCCGGTGGGCATCCTGCTCGCGCTGCTCGGCTATATCCTCGGCACCGGCTTCGGGCTGGTGGTGGCGTCGGTGATGTCGGCGTTGTCCTGACAGACGGAGGCAAACAGACCATGCGCATCCTGTCGTTCGCGTTCTCCCTCGCCTTCGTCCTCGCCGCGCCGCTGGCCGCGCGCGACGCGCCGCCCGCCGCGCTGAAGGTGCCGCCGTCGGGCGTGCTCGGCGTGGACGAGGCGATGCTTTCGCCGGCCTTCTGGATCGGCCAGCTGGAAGATCCCGACCGCATCATCCTCTCGCCCGCCGAGATCGCCGCGCAGAACGCCAGGCTGCTGCGCGGGGATCCGTCCATGCACGACCTGCGCGCGCTGCCGGCCACGCTGGCGCAGGCGCAGGTCGCCGGCTGGGTCCAGGCGCTGTCGGCGCGGCCGGAGCGCGCGCTGTACGACGAGCACGGCCGGCCGGTACCCGCCGCCACGCTGGACGGGCTGGTGGACGCGCTGGCGCTGGACGCCATCCCGGCCAGCCAGCCCACCCGCTACGGGCTGGTGGTGCGCCGCGCCGCGCTGCGCACCTTCCCCACCGACCTGCGCGTGTTCGGCCACGCCGGCGACACCGACATCGACCGCTTCCAGGAGACCGCCGAGTTCCCCGGCACGCCGGTGGTCATCGCGCACGCCAGCCGCGACGGCCAGTGGCTGTTCGTGGTGAGCCCGCGCTACGCCGCCTGGACGCGCCGCGAGAACGTCGCCGAGGGCAGCGCCGCGCAGGTGTTCGGCTATGTGGACAGGACGCCGTACCGGGTGGTCGCCGCATCCAGCGTGCGCACCGTGTACACGCCCGAGCGCCCGGAGGTGTCGCAGCTGCAGCTGGACATGGGCACGCGCGTGCCGCTGGCGACGGGCCTGCCGCCCGACCAGCCGGTGAACGGGCAGACCCCGTACACCTCCCACGTGCTGGAGCTGCCCTACCGCCGGGCCGACGGCACGCTGGCCTTCACCCCGGCGCTGCTGCAGAAGAACGCCGACACGGTGGAGGACTACCTGCCGCTCACCCCGGCCAACCTGGTGCGCCAGGCCTTCAAGTTCCTCGGCGAGCGCTACGGCTGGGGGCATGCCTACGACGGCCGCGACTGCTCGGGCTTCGTCTCCGACGTGTACCGCAGCATGGGCGTGGATCTGCCGCGCAACACCAGCCGGCAGGCGGTGAGCCCGGCGCTGGAGCACCGCGCGTTCACCGCCGCCGACGGTCACGCGGCGCGCATGCAGGCGGTGAAGCAGCTGCAGACCGGCGACCTGATCTACATCCCCGGCCACGTGATGATGATGCTGGGCTGGTACCGCGGGCAGCCCTACGTGATCCACGACACCGGCGGCATGACCTACCGCGACGGCGGCCGCCTGCGCAGCGTCAGGCTCAACGCGGTGTCGGTGACGCCGCTGTTGCCGCTGCTGTTCGGCAAGGGCGACAGCTACGTGGACCGCATGACCAGCATCGTGCGCATCCGCCGATGAGTTCTGTCGACCTCAACCTCCGGCGGCAGCGTTCCCGTGCAGGCACGTGGCGGCTCGGGGTGGCGGCGCGCGCCGGCGGCGAACGCGGCCCATGCCATCGCCATGCCTCCGGCCGTCATCCCGGCCTGCGCCGGGATGACGGTTCGAGGGCCATCGTGCGTGTCGCGCGCGGCATGGCCTTCCTCCGTCTCCCGGCTCCAGGCCCGAATCCTTCCCGGCCGCCGGTGCGCGCCGGCGGGAGCCCGAGGCGTTTTTCCGACAGGCAGCCGACCGCACTTCCCGCTCGCGCGGCAACGACGGCCACGCGGCGTTTTCGCACCCAGGACAGGCACGAAGCGAATCCATGAAGATCACAGACATCCAATTCGGCATGCTGCGGGTGCCGCTGAAGACGCCGTTCAAGACCGCGCTGCGCACCGTCGACCGGGTGGAGGACATCGTGGTGATGGTGCACACCGACACCGGCCACGTCGGCTACGGCGAGGCGCCGGCCACCGCGGTGATCACCGGCGACACGCACGGCTCGATCATCGACGCGATCCGCCAGTACATCGCGCCGCGGCTGATCGGCCAGGACGTGGCCAACCTCAACCGCATCACCCAGTCGATCCAGGGCGCGATGGAGAAGAACTCCAGCGCCAAGGCCGCGGTGGAGATCGCCGTGTACGACCTGTGGGGCCAGCTCTACGGCGCGCCGCTGTACAAGCTGCTGGGCGGCGGCGACCCGGTGATCACCACCGACATCACCATCAGCGTGGACTACATCGACAAGATGGTGGCCGACTCGCTGGCCGCGGTGGAGCGCGGCTTCGAGTCGCTGAAGATCAAGGTGGGCAAGGACATCGGCGTGGACATCGAGCGGGTCAAGGCGATCCACGCCGCGGTGGAGGGCCGCGCGCTGCTGCGGCTGGACGCCAACCAGGGCTGGACCGCCAAGCAGGCGGTGTACGCGCTGCAGACGCTGGAGGACGCCGGGGTGAAGCTGGAGCTGGTCGAGCAGCCGGTGAAGGCGCGCGACCTGGCCGGCATGCGCTACGTCACCGAGCGCGTGCACACCCCGGTGATGGCCGACGAGAGCGTGTTCGGCCCGCAGGAGGTGATCGACCTGATCCGCATGCGCGCGGCCGACATCATCAACATCAAGCTGATGAAGACCGGCGGCCTGTCCAACGCCATCCGCATCGCCGACATCGCCTCGCTGTACGGCGTGGAGTGCATGATCGGCTGCATGCTGGAGGCGGCGATCAGCGTCACCGCGGCGGTGCACCTGGCGGTGGCCAAGGCCGACGCGATCACCAAGGTGGATCTGGACGGGCCGTCGCTGGCCCAGTTCAATCCGGTCGACGGCGGGGTGATCTTCGACGAGTCGGAGATCTCCGTGACCGACGCGCCCGGCCTGGGGATACGCGAGATCCGCGGCCTGGAGCCGGTGGCCTGAGACTCCAAGGGACGCAGCCATGTCGCCGCTGGTGAAAATCCGCTCGGAACGCGACCAGATGTCGGCGGTGGAACGGCGCATCGCCGACTTCATCCTGGAGAACGCGCAGCTGCTGCGCGACTACTCCTCGCAGCAGCTGGCCAACGCGCTGGGCATCAGCCAGTCCAGCGTGGTCAAGTTCACCCAGAAGCTGGGCTTCAAGGGTTATCCCGACCTCAAGTACTCGGTGGGCGAGGCGATCGCGCGCAACGGCGGCGACGCCGCGCAGGCGGCGGCCAGCCCGGCCGGCGCGGCCGACGAGACGGCCGACGGCCTGTGGCGGCGCAAGTGCGCGGCCGAGGAGGAGACCCGGCTGATCAACCGCCCCGAGACGCTGCGCAGCGTGGCCGAGGCCATCGACCGCGCCGGGCGGCAGGGCAGGGTGTTCCTGCTCGGCATGGGCGACGACGACATCCACGTGCGCGCCTTCGCGCTGCGCCTGGCGATGCTCGGCATCCTGCCGGTGTACAGCTTCGACATGGTGCGGATGACCACCAACGTGGCCTCGGCCCAATCGGGCGACGTGCTGGTGGTGGTCTCCGAGTTCGGCAGCCACGTGACCCTGGGGCGCATCGCGCGGCAGTTCCGCGAGCGCCGCGGCACGCTGGTCACGGTGACCCGGCACACCGCCAATCCGCTGCGCGCGATGGCCGACGTCGCGCTGGTGGTGTCGGCGCACGACGAGCGGCCGTACATCCAGTCGCTGCTGTACCAGTCGGCCACCCAGCACCTGCTCGACCGGCTGTTCGTGCTGCTGTGCGAGGGCCACGACGACCGCCACGCGCAGCTGCTGGTCAACCTCGAACGCATCCAGCACGTGCTGGAGCCGTGACACCCGTCGAAAGGCGCACCGCATGAGCCCGCGTTTCCCCCTGCGTCCAGCCCTCCTCGCCGCCGCGCTCGCGCTCGCGGCGGCCGCCGCGCACGCGGGCGAGGCCGAGCATTGGAAGGACGCGAGGCAGATGGTGGTGGTCGTGGTGGACGGCTGGAACGCCGGCCACGGCACCCTGCAGCCGTTCGTGCGCGAGGGCGATCACTGGGCCAGCGCCGGCGCGCCGGCGCCGGTCACCATCGGCAGGAACGGCGCGGCCTGGGGGCTCGGCCTCAACGCCGCGCATCCGGCCGGCGGCCCGGTCAAGCGCGAGGGCGACAACCGCAGCCCGGCCGGCGTGTTCCGCATCGGCGAGGCCTTCGGCTACGCGCCGCGGCTGGACACCGCCATGCCCTACCGCGCGCTGGGCGCCAGCGACTGGTGCGTGGACGTCAGCGGCGCGCCCGACTACAACCGCATCGTCGACGCCAGGGTGGTGGGCGAGGCGGCGGTGAAGGGCGCCACCGAGCCGATGCGCCGCGACCTCCACTTCCACGGCGACCAGCGCTACCGCATGGGCTTCGTGATCGAGCACAACGCGCAGCAGGCGCCGGGCGGCGGCAGCTGCATCTTCGGCCACCTGTGGAAATCGCCGCACGACGCCACCGCCGGCTGCACCGCGATGACGCCGGACACCATGCGGCGCCTGCTGGGCTGGCTGAAGCCGGAGGAGCACCCGGTGTTCGTGCTGCTGCCGCGCGCCGCCTACGCGGCGCTGCGGGCGGACTGGCGGTTGCCCGCGCTGGACGCCTCGCGGTGAGCGCCACCGCCCGGGTCCTGGCCGGCCTCGCGCTGGGCGCGCTCGCCGGCCTGCTGCTGGCGGCCCTCGCGCCGGCGTTCGCGGCGCGCGCGGCGGACGCGGTGCAGCCGTTCGGCCGGCTGTGGCTGGACGCGCTGCAGATGACCGTGGTGCCGCTGGTGCTGGCGCTGGTGGTGGTGGGCGTCAACACCGCCGCCGACGCGGCCGCCTCCGGACGCATCGCGCGGCGCGCCATCGTGGTGTTCATCGCGCTGCTGGCGTTCGGCGCGCTGCTCGCCGCGCTGGCGGCGCCGCTCCTGTTCGCGCTGTTCCCGCGCCACGCGGCGCTGGCCGACGCGCTCGCGCACGCCGCGGTGCCGGCCGGGGTGCGGACCGCGCCGGTGGGCTGGGCCGACGCGCTGCTCGCCGCGGTGCCGGCCAACCCGGTGCTGGCCGCCAGCCAGGGCGCGATGCTGCCGCTGGTGGTGTTCGCGCTGTTCCTCGGCTTCGCGATCACCCGCATCGAGCCGGCGCGGCGCCGGCTGCTGGTGGAGTTCTTCCAGGCCGTGGCCGATGCGATGACCGCGATCGTGCGCTGGGTGCTGTTCGTGGCGCCGCTGGGCGTGTTCGCGCTGATCTTCGCGCTGTGCGCGCGCGCCGGGCTGGGCATGCTGGGCGCGCTGGGCGTGTACGTGCTGGTGGAGTGCATCCTCTACCTGGCGGCGACGCTGGCGATGCTGGCGGTCGCCGCGCTGTGGGGCGGCATGCCGCCGCGCCGCTTCGCCGCGGCGGCGGCGCCGGCGCAGGCGGTGGCGGCCAGCACGCAGTCCTCGCTGGCCTCGCTGCCGGCGATGCTGGAGGGCGCCGACCGCCTCGGCCAGCCGCGCCAGGCCAGCGCGCTGGTGCTGCCGATGGCGGTGTCGCTGTTCCGCCTCACCAGTCCGGTGCAGTACGTGGTCAGCGCCTGCTTCATCGCCTGGGCGCTGGGGCTGCACCTGGGGCCCGCGCAGCTGCTGGCCGGCGCGGGGCTGGCGCTGGTGATCAGCCTGGGCTCGATCGGCCTGCCGGGGCAGGTCACCTTCATCGCCACCAACCTGCCGGTGGCGCAGGCGATGGGCGTGCCGGTGGGGCCGCTGGGGCTGATGCTGGCGGTGGACGCGCTGCCGGACGTGCTGGCCACGCTGGGCAACGTCACCGCCGACATGGCCGCCGCCACGGTGGTGGCGCGGCGCGCGATGGACGAACCGACATGAGCGACGTGACCGCAGGCGACGTGATCGTGGTCGGCGCCGGCATCGCCGGCGCCTCGCTGGGCTACTTCCTCGCGCCGCACGCGCGGGTGCTGCTGGTGGAGCGCGAGACGCATCCCGGCATGCACGCCACCGGCCGCTCGGCGGCGTTGTACTCGGCCACCTACGGCTCGCCGCAGGTGCGCGCGCTGACCCGCGCCAGCCGCGCCTTCCTCGCCGCGCCGCCGGCCGGCTTCGCCGCGCACCCGCTGCTCGCGCCGCGCGGCGCGCTGGTGTTCGGCGGCGCCGCGCAGGAGGCGCAGGTGCGCGCGGCCTACGAGAGCATGCGCCCGCACACCCGCGACCTCGAGCTGTGGGACGCCGCGCGCATCCGCGCCGCGGTGCCGGTGATGCGGCCGGAGGCGGCGCAACTGGGCTTCTACGAGCCCGGTGCGGCCGACATCGACGTCAACGAGCTGCACCAGGGCTTCCTGCGCGGCTTGCGCGCGCAGGGCGGCAGCCTGCTGCTGGACGTGCGGATCGAGGCGATCGAGCACACCCTGGACGGCTGGGAGCTGGCGCTGGCGGACGGCCGCCGGCTGCGCGCGCCGCTGCTGGCCGACGCCGCCGGCGCCTGGGCCGACCCGGTGGCGGTGCAGGCCGGCGTGCCGCCGCTGGGGCTGGAGCCGCGCCGGCGCACCGCCTTCCTGTTCGAGCCGCCGGCGGGCATCGACGCCGCGCGCTGGCCGTTCGTCTGCGCGGTGGACGAGAGCTTCTACTTCAAGCCGGACGCCGGCCTGCTGCTCGGCTCGCCGGCCAACGCCGATCCGGTGCCGCCGCACGACGTGCAGCCGGAGGAGTACGACGTGGCGCTGGGCATCCACCGCATCGAGGAGGCCACCACCATGAGCATCCGCCGGCCGATCCGCAGCTGGGCCGGGCTGCGCACCTTCGCGCCCGACGGCGACCTGGTGGGCGGCTTCGCGCCGGATGCGCCGGGCTTCTTCTGGGTCGCCGCGCAGGGCGGCTACGGCATCCAGACCTGCGCCGCGATGGGCGAGGCCTGCGCGCACCTGCTGCTCGGCCGCCCGCTGCCGGGGCATCTGCAGGACGAGGGCATCACCGCGGCGCTGCTGGCGCCGCGCGTGGCGGCCTAGGTGTGATGTTTCAAGAGGTTGTTCCCCTCTGACCGGAGGGCGAAGCTGATGTCGCCAAACAGCCAGCTTCCATCGGCGAGGGGAACAACATGCACAAGAATGCGCGCCTGACGCCCAAGGGTCGAGAGGTACTGAGCCAACGCCTGCAAGCCGGCCAGCGAGTGGCCGAGGTGGCTCAGGCGATGGGGTTGTCCGAAACGACGGTGCGCAAGTGGTGGCGTCGTTTCAGGCACGGCGAAGGCCTTGCCAACCACAGCAGCCGGCCGCGTCACAGTCCGCGTGCCGTGACCGGCGACCAACGTGCCCAGATCGAGGCCTTGCGGCGGCAGCGCCGCAGCGGCCGTTGGATCGCCATGACGATGGGCCTGTCGGCGGCCACCGTGTCGCGGGTGTTGCGGCGGGCACGCTTGAGTCGTTGGCGTGAGCTTGAGCCGCAACCCCCGGTGGTGCGCTACGAGCGTGCCGCCGCCGGGGAACTGATCCATCTGGATATCAAGAAGCTCGGGCGAATCGAGCGTCCCAGCCATCGCGTGACGGGCGACCGGCGTGATCGGGTGCGCGGCATCGGCTGGGAGTTCGCTCACGTCGCCATCGACGACCACTCGCGCACCTCCCTGATCACCCTGGCCGAGGACGAACGCAAGGAGAGCGCCGTGATGTTCCTGGAGCAGGTGGTTGAGCACTACCGGGCCTACGGCATCCGCATCGAGCGCGTGATGACCGACAACGGCTCGGCCTACCGCTCAAGGGCCTTTGCCGACGCCTGCCGGCGCCTGCAGCTTCGTCATCTCTACACCCGACCCTACACGCCCAAAACCAACGGCAAGGCCGAGCGCTTCATCCAGACGGCCTTGCGTGAATGGGCCTACGCGGCCAGCTACGCTACCTCACAGCAGCGGCGCGAGGCGCTGCAGGACTGGCTGCACCACTACAACTGCCACCGTCCGCACAGCGCACTTGGTGGTCAGACACCCATGGCTCGACTGACGCTTGATCAAAACAACCT